>JACCDR011116401.1_pt1 | contig 16200 bp, 15 predicted proteins | sample 7446431 | NCBI WGS metagenome assembly JACCDR01 (sample SAMN15323443, study PRJNA562643) | freshwater metagenome | isolation source: river surface water | place: USA:Blue River Watershed | collected 2017-08-17 | reverse complement strand
TGTGGGGGGGGGGGGGGTGCAAATTTTTTTTTTTATTTTTACGGCCATCTTGAATCACGTGATTATTTGTAAAATGGAAGCTATTTTTATTGCGTTTTTAGAATCCATATTTTTTGGTTTGTTGTTTACATTAATTACAAGCCAGACACAATTAAGCCAATGCAATGGAGTTTGACATAAAAGACCTCGCTCCTTTTAAAACAACTCACCAGCTGGCTTTTAAGTTGTTAATAGATTTCCAAAAGGACAGTAGACTCACCTCAGTTCTTGGTAAAACAGATGAAGTTTTTCAGCACTTGTCATCGGCGTTTAAAGGAGTTATTTGCAAAGTCGTAATCGAAGATTTGCTCGTGGAATGCCTTCCGCCAGGCGTTGTTATACATTGTGACATCATGCAAGACGGAAAATCCCTTCTTGTCCCAGATAAATCGACTAAAGAGTTTTTTTCTAATGGAACCTCAATCGAATCACAAGTTGTGAAAACGGGATTTACCTTTACTGGACCCGGAAACCCAGACACTCGCGTGCATGTATTTGAAATCCCGAAGGCGTTGCATAGTTTCTGGGCAGAGAACGGAATATTTCCAGACACTCGTTCTAACATGTACAACGTTCCAGCTAACTCTGAAGTAGGACGGTTACTAACGAAAAATCAACTTCGCAGTCAAGGTTCAGATGACACAAACTTAGTAGTCGCAGACAAAGATTTAAAACGCTGCAGTTTAGAGCTGCTCAACGGCACCACTCTGACTTGTAACTCTGTCATATCAATCAAATTTGAAGTTCTAAACCCATCAATGTTCACATCCAAATGCAAAGTAGCAGTCAGTTTTTTAGCAGTTTTTCACCTAGAGTAAAAATCTTGTTTGTATTTGTTCTTTTTGCGACATCAATAAACAATTTATCGTTAATTTTTTTGTTTTTTATTTGAGATTTTTTGAGTACAGTACACAGTTTGTACACCGTTGCGAGCTACAGATTTGGCTGCCAGTTTCTTGCACTGTTTATCGTCAACACACAAGTCACACAATAAAATGGCTGCTTTCACGTGACCCTCTCCTTCTTCATACCAGTAGTACCACTGTGTACAGATCAAAGGAACGTTACCAGAATGATCGTCACATTCGCAACTGCACAACTGAAAGCTGCAGTTGTCACAAAAGTTTACGTCGGCTTCACTTGGCTCCAGTTTCCCCTCTAAGAATGCATCGACGAATTCCGAGACAGAGACCGGGTTCATGAGAGCTAGTTTTCTTTCATTTTCCGACTTTGCAAATTTTAAATCTCTGAGCTCTTGTTCTTTTGCCTCGATCAATTTTGCAAGCTGCACGTTGCCTGTTTGCAAGATGTCTTTTTCTAACAATTTGTCATTCATTTTTTAACAATTAAAGCAGACGGTTTACAAAAAGACTTTTGTCAAATGTTACACCAGCAAAAAAAGGCTCAAAAGAAGACAGATCCCGAGGTACTCAGTGCTGTTGAACTTGAAAGCACTGCCGACGACGGAGTTCCTAAAATCTCATCGTCTCCTAAATGGAAAAGGTTTTTGTTGGTAATAGAGATATTTGCTGCTTTGTGTGGATGGACTCTGCTTCCTCTTTTTAATGATTTGATTCACGACGCAGTCATAGACGGCGGAGACAAACCTTTTGACGTTTTATTTCTGATTCAAGACAAAAAGCTGTTCAACGAAGCAGTTTACTTTACGTGCACCGTTGTCGTTTTCATCATCGAGTTTGTTTGTGTGATATTCTCCGGGTACGAGGTGTGGTCCAGAGACAACAAGTTGATGAAATCTGTCTTTTTTTGGTCAGCTGCCACGGGCTTTTTTGTAAACATCTTTACCATCCTGCCCAGTCCGTCTGTGATGCAGCAAGAAGGGTACGTGGTTCCTTTTTATTTTGGGGTGGGATCAGGCAGCCTGTCTACTTCTTTTCGGTACGGCTGGACAATGTACATCCTCCACTTTGCATTTAACCGTGCTCACCACAAAGCGATGAAAGCAATTTCTTTGTGGTTTGCAATTATCGTTACCACGTACGCGCTGCTTACTCATCAACTGTATTGTTTAACTATAATCACAAGTTTGCTCATGGTGTTTGGTTACAACTACTGGTGTCAGACGTCTCACTACAAATTACTCAGTGAGGGAGTCATTGCTTACGTGCAAAAACTGCACGTGGAACAGAAGCTTCCAACAAAGTCTGAAATGCGCAAGTACTCAATCGACGATAACGATCTACAACTACTCAATGAAGATTCAAGCGAGGACGATGAAAATCCTGCAGTCGTGCGTAAGTCTAAAAATAGGTTTCGAGAGGTTTCTATGAACGACGAAGACGACGAAACAGACGTATTGCCTTCTATCAGAGAGACTAACAAATCCATTCAGGAGCAATTGAACCACATAACTGAAAAACGCAACGACGATAACTCAGATCCGGTCGAGGTAAAAGAAGCAGACGGCGATGAAAAAATGCCAATGTTCAACGAAAACGAATCTCTTTCGAGCACTGTTTAACTATATTAAAATAAATTAGTTTCCGTTAATTTTCCAGTTTTATTTTTGTATCGAACACACAATTTTTGCAATGGACGACGAAGAACCTCAGCAGATTGTAATCAAAGCCACAAAAGTAGAGTGTCTAAAGCCAATGGGCATGAAATGCGAGTGCCTCACCTGTTGTAAACCGAAACCTCTGAATAACGTCAAACTGAACGGGAAAATTTACGTTGAAACCACTTTAGGACACTGCGCCAGAGTAATGAAATAAACGTGTTCTGTGTAGTTGTTCTGTGTATTTGTTATAAAGAAAGTAATAAATTCAACGAATTAACTTTTTAATTTTCAAGTTTATAACAATGAGTTCAGAAAAAGACTCTACTGAAAGTGAATCCGACAAAGAAAAAAGCGACGATCCTGAATCCGAAGAAGATAACCAAAGCAAAGCAAGCAAAGAAGAATCTGACAAGGATGATGAAGAAGTTGATAAGCCAGACGAAAGCGTGGAGCACAAAAGTACACACAGCGACAACGAAACCTCTACTGACGGAGAGGAAAAAGACGATGATGCTCCAGTTTACGAAAACGAGGATGATAGCGCAGACGAGTCTAAATCTCAGCAAATAGAACCAGAAGAAAATGACGCACTTGCTATTATTGAAGCCGAAAAGTCAGTGCACCAGGTAGACTACTGGTCAATAGTGCACAACATGATTCAGGACCAGGATTCGTACGCAATCAAATGTTTTTGTGAAAACATACAATCTTTGCTTGCTAACTGTCCTAAATACACTAGCGATTCTATTGCCTCGAGCACCGCAACCCCGAGCGAAAAAACAGTCTTTGCAGCGGCCGTGGAACTGAGGTCGTATCTAAGAGGAGGATTCGCCGTCACAAATTCACACAACGAGACTCTATTAGCGGACCCCATTGCAGACTTTGGAGAAAATTTGTACCCAGTGATCGCCGAAAATCTACAAAGTCACCCAGAGTTTTTGAAGTTCTTGCAGATTTTTTTGGGAATGGACAGCGATCTCCCCGAGTTGCACCAACTAGTTTGTTTAAGTGTTGAACACTACGAAAAAGTGTTCGCAGTTCTTTCTCTCGCAGTTGCTGGTAAACAAACTCTATCGCCAAATAGCATCAGATATGTTGCAAAGTGTAAATCAATGAGAGTTCCAGTGCCTGACGACATCTTGTTTGCAGCAATCACCGACCCTACTTTGTACAACATGTTTCTTGCTGTCGAATTTGCCTTGCAGCACGCTCTGTGTGTTCAAAGAAATCTCGCATTACACACGGAAAATTATAGTAACACCGAAATGTTCGAGAGCGCGAGAAATATGATAACTCAAACACGGGAGTTTTTGAGAGGAGTTGACGCAATGTGTTACGTTGGATCCGAAAAATCGCATTTTATGTCTGTAACTAGACATGTAACTAAAAAGCATCATGGCCACCGAAAGAAAGACCAACATCACAAAGACAAATAAACAAATTACCGATTGGGCAAATAATAAATTATGTCAATTAAATAATTTGGCCAAATAAAAAACACATTACTTGTTTTTTTCTTTGTATCACAGAATTATTTCCAAACAAAGTTCATTTTACTCAAACTTTAAAAAACAAATTTTATTGCGTTATTCAGAAATGTCTGACTGTGAAACGAACACGCAAACCTTCGAGGAATCATCTGCACCGGTACACGAAGAAGCAGTCGATGCTGACCTTCCAATCTTTGAACCTGTATACCAAAAGGAAATGAACACAGTCTCTGGCTCTGTCACCGCATTCGAGGAAGCAGTCAACTCTGCTAGCGCTATCGTTGAACCCACAGACGATAAGGAAATGAACAAAAACTCTGGCTCTGTCGATATAGCGGATTTGGAAGAATGCGCGCGTTGTGTCGAACAACCCGACGGAAATTCGCGCTCTGGTGTCACAGTAGATTTAACAGAATGCTGTGTAATTCCAACACGCACATTGTACGTTTTAGACAACGCAGACGTCACATCGAAAATGGAAATTGTCAGAAACCCGCTTGACCCGTGTGATCGCTTCTATATGAAAAACATGGAGGTGTTAGAGCAAAAAATAGAAACTCCACGCCTTTGCAGCCCAGGAAACACGACAAAAGTGGACGAAAAGTATTCTGAGCTAAAAGCAAAGAAAGAAATAATTTACTGGAAAGCCATCAATCTGTTGACTAGCGGTCTAGCTGGCAGCGTTGTAATCCCCATTTATTCATTGTACAACGTCAACGCTTTTCTAAGATTGAATGGTTTAGACGGCAAGATTGGTGTTGGAACCGTCACACATACCTTTGGTTACCTTACCGCAGTGTTGGAGTGGCAATTGTAATTTGTCATTTACTTTTCTTGAAACAAACAATAAAAATCAATTTACTCAATAAACATTTAACACATTTAATTATTGTTGTTTAATGATCATTGTCCAAGAATAGATACAATATCACGAGATGACTGGGCACCCGGATTTATCGGAATGTCAATCAAAAAAAGCCGTGTTATTCCAAACAAATTTTTTGCGTCAGTTTGAGGAGTTCCGTTAGTAATCAGTACTATTTCCATTGTAGTTGGATTGTAATGCAGTCTGGTTAAAGTTCCGTTCGAACAATGAAGTATAAGCAGCCCACTGGCGTAAGTCAAGTTTGTGACGGTGACACGTTCTTCAGTGAAACTAATTCCGGTGTACAGCACTCGTTTGTTTCTGAGTATTTCAAAATTAGAATCCAGAATAGAGCCAACTCTTAGAACAATTGGAGTAATGGATGTCATTTGTTTTAAAATTGTGGTTACAAATATTATTTTATTAGTTCGACAATGATACAAATCTGTTTTCCAGTTCTGAATCCTCTTTTTTGTTGACTGTTTCCAACGGATTGTAAACGGGTATACTGAGTGCAGTCGGAGGTGGAGGAGGGCGAGGTTTAAATTGAACGTGTACATTTGTTTTTTCTTTTAAAGCACTTTCCTGTACTCTTTTTAAAATTTCTTCTGCTAGCTTGTCCTGTCTTTCCCTTTCCGTGCTATTATCCTGATTCAGACTGTCCATGTGCTCAGCAAACATCTCGCTTTTAATTCCGTTAATCTGCATACTCTCAGAGAAGTCTCGCATTATTTTTACGGCCGCGGGGATGCTCATCCAGTAATCAAGTCGCTTAAGCTGCTTGGTTGCGCTAACCAGACAATCAGAAATCGAGCTTACGTTTTGCGCTTTTAGCATTTCGTTGTCCATTTGGCGCAGTGTGTTAGTAAACTCTTCCAACGTGTTAATTTGGCGCTCGAGCATGGCAACTCTTGTGGCAATGTGTTTTAAAGAGTTTGCGCTTTTGCCTTTCTGAAATGCAATTTGTAAGTAGTGCTCTTCGACGTCTTTGTTTATGGAGAGAACGTTTATTTGAACGCCCACATCGTCAATGTGTCTGTTTACCTTTTTGCGCTGTTCTTGCACTCGTTGGTGCAGAATAGATTGGCGCTCGGACTGTGTTCTAAAAAGTAGTGACATTTACGTGTTATCAAAAGTGTTGTATTATAACAAAAATAAACTTTAATTAGTATCATGGATGATTATCAAAAACAGACAAATCATGTCTGTTCTGACATTTCACGTATTCGGTCGGTAAAGACATGGTGAGAAACGGAGCTTCGTTTGTAAGCACAATTGTCACATCTGTAGGGCCGCGCGCTGTCTTGTCGCAGACGCAAGTGTCGTACTTTTCATTTGCTGATTTGCGCCCGATCGTAAGCATGTCAGCGGAAACATCGAACTGAACGTCTGCAGTGGTTAAACCAGTGTTACAGTCAATTCTTCCTGTAACGTCCGTGCATTTCCATTTGCCAAAGCGGGAACAGATTGTAATTTCTACCCAGCAAGGCGAAACGGAAGGAAACAGTACTTTAGCATAGTACTCGTTTGCTTTTCCTTTTGCTCTTCTGACTTCCCATGCAAAATCAACGTTCGTCTTTCTTTTGATGGTATACAGAACGTGTGGAGCAATAGAGTCTACCCACTTTTCTTCGGCTGACGTAAAGTCTTTAAAAGCGTAACTGTAGTAACCTTTTAAATAGTCGTCTGTTGGAAACTTGTCGGACATTGTTCAAAAGATTTGTTTTTAAAAGATAACACTAAAAGACATGCAACAGGAACAAAGCAACCAGTTTACCGCAGCCATCGACATAGAGGCCGCCTCCCCGACTGACATTGTTGCTATTGGAATTGCTTGCTCGGATGGAACCAAAGTAAGAATCTGTCGCAAAGTGCAGTGGCCCACAATTGACGAAAAAGGATGCGTCGTCGAGTACGGCGATTTTGAGAAACGGTGCTGGAATCAGTACTGGTCAACGCAACCAAAAGAAGTAATTGAAGCGTGTAAGACAAACCCACTCAGTCACAAAGCTTTTGCAGAGGAGTTCAAAAAAATAGTCTCGGGGTGGCCAGATGACGCCGTAATTGTAAGCGACAACCCTTCGTTTGATATCTCGGCGTGCGACTGGCTTGTGTATCCAAGACACCCAATTCGTTACAGCTCAGAAGACGGTGTCACAGGGGAATATAGGGATATCATCGATGTTGACTCTGCTGGGTGGATGATTCCTCCAGACATGCTCCCAAAATGGAAGTTTACTCATGTTCCAGAAGAGGACGCAGACATGCATCTTGCAAAGTATTTCTTCCTGAAAGAGTTGAAGGAATCTATGACACAACTCGTTTCGTCTGTGCAAATTAACGAGTGGACTATGTTGAAGACCAGTTTTGCTGTTTTACGAAAAATAGATTGCACTGAATACAAGGTAGTCAAATCAACAAGCTTAGTAATTTAAATTGACAAAAACTTTAATGAAATTAAAATGACAACTAGTTAAAAATTTACAAGTATGACTTGATTATTACGATTTTCGCGTTCTTGTAAACACTTATCACACTTACACTCCAATTTGTGAATGCAAGCGTTGTTCACGTAGAGACTTAAGGAAGTAAGGTACAACAGCTTGTGTGTTTCAACCTTCTTGTCTACGTTAGGCAAAATTGAAGTTGTTAGAAACGATGCATCCACACTGCTTTCTTTCAATCCAAGCATAGGGTACAGCAGACCAGTGAAGCGTGCATAATACACGGCGAGTTCAATGTCTCTGTAGTTTGTCTTTTTAAGGTGGTTCTTCATTGCAGCGTGGTAAGTAATGATTTGCTTTAAAACTGTGTCGCTCACGGGAACGTGAAAGTCGGTGCAAACCTGTAAATATACGTAAGCAACTTCTCCACGTGATTGAATAAGCTGGTGGTCAAACCTAAAACCAGTCCACTTTAAGTATTTAGTGACACGTTTTAAGATTTCAGTTTTTGGCTGCCAGTTCATCGTTCTTTTGCTTAAAGCGTAGTTGGCGCACGCGCTTTGGTGGAGATCGGCCGCAATATCGGATCCGTAGTCGGTCACGTCCCATAAATCAAAGTCTTTTGGATCGGTTGCGTAAGCTCTATCGTCGAGCTCTGTTATCATGTTTGTGAGAAACTCGGTTTTTAAGTGATTCAAATGGCAAGAGTAGACTCGGCAATACATGTCTTGGTCACTGTTGTTTACCTTGGTCCTCAAAAGGGGAATAAAGTCCAGATGAAACCAGTTGGCACAGCAACGAAGGGAGTGCCACACCAGGTTAGCGACAATCCAAGTGTCAGCTGTTTTGTTGTAGGCTGGCATTGCAAGTAGACCTACAGCGGTGTCTCTGCATTTGGATTGGATGATTTCTGGCAATGCGTAGAATAAAGACATTTTAAAAAATTAATGTAAATTTGAATAGAATGACCAGATTTATTAGATACAAATTCATTGTTTATGTTTTTGAATCCGGACAGATTTTATGTTTGACAAAATTTTTAATTTGACAGTATTGCTTATTTGGTTAATCCTCGAAGTCGATCCACAAATCCTTTTCGAAGCCGAAGTCGAAATCGATGAACCCAGGTGTCGTCTTCGTACCTGTCGCAGAAGTTATCGAACCAGTCGGCAAAAGCGACTTCTTCCCAGTCTCGTTGTTGGTAGTCATACTCTTCTTCTTCGCATTCGTCGTCCGTTTCGTTCTGATTTGTGTTCGGGTTGAATCTTTGTTTCGAAAAGGCACGTGTTCGCTTATCCCTAAACAATTGGAAACACACCGTCGCAAGTATATCTGACACTGGACAGAAAAATAAATTAACCAGTGAAAACACCAAAAAAGAAAGCAAAAGTACCTATTTGCTCGTCTAAGTCGTTGTTTGCACACTTCTTTTGGTCAGACATTTGCGTGGAATGCGCGCATTTAATTTAAAAACAAAACAGGTGCACGCGAAGTTGTTTTTTATTTGACTTAATTTCTAATTTGCCACCGCCAAACAAGCAATTGCGTCAAACAAAAAATTTAGTCAAATAAATTGCCAGCGACTTAGAATTTAAACAAACAAACACGTTCTAACTAAATTCATTCATTCCAAAAAACCATGTCAGACGAATCGCAGAAGGTGTATCTTCTAAAAATTAAACAAGGCGAGAAAAAAGGAAAATTTGTGTTCGACGATGTTCACGATGCCGTTGTGTTTGTCGCCAACGCTTTTAAACAAACAGTTCTTAAAGAAATTGCGACCGCTCAGTACAGCTACGTCAGAATAAACCCGAAGTTTGTTTCATACGAGCTGCGCGCAAAAGCTGAAGTCGTGCAACCCTACTGCCATCTTGATTTTCCCGTGTCTGTTGTGACTACTTTGTTACTGGGGATAAACGACGAGTACAACGTGCTTGTTTTAAATTCAAACAAAACCGTTCAGCGAATGATGCCTGTTATACAAGCCATCTCCAGGTGTCGCATATTAGAAGAGTCACAGAATATTGATTTTGTTGTGTCTGATGCAGACGTTATAGCCTGGATGGGGCCAAACTCTTCTGAATACGATTTACAAATTTGTCCAAAAAACCCTGTTTTGTAATTTGTGTTTTAAATTTTTAATTAAAAGTTTGTTAGTTTTAATCAATATTTGTAACGGGTAAAAAGATTCTGGTATTGTCACAATTTTGATGGCAAATTGCACATATCTCAAAAGTTGCAGCGTTAAGATCTTTTTTTACGTAAATTGTGCTAACGTGTTCACATGGAAAATATTGAACACGAATTCCGCGTGTAGACATACTTGATTGTTTGGATTGCCGCAATTCGCGCAAACGATTTGCCGTAAATTGCTCTCGTAAATTAAGGTACATGTCTTGTCCGTATTTCAAAAAGAATAACGCCAATGCAATAAGCTGTAACACAATGGTAAACGTTTGCGGCAGAAGGAAAGGGGAAATAATGCACAGAAAGCCTACAACTCGGACACAATTGCGGATGTTACACTTACACATGTCTTTTGTAAAATAATAAAACAAAACAAAAGTGGATCAACTGTAACTAGTTTTAATCGAGTTCATGATGTGTTTTAAGTACTGGTCTACTTATTTTAATTTTACATTCAGACGTGCCTCAGTGAAGCTTCTCCACTACACTGTGCCATGTGCTTATGGCTGCAGATTTATTACAAACGGTGCATTTTTCAAAAATTGACGCGTTAATCTCTTTATCTGAGAAAAAGTCAGAAACGTGCATACACGGCGAGTATAGCACACGAATGCCACGATTGGACATACTTGATTCTTTGGATTTCTGCGATTCTCTTTCACTTTCTATTGCTTCCATGGACTCTTTGTGAAGAACGTTTACGTATTTCCAAATAAGAATTACCAGTACAACAGGCAATAAAAAGGGAGATGTTTGCGGAAGCGCTAGCAAGGACACAGTGGCAAGCAAGCCGGCTACAAAAACGTCTTTAGGGATGTAACACTTACACATGTCTTTAGGTAATAATGAATGAAAACAGGTTAGTAAATTGTAATTAGTTTTAATCAAGTTCATCGTGTTTTTTAAGTACTGGTCTACTTATTTTAATTTTACATTCAGACATGCCTCCGTGAAACTCCTCCACTACACTGTGCCATTTGCTTATGGCTGCAATTAAGCTAGGACAGTCGTACACTTTTCTTTCTTTCAATCTGACAACTACCAACCAGTTGTTTTTGCCAATGCTCATCAAAATCGGTAGTACACGCACATTGTTTTCGTGTAACAGTTCTAATCTGTGCATTAAAGAGGGAACTCCCCAGTCTCCCCAATGCCACACGTATTTTCTTCTACAGTGTCCAGGGGATTCAACTTGATTGTCAATGTGTCTCATCCACGCAAGCAACAACCAAGTGTTGCTTGCCTCTGGGCAAAGACTGTAATAGTCTTTAGCAGGGTCTTTGTTTGACTCGGAGTGAATGCGCTCCAATTCCATGTCGTTTGCAACTTGGATTTCTCTGTCTGTAGCGGCCTGGTCAATTTTGTAGTCGTCGCTGTGACGTGCACAATCCCCAAACTCTACTTTAATTAGTTTAGAACCTGTGGCCATGTGGGCTTCTGAAAAGGGGACTGATTTAATCTCGTGCTCCAAAGCTTGCTCGATTTGGATGTTTGTGGCAATTCTCTTAGAAGTGTCAATGTACTTCTTCACGTTTTCCTCGTAATAAGCCTGAAGTGCCACCACTTTAGCGTAAGTGTTTAAAAGCTCAAAATTAGCTTTTTCCTGTTTGATCTCGTAAAGGTACATTTTTGTCATATCATTTTTCGTCTCGAATGTCTGTTGGAACATAACCTCCGGCTTTAGTTTGGCTCTCGCCTCTGTGTACAACATTTCTTCGGCTTTATCAGATTCTGATATAGTGGCCTTGCAGACTGCCAACAAAACAGACGCTGCTGCGGACAATCCAGAGTTGCAGTTACAGTAGTAAACGGCATTCCTCTGTACCCATCTGACGGCTGCTTTAAGATCTTTGTGTGTAACGGCAATTGATATTTTCGGGTCCAGTACACTAGCCGCCCAGTGTAATACTTCAAAGGTGTGAGTGTCGCTTTTTTTGGATTTGCTGTATTCGTCGTTGTTTCTCAAAGACTTGTGCCTTTTGTTGGCCATGAGTTGTCTATGGTGTTAGTTGTAGTGTGTCTCCTGTAAAAAAAATATCCGTTAACTATTTTAAATTTGAATTTTTATGGGTTGCCATTTTTAATTAAAAATGGTGCACTGGTAAATAGTCACATGATTCAAGATGGCCGTAAAAAATAAAAAAAAAATTTTGTACCCCCCCCCCTCCAGGAAAAACGTCGTTTTTATTCGTCGTTTTCATTTTTGGCCTGAAATGGCCATTTCAAATGCAAATTACACGTAAAAACAGGTCGCATTACCACCCTCGGGTTGTGCACAAATAGACAATAAACCAGGAATCCCTGAAGAACAAATAGACGAATAACCTAAATCTCGCGAGTTTTTAGTCAACCTCTATTACGGAAAAAAATGAAATTCCAGTCATGTGACAGGAAAATGGCTGCAACTCCATGTCTGTTCAGTTGTAAATAATTTCTGTAATTCTATGAATCACGTTGCACCACGGGTACAATAGAAAGACCATGGGATCTGTAACCGTTGTGCAGTTGGCTACACTGTTAAAGAGTGCCACTTTGTCAGAAGATGCAAACGCAATGGCACAAGCTCTGATAAAGCAAATTCAGCGTGACATTGCTACATCTAAAAGAATTGCACGTGCAAGAGTTTCAGCAACGCCAAAAGATGCTCCAGAAGTAGGATTGCCTTCCGCGCCTGACTCTTTTGCAAGACTTGCAAACTACGTGGCTGGGCTCCAATCAGTAACGGAGAATGACATGAGACAGTTAGACAACTTTGGTTTGAGGGGATCATCCAAAAAAATGTTGCTACATTTGACAAGAAACGAGATGAACAGACTTAACATGCGCATTGGAAACGGAGGCGTCACTTTAGTGTCCAAATTTGCATCATGTAAAGTTCCAACGGGAAAAGACGTGTTTTACAAACAAAATGAAAAAGAAGATGAGTATCCTTTGCTGGTAGTAGACGAGTCACCCGGGTACTTGCAGCAAAAGCTTATGTGTTACCCAGAAAGTGTGCGGTATAGTGTAGTTCTTGCAGTACGAAATGGGCACTACCTCTTGGCTAAAAATCTAGTCGAGTTAAGTTCCTTTGACGCCCTTGCGGGATTGTGGAAGTTCGATCAGTTGAAATTAGCTTTGCTTTGCCGCTACCAAGCAGAGGCTATTTCTGTGCTAGTCAGCGACGGTGCAAATGAAAGCCGTGTGCATGAGTTGCACGAGTTTGTTCACACGGTGCTGTCTAGAATGAAAAACTCTAAATGTGATAAAATTATCGCAAAAGAGATGGAAACAAAAAAGGAAATTCTGTTAAACGCAGGTCATTGCACGCATTGCGCTTATCAAGCAGCTGCTATGCATTTGATGAAGAGGTGTATGCTGTTTTTAATAGCAAACACGGCTTCGAAGGAGTTAGCGGAGTTGCTTGTGCAGTACATGATCAAACAGGATTTGCAAACAGGGAGAGCCGAAATAAAGAATGCGTTAGAACAAGGTGGTGGTGATATGATTTCGCGGATGAATTGGAAAAAAATGACAGATAACGGAAAAAAACAAATAATGTATGAATATCTTGATCAAATGACCCAAATAAAGTGACAACTTAATTTTAATTTGTTTTATTTTTAGTTGCCAGATTTTTGTACATCGCGATAAAACAAGTTTGTTTGCAACGTGACCTGCCCTCATACTACTATGCAACAGCCTTTTGTTTCTGATGACGGCCACGAAGAGTTTACCTTTGATGCTAATATTCTGCAAACACTGTTTGGTGTATTGTCCATCAGACATAAATCTGTTTCCTTGAACAAGTTGGTGTTTACCTGTACCGTTGACGGATACACCGATGAAAAGGAGCTTGTAATGGGGCCATTATTCACGGACACGTATTTCCTGCGAGTACTAGACTGGGAAAGTTCTGTTTCACATTGCTTCAATGCCGCTGTACACAAAAGACTCACGCTTCGTAATATCTCGCCAGTCCACGTTATCCGTGCAATTGTCACCGACAAACATGTGAACATGGGCAAATCCTTAAAACGTCACAAGGAAAAAAAGACGGTATACGAAAAACAGTACTACGCTTTTTTACGAGAAGCAACGAGAGTTGTGCGTGTTCATGATTTTAATTTTGCGAAGTTTGTCCAGCTCTTGGCAAGACAGTTGTACGAAGATGCTTCTAATGGAGCAGTTTTGCAGCCAATAGAAATACTGCAGTTCAATTGCTTGCTCAACAACGTTGTTGCTTACAGAGAACCAGGAGATGCGGAAGAGTCTTATTACTTTGACACAGTGCACGACGCATTTTTGAGAATTTTTGATGTTTTTCAGTATCCTCAACATCAAAAGCAGCCGATTTCATCCGAGTGTAATCCGAACATTTTTTATTGTCAGTATGCTTTGATGTACAGTTGTTTGTACCTTGACGCGTTGAACGACCAGACCTTCTTTAATCTGTTGGACTCGTACACTATGGGCCAACGGTTCAAAAACACTCGGGGTTACCCATTCCCGCTTGAAGTTGTGTACGCGATGAGAAGGTTCAACCAATTTGCAAACGGGAAATTCGAGCATTTGTACCACGGAGTGAGCAGAGCCGTATTTACAAGGTTGTACAAATGCATAAAAGACTACCCGAAAGATAACGATTATTCTGATATCGCAAATGCAATTAGACATTGCACTTCGAGTACTTTTCCTGGAATGTTTTTATTGAGAGGCTTTCTTAAACAGTACGAGAAGCATTCAATGCAGCTGTTTGATATGTGTCTGTCTGGTAAAAACTTTTTCGATTTGTTGTTACATGTATTCAGTAATGCAAACTCGGTGCCCGTCTTTGTGCGATCGGTACAAACATTCAAAGACCGATTTCACGTGATGGACATCCACATAAAGTTGGACACATCGAAAATGAATTCTACGAAGAATTATGACGGAAACACTGATCCATTGTTCCTGTACCGAAACACATTGCAATTGCATTTTGCAGGTGGTAACCCGGCAAACAATTTGTTTAACCAACAGCCTCCTGTCGACCCTCCTCATGTAAACGACGCAGCGCCCGTGTTGTTTGAAAACGCCGAAGATGAAATTGAGTTGCAGATGCCTGTAACAGGTAAAAGACGGCGAACTCTAGAGGAACAATTGCAAGAAGACCCCCCTGTGAATTTTAATGAAACTTTTGAAATTCAATTAGATTCTGGACCCTTCGAATTAGATTCGTTGCCAGAACCAGAAGTTGTCAAAAGGTCATCTTCGCCGTTGCCTTACGGGACGGAAGATAGCAAAGACTTGATCGTTGCAAATTTGGAAGCTCCTTCAATTTCCTTCGATGATCTTCCAGTTCCTGAAGGGTTCAGTGACGCGGATCTGCCAAAAATTGTACTGCCGCAACAACAACCTGAAATAGAAGAAAAGGACACTCCGAAAGCAGTTGTTGTTCGTGGTGATTATACCACTGCTTCTATTGAAGAACTGATACAACACAAAAAAAACTCGGAAAGAGCTGCAAAGCTTGCGGAATTTGATATAGCTGGGTATATTCATTTAATGTTCGGAGAAGGGAGATCGGACGAAAACGAAAATGCAATTGCTGGTTCTGCTTCTTCTTCTTCTTTTTCGTCCTCTTCGTCTTCATCGTCGTCGTCATCATCTGCTTTTTCCAAAAAACCGAGCACGTCTGGAGCTGCCGACAGATCAGTGTCAAATCTAAATTCTTCAGACGCTGTGGTGTTAAAAGGTTCTAAACTGCGTAAAGCCAGAATTTCTCAAACTCGTTACAGACAAAAAACAGGCAAGTATGTTTGGCTGTACGACTGCGAGTACAACAACAAGCCGTGTTCTATGTCGGTTTACGCTGATAACGGAGCAATGGATCAGATAGCTGCGAGAGCCAAAAAAAGCGCTTTTTTTGAATGTGCCCCCGAAATACTTGCAGGACCTATTCAGACTAAAAACAAAAAAACTGGGGAGACATATTTTTTGCTAGTCCATGAGAAGCTGAAGAGAAGCGCGCTAGAGGAAGTTTTGGATGCTGATGGAAATTTTGAAAAAGCTAAGCTGGTAACCGCTATTTCCACTTTGGTGAAATCATGCGGGTTAGTTCCAACAATAGCAGACTACAACTCTGTATTTTTGAAATTGGATGGTAATCTGTGTTTTGCAAATTTCAGAAACATGGTACCCGTGGACAACTGCAAAGCTGTTCAGAGTTGGTGTTTGTTTATTGTGCTGGCGGGCGCTTTGCATGATTTGTACTGTCGTAACATTCCTCACATTAAGATTAGACACCCTGGGTCAGCTGAAAAGCGTGAATTAGTAGGACTACTTGATGCTTTCATGCAGTGGCAACTCCCTTCTGATAAACTTGATGGTATACTTTTTGATGACCCGGCAGCTTTGTGCGATCATTACGTCAAGCATGTATTTAAAAGCAAATCAAAGAACAACCAGTGCCTAGCCAGTGCCCATGTTACCGCTACTGTATATTTTTTCCGATTTCTCTTGGATATATCTGAAAATTCGCAAAGAAAGCGTGCAATGCTCCAATGTTATGAAGATGCAAAAGCGCTTCAAATATCTGACGGCACAACTAAAAGTTTGTACGTGCCTGTTGGAAAGATTGGTAAAAAAGAACTTGTTGAAATGCAAAACATATTTAAAAAATTGTACATCTGC
>JACCDR012167419.1_pt1 | contig 16202 bp, 14 predicted proteins | sample 7446431 | NCBI WGS metagenome assembly JACCDR01 (sample SAMN15323443, study PRJNA562643) | freshwater metagenome | isolation source: river surface water | place: USA:Blue River Watershed | collected 2017-08-17 | reverse complement strand
ATGGCTTTGTCGGCTTCGAGTTTCGCCAACAGAGCAGCGTGCTTGTCTTTGAGGTAAGCATGCATTTCATATTCAAAGTGCAGAACTTGTTTGACTTCGATGTCGTCCATGTAACCTTTGTTCACGGCAAACAATGTCGCGCCCATCAAGCTGATAGGTTGTGGGCTGTACTGCGCTTGCTTGAGCAATTCAGTCACGCGTGCACCGCGGTCGAGTTGTTTACGTGTGGCTTCGTCGAGGTCAGAAGCGAACTGGGCAAACGCTGCCAATTCACGGTACTGAGCCAAGTCGGTACGGATACCACCGGACAAGTTCTTGACCAATTTCGTTTGCGCTGCACCACCCACGCGAGACACTGAAATACCAGCGTTAATCGCAGGACGGATACCGGCGTTGAACAACGAGGTTTCCAAGAAGATTTGACCGTCAGTGATCGAAATCACGTTGGTTGGCACGAATGCAGACACGTCACCGGCTTGGGTTTCAATGATTGGCAATGCAGTCAATGAACCAGTTTTGCCTTTGACAGCGCCTTTGGTGAAGGCTTCGACGTAGTCGGCGTTCACGCGGGCAGCGCGCTCGAGCAAACGGCTGTGGAGATAGAACACGTCGCCAGGGTAAGCTTCGCGGCCTGGTGGGCGACGCAACAGCAAAGACACTTGGCGGTAAGCCACAGCTTGCTTAGACAAATCGTCATACACGATCAAGGCGTCTTGGCCACGGTCGCGGAAGTATTCGCCCATCGTGCAACCAGAGTAGGCTGACACGTATTGCATCGCGGCAGACTCAGAAGCAGAAGCGGCCACAACGATGGTGTATTCCATCGCGCCAGCTTGTTCCAAAGCGCGCACCACGTTTTTGATCGACGAGGCTTTTTGGCCAATCGCGACGTAAACGCAGGTCATGTTTTGACCTTTTTGGTTGATGATGGCGTCAATCGCAACCGCTGTTTTACCGGTTTGACGGTCACCAATGATCAACTCACGTTGACCACGGCCCACTGGCACCATGGAGTCAACAGACTTCAGACCAGTTTGCATGGGTTGGCTCACAGATTCGCGAGCGATAACGCCAGGCGCAACCTTTTCGATCACGTCAGTCATCTTGGCGTTGATGGGGCCTTTGCCGTCGATCGGCTGACCCAAAGCGTTCACCACGCGGCCAATGAGTTCAGGGCCGACTGGCACTTCCAAAATGCGACCTGTGCATTTGACAACGTCGCCTTCAGAGATGTGCTCGTACTCACCCAAGATCACGGCACCGACCGAGTCACGCTCGAGGTTCAGGGCCAGACCGAATGTGTTGTTGGGGAACTCCAACATTTCGCCTTGCATCGCGTCTGAAAGACCGTGCACGCGAACGATACCGTCAGTCACCGACAAAACGGTGCCTTGATTACGAACGTTGGCATCAGTGCCCAAACCTTCGATACGGCTCTTAATCAGCTCAGAGATTTCTGCTGGATTGAGTTGCATGACTCTTTCCTTCTTTCTTGTTAGGGCTGACAGGCATTAAGCCGTCAGCGCAACTTTCATTTGATCTAAACGGGCTTTGACAGAAGTGTCTAACACTTCGTCACCCACCACCACGCGAATACCGCCAATCAGCTCAGGCTGCAAAGCCACAGAGACGTTGAGTTTGCGGTTAAAGCGCTTTTCAAGTGCCACCTTCACATCAGCCAGAGCTGCTGTATCGATGTCAAAAGCGCTGTACACAACAGCGTCTGCTGTACCGCCTAGCGCGTTGACGTGGGCACGGAATTGCGCAGCCACTTCGGGCAGTGCGCTTAAACGACCGTTGTCAATCACGGCGCGCAAAAAGTTCTGCGCAGCAGTAGGCAATTTGGATTTGGCGACACCAACAATCAGGTCGAACACTTGGTTGGACGTGACTTTGGGGCCATCTGCAAATTGCAGTAATTGGGCGTTCCCAGCGATAGCAGCAAGCTCATCGAGCCATGCTGCAGTACCGCTCAGGTCTGCGGCCGAAGCCTTGAACAAAGCTTCTGCGTAAGGGCGGGCAATGGTGGCGAGTTCGGCCATGTTGTCCTCTTACAGCTCTGTCTTCAGACGGCCCAACAAGTCGGCGTGAACGCTGGCATTGACTTCCTTGCGGAGAATCTGCTCGGCGCCTTTGACAGCCAATGCGGCCACTTGCTCGCGCAGGTGTTCACGGGCTTTCACGACTTCTTGCGCTGCTTCTGCATGCGCGGCGGCCACAATTCTTTTCGCTTCTTCCGTGGCGTGAGCCTTGGCTTCGTCGATCAAGTGTTGTGCACGGCGTTCTGCATCAGCCAACAAAGTGGTGGACTCATTGCGGGTTTCAGCCAGCTTGAGTTCAACCTCTTTGTGCGCATTGGACAGTTCAATCTTGGCATGCTCGGCAGCAGCCAAGCCATGGGCAATTTTTTCTGCACGTTCGTCGAGCGCGCTTGCGATGGGTGGCCACACGAACTTCATCGTGAACCACACCAAGACCGCAAAAACGATCATCTGGACGAACAGGGTTGCGTTGATACTCACGGCAACACCTTTCTTTTGGTAGTTGCGAGAATTACTTCAGAACGAAGGGGTTCGCGAAAGCGAACATCATGGCGATACCAACGCCGATCAAGAAGGCAGCGTCAATCAGACCAGCCAACAAGAACATTTTGGTTTGCAATTCGTTCATCAATTCAGGCTGGCGTGCAGCTGCTTCGAGGTACTTGCTACCCATGATGCCGATACCGATACAAGCACCGATAGCGCCCAAACCAATGATGAGGCCAGCTGCGAGTGCTACATAACCGAGGACGTGTTCCATTTTGTTGCTCCTAAAGAATGGATGAGAGAGAAAAGTTAAGAAAAAACCGAAAACGAGTGCGCTTTAATGCGCGTCGTGCGCTTGACCCACATACACCAGCGTCAACATCATGAAGATGAACGCTTGCAATGTGATGATCATGATGTGGAAGATGGCCCAGATTGAACCAGCAATGATGTGACCGATGGGCAGCAAAACGCCTGGCAATGTGGCAGCAGCAGCGCCACCCATCAAGGCGATCAACATGAACACCAATTCGCCAGCGTACATGTTGCCGAACAGTCGCATACCATGTGACACAGTCTTGGCTGCGAATTCAATCATCTGCATGACGAAGTTAACAGGCCAAAGCAGTGGGTGCGCGCCAAATGGAGCGCAGAACAATTCATGAATCCAACCGCCAATGCCCTTGATCTTGATGTTGTAAAACACACAGACCAACAACACTGAAGTAGACAAACCCAAAGTGGTAGACAAATCAGCCGAAGGCACCACGCGCATGTAGGCATGGTGAGCGTCGCCGCCGTTAGCACCGTAGATGATTTCCCAAATTTTGGGGAACAGATCGACAGGGAACAAATCCATGGCGTTCATCAAGAAGATCCAGACAAACACAGTCAACGCCAAAGGCGCAACCATCTTGCGACTTTCGGCGTTGTGAATGATGCCCTTAGCTTGACTGTCCACCATTTCGACCAGAATTTCAACAGCAGCTTGGAAGCGGCCTGGTGCGTGGGCAGTTGCACCACGGGCAGCGCGCCACAAGAAGAAGCTAGCAACCACACCCAACAACACAGACCAAAAAATGGAATCCAAGTTGTAAACGGAGAAGTCAATGACGCCGGCCATTGGCTTGTTTTGCAGATGCGTCAGGTGGTGAACGATGTATTCACCAGCGGTCGGACCATGTTCAACAGACATTCGTTCGCTCTTCTTTAAGTTGGGCTAACCGGGTAAAACACTTTGCGAAAGCCAAGCGCCACCCAGTAAACCTTCATTGTCACTACCAAGCCTGCCAACATGGCAGGCCAGCTCAAATCTTTCACCAGGCTCGGGGCAGCAAACAACATTGCCACCGTCAAGCCTATCTTGACCATCTCCCAGAGGAAAAAGCCAAACACCGCAGCACCTACGTTGATCGAAGCAACCCGACTGGTTAAACCTCGCGCAAACAATGCTGCAGGGACTATCACCGCCAAAGCGCCATAAACCGCTGAATAAACAGCCGCCATGCGCTCGGTCACAAGCCATACAACGCCTGCCACCAAAAGCCCAAGCACTGCCTGAACTCCGACCACCCGCCATACCGACAGAATGGGCTGCCGCTTGCGCAGCTCTGCCGCCTGTTCGGCAGTGAGTGGCTCAAACGTGTCTTGTACGTTTTCTTGAACTTCAGCTTGTATTCTGGTCATGTTTGTTTACGCCCAGGTTACATCTGTCAGTCTCTATAGAACCAAGCATTGTACGTGATAACCCATACGCTTTTAGGACTATCGAGGTAACGAGAGGATAATTTGACCTATGACAACCTCAAGCACGCCCCCAGAAAACCCTCGCGCAGACAGTTTGATTGAGTATCCAAGCCTGTTTCCCATCAAGGTCATGGGGCTCAAGGTGGACGGTTTTGTGCATGCCGTCACCTTCATTGCCGAGCAATTTGATCCCGCCTTTGACACGAGCACCCTTGAATTACGCGAAAGTTCGGGCGGTAAATATTTAGGCGTCACCCTCAACGTCACCGCCACCAGCCGCGAGCAACTGGACGAGCTGTACCGCACCCTCACATCTCACCCCATGGTGAAAGTGGTGCTGTGATTCGCGCACTCGGCTTGGTGCCTTATGCACCCACCTACCAAGCCATGCAAGACTTCACGGCGGCGCGCACGCCCGACACGCCCGATGAAATCTGGATCTGCGAGCACCCTCCCGTCTTCACACAAGGCCTGGCTGGCCACGCAGACCACTTGCTCAGCCCCGGCGACATTCCCGTGGTCGCCACCAATCGCGGCGGGCAAGTGACGTTTCATGGACCCGGCCAAGTGGTGGGCTATCCACTGATCGACCTCAAGCGCGCGGGCTACTTCGTCAAAGAGTATGTGTACCGCATCGAAGAGGCCGTGATTCGCACACTCAGCCACTTTGGCGTGACGGGCCACCGCGTGTCGGGCGCGCCCGGCATATATGTGCGCCTAGAGGATCCACACAGCCACGCCATGCTGGCACAGCGCCCACACAAAGATGCCAGCAAAGACCCCGACTTTGCAGGGCTTGGAAAAATTGCCGCACTAGGCATCAAAGTCAGCCGCCATTGCACGTACCACGGCATCGCACTGAATGTGGCAATGGACCTAAGTCCCTACCAACGCATCAACCCTTGTGGTTATCAAGGCCTGCAAACCGTCGATCTTTCTACAATCGGCGTATCGGTCAGCTGGCAAGAAGCCGCTGACGTTTTGAGCCAAAAGCTCGTCACCCATTTAGCGCCCTGAAACGCAGGGCCTTACAAACCGGCTTATCTGTTATGTCCACCTCTGACAACCCAGTTGTGCGCGAAGCGCAAACCGTCGAAAACTACAATGCCTCGGCCAAGCAAAAAGCAGCCGCCAAACTCTCACGCATTCCTGTGAAAGTTGAACAAGGCGAAGTGCTCAAGAAGCCCGACTGGATTCGCGTCAAAGCAGGCTCGCCCTCCACACGTTTTTACGAAATCAAAGACGTGCTGCGCGCCAACAAATTGGTGACCGTGTGCGAAGAAGCCAGCTGCCCCAACATTGGCGAATGCTTTGGCAAAGGCACGGCCACCTTCATGATCATGGGCGACAAGTGCACACGCCGCTGCCCCTTCTGCGACGTGGGCCACGGCCGCCCTGACCCGCTCGATGTGAACGAGCCAGAAAACTTGGCTAAAACGATTGCCGACTTGAAGCTGAAATACGTGGTCATCACCAGCGTGGACCGCGACGACTTGCGCGACGGCGGCAGCCAACATTTTGTAGATTGCATTCGCCGCACGCGCGAGCTGTCACCTCAAACTCAAATTGAAATCTTGGTGCCCGACTTCCGTGGCCGCGATGACCGTGCTTTGGAAATTCTCAAGGCCGCACCACCTGATGTGATGAACCACAACATGGAAACCGTGCCACGCCTCTACAAAGAAGTGCGCCCCGGCAGCGACTATGCGTTCAGCCTGAACTTGCTCAAAAAATTCAAAGCCTTGTTCCCCAACGTGCCGACCAAGAGCGGCTTGATGGTGGGCTTGGGTGAAACCGACGAAGAAATTTTGCAAGTCATGCAAGACATGCGCGACCACAACATCGACATGCTCACCATCGGCCAGTACTTAGCACCCAGCACCAGCCATATTCCTGTGCGCCGCTATGTGCACCCAGACACGTTCAAGATGTTTGAGGAAAAGGCCTACGAAATGGGCTTTAGCCATGCAGCCATCGGCGCGATGGTGCGCTCTAGCTATCACGCAGACCAGCAGGCCCACGCAGCCTCTGATGTCATTAACTCGAAGTAAATGATAAATTATCGAAGTACGCAATAAATTATCGATATTTTTGGAAATGGGACAAGAAATATACTTATAAAGTTTTAATAAACTTTATGAGGTGCATTTGCCAACTTCTCGCTCAGTCAGCCGCAGCAAATCAACTGACAACACAAAAGATATTCGCATCGCTGCATTCCCCAACGACGCCAACTACTGGCGAATTGATTGGTTTGGTGAGATTAACTACCCTGACCGCGCTTTACGCGGAACCCAGCCTTCTGTACTAGTCTATTTATCTAGGGTTACAGATCTTTCCTTTATCGACAACCCCTTGGTCTTGCTCTCGCCACAGAGTACAACCTTGGCAAAAATCCAAATGCGTAGATGGGTTTCTGTCGGAACCCTCGTTCTATTAAAGGTCGGTGATATCTGGCACAAGAAGTCACTCTTCCTAAGCCCTGACTATGAACTCGAGACATTTTCACGGGTCAGCACCTCCAGCAGTCATATTGACCTTATCAAGTCTGGCCTCAACCTCAACGAAGAAGGTTTTCTGATCCCCGTATCGGAGCATCCTTGGCACCTAAACGCCACACACTCGTATTGCGTGATGCTCAAGTTAGAAAACGGCAAGCGTCTTATCGTCCCATGCTTAGAACTTATCCGCTTTTACTTTGGATCATCCAGCAGCCTACTGACTAAATTGTTTTTGCCGCCTCTTCAAAAAGATTCACTCTTTCAAGATGGCAAGTTCGACCAGAGAACTAGGCATTTGTCGATCAAATTGGGAGATGGAATTGCAGGCAGTTCAGCCGCAACAATTGGTCGCATCTTTCTTGACAAACTCGCATGGCGTGCTGCAGTAATCGTTGGATCGTCGATACTCAAAGCGTCCCAGGAAAGTCACCCTATTCATCCAATGGGGGTATTCCCGTTTGATGGAAGCACAGAACTTCAAGCATCAGGCAAGTGGCTACCTTTCGGGGACACCAATGATGCAACATTTCTCGTTTACAAGTTGATAAGCTGCGGCCATCAATTTCCATTCAGGTCAATTAATTACGAAATGACCGGAGATCATAAAAAACCATTCTTTGATCAACCTCAGTCAGACGGAACTGGACAAACTAGCTTCCAAAGTTCAGCACCTGATGCTGCGAACCAAAGCATCAAGGAAGAGGATGGGTCAACGAAGCTAGAGTCAAAGACACGCAACTTTTCAGGGAAGGTTGCATTCCCAGATCTCATTCGTAAACCAATCTGGAAATCAAAGACTCTCACTTTTCAGCAATGGCTGGACAAAAAACGGTACGTTGGAGGGAAAAGACTTGACTCAACATCGCTTGGTACACCTAGCGGCAACCGTCGCGTTCGCCCAATTGATCTAGCAATGCAGGTTCAACGGAAAAATAAAAATGAAATGCTCCCACCTGAATTCATTCGTGAGTTCCTTGAAGAACTTTTGGCAGTTACTGGCATAGACATCACTCTACTCACCGAAGGCGAAGATGATGGCTGGTCGATTCCTGTCCCATTGATTACGAATGATGATGGTGAAGTTGAATCAAAATTATTCATAGTGGACCCGATTGAAAACAATCGCTTGAGAAGGCTTTGCGTTTTATCGTTAAAAGACGACAAGGATCATCACTTAATGGGGATCCTTGAAAGCAATCCGAATTTCAGTAAGCTCTATCCAACTATTAACAGCGATGACGCTAGTCTCTTGACTGTTTTACAGTTAACTGCACAAGACTACGTTGCGGCATAACGATTAAGAATTTAGCTCTTTATCTAAACAAATGGAACACCAAAATCACGCAACTTGTCATCTATCTTTGATACCCGACTATAAAATTTCTCAATGGAAAATCAACAATCAGGCGTCTTTTTAAGCTGACCCCATTGACAAGTTAGCAACACATTAAAAGTCAAATCCGAAACTAGAAATAAATCCAGCACTTTGAGGCAACTTACCCCCCGCATAGATGGAAACCGCGCAGTATTTGAATTCGGGAATTTTTCCGAAGGGATCCAGCGCTGGGTTCGTCATCATGTTGGCGGCGGCTTCGTAGTAGGCAAACGGCACAAACACTGCCCCTTGCGGTGTGCCGTCATCACGGCGCACGCGCAGCGTCACTTGGCCGCGGCGTGAAGCGATGGTGATCACGTCACCCGCCTCAACACCCAAGCGTTGAATGTCTGCGCCGCACATGGACGCAGTGGCGATGGGCTCCAACGCATCCAGCACGGTGGCACGTCGCGTCATGCTGCCGGTGTGCCAATGCTCTAACTGGCGGCCGGTGATCAACACAAACGGGTAGTCGCTGTCAGGACGCTCATTCGCAGGAATGATGTCGGCAGGCACCAAATGCACACGGCCATCGTCGGTGGCGAAGTGGTCAATGAACACGGTGGGCTCGCCTGGGTCTTCTGCAGTCAAACATGGATAAGTCACACTCGACTCACGCTCTAGACGCTCCCACGTGATGCCGTTGATGGCGGCATGCATGGCCTGGCGCATTTCGTCGTATACCTCGGCCACTCCGCCGTGTTCACCTTGGTAGTTCCAATTCAAGCCGACGCCTTTGGCGATTTGTTGAATGATCCACAAATCAGGCTTGGCCTGCCCCGGTGGGTCAATCGCTTGCTTGCCCAACTGCACCATGCGGTCGGTGTTGCTGACCGTGCCGGTTTTTTCTGGCCATGCAGTGGCAGGTAGCACCACATCGGCCAGCCAAGCGGTTTCGGTCATGAAGATGTCTTGCACCACCAAGTGCTCAAGCGTGGCTAGCGAGTGGCGTGCGTGGTTCAAGTCTGGGTCACTCATGGCGGGGTTCTCGCCCATGATGTACATGCCGCGAATCTTGTGCGGGTCGGTGTCATCGGCCAAGATCTTGCCCATGATCTCCACCACGGTGTAGCCAGGTTTGTCGTCGAGCGGTGTGTCCCAAAACTTTTCAAACCAATCGTGCGCGGCCTTGTCGGTCACACGTTGGTAGTTGGGGTACATCATCGGAATGAGACCTGCATCGCTCGCGCCTTGCACGTTGTTTTGGCCGCGCAGTGGGTGCAAGCCTGAACCGGGCTTGCCGATTTGGCCGGTCACTGTGACCAAGGCAATCAAACAACGCGCGTTGTCTGTGCCGTGCACGTGCTGGCTCACGCCCATGCCCCACAAAATCATGGCGCCCTTTGACTTGGCAAACTCACGCGCCACTTCGCGCAAGGTCTCTGCGGGAATACCGCAGATAGGTGCCATCGCTTCAGGGCTATAGCCTTTGACGTTTTCTTTCAAGGCTTCGTAGTTGTTGGCGCGACGACGGATGAAGTCTTCATCCACCAAACCTTCTTCAATCACGGTGTGAATCAGTGCATTGAGCATCGCCACATCGGTGTCGGGTTTGAACTGCAAGGTGCGCCACGCGTGTTTGCCAATGTCGGTCACACGCGGGTCGGCCAACACAATCTTGGCACCGCGCTTGGCAGCGTTTTTCATCCACGTGGCGGCCACAGGATGGTTGGTGGTAGGGTTGGAGCCGATGACAAAAATCAAGCCTGCGTGCTCAACGTCGTTCACTTGGTTACTCACCGCCCCCGAGCCCACGCCTTCTAGCAAGGCTGCCACGCTCGATGCGTGGCACAAGCGTGTGCAGTGGTCCACGTTGTTCGAGCCAAAGCCGGTGCGCACCAACTTCTGGAACAAATACGCTTCTTCGTTGCTGCCCTTGGCCGAGCCGAAACCCGCCAAAGTTTTTTTGCCATGTGTGTCGCGCAGCTCCTTGAGCTTGCCGCCAGCCAAAGCCAAGGCTTCTTCCCACGTGGCTTCGCGGAACACCTCAGACCAATCTGCTGCATCGCGGTTGAGCTGGCCAATCAACTCTGGATCTTTGAACACTCCTGCTTTGCGAATGAGCGGCATGGTCAAACGCTGCGAGTTGTGGATGTAGTCGAAACCGAAGCGACCTTTCACACACAAACGGTTGTGGTTAGCGGGGCCATCGCGGCCATCCACGCTGACAATTTTGTTGTCCTTCACGTTGTAAGTCAGCAAGCAACCCACACCGCAGAACGGACACACCGAGTCCACTTTTTTATCCACCACTTGTGAGCCGATTTGTGTCTTTGGCATCAACGCACCTGTGGGGCACGCTTGCACACACTCACCACACGCCACGCAAGAGCTATTGCCCATTTCGTCGTTCAAGTCAAACACGATCTGACTGTGCGCGCCACGGTTGGCGTAGCCAATCACATCGTTCACTTGTTCTTCACGACACGCACGCACGCAGCGGTTGCACTGAATACATGCATCCAAGTTCACCGCCATCGCGGGGTGTGACACATCGCATGCGGCTTGTTCGCGGCGCAGTGACTGCAACTCAGGGCGCACAGTCACGTCCATGCGAGAAGCCCAATCACTCAGTTCACCGTGTTGTCCTTCGTCATTCCACTTGTAGCCCGTATCAGGCATGTCAGAGAGCAACATCTCAAGCACCATCTTCTGGCTCTTCACCGCGCGGTCACTCACCAACACTTCAAGCCCCGCCGTCGCCGTGCGACAGCAGCTAGGCGCCAAGGTGCGTTCCCCCTTGATCTCGACCACGCACGCACGACAGTTGCCATCAGCGCGCAAACCATCTTTGTAGCAAAGGTGCGGGATGTCCACACCATGACGCTGCACCGCTTTCAGAAGGGTCTCGCCTTCATAGGCTTGCACAGTTTGATCGTTGAGCTTGAACTCAACCGTTTGGGGCATCAAATCAGTGGTTTTGATAGGAGCGTTCATTTAAACGATCTCCTCTGGAAAATAGGTTTGCACACAACGCACGGGGTTGGGTGCGGCTTGGCCTAAACCACAAATGGAGGCGTCAGTCATCACTTGATTCAAGTCTTCCAAGGTGGTGTTGTCCCACACCTTCGCCTGCATGAGTTGCGCAGCCTTGGCCGTGCCCACACGACACGGCGTGCACTGGCCGCAGCTTTCGTGGGCAAAGAAGTTCATCATGTTGATGGCCGCATCACGCGCTGAATCGTGCTGACTCAGCACAATGACAGCCGCTGAACCAATGAAGCAACCATAGGGCTGCAAGGTGTCAAAGTCCAAGGGAATGTCATTCATGCGCGCGGGCAAGATGCCGCCCGATGCACCACCAGGCAAATACGCATAAAGCTGATGACCATCCAACATGCCACCGCAATACTCGTCAATCAACTCTTGAATGGTGATGCCCGCAGGTGCGAGCTTGACGCCCGGCTGCTTGACGCGGCCGCTCACGCTGAAACTGCGCAAACCTTTGCGGCCATGTCGGCCAAAGCCGCTGAACCAGTCCGCGCCTTTTTGCACAATGTCGCGCACCCAGTACAGCGTTTCAAAGTTGTGTTCGAGGGTGGGTCTGCCAAACAAACCCACTTGCGCAATGTAAGGCGGGCGCATGCGTGGCTCGCCACGTTTGCCTTCAATGCTTTCAATCATCGCGGATTCTTCACCGCAAATGTAGGCACCTGCACCTCGGCGCAACTCGATGTGCGGCAGTGGGCATGGTGGGTTGGCTTGCAAGTGCGCCAACGCTTGCGTGAGCAGTTCACGACAGCCGTGGTATTCGTCACGCAAATAAATATAAACAGAGTCAATGCCCACCACATGGGCGGCCACCAACAAGCCTTCTAAAAAGCGATGTGGGTCACGCTCTAGGTACGTGCGGTCTTTGAATGTGCCGGGCTCGCCTTCGTCAATGTTGACAGCCATCAAACGTGGCGCAGGTTGTTCGCGCACGATGCGCCATTTGCGTCCAGCCGGAAAACCTGCACCGCCCAAACCGCGCAGGCCTGATTCTTCCATGGCCTTGAGCACTTGTTCTGTATCTGATGTGCCATTGTGCAAATCAGCCACCAAACGATAGCCACCATCGGCCACATAGGCATCAAAGTCCACATGATCGGCCATGGCTTGATGGGTTTGTTTGGCATTCACCGCCGCCACCACCAGTTCAGGTGTGGCATGTGGCACAGGGTTTTGATGGACCACGGCGACGGGGGCTTGTTCGCAACGGCCCACGCATGGCGCAGAAATCACGCGAACATCGGCGCTGCCAAGCAAGGTGGGTAACTTCTCTATCAATTGTTTGGCACCCGACAGCTCGCAGCTCAAGCCATCGCACACACGCACGGTCAAAGCGGGTGCGGCTTCGTCACCACGCACCACTTCGAAGTGGTGATAAAAGGTAGCCACTTCAAACACCTCAGCCATGGGCAGCTTCATCTCTTTGGCCAAGGCCACCAAGTGACGGTCGTGCAGGCAGCGGTGCGCATCGTTGAGCTGGTGCAAATGCTCAATCAACAAGTCGCGGCGATGCGGCGCTTCGCCAATCAATGCGCGCACTTCTTCTAAAGACACCTCGTCTGCTTGACGGCCTTTGAGCTGACCTTTACGACGAATCGTTTCTCGCATATGTTCAACGGATGCACTACCGACAATCCAATTCGGAGATTTAGATGAAGAGTTTTTCATAGTCAACCCTTGTAGTGGAGCCACTCTTATCTAAGTGGGTTGATAACGAAACCACCGAATGCCAATTCAAATTTGCTCAATGATGAGCGCAATGCCCTGCCCCACACCAATGCACATGGTGCACAAGGCATAGCGACCGCCGGTGGTGTGCAAGCGGTTGAGCGCGGTGGTGACCAAACGTGCGCCCGAAGCGCCCAATGGGTGGCCCAAAGCAATCGCACCGCCCCAAGCGTTGACGCGGGCATCATCGTCTTTCAAACCCAACATGCGCAACACGGCCAAGCCTTGTGCGGCAAAGGCTTCGTTGAGTTCAATCACATCCATTTGCGCCAGCGTCAAACCCGTTTGAGCCAACACTTTTTCGGTAGCGGGAGCTGGGCCAATACCCATCACGCGCGGAGCCACACCGGCGGTGGCCATGCCGACCACGCGGGCTTTGGGTGTGAGGCCAAATTGCTTGACGCTCGCCTCGTTGGCCAGCAACAAGGCGCAAGCGCCATCGTTCACACCGCTAGCATTGCCAGCAGTCACGCTCCCATCGGGACGCACCACGCCTTTGAGTTTGGCAAGTGACTCCAAGCTCGTGTCGCGTGGGTGTTCGTCTTGGCTCACCACCAGGGCCTCCCCTTTTTTCTGGGGGATGGTGACTGGGCAAATTTCGCGAACAAAGTGCCCGGCCTGAATAGCAGCCATGGCGTTGCGTTGGCTACGCAAGGCCATTTGATCTTGGGCTTCGCGTTCAATCTTGTAGTCGACCGCCACGTTTTCTGCAGTCTCGGGCATGCTATCCACGCCGTATTGCTCCTTCATGAGTTTGTTCACAAAGCGCCAGCCAATGGTGGTGTCGTACACCGCGTTATTGCGGCTAAAGGCACTCTCGGCTTTGGGCATGACAAACGGGGCGCGGCTCATGCTCTCCACACCGCCTGCAATCATGAGTGACGCTTCGCCCGACTTGATGGCACGTGCAGCAGTACCCACAGCATCTAAACCAGAACCGCACAAACGGTTGATGGTGCCGCCCGGCACTTTCATGGGCAAGCCAGCCAACAGCGCTGCCATGCGTGCTACGTTACGGTTGTCTTCGCCCGCTTGGTTGGCGCAGCCGTAGAGCACGTCCGTCACGTGCGACCAATCGACGCCGGGATTACGTTCCATCAAGGCTTTGATGGGCATGGCCGCCAAGTCGTCGGCACGCACACTGCTGAGTGCGCCGCCGTAACGGCCAATAGGGGTACGAATAGCGTCGCAAATGTAGGCGTCTGTCATGGCGTAATCAATTCAAATGAAACGAAATTTAGAAAAGCTTGAACAAGCTGGTGGCTTCGAGGTCGAGCACTTCGGTGTCTGCCGCGTTAAATAGCTGCCAGCGCCAGCGCAAGATGCCAAGGCTAGGGTTGCTATTCGAACTGCGACTTTCCAACACCGTCACACGCAAAAGCAACACATCACCGGGACGCACAGGGTGCGGCCACTTGACGTAGGCCAAGCCGGGTGAGGCATACGATTCAGAGCCCGCCAAAAACGCATCGGCCGCCAAACGCATGGCAATGCCGCAGGTGTGCCAACCGCTGGCGATCAAACCGTCAAACGGGCCACGAGCAGCAGCTTCAGGGTTGGTGTGAAACCACTGCGGGTCCCACTGCTTGGCAAAGTCGAGCACCTCGGCTTCGCTCACCGCATAGGGGCCTGCATGCAGCACTTGGCCAGTGTGGAATTCAGCAAACTTCATGCGGCATCTCCACGCTGCAACCAAGGGCTCACGCGGTAGCGTTCGCCACGGTAACAAGCATCCAAGGCATGCAACACCGACACCACGCGGGTACGGCCCATGCGTGCCAACCAATCAAACGGGCCTGCGGGGTAGTTCACGCCCAGCTTCATGGCGGCGTTGGCACCGTCAGTGGTGCACACACCGTGCAGCACCGCATCCGCCGCTTCGTTGACCAACATGGCCAAGGTACGTGCCACCACCAAGCCCGGTGCATCGGTCACTTGGACAGGTGCAAAACCCAAGGCTTGCAACACCGCCGCGGCGGTGTGCGCAGCATCATCAGCGCCTGCCGTGGCAAACGCCAAAGTGCCACCAGCGACGGTGGGCAGCTCGTCAAACACGGCCACGTTTTTCAGGCCTAACGCTTGCGCCACTTGCCACGCAGGGCGGCCATCGGTTTGGTGCAGTTGCAAGCCCGCCACTTCAATGCCCACCCATGCACTGCTGGTGGCGCGTGAGGCTGCCTTGCCTTGTACATGCAGTGTTACGGCAGACGCCAATGCATCAGCCACAGCACCACTGCCATGCACCACCCATTGGGTGTTGGCAGGCAAAGCTACCACTTGGGTGACTGGCAATGCAGGCGCACCTTCGGGGTAGCTGTAAAAACCTCGGCCTGTTTTGCGACCCAACAAACCACCGTCGACCAACTCACGTTGCACCAAGCTGGGTGTGAATCGGCGGTCAAAGAAGTTGGCTTCAAACACCGACTGCGTGACCGAAAAATTGGTGTCGTGCCCAATCAAGTCCATCAGCTCACACGGGCCCATACGGAAACCCACACCGCGCAACAACGCATCCAACTGCTCAGGCCGTGCCGCTTGCTCTTGCAACAGTCCCAAACTCTCAGCATAAAAAGGGCGTGCAATGCGGTTCACGATGAAGCCCGGCGTCGAGCGCGCATACACCGCAGTTTTGCCCCATGCACCGGCCAAATCAAAAATGGCTTGGGCCACATTGGCGTCAGTTTGCAAACCTGACACCACCTCGACCAACTTCATCAGCGGTACGGGGTTAAAAAAGTGCATCCCCACCAATCGCTGGGGATGCTTCAAGCCATTGGCAATGGCGGTGACTGAAATGGACGAGGTGTTGGTGGCCAACACGCACTGTTCACTCACCAAGCCTTCGATCTCTTGAAACAAGCTGCGTTTAACAGCCAGGTTTTCCACAATCGCTTCGACCACCAAGCTCACATGCGCAGCATCACTGAGTTGCGCCACGGGCGTGATGCGAGCAAGCAGCGCTTGCACGGCCTCAGCCGTCATCTTGCCTTTGGCCACCAAGGCGGCCAAGCTGTCTGCAAGTTTTTGTTTGGCAAGGGGGACGGCATCGGCGCGTGTGTCGTACACCGACACTGCGTGACCCGCCTGCGCGGCCACTTGGGCAATGCCCATGCCCATGATGCCAGCGCCCACCACCAACACGGGCGCTTTGTTCAAATTGTGTGTGCTCATCGAGAAATAGTTATTGAGGAATCCATTGGGCGGGTCGTTTGCCCAAGAAGGCAGCAAAGCCTTCACGCGCTTCGTCAGTACCACGCACGCGAGCAATGGTGCTGGCGGTGAGCTCACGCACTTGCTCAGACACGGGGGCCACGCTGAGTTGATCCATCAGTT
>JACCDR011582243.1_pt1 | contig 16212 bp, 17 predicted proteins | sample 7446431 | NCBI WGS metagenome assembly JACCDR01 (sample SAMN15323443, study PRJNA562643) | freshwater metagenome | isolation source: river surface water | place: USA:Blue River Watershed | collected 2017-08-17 | reverse complement strand
TAGCACTGAGAATGCTATCTAAATCTGGATTGTTTCCTCCCAGAATTTCTTCGTAAAACTGTTTTATGGTAATTGAACTCATCTGTATATTTGTAAAATTCAAATATAAGTGTTTATTTCAAGAGTAATCTATTGCAGAGGAGTATAATTTTATTTTCAAAGCAAATAAAAAATCCCAAACCCTGTAAAACACGGATTTGGGATTAAATAATTTGCAAGTTCTAACTATGCCTACAAAGAAGCCATATCAATTACAAAACGATATTTTACATCACCCTTTTCAAGGCGTTCAAAGGCATGGTTTACGTCTTGAATAGCTATGATTTCACTATCGGCTGTAATGTTATGTTCAAAACAAAAATCTAACATTTCTTGTGTTTCGGCAATGCCGCCAATATTTGAGCCTGCAAAACTTCTCCTACCCATAATTACATTGAATGCACCAATTTCTAAAGGCTGATTTGGTAAACCAACCAACACCACACTACCATCGTGGCGAAGTAAATTGAGGTAAACATTGACATCATGATTGGCAGAAACAGTGTCGATAATAAAGTGTAATTGACGATTATATTTTGCCATTGCTTCTGCATCGGACGACAAAACCGCTGCATCAGCCCCTAATCTTTTGGCATCTTCTACTTTGGCAGGAGATGTAGTAAAAACGGTTACTTCTGCCCCCATGGCTTTGGCAATTTTAATGGCTAAATGTCCTAAGCCACCAATTCCCAAAATTCCTACTTTTTTACCTGGGCCAGCATTCCAATGTTTTAAAGGAGAATATACAGTTATTCCTGCACAAAGTAGTGGTGCTGCTGCTGCCAAATTTTCAAATGCAGGCATTTTTAAAACATATCGCTCGTTGCAGACATATATTTTAGAAAAGCCCCCAAATGTATGACCACCTGAAATCTTATCTACGCTGTTGAATGAATACGTAACTCCCTCATCACAAAACTGCTCCAGCCCATCGTTACAATATTCACAATGGTCGCAGCTATCTACAATACAGCCAACTGCTGCAAGATCTCCTACTTTAAAATTTTTGACATGGCTACCAACAGCCGTGACTCTTCCCACCATTTCGTGACCAGGTACAATAGGCGGTGGAAAAGGACCAAAATCACCTTTGATTTGATGTAAATCACTGTGGCAAATACCGCAGTACAAGATTTCAAATGCTACATCGTGTGGCTGGACGGCTCTGCGTTGTACTGTTATTTCGTGCAGAGGCTCTTCAATGGCTGTTGTGCCGTATGCTTTTACTGGTTGAGTTGTCATGTTTGTGTTCTTTATTTTTTTATCTAATCATTGTTGAAAACCATTTGATAATAGCAGGGTCTCTATGACTGAAAAATAAGCTATTCTGTGTATCTAATGTTGCGATAGTCTCTATATCTTCGGAAGAAAGTTCAAAATCAAAAACGCTTATATTTTCAATCAATCGTTCTTTTCTTACAGATTTCGGGATGACAACTATACCTCGTTGAATCAACCAACGAAGCACCACTTGGGCAATAGATTTATTGTACTTAGCACCAATGCCTTTCAATAATTCATTATTGAATAAATTATTTCTTCCTTCGGCAAAGGAAGCCCAACTTTCCATCTGAACTTTATTTTCCGATAAAAACTTATGGTCGTCTGCACGCTGATAAAACGGATGGGCTTCTATTTGATTAACAGCAGGCGTTATCTCATTATTTACGATAAGATCCATTATTCTGTCGCTATAAAAATTACATACGCCAATTGCCTTAATTTTACCTGATTGATACAATTCTTCCATCGCTTTCCAAGAGCCGTGCACATCTCCATAAGGTTGGTGTATCAGATATAAATCCAAATAATCCAATTGTAATTTGTTGAGGGACGTTTCAAAAGCCTTTTTGGTTTTCTCATAGCCCATATCTGAAATCCCAAGCCTGGTTGTAACAAATAGTTCTTCTCTGTTTATACCACTTTCTTTGATGGCTGCCCCAACAGCCTCTTCGTTGCGGTAAGATGCCGCAGTATCAATCAAACGATAGCCTACTTCAATGGCATCCACCACTGTTTTTTTACATTCCTCAAATTGTGGAATTTGGAATACACCCAAACCCAAAGCTGGCATTTCAACGCCATTATTTAAGATTACATTTTTCATTTTTGAGCGTTTTAATTTTATTTGCTGGGAAGTATTTCATTCAAGCAATTGATAGCATTCAGCGTTCTCGGATAACCGACGTAGGGTAACAGTTGAGTCATTAAATTGATTAAATCTTGTCTGCTATTTCCGACGTTGACATTACCTTGGATATGTCCTTTGATTTGGCTTTCTGTTCCGCCCAAAGCAATTAGAAAAGAAAGTGTTACCATCTCTCTTGCTTGTCATTTTGTGAGATTACTGATATGTTTGTAATTGATGACCAATTTTATGCTACTCCTCTTCAAATACATGATTGGGTATAAACCATGCTAAGGATATAATAACTAACAGACTAAAGGCTATTTTGGGAAAGCCAATCATTGAAATAACAATAGCAACACAGTTGAGAACAATACTTAGGTATGTTTTTTTATGCCCCTTAAACTGTTGGGAAAAAGCAGAGTTAGGCCCGTGTGTACGGCAAAGCAAGTTTACCAAAATCAGGTAAACTACTATGCTGATAGTAAGCAAACTACCATAGATGGTAACAGTAATGGCCTTGAATGAATTTTCACCCATCGTAGCCGTTGCAAAAGGTACCAATGACAAAATGAACAAATTCACCATATTAGTCCATAAAACGCTATTACTCACTTTAGTAACGGTATGGAACAAATGATGATGGCTTGCCCAGTTGAGACCTACGAAAAGAAAGCTCACAGCATAGCTTGCAAAAACTGGCCACATATCAACATAGCTTTCAATGGTAGGGTTATGAGGTACTTTTAACTCTAAAACCATGATAGTGATGATAATGGCATAAATTCCATCCGTCAAAGCTTCTAATCTGTTCTTTTGCATGGCATGCTTAGGGTTTACTGATTCCTAAATTTTCTTTGATATGTAAAGTAGGATTCTCAACAAGCGTACTTATAAAAGCAGCAATACTTTTTCTTGAAATAGCCGAACCCGTTTCAGGTTGCCCTTTACGAGTAATTGCATACTTCACTTCATTGACATTCGTAAACCAATCTGGTCGAAGGATGGTATAATCCAAATCTGATGCCTCTATAACGTCTGCCAATTTTCTGTAAGGTACTAATACAGACTTCAACGGTGTGTCATAAATACCGATTGAACTAATAGCAATTATTCTTTTTACACCTGTTTCAGCCATGGCTTTAACAATGTTTTTGGTCATAGCTTCTAAGTTTCCTGCAAGGTTTACATATACTATATCTTGACCAGCAATTGCCTTTTTCAACTTATCGTAATCCATCACATCAGCTTCTACGACAGTAGCATTAGTCGTATCATTTTCAATTCTACTCTTACTTCTGGCTAACAGGGTAAGATGAACATTTGGTAAATTTTGTAAGGTATCAATTACATATTTGGCAAGACTTCCACTTGCTCCGATAACGATTACTTTTTTCATGTGTTTATTATTAACTATTTGCTTATTTTGTCCATAAGTACAACCAATCCTAAAAAAGGAGGCTAATATGACTAAGACACCCCAAATGACATTTTTCATATATTCCTTATTTTCTGGTTTGTTCCGCTGCTGTGCCTGTGTATCTTTCACCAACTATCTTAATTTGAGATAAATCTGCCGTAAGTTTTAATAACTCATCAGGGTTAAAGACATAATTGGTTGCAGATAGATTTTCTTGGAGATGTGCCAGTTTGGTAGTACCTGGAATTGGCACAATAAAAGGTTTCTGGGCTAACATCCATGCCAAAGCAACTTGTGCAACCGTTAATCCTCTATTATCCCCAAACTCTTTTAAAATGTCAATTAACGCCCAATTGGCTATCAAAGCATCTTTTTGATAGCGTGGCAAAGTGTGTCGATTATCATTATTGGGGTTATATTTTGTGCGTTCATTGAGGTATCCAGTAAGCAGCCCTCTACTTAAAGGACTATAAGAAACAAAGCCAATGCCCAATTCTTCACATACTTTTATAACATCTTTCTCTGGCTCTCTGGTCATTAATGAATACTCACTTTGAAGGGCAGTAAGTGGCTGAACAGCATGGGCTTTACGAATATTGTCAACACCAGCTTCGCTCATGCCAAAATGTTTTACTTTACCTTCTTTAATAAGGTCTTTGACAGTTCCTGCTACATCTTCTATGGGTATTTTAGGATCAACTCTGTGCTGATATAAAAGGTCGATATAATCGGTTCTTAGGCTTTTTAGAGAATGTTCAACTACCTGTCTAATTCTCTCTGGTCGGCTGTCAAGTCCCAAACTTGGCTTACCATCTACAAATCCAAATTTTGTTGCAAGAATTATGTCTTTACGGAATGGAGCAACGGCTTCACCTACTAATTCTTCATTGACTAATGGGCCATACGCTTCAGCCGTATCATATAGATTTATACCCAGTTCTGGTCCTTTTCGAATCAATTCAATCATTGCTTTTCTGTCAGGAACAAAACTTCGGTGGTAGCTCATTCCCATACAACCAAGCCCCATACCGTTGTTGATTTTTAGGCTGTGGATACCTTTACCTAACACTCTTACTCTTGTTTTCCCTTTTGAACCAAGGGTTGTTTCGGTTGCCATAGGTATATTTTTTTCAGCACCAAAACTGACAAGAGGGGTGGCTATTGTAGCAAGTACTCCTGTTTTTAAGAAACTTCTTCTGTTGTTTTCCATAGTCGTTCTATTTTTACTTTGATAAATTGTTTAAAGCATCTTGATTTCACCAAGCCATTTTTTTACCTGCTCACGTACCATCACTTCTTTTTCACCCTTCATTACAAACAAAATCCCATCTCGTTCTTTCCCGCCTTCAACTGAATACCCTGTAAGTATTTTACTCTCTTTACATAATTGTTTGATAGAATCAAACCCACTTCCAACACCATAACCAGCGTTGGTATTAAACGGAATAACTGTTTTACCTTTTAAATCATATTGTTTTAAAAAGCTTTTCATTGGGGGAGGTAATTGCATCCCCCAAGTTGGAAATCCTAAAAAAATAGTGTCATATTGGTGAATGTTTTCAATCTTTGTTTTTAGCACTGGCAAAAAACCTGTTTCATTCTCCTTCTGCACTTGTGCTACAAAACATAGAGTACTCGCTTTGTAATGCCGTTACGGGTAAAACCGCATGGGCTTTACGGATACTTTGTACACCTGCTTCACTCATGCCAAAGTGTTTTACCTTACCTTCTTGGATTAAATCTTTGACCGTTCCTGCTACGTCTTCTATTGGAATATTGGGGTCAACACGGTGTTGGTACAACAAATCAATCACATCTGTTTGTAGATATTTCAATGAATTTTCTACCACCGCTCTAATATTCTCTGGGCGACTATCCACTCCTTTCATGGCATCACCGTCCTTAAAACCAAATTTGGTAGCAATCACTACGTCCTGTCTAAACGATTTAACCGCTTTTCCTACAAGTATTTCGTTGCCTCCTTGGCTGTATGCTTCTGCGGTATCAAAAAACGTAATGCCTTTGTCATAAGCCTTTTGAATCAACGCTATCGCATCGTTTTCGTTGGTTGCAGGGCCATATCCAAAGGTTAAACCCATACAGCCCAAGCCTAATTCAGATACTTCTAATCAGCTATTGCCTAATGTTCTCTTTTTCATGTTAGATTTGTAATGATTGATAGATGATGTCTTGTTCAAAACCTGAATGACGATGCAAATTTCTGCCTTAATTATCTCCAAAAAGTATATGGATTACAGATGTTAATACCATCATTACTGATTCAAGCGTCAGCGTAAATTTTATCAGTAATCTTCGTGCTATATTTACATCAATAGATTTAAAATTTAAGGACATGGAGCATATTTTAAAGCTTGAAAAAATTTCTCAATACAACGCCCTAAAGGGAATAGAAACACAACATCCGCTGATAAGTGTTTATGATAATTCAAAAACTAAAGCTTTACCCAATAATAGTCGTTTGTATTTTGGCTTTTACGCTATTTTTTTGAAAGAAATACATTGTGGAGAATTGAAATATGGACGCAACAGTTACGATTATGACGAAGGAACACTTGTGTTTTTTGGGCCGGGACAAGTAGTGGAAATACGTCATGAAGAAGACTATCAGCCTACAGGTTTGGCACTCCTTTTTCACCCTGATTTGGTCAAAGGTACGGCACTTGGGAAGCAGATGAGCCAATACTCTTTTTTCTCCTACGAATCGCATGAGGCACTTCATTTGTCATTGAAAGAACAACAAATTATCAGAGATTTATTTAGTAAACTTGAGTATGAGATAAATCAAAGAATTGACAAACACAGCAAAAAAATCATTACTAATAATATAGAGCTATTGTTAAATTACTGTGTTCGCTTTTATGATAGGCAGTTTATTACTCGTGAAAATATTAATAATGGGGTGGTAGCCAAATTTGAACATTTATTACATGATTATTTTCACTCAAACACGGTGCAAGAATTGGGTTTCCCATTAGTGGGATATTTTGCCAACCAGTTGAATCTTTCGCCAAATTATTTTGGCGATTTAATCAAAAAGGAAACGGGTAAATCAGCTCAAGAACATATTCATTTAAAATTGATTGACGTAGCAAAAGAAATGGTTTTTGACACAGAAAAATCTATCAGTCAAATAGCTTTTGACTTGGGTTTTAAGTATCCACAACATTTTAACCGAATGTTTAAGAAAAGTACGGGTTATACGCCAAACGAGTACAGAAGTCTGAATTGATTATAAAAAACAATAATAGGTTTTATTAGGAATTCATGGATTCATTGCAAATGTATGGGGTAGAAGCACAAATACCTGTGCCTTTTCATTTTGTTGTAAATCATTGATAATCATGAGGATGAAGCTGTGGCAACCGACCATCACTTAGGTTACTTTATATGCTCGAAAACGGTAGTATTCGCCATAAGTGTGTGCGAATACCAAGTTTCATACACCCAAAATTTCAAAAACTATCTTTTATATCGTTTTTGAAGCAAAATAAGGATGAGAGATTACGACTACCTATAGCTGAAAGAACTACTACGGTTATTTTTTAGAAATAAAGAATATCAGTGCATAGCGAGTAATGTTAGAAGTTTTGTCCTGCTATACACTCAAACTGTATGCCAAAACGAAGGTCGTCGGTATCGGCAGATGCACCAAAATCATAGACTAAAATAGCTATCTGATAATCAGACAACGAAGAGGAGGCACTTCTAAAAGATTTCCAATACGAATAATCTTCTTCCTTATAAGGGCTATCGCATTGTTGATAACCCCTACTCAGAAGCAATTTATTAAGCTGTACTAATGGTTGTTTATTGATTTTCATGCAATTGGCTTTGTTGCATCTTCCAAATATCTTCTTCGGTGATAGGTGGGTTTGCTCCTTTGTGCGAAGCGACCAACGCACCCAATGCACAGGCGTAATCGAGTGCTTCGGCTGGCGATTTGCCTAGGAGTCTATTTTTGAGAAAACCTGCCAAAAATGAATCTCCACTGCCAATCGTATCGGCTACCACCACCGAATAGCCTTGTTGTACATAAAACTGAGATTTGCCAGTATCGTCTTTTATCAAAAGAGCCGCTCCATCACCGCCTTTGGTCAGTAAAATGGCTTGTAGGTTGAAATGTGTCAATAGCCACGTTAGTTGTTGCTGATGGTCGCCCATGATGGCATACCATTGGGCCATGATTTTCAACTCGTCTTCGTTGAGCTTAACTATATCGGCGTGCTCAACGAGTATTTCTACAATGCTCTGGCTGTAATGCGGTGCACGAAAGTTTACATCAAAAATTTTGAGGGTATCTTTGCCCGAGGCTTTCAACAAACGAATCAACGATTGTCGAGCGACCAACGAGCGGCAAGCCAAACTGCCAAACACAATGGCATACGCCTCTGATGCCAATGTTTTGAGGGCATCGGTTATCTGAATAAAATCCCAAGCAACGGGCTGTACTATATCGTAAGTTGCATCGTTGGTTGCCGACAAATGCACCGTTACTACCCCTGTTTGATAGGCTTCGTCGGCCTGAATCCAGTCGGTTGTACAGCCTTTTGCTTGTAAAAATGCCTTTATCTCCTCTCCCAAGGTATCTGTGCCAACACGGCTAATCATCGGGGCATTGATGCCCAAGTTTTGTAAATGTGTGGCCACATTCATAGGTGCTCCGCCTGGCAATTTGCCCGAAGGAAGCATGTCCCAGAGAACTTCTCCAAAACAACAGATATAAGCAGGTTGTTGCATAGTAAAAAAGGGGCTTCGGTATTGGCTGTTTGCTATAATTGAATTTGTATTTAGGGATAAAAATGCTTACTGGCTTATGTTTTTTATGTGCATTACAAAAGCTGGTTAAACTCCAGTCGCTCGCCGTCGGGCCCGAGTATGTTGAAATACTTACAGCCATTTTCCCAAAAAGGTAAAAAAACGGGTGCTTCTTCCAAGATGGTATAACCTGCTTGTTGTAAAGTTTTAAATACGGCTTCTACGTCGGTTACATCAAATGCTACGTGGTCGATATGTCCATTTTTACGTGCAGCGATTTCGGCTAAAGCTAACGCTGGCATTTGGTATATTTCTAAGATAATAGACCCGCTTTGCATCATGGCAACATTGCCTTGACCAACCGCATGGTCGAAGGTTGATTGCATGACATTGGTAAAGCCCAACCCTTTATAAAATGCCTCCGAACGAGCCAAATTTGTTACGGGAATGCCAATGTGCTGTATCGTGCTTAATCCTAGTGCTACCGTTTGCATGGTTTTGAAATATGAGCAATCTTGATGTTAAGTGTTCTTGCAATATTATAAATATAAAGTATGAGTGCTGATTTATTTTATATTCAACACTCCGCATTCACAATGCAACATTCCTACTTAATGGATGATTGTTTTTTGTAAATCTTCGAGCGATAGCCCCTTGGTTTCGGGCATCATACGCCAAACGTACAATAATTGTAGCACCATCATGCCTGCAAAAAAGGCAAAAATGGGGCCTCCTCCGAGTAGGTCGGCAAAATAAGGGAAGAAATTGGCAATCAATGCCGCAAAAACCCAGTGGGTCAGCGACCCAAACGCCATGCCCGAAGCCCGCACGGTGTTCGGAAATATTTCAGAAATAAATACCCATATTACCGAGCCTTGTCCAATGGCGTGTGCTCCGATGAAAGCAAATACATAAAATGGCACATTGCTGAACGATTCATTGAAAAACGCCAAGGCGATAAGTCCCAAGGAAATAATATACCCAATCGAGCCTACATACATCAATACCCTGCGTCCGAAACGGTCGATTAAATACCAACCCATAATGGTGAAAATAAGGTTGAATACGCCTATGCCAGCCGTTGAAAGTAAGGCACTTTCTTTGCCCAAACCTGTCATTTCAAAAATACGGGGAGCATAATAAATCACGGCATTGATGCCTGACAATTGGTTGAAAAACGAAAACAAAAAGGCTAATAGCAAGGGCCAAGTGAATTTTTTGGAAAAGAGCGATTCGTTGCTGTTGCTGTTTTCTTGTTGTACCGAAACCAAAATTTCTTGTATCGCTTTTTGTACATTTTCGGGCGAATCCTCGGTAATGGCTAGTACTTGTTGGGCTGTGGCTATGTCGTTTTTGTGTAAAAGCAACCAACGGGGTGTTTCGGGTGTAAAGAGCATCAACAACGAAAATACCAACGATGGCAGGGCTACAATGCCCAACATCCAACGCCACGAATCGTCGCCACCGGCCAATAAATAATTAGAAACGTAGGCTATCAAAATACCAAATACAATATTGGCTTGAAACGAAATAACCATACGACCTCGGTACTTGGGAGGGGCTATTTCTGAAATATATACTGGGGCTACTACCGACGAAGCTCCGATACTTAGCCCTCCGATGAAACGGAAAAACATGAAAAGATTTACGCCATTGGCAATTGCCGCTCCAACCGACGACAAAAAGAACAAGATTCCAATCCAGAGCAAGGTTTGCTTACGCCCCAATTTATCGGCAGGAATCCCCCCAAATGCCGCCCCTATCACTGTGCCATACAAGGCTATGGCTACAGCCAAGCCGTGCGTCCAGCTATCTAAATTCCAAAGCTTTTGAATGGCTTGTTCTGCTCCCGAAATCACTGCGGTGTCGAGTCCGAATAAAAATCCGCCCAAGCCTACCGTAATCGACCAAAGAATAAGTTTGTTGTTCATGGTTAAAATGGCTAATGTTTTGCAAATGTATAAATGGTAAAATGTAATTAATTATATGATTTATTCTATTTTTAAAACGAATAAATTAAAATGATTGTACTATTTTTGTAATAAAATGGAACAATTTGGAACAAGCTGATTTGCATGACTTTAGAAAAACACATCTGTGAAAAATTATACGAAGAGGTAAAAGCAACACTACAACAAGCCTTAGCCAAACGGGGCATGACCTACCGAGGCGCCGAAACCGCCATTTGGAAAATGCTCGACCCTTGTACCGAAAAAACCTATTTCCAATTGATAGTAGAAGAACACACGGGCTTGCATTTTTCGGCAACTTTCAACAATATGTATTTATGGCGAAAGTTCAACGAAGTGCAGAGCAAAAAATCAGTCAATTTTCAAGAAGAGTATTTGCAGTTTTTTGTACAATTTTTAGGCTATCCTAATCCTCAAGCCTACCTCAACCAATTCACGGTTGATTTAGGACTTTTTTTTGGTATCGACAAAAACAGCAGTATTGCCGTGATACAGCCCATTTTCGATGCCAACGGTAAAGATGGCATTAGTCAAGGTAAATCGCCGCGCCACAACGAGCAAACCGTTGATTCGGGCGATACAGAAGCTTTGCTGGAAATTATTCACTTGTTTCATGAAACGAGGTATCATTTGCCCAAACGGTTTTACGACCAAGCAATCGTGAGCAAAGTAGGGGAGGAGCTTCAATTGCAAGAACAGCGTTTGCAGCAGGTCGATTGCCTTTTTTCTATCGGCTTTTATTCCAACGATTTTTTTTGTTGGGCTTATCGGCAAGAACTTTCGGCATGGATAGAATACCTTGAAACCCCTCTAAAATTTCGGGTAAAGTATTTCAACGAGTCTTTGCAAAGTTATTGCTGGAGCGATTACTACGAAAGTTCGGAGCAGTTTGACTGCGGCTTTCTGGTAAAAATACCTTTACTGATTAGCGAAAAATGGGTACATTGCTATTTTCTTTGTGGCATCGAAAACAAAGCGACAAGAGCCGTGACCAATTATTTATGCCAACATTGGCAAAAGCTGTCTGAAAAGTATGATACGCATACCAACGCTGCGGTACAGAACAACGCCTTTTTGATGGTTTGTAAAGTAAATAAAAATGATTTACAAGAAATCTATTGTCAAAATCTGATAGTTTTTCCTAATTTGTCGAAAAATCGCTAGGGTATCAATTGATGCTCACATTATCAAAACCTTATTTAATCCCTTTTATCTGATGTCTGAAAGAACTATTACGCCCCGCAAACGCATCGCTTTGATTGCTCATGATAACAAGAAAGCCGAGCTAATTGATTGGGTTTTCTACAACCGTGGTGTGTTGTCGAGGCATGAACTATTTGCGACTGGCACAACAGGCAAACTCATCGAGGAGGCTATAGACCGCCCTGTGACAAAATTTTTGAGTGGGCCCTTGGGTGGCGACCAACAAATTGGGGCTTTGGTAGCCGAAGGGAAAATAGATATGTTGTTTTTCTTCTGGGACCCTATGGCAAGCCAACCACACGACCCCGACATCAAGGCTTTGTTGCGTTTGGGCGTGGTTTGGAATATCCCCGTGGCCTGCAACCGTGCAACCGCCGATTTTCTCCTGACTTCTTCGCTGCTTACAAGCGAATACGAATCGACCCAAACTGATTATAGTACATATCTCAACAGAAGTATTTAATAAAAATATAAGGGACAGCCACTATAGTTGTCCCTTGTTCGTTGGTTAAGTATAAAGGAATAAATTATGACAAGCCCTTCAAGTCGTTGAGGACATCTACGGTCATAGGCTTGCTTACAAATTTCGCTACGATTTCGTAAGTATCAGCCTTTTTTATATCGGCAGGGTCTATGCTTGACGACAAAATTACCACCCTGGTTTGAGGAAAAGTATCTTTGAATCTTTTCGTAAAAACATCTAAAAAATCCCAACCGCCCATAATCGGCATATTTAAGTCAAGAAAAATGATGGCAGGTTCGTTTATTTCAGGATTTGCCTGTTTTTGGACAAGCAAATCTTCATAAAATTTTACGGCTTCTATCCCATCACTGGCCGTTTGTATATGCTTGGCAAATTGACTTTTCTGTATCAACATTTTGAGGATGACTAGCGTAATCGGGTCGTCATCTACGCATAAAATTTGTTTAAACATGACTTCAAAATATATTTAGGGTGGAAACACAAGCTGAGGCAATGAAGCCCGAAGTAGTGTTTGTCGTGTGTTAGTGACGGTACGCCAATAAAGCAAGGAAATCGTACACTATTGTTTAGTCCCGCACTAAAATAGTATTTTTTTTATTTAAGAAAATACAAAAGTTTGAGTTAGTTACGAAATAAGTTAGTAAACGGTATATAATTTTAGGTACTTAAAAAAAATATTCAACTTTTGTATAAATTTCAAAGGTTATACTTTACTTTTTTGTGTAAAAATAAAAAGTAAAAAACCCTCTTACTCGTGGCGGTGAGCATCGTTTTTAGCGTGCGAGGGCTTTACTTTTCTCAATAGATAAGGATTATAATTCAGCAAAAAGCCAGTAAAAGCCTGTTTTTGCCTGTTTATATATTTAAACAAACCAACTAAAGTTTCTGTTTCAACATTTGTGCATTGGCAAGTCAAATTCGTCATTAGCACAAGCGACTATCGTAATGCCCAATAAATTGATTAGGTGATTGTCCATAGATTTTTTTGAATATTCTCGAAAAACTAGACGGATAGTTAAACCCAACCATATAGGCCACTTCATTGATGGTATATTGCCCCGATTGCAAATATTTGCAAGACTGTTCGAGGCGTTCGTTGAGGTGATAATTATACACACTCGTATTGAAAACAGCCTTGTATAGTGCTTTAAATTTGGCGGCACTCATGCCCACCGACCTCGATAATTCTTCGATAGTTGGACAAGGCTTGCTCAAATCTTCTAAAATCCAATCATTAACTTGATGAATTTTTTGGATGTCGTGTTTTTTAAAATGCTGTACTGGTACAAAAATGCTTTTATTGATGAGTTTTTTAAAAAACAACAACGTGAGGTCTAGTGCTGTACGATAAAACAACAATTTGGTACTGCTTTGGTACAAATCTTCGTGCAACAGCGTATCTAAAATGCGGTTTAAATCAAGGTCGATGTTATCTATTTGCCACACCGCTTGATTATTGGTGATAATGCTATGTAGTACCTCAGCGGCTTCTGGTTTTACGTTGGCAATGATGTTTTGAGCAATCCATTCTTGCGAAAAGATAATCGAAAACGACAGAAAAGGCATATTGGCAGGAATGCCGATTTGTTGTTGCGTCATCGCCGAGCTCATCATCAAGCAATACGGATAAGCGTTGGGCGTGTAAGGATGTTCGTTGGTATCAACAACGTAATCGTTACAAATGGTAATGCCCCATTTGTCGTTCGACAAAGCAGGCTGTGTATTGATGTCGAGTGCTTCTTGCCATTGTATTTGCAAAAGTTCAACCTCAAACCCTGGCTCTATTTCTACAGACAACACCTTGCCTGTTCCTTGCTCATGATGAATAATATAGCTGTATTTTTCGGTTGGAACAGCCTGCAACTTTTCAATCAACACAGCAAGAAAGGCCTGTCGATTGAGATGTTCGTAAGAGATAGAATGAATACACGCTGTTTTCATATTTTTCATACTTTTGATAGAGCCTACAGCAAAAGATATGCTTGCTCTTTATCAATTAATCAAATGAATAGCTCCGCCGTAAGGATTACAGATAGCTTTGTTTTTGGATTATTATGATGTTTTTTATACGTTACTAATAGGAATTTTGAGTAATACTTCAAAAAGATGATTGCTTCCTTTTACACTCATATTGCCATGCACCGACTGCACCCATGCTTTTACGATATATAAGCCAAGCCCTGCACCGTTCATATCTTTAGGATGATGTGCCTGAAAAAAAGGCTTAATGTCGTCGGTGGTCATGTTGTAATGGCCGGCATAACGGTTTCTAATAATAAGCACAAACATTTCGTTTTCTAAGCGTACATCGGCATAAACTTTGTACGAAGGGTCGGCGTATTGGTAAATATTTTGGTATAATTCTGTAAGCATCTGTTCTACCAAATGCTCGTCGTAGCCATACAATGTAGCGATGTTTGCTTTCATGGCTAGGTCGATATGTTTAGAAGAACTTCTTTTCAGGTGTTGGTTTATTTTTTTTTGTATTTCTATAATCTGAATTACATGGTTGCTGGCATTACGCCAAGGGTTGTTGTTGTTAGACAACTGATTATACCACAATAGCTTACGTGTGGTTCTTAGCATCCGTTGCCCCGACGCATAAATACCTTCTATCAAGGGTAAGGCTTCTTCAATTTGTTGGCTTTGTAATAATTCAACCACAATTTCACTTAAATTGACAATGCCATTGAGTGGCGTTAGGTACTCGTGGCTCGATAAATTGTAAAAAACATCCACTGCATTTTTACGAATTTCCATGCCTACCGAAGCCTGTTTTTGTGTACTTAAAGCCAGCCTTGCCCGAATGGTTTCGACGAGGTCTTTCGACATAAACGGTTTTGTCAGAAAGTCATCAGCACCCAAATTCATCCCCTTGCGTTTATCTAAAAAATCGGCTCTTGCCGTTAGAAAAATAAAGGGTAAATACAAAAATTTGGGGATAGCCCTAATTTTTTTGAGTACTTCAAAACCATCTACTTCATCAAGCATGATGTCGCATACAACAAGATCGGGTGCTATAGCAAGAACCAAATCAACGCCTTTTTGTCCTTCGTGTGCCACAAAACAGACAAAGCCATTGAGTTCCAAAATTGTTTTGGTATTTTCTGCCAAAAGCACATCATCTTCTATCAATACTATGGTAGGCATTTGCTGGTCGTTTTTCCGTCAATTCCAGAACCATACAAGTTCCTTTGTTTAATTTGCTTTTCAATCGCATTGGTGCTTTGTGGAAGTCGATAAAATATTTGGCTACCAACAAGCCCAATCCTGTTCCTTTGATGCCATCGGTATTCGACGCTCTGGCAAAAGCCTTGAACAACTTTTGTCGGTCTTTTGCCGGAATACCAATACCATAATCGGCAATAACAATAGATACACTTCGCTCTGTAAAACGCAGGCGTAACCTCGGCGTTTTTTTCCCATTTGAATATTTGAAAGCATTGCTAATCAAATTATTCAAAATGTGGTTCATCATCATTCTGTCAAACTCAATAAGCCTTGGTTTTCCTTTAATTTCTAAAGTAATCGTTCGGCCATCAGCAAAAGGACTATAACGCTCGTGGAGGAGTACTTCTACAAAATTGACCAAATCTTGTGGGTAAGGTCTAAACTCTATCTTACCGCTTTCAATTTTGCTTACCAATAACAGCTCTTCCATGAGGTTGTGCATACCATGTACTTCATTTACAATGCGGTTGGTATGCAAACGAATATGCTCTGGGTTGATTTGGTTGGCATCGTTGAGCATTTCCATGATTTCGGCACTCGACTGTATCACCGAAAGAGGCGTGCGTAACTCATGCGAAACGATGTTGACAAAGCCCGATTTTAATTCATTCAATCGGCGTTCTTTCTCAATAATTTTTTGCAATTCCGACACCGCAAAATATTGGTCAGACACATCATTGAAGAATACCGCAAAGTTGAGTTCGTTTACATCGGTGCTAACGTATGGTGTAAACGAATACGTTACGTGCTTCGTAAAACCGTACTTATCTTTGAACTGATACACTTTTTGTGCACTATCGACATAGCGGGTATTTTTGTAAAGTTCAAAATCTTTGATAATAAAATCGAGGTTATCAATCGCCAGTGAGTTGAGCTTTTGCCCTATGACTTCTTGTGGCGGATACCCAAAGAGCGATTCGTAAGCAGGGTTTGTAAAAACCACGTTGTAGTCTTCGTCTAT
>JACCDR011097799.1_pt1 | contig 16213 bp, 23 predicted proteins | sample 7446431 | NCBI WGS metagenome assembly JACCDR01 (sample SAMN15323443, study PRJNA562643) | freshwater metagenome | isolation source: river surface water | place: USA:Blue River Watershed | collected 2017-08-17 | reverse complement strand
TATAACCCGTACAACTTGCGAAACCAGAGGTGGGGAGAGGGCGCGGTCGCGCTGGCTGGGCCGTTGTCGAACGCCCTCATCGCCCTCGTCTTTGGACTGATTGTACGTTTTGGACAAGCTACACTACCCCCGGCTTTTTTGACGATAGCTCTCATGATCACCATCATCAACATCGTCCTTATGGTGTTTAACCTGATGCCTATACCACCTCTCGATGGTTCAAAGATACTTTTCACCTTGTTTCCAAACGCTTCTTTTCGAGCGTCCTACGAGCAGTATGGCTTTTTTATCCTCCTGTTTTTTATCTTTTTCCTGTGGGACAGCGTTTCGCCGGTTATACACCAGGTCCTATACTTGCTGACCGGTTTGAACGCTCTCTAGGAGTAAAACAGCAAAAGACTTGATTTTTTTAGCCAGTCGTATTAGAGTACTATCCAATGTCAACCATAAATCAATTAGTAAAGCGAAAGCGAAATAAAGTAAAAGTAAAGCCAAAGGCGGTAGCTTTGACTCGTGGTTTCAACCACCTCAAAAACCGACCAGTCCTTTTCTCTGCTCCTTTTAAAAGAGGAGTGTGTACAAAGGTGACCACGAAGACCCCAAAGAAACCAAACTCGGCTATCCGAAAGATCGCTCGTGTTCGCCTTACCAATGGTATGGAGGTTACCGCTTACATCCCAGGTATGGGACACAACTTACAGGAACACTCAGTGGTGCTGTTGCGAGGTGGAAAGGTAAAAGACGTCGGTGTTCGCTATACTATAGTACGTGGAAAGCTAGACGCTGCTGGAGTAGACAAGCGTATGCAAGGTCGCTCACGCTACGGTGCTAAACGTCCAAAGAAAGCTAAATAATCATTTTCATCATGCGTAGAAAGATAAAAAACAAAAAAGTAGTTGGTCCTGACACAGTGTTTAACTCTGAAAAAGTAAACAAGTTTGTAAACTATGTCATGCTCTCTGGTCGTAAGGAAACTGCCCGAGGCATAGTCTACGAGGCGCTCGACTTGATCAAGGAACGTGCAAGTGTGACTGACCCTATCGAAGTCTTTGATACTGCCCTCAAAAACACAGGACCTCTGACCGAAGTGCGTTCTCGCCGTGTCGGTGGTGCTAACTACCAGGTCCCACGTGAAGTTCGTCCAGAGCGACGCAACCACCTCTCTATGAAATGGATCATCCTGGCTGCTCGAGAGGGTAAAGGGGCCTCTATGGCTAGCCATCTAGCAGACGAGATCATCCTGGCTTCCAAAAATGAAGGTAAAGCAGTCAAGAAACGCGAGGATACTCACAAAATGGCCGAAGCCAACAAAGCGTTTGCACACTTTGCTTGGTAACACCAAACTACAAAAACAAAAAGAGCCCCCAGGGGCTCTTTTTGTTTGGTCATAATATCTTTCACATGATATTATGTATAGTGGAATATATGCCCAAAAAACAATCGCTAGAAAAACCTAAAAAAAGAAACATCATTAAAAAACCCCTTACGCAGGTAGAGATTGAAAGAATGCTCAATGTACCTATGGGGCGAGTGGTCAGAGAAAACAGCAAGTTTAAACCTCATAGAGAGATTCCTTGTCGTTGATACAAGTTGGAAACTGACCTAAGAGTCAGTTTTTTTTATACAACCAAGTCTTGCATATCTCTATATATTCATGTACTCTAGAAAAAGATTATGGCTAAAAAGAGCAAACGTACAAAACAGGCAACAGATCAAAAAAAAACAATAAGACGACAAACTATTAAAGAAATACTTGCGCCCGCAGAGGCTGAGTATAAAAAGGCACTCGAACAAAAACAAAAAGAAGAAGGGCGGCGCAGGGCAGAGGCCGGTCCTTATCATTCAGATTTTTGGTCATTTATGATAGTCTGGTAAAAGACAAGACAAGATTTGGTACTAACGACTGAAATAGGTCGTTTTTTTGCAAAAATATATATTTTCATGTATGGTTATGTGCAGAATATATGTCCAAAAAACTAGAGAAAAAGAAAAAAACTCCTGGTAAAAAACCTCAGCATACCAGAGATAAACATCCGCTATTGATGAAAAAAAACATGTATACCCAGAGACAACAGGAAGCAGGAGCGGGGCTTCTCCGACGGGATATACCCTCGCATATGTGTTAAGAGCGTCCGATAACACTGACCCTTGGGTCAGATTTTTTTTGCAAAAAAAAACCTTTTCGTATATAGTACCTTGTACAAAGACAACTTTTTGTTGTTTCTTTTTTACACCTTTAATCATTAACTTTTATTATGAACCGTGATTATCCATTAGAGCGAGTCAGAAATTTTGGGATCATTGCCCACATCGACGCAGGTAAAACAACGACATCAGAACGTATTCTCTACTACACTGGCATGTCTCACAAAATAGGTGAGGTGCATGACGGTGCTGCTACCACCGACTGGATGGAGCAAGAGAAAGAGCGTGGTATTACCATTACCGCTGCGGCTATTACTTGTTTCTGGAACCCAACTTATATGGGCACTGATACGTCGATGAAGCACAGATACAACATTATCGACACTCCTGGGCACGTGGACTTTACGGTAGAAGTAGAACGGTCGCTGAAAGTACTCGACGGTGGAGTAGTGGTTTTCGACGGTGTGGCTGGTGTAGAACCTCAGTCTGAGACTGTATGGCGCCAGGCAGACAAATACCATGTGCCACGTATCTGTTTCATCAACAAACTAGACCGTACCGGAGGTTCTTTTGAACGTTCGTACCAGTCTATCCTCGCTCGTCTCAACAAAAACGCAGTACGTATGCAGATCCCGATCGGTGAAGAAGGTGACTTTGAAGCAGTGATCGACCTCCTCAAGATGAAAGCGTATTATTTTGAAGGAGATATGGGTAACAAAATCCGTGAAGACGAAATCCCTGCAACCCACCTCGAGGCAGCAAAGAAATACCGAGCAGAGCTCGTAGAAAAAGTAGTAGAGTTTGACGATGCCCTTATGGCTGGTTACCTCGAAGGAACTGAACCAAGCATCGAAGCGTTAAAGAAAACTATCCGTAAGGCAACTATCGCTAACAAACTATTTCCAGTTTTTACCGGTTCAGCCTTAAAAAACAAAGGTGTACAACTCGTTCTCGACTCAGTGATCGACTATTTGCCATCTCCGCTCGACATTCCTCCAGTTAAAGGTACTGACCCGCTCACAGGCGAGGAGATCACTCGCGAAGCGAGCGACTCTGCACCATTTGCCGCTCTCGCCTTTAAACTGCAGTCTGATCCGTTTGTCGGACAGCTGACTTTCTTTCGTGTGTACTCTGGTACAGTGGAGGCTGGTAGCTACCTGTACAACTCTACTACAGGCGAAAAGGAGCGCCTGGGCCGTATCGTACGTTTGCAAGCAAATCAACGTGAAGAAGTGAAAAAAGTATACGCAGGAGAGATCGCCGCTGCGGTGGGACTCAAGTCTGCCAAGACTTCACACACCTTCTGTGACGAGGCACACCCTATTGTCCTTGACCCTATCAAGTTTGCCGAGCCGGTAGTATCTCTCCGTATCGAGCCAAAGACTAAAGCAGATCAGGAAAAAATGGGATTGGCCCTCAAAAAACTATCTGACGAAGACCCAACATTCCGTATTTCAACCAACACTGAAACAGGGGAGACTATCATCTCTGGTATGGGTGAGCTACACCTCGAGATCATGATCGACCGTATGAAGCGAGAATTTTCTGTGGAAGCCAACGTCGGTAAACCACAGGTGGCCTACCGCGAAACTATTTTGGGTGCTGCCGAGGCAGAACACAAGTACATCAAACAAACAGGAGGTAAGGGTCAGTATGGTCACGTCAAATTGAACCTCAAACCATTACCACCTCTGGAAGAGGGTGCAAAAGTACCTAAAAACGTGCACCGATATGACGACTTTGAATTCATCGACTCTATCAAAGGAGGTGTTATTCCTCAGGAGTTTATTCCAGCTGTTGAAAAAGGTGTGTATGAAGCCATGGACCGGGGTATTGTAGCTGGCTTTAAAATGGTCAACGTCTCTTGTGAGCTGACGTTCGGTTCTTACCATGACGTGGACTCTTCGGAGATCGCTTACAAGATCGCCGCGAGCCAAGCTTTCCAGGACGCTGCCAAACGCGCTCGACCGGTCATCCTCGAACCTATCATGAAAGTAGAAGCTATTGCACCACTGCAATTTATGGGAGACATCACTGGATCTATCTCTGGAAAACGTGGACAGATCGAGGGTATGGACGAGCGAGGTGACTTACGTGTCATTCATGCAAAGGTACCTCTCTCTGAAATGTTTGGATACACTACAGATATCCGCTCTATGACCCAGGGCCGCGGCTCGGTCTCTATGGAGTTTGACCACTACGAAGTGGTACCACCAAACGTCGAGAAACTGATCGTTGACTCAAGGAAATAGAAACCCACCTTCGCTAAAGCTACGGCGAGCAAGGCAAGAATCCCCAGCATACGGGGATTTTTGATTGTACTCTTGTGCTAGACGGGATATGATTATGGTATGGAAAAAACTCCAGAATCAACTAATGAAGGAATAGTTGCTGCCCGTACTCAACTTGAAAGGGAGTTAAATGGCGGAGAATCAGACGATGCTCAGTTTTTTAATGAACTAAAAAGAATGATTAACTCTGGTAATCCTGAATCAGTCCAAGCGGTGGAGGGTATACTTGCTTATGTCAAATTACCCGAAGAACAAGAGTCTATCTTGAGAGAAAGAATAGCCAAGATAAAGAACCAAGTAGTTGCTGGGGCTATTACAGAGGCTCATGCTCCAGTTATGGATAAACTTAAAGGGCTTATCATGGAAGCCGGTCGGCAAAATGCACAAAAAGTCCTTAAGGCTTCTGACGAAGCGCAAGTAGCAGAAGCAGTGGCGGTGTTGGATGATGACGATGGGGAGGGTGGGGTACAAAAAATATTCCCAGAGCAAAAAAAAGCCGCATTAGATCAGTATGACGCATTTCTTCGCCGTGACACAGCGCAGCAACACACAGAAGCGATGCCTCCACCAATACCGAAAGAAACAGTTGCTGAGCCGTCTAAAACACCAGAGGAAATGACACTCGACTCGGCACGTGAGAGGTATGTGATGGCTTTGCATGAGTACAAAAAAAAGAAGCCGATGTTTGATAGAATGCTTGATTCACTCGGTATTGATGTAATAAAAGGAGGTAAAAAATTATTACAACCAAGGGTTTTGGTAGAAGCAAAACAAGCTTATTTTGAGGCTAAACAAAAGATGAATGCTTCTGTACAAAAAACACAAGGATTCCAAACAAAAAAAGTAGGGGAGGGTAGTGGGCCACAGAAGAACGAAGCGTCACTGTTGGATCAGTCTGTAGGTGCTGGTGACAAGGTTGTAGTTGGCGGTACAGAAATAGAAGCCTCAGGAGACTTTAGTCGTATTACTTTTCTGGATAAGGCCAGCTTGGAACTAGCTGAAAAGGAAGCGGAAAAGCTGGAAGAGGCTATGGAGAAGGCTTCGACTCCTCTCGAGAAAAATATTTTGCGTAAATCACTCGATGCGTATAGAAAAGTACCCATTGCTGTTCGGGTGGGATTGACTTCGGCTGTTTTGGGTGCAGCTAGTGGGGCTGCGGTAGGTGCTATAGCTTTCGGCACAACTCTTAAGGTTGGTCGAGCTGTTGGCGGGGCTTTTGCGGGTAAGATAGTCTCCAACACTTTGCATCACGTTTTTGAAAAAGCTCACGAAAAGAAAAAAGAAGAAATAACAAGTACATACGCTGATGTGTACAGTGATACCAAAGAGACACAAGAGGATGATTTTTTGGCTGCCTTACAAAAAGAAATACAAAAGAAAAAAGCTGAAAAGGTGATCAAGGTTGGTGCGGCAGTGGCAGTAGGTGGTGCGGCCACCCTTGGTCCTGCGGTATTAGAAAACGTACCGAGTACACCACCTATTACGCACACAATAGAGGTTCCAGAGATTAAACTCAGTGACCTCAATGGTACAGATACCCCTGACCCCGAATCTATTTTTGATACTCCACTCAAAAATGAGGGTGTTGTGGAAACCAAGGTGCCAGTAGAACATCTCAGTTCAGATAGCGTAAAAACAAATTTTGATAGTTTAAAACCAAAGGCTAGTGTATCCGGTACCCCAGCTCCTGCTGTAGAACAGGTTGCTCAACATACAGCCGAGACTGGGACTCCGATCCGAGTCGAGTTGTCTTCCAAGGGGTTTATTCAAACTTTTGAAGATATGAAAGGCAAGCTCCTAGAGCAGTATGGCAGTGCCGACAAGGTTCCTGCTCAGTACAAACACTTTGTCGAGACTCCATCTACAAAGCTAGCCCAGGAGTTTGGTTTTTATAAACCAGAAGAGGGTGTTAGTGGTATGGGGTATGCGGGAGAGGCACTCACACTGAGAGATGGCAAGCTGTTTTATGACACGACGGGCGACAAAGACCCAATGCTCTATGATGGTACAAATAAAACAGCTGATTTTGAAGGTAAAATGTTTACACCACAGGTAGAGAGTACAGATATGACACAGGAAGATACATCTGTAGATACTGACCTGGTCCAAGAACCAACCGCAACAGTTTCAAAACCAGAGTTTAACCCAGATCACACTCGTATCGTAACTTTCTCTGGTAAAAACATCACTGCGCTCAATGAGTTATTTCAAAACGATGTCAAATTTGCAACAATACGAACTCAGTTTGCCGAAGCTTTCGAAGTAGCTGCCAAAGAATGGGGGTTGCCTATACAGAAAACCATTCCTTTTGAAGGGGGTCGGGTAGATATTGTACAGATGAGTGGTAAAAACACGGTCCTTCTAAACGGTGAGCCTTTTGCTGATGGGGTGTTCGGTGGACCAATTAAGCTTTTGTCTGGTAAGGGTTCATTTTGGACCGAGACTGCATACGAGCGAGCGTTTAAGTTTGGAGAAGTCAAAGAGGCTATAAAGCAAATAAGCGCCCCTAAAAAATAATACTATGGACTTTATCAACCCAGAGATAATACGAGATTGGAAGCTGGAGCACCTATCAGCCGAGGAACAGTTGGACGTGCTCGACCGTGTCGGTAGACTGCTGTATCAGGCTGTCTTGGTTCGATCTCTCGATATCTTGTCAGAAAAAGAGCAAGGCGAGCTTGATACTCTGTTGGACGAGGAGGAGACCACCTCGGCCGATGTGTACGCTTTTTTGAATACAAAAATAGAAAAATTTGGAGACTTGGTGTTTGAAGAGAGGGAAGAGCTCCGTAAGACCCTTATCGGTTAGTATCCTAAATAACAATCCTCTTATATTAGTCGGTCGGATACGGATATTTTTCTGCTGAAAAATTCCTCGTGCTCGCGCCGTCGCGCTCCCAAGTTCCTCCCTACCTAATAAAAGAGGATTGTCTTTGGTTTACAATTGATTTACCCTTGACTATTATTTGTATTTTGCTAAAGTGTTGTCTATATGCCTTTTTAGGTGTATTTGTATTTACAAGGTATAGTTATAGGAAGATAGTTAGTTTCTCGAGAATTATCTTTTTATAATTATGTATTTAATATTTTAACGTAACATGACAAATTTTGATCGTTCAAAACCACACGTAAACGTGGGAACCATCGGTCACGTAGACCATGGAAAGACTACATTAACAGCTGCTATCCTCAACACTTTGGCTCGCCAGGGAAATGGCTATTCAGCTAAAATGAAAGGGGTAGACCAAATCGACTCTGCTCCAGAGGAAAAGGCGCGTGGTATTACTATTGCCCTTTCTCACAACGAGTACGAGACTCCTACTCGTCACTACGCTCACGTGGACGCTCCTGGTCACGCTGACTACATCAAAAACATGATTACTGGTGCTGCTCAGATGGACGGTGCAGTCCTCGTTGTAGCCGCAACTGACGGTGTGATGCCTCAAACTCGAGAGCACGTACTCCTTGCAAAACAAGTTGGTGTGCCAAAAATCATCGTATTTTTGAACAAATGCGACATGGTGCCTGACGTAGAGTTGATCGACCTCGTCGAGGAAGAAGTACGCGAACTCCTCACTAAACAAGGTTTTGATGGTGCAAACGCTCCTGTGATCCGTGGTTCTGGCCTCAAAGCCCTTGAATCAAAAGACAACAGCGACGAGTGGGCACAAAAAGTCCTCGAGCTTGCTAACGCTCTCGACACATACTTCCCAGTACCAGAGCGAGATGTAGAAAAACCATTCCTTATGCCAGTAGAAGACATCTTCTCTATCGAAGGTCGTGGAACAGTGGTTACCGGCCGTATCGAACGAGGTATTGTCAAAGTAGGTGAAGAAATCGAATGCGTTGGTTTGAAAGACACTGTCAAATATACCGTTACTGGTATTGAAATGTTCAACAAATCTCTGAACGAAGGTATGGCGGGAGACAACGCTGGTATCCTCCTCCGTGGTGCAAAGAAAGAAGATATTCACCGAGGACAAGTGTTGTCAAAACCAAAATCTGTTACTCCTCACACAGAGTTTACTGCCGAGGTGTACATCCTGAAAAAAGAAGAAGGTGGACGACACACTCCTTTCTTCTCTGGTTACAAACCACAGTTCTATATCCGAACAACAGACGTAACTGGTGACGTGACTCTAAACGAGGGAGTAGAAATGGTTATGCCAGGAGATACTGTTACCTTCAAGGTAAAGCTCCTTGCTCCAGTTGCTCTCGAACAAAACCAACGTTTTGCTATCCGTGAAGGAGGCAAGACCGTCGGCGCCGGAGTCGTTACTAGCATTGTTGCCTAAATTACCCATCTTTATCTACTCGTATGGCTACCAAAGAGACTACAAAGAAAACAACAAAGAAAGCGCCAGTCAAAACTGATGCTATCTCAAAGTTGCGTATCCGTGTGCGTGCATACGAGTACAAAATCCTCGATGTATCAGTCAAACAGATCATCGACACTGCTTTGCGATATGACGCAAAAGTGCTTGGACCAGTACCTTTGCCAACAGAGATAAAGAAATACACAGTGAACCGAGCTTCGTTTGTGTACAAAAACGCTCGTGAACAGTTTGAAATGCGTATTCACAAACGAGTGATCGACATCTTGAACCCAACTCCAAAGATCATGGAGGCCTTGACCAACCTGACGTTGCCAAGCGGGGTCAATATCGACGTCAAGATCATATAGTCGAAAAACCACCTTTCACAAAAAGGTGGTTTTTCCGTCGGTGACATAGTCTTGTGTTTCTTTGTTTGCTCAGGACAATGACTTGAAATAAAAACAAATATCTGCTAATCTAGCCACATCTTAAAAAGACAATGAAATACATTCTTGGTACAAAACAACACATGACCCAAATCTTTGACAGCAAAGGGGTGGTTCATCCTGTGACCGTGGTCAAGGCTGGCCCTATGGTGGTCACCCAGGTCAAAGACAAGACCAAAGACGGCTACGAAGCTGTACAGTTTGGTTTCGGTCAAAAAAACCCAAAGAATGTTAACAAAGCACTGACTGGTCACATGAAAGGAGGAGCTTTTGCCTATTTGCGAGAGTTTCCAGTAACCGAGACTCCAGTCGAGTTGGGTCAAAGCATCGACGTATCTATCTTTGCTCCAGGAGAAAAAGTAGCTGTTTCAGCTATTTCAAAAGGTAAAGGTTTCCAAGGTGGAGTCAAACGATATGGTTTCAAGGGTGGTCCACGATCTCATGGTCAAAAACACTCAGAGCGCGAGCCAGGATCCTTGGGTGGTGGTGGTCGCGACGGTGGACGAGTAGCCAAAGGTAAACGCATGGCAGGACGCATGGGAGGGGATCGAGTGACTACTCGGGGCCTCACTATCGTTTCAGTCAAACCAGAAACAGGAGAGATCTTTATCCGTGGAGCTATTGCCGGTCGCAAGGGAACATTGGTAGAAATTGTACGTAAATAAATCAAACATTAATACAGTATTATGGAAGCACAAGTCTATACACATACAGGAAAAGAAGCAACAAAGATCACTCTGCCGAGTGAGATCTTTGGACTTCCATGGAACGCTGACCTTGTGCACCAAGTAGTCACCGCTATCGAGGGTAACAAACGAACTCCTGTCGCTCATACCAAAAACCGAGGTGAAGTTTCTGGGGGTGGTAAAAAACCATGGCAACAAAAGGGTACTGGTCGTGCTCGTCACGGCTCTATCCGTTCACCGCTATGGGTAGGTGGAGGTGTGACTCATGGTCCTCGTGCCGAAAAAGACTACTCTCGCAAGCTGAACAAAAAAATGAAAGCCAAGGCTCTCTACACTGTGCTCTCTCAAAAACTAAAAGAGAACAAAGTGATTTTTGTTGACCAATTGCCTTTTGCTCTCCCAAAAACAGCAGAAGCCAAAGCTGTCTTGTCTGCTCTGTCAAAACTGAAAACATCGACAGACCTGCTCTCAAAGAGAAAAAACTCGGTCATGATTGCCCTGGACCAGAAAAACGAAAACGCTCAAAAGAGTTTCCGAAACTTTTCTTCTCTGTTTGTAGACGAGGTGCGAAACATGAATGCTGCAGATTTGTTGAAATACAAATACGTCATGATCGTCAATCCTGAAGCAGCCCTCTCTACACTGTCTGCTAAACTAAAGTAATCATATGAAAAAAGACCTTTCTGACATTTTATTGCGACCTCGTATCACTGAAAAAGCCACTGTGTTGAGCGAACATGCAGTGTATACCTTTGATATACCAAAAGCGGCAACCAAAGACATCGTTGCTAAAGCTTTCGTCAAAAAATACGCCGTCACTCCAGTCAAAGTTGCTACCATCAACACTGTTGGCAAGCGTGTGTTTGTACGAGGTAAACGAGGTATGCAGGCCGCTTCTCGCAAAGCATATGTCTACCTGAAAAAAGGGACCAAGATAGAAATCATATAATTACCTAGCCAAAGACCATGAAAAGATACAATCCTACCAGCCCATCACGTCGCCAAATGTCCAACATCGCCTACGGACAGTTTTTGACCGTAGCTGAACCAGTCAAGAGTCTCACTCGAGGCTTCAAACGCTCTGTGGGTCGAAACCACCACGGCAAGATCACCACTCGTCACAAAGGAGGTGGACATAAACGCTTGTATCGAGAGATCGATTTTAAATACAACAAGTTTGACGTACCATACACTATCAAAACAGTAGAGTACGATCCAAACCGCACAGGCTTTATCGGCCTCGCTCAGTACGCTGACGGTGAAAAACGCTACGTGTTGTTGCCTCGCAACGTCAAAGTAGGTGATGTCTGCATTACCTCTGAAAAAGCTGAAATCCGCGCTGGAAACCGTTTGCCTCTCAAACATATCTCTGTCGGTACCTTTGTCTACAACGTAGAGGCTAAACCCCTCGGTGGAGGCAAGTTTGCTCGCTCTGCTGGAAACTTTATCGAAGTGATCGCCAAAGACGGTGGATACGTTGACCTCAAAATGCCATCAAGCGAAGTACGCAAAGTCAAAGACACCGCTTGGGCTTCTGTCGGTGAAGTGTCAAACGAAGAGTCACGCCTGGTAAACCTGGGCAAGGCTGGTCGCTCACGACACCTCGGTATCCGTCCAACAGTACGAGGTACCGCCCAAAACCCAGTAGACCACCCACACGGAGGTGGAGAGGGTCGCCAGGGCAGGGGACGCCGCCGAGCTATCTCGGTCTACGGCAAACCAACCGGCAAGGGCCAAAAGTCTCGTACTCCAAAGAAATACTCAAACCGCCTGATCGTCTCTCGACGCAAAGTAGGCAAGAAGAAATAACCCCTACGTCGCTCGAGCTCGAGCTATGTAGGGCAAGTAAAAACCGCTCGCAAGGGCGGTTTTTACGTATGAATAAGGCCTTTTTCCTTATTCATACCCTCCGCGCACTACCCTCGGTCTCCCAGCAGGATACCTCGGCTGTCCTCAGCCCAAACCATCAAGATAGGAAACAGTATATCTTGATGGACCATGCTTTGGGCTTGCGGGGGTGCTTTTCGGGTATGAATAAGGAAAAAGCTTGCTGTATCTCCTTCATAAAATTTTTATCACTTTAATCTGTTGACACGTGGAGCGATTTTGTATAGTATGTGTCCATCAATAAGAAATGGTAACTTACGTAGTTGTTTAGACTTCTAAGTACGCATAAGTACTTTTTCTTTTGCAAAAATATGACTCGATCAAGTAAAAAAGGTCCATACGTCGACGAACGCCTCATGAAGAAAATTGAAGGTAAAAAACCCCTGGAAACAGCGGTTATAAAGACCTGGTCACGCGCCTGTGTTATCGCCCCAGAGATGGTCGGCTTTACCTTTGGCGTCCACAACGGCAAGACACACGTCGAAGTGTTGGTTTCCGAGGACATGGTCGGTCACCGACTAGGGGAGTTTTCTCCAACACGCAAGTTCAACAAACACGGAGGTAAAATGCAAAAAGAGCTTGAGCAAAAGAAAAAAGAAGCTGAGATCGCTGCTGCAAAATCTGCAAAAGCTACCACTGATGCCAAAAAATAGCTAAGACATAGATATGACTATTGCAACCGCTACACTTTCAAACTTTCGCCAATCACCTCGTAAAATGCGAGCGGTAGCAAACCTGGTTCGTGGTAAAAAAGCCACAGACGCTCTCGTCATGTTGCAGTTTACTGCAAAGCGCGCTGCTTCTCCTGTAGCCACCCTCATTGCTTCTGCTCTAGCAAATGCAAAGGCTAAAGAGGTAGCTACAGAAAACTTGGTAGTCAGCACTATTCGAGTAGATGGAGGAAAGATCATGTATCGCCGTCGTCCAGCTGCTCGAGGAAGTAGCCACCCTATCCGCAAACGAACATGCTCTGTGTTTGTTGCTTTGGGCGAGCCAACAGTACAGACCAAAAAAGGCAAGAAAGCTGCTGTACAGGCAGAAGCTGCTCCTGTGGTCGAAAAAACAGTCAAAAAAGCTGCTCCAAAAAAAGTAGCAACCAAAGCTAAAAAAACCAAAGAATAAAATACCATGACCCACATTGTTCACCCATATGCACATAGACTAGGTATCATCAGAGATTGGAAGTCTCGCTGGTTTGGTGTTAAACAAACATACAAAGACTTTTTGAAAAGCGATGTCTTGTTGCGTGGTTTTCTGGAGAAAAAAATGCGCGGTATGTATGTTTCTAGTATCGAGCTCGAACGAGGGGAAAAGTTTCTCCGTGTGATCATTGAAACAAGCCGTCCAGGTATGATCATCGGTCGCTCTGGTGATGGTGCTGTCCAACTCAAAAACAGCATTATTGCCTTTTTGAATAAACACAAACTATCCTACGGTGGGGAAATCCGCTTGGATATCCGTGAGGTAAAGTCTCCTGAAAGCAATGCAGCTATTGTCGCTCAGATGATCGCTGATGGTTTGGAAAAACGTCTTCCATTTCGCCGTGTTATGAAGCAGATGATCGAAAAGGTCATGGCTAACCGAGAGGTATTGGGGGTCAAGTTTGAACTTTCTGGACGTTTGGCAGGTGCTACGATGGCTCGTCAAGAAAAATTGAAAAAAGGTCGTATTCCACTACAGACTTTGCGTGCAGATATCGACTTTACTCGATACGAAGCTCGATTGCCATACGGAGGTATTGGTATCAAGGTCTGGATTTACAAAGGAGATATCTTTGCCAAGAAATAAGATAATACACTACCATGTTGTTACCAAAAAAAGTAAAATATCGAAAATGGCACACTATGCGCAAGAACCCTATAAAAGTAGGTGTGGCTTCTCGTGGTACAACAGTGGCTTTCGGTTCTTTTGGCCTCAAGGCTACGACCGCTGCTCGCATTGTCTCGAACCAAATCGAGGCTGCTCGTAAGGCTGCTAGCCGTACTGTAGGCAAGACTGGTCGCGTTTGGATTCGTATTTTCCCAGACATGCCTTTTACCCAAAAACCAGCTGAAGTAAAGCTGGGTAAAGGAAAAGGGGACTTGGCGGGGTATTGCGCTCCTGTGTTGCCTGGTCGCGTTCTCTTTGAGGTCGACGGTGTACCAGAAGCAGTAGCTCGTGAGGCTTTGCGTAAAGCAGGTACCAAGCTACCCCTCAAAACCAAAGTGGTCGCCCGATAATACACCCATATGAAAAAGATAGATTTCAAAAACAAAACACCTAAAGAGCTCGCAACCTTGCTTGCTGAAAAGAAAAACAAGCTTGCTGCTTTTCGTTTTGCTGTCGCTGGTAGCAATACTCGCAACAACAAAGAGGGTTTGGCCCTACGCAAAGACATCGCTCGTATTTTGACCAAACTCAATAACACACAACAATAATTATATGAAAAAGGCTACTACAACTACAGAGACAACAACCGGACGAAAGAGTCGTCTTTCTGGTGTCGTGACTTCTGACAAAATGAAAGACACGATCACTGTTCTCGTCAACCGCTTTGTAAAACACCCAAAGTATGGTAAATACATACATATTCATAAAAAATACAAAGCTCAGGATGTAGGTAATACCAAAAAAGTAGGGGACAAAGTCACCATCGAGTCTTGCCGCAAAATAGCTAAAACCGTGTATTTTAAAGTAATATAATACCATGATACAACCACGATCAATCGTCAAAATATGTGACAACACCGGAGCCAAAATTGGTCGTATTTTCAAAGTGCTTGGTAGTTCAAAAAAACGCTACGCTCGTATCGGTGAAAAAGTAGTATTGTCTGTCCAAAAAGCCGAACCTCGAAAACAGATCAAAAAGAAAGACGTTTTGTACGGCATTGTCGTTCGCCAAAAAGCTCCATTTCGACGAAAAGACGGTTCATACATTCGTTTTGACGAAAACGCAGTTGTGATCGTTCAAAAAGAAAAGAAAGAACCAGTAGCTGGTCGTGTGTTCGGTCCTATCCCTCGAGAAATCGGTGACGCTGGATACCAAAAAATTATTTCTTTAGCACCAGAGGTGGTATAACACAACGTTTATGCATATCAAAAAAGGAGACAAAGTAATAGTGCTTTCAGGAAAAGACAAAGGTAAAACTGGTACCGTGTCTATGGCTATGCCAAAAGATAACAAAGTGATCGTCTCTGGAATACACATGAGCAAAGTCCACCAAAAACCTCGCAAGAGTGGTGAAAAAGGTCAGATCATCGAAAAGGCTATGCCAATACACGTCTCTAACCTCAAAAAGGCCTAATACACACACATGGAAACAACTGTTCAAAAAACCAAATCAGCATACACACACTTGAAGACTCCACTTCATTTGAAAAACCCTATGCAGTCACCACGTATCGAAAAGGTGGTTATCTCTGCTGGAGTCGGTTCATTCAAAGACAAAAAGAAGATCGATATTGCTTTTGATCGATTGACCCGCATCACTGGTCAGCGCCCTGTCAAAAAGGGGGCAAAGCAGTCGATCGCTGCGTTTAAGGTGCGTGAAGGGGATACGGTAGGTATACAAGTCACTCTACGAGGAACTCGTATGTATGACTTTATCGATCGTTTGATCCACATCGCTCTGCCTCGTACCAAGGACTTTCGTGGTATCGGTACTTCTGGAGTCGACGGTATGGGTAACTACACTCTCGGTATTCGCGAAAACACTATTTTCCCAGAGTGTAGCGACGAAGACTTGAAAGATGTCTTTGGGTTCTCGATCACTTTTGTGACCAACCTCACAGACAAAAAGGCAACCGAAGCGTTTCTGCGTTATCTCGGCCTGCCCTTTAAAAAGAATGCATAATTGACTTTTGCATCCTGCCTTGGTAGGATGGCGAAAGCTTAAAAAGCACGATAATTATGGCAAAAACATCAGTCAAAGCACGAGCAGCAAAGAAACCAAAGTTTAAAACACGGGCTGTTAATCGTTGTTTTAAATGCGGTCGTGGCCACGGCTTTATGCGAGACTTTGGTCTCTGCCGTATTTGTTTTCGTGAATTAGCAAACAACGGGGAAATCCCAGGTATTAAAAAGTCGTCTTGGTAAGTTTGGAGACCCTTGTCTCCTAAAGACTGCCTCGATATCACACATATGCAAGATCCAATTTCAGACATCATTATACGCATGAAAAACGCTTCTCTTTCAAACAAAGAGACTGTGTCTGTCGTGTCATCAAAAGTAAAACTAGCCATCCTCGATGTGTTGCTCAAAGAAGGTTTTATTGCTGGTTTTGCTAAAAAAGGCAAGAAAGCAGTCAAGTTTATCGAAATCACCTTGCTCTATAAAAACAAAACTCCAAAAATACAAGGAGTGGAGCGTGTTTCAAAACCATCAAAACGAGTGTACTATTCAGTCAAAGATATCAGACCGGTAAAACATGGTTTTGGTCGCTTGATTTTGTCTACACCGCAAG
>JACCDR011682734.1_pt1 | contig 16219 bp, 18 predicted proteins | sample 7446431 | NCBI WGS metagenome assembly JACCDR01 (sample SAMN15323443, study PRJNA562643) | freshwater metagenome | isolation source: river surface water | place: USA:Blue River Watershed | collected 2017-08-17 | reverse complement strand
GGAAGCGCCGACCCCGAATCGTGCCCGTTTTGAAAATTCCGGCAGCGAAACAGCCCGAGATCCTGGGCAGACTTTTGCAAAATGCAAACGCAGACTTTGCAAAATGCAAAAACTTTGCAAAATGCAAAAATTACAGAAATTTACACGGTTGTCCGGTAAAGTCTGTCAATTTTTGTAATGTTCTCGACCGGGGCGAAACTGCTTTCGGCATCAGGAAGCCCAGGATCTCGGCAGATGCGATAGGATCAATCTTCTACAGATGCGATAGGATCAATTTGCAGGGGTGTCACACCTGTCACACCTGTCACACCTCGGTATTTTTCAAGGTGTGACGGCTAAGTGTCCGAAAATGCTCGACTTTATAACACTGTCACACCTGTCACACCAATTTCTAGGAACTTTATATAAAGGGTAGAAGATGGGTTTTAAGCGATTATCTAAAGATTGACTACGATGGATGATACGATTAGACGCATTTTACCCCCTTTGGAGTCTCTATAGGAGGGGTGTGACAGGTGTGACGCCCGAATTTAGTGGGAAAATCAGTGCTTTAGCCGTCACACCTTGCTGTCACACCCCAAAACCGAGGTGTGACAGGTGTGACACCTAGCAAAAAGCCCGGTCAAACCGGGCTTCTGTTGCATCATTGCTTGTGATTTATTTTCATCGAAAAGGGTTTACAGCCCATCATCTCCGTCGGTGCCTGCCCTGATGTAGGTTCTTTGGCGACCATAATTCTTGGTTCGACGCTGCCCTTGGCGAACCCATCCTTTAAGGCGGCTGAGGGCCGTGCCGATCCTGGTCGAGTCCATGCCGCTCATGCTGCCCTTCGGCTTGCCCATCATTTCGGCCCATACCTGCACTGCGCAGGTCTCGTTGCGATAAAGTTTAGGGGATTCCGGATCGAGGTCGTCGAAGCCGCTGTCGGTGCCGATGGGGTTGTCAAGCCATGCCTGGATTTCGCCAGCGAGCATGTCTGTGGCCGTTTCTACCCGGCGGCTCTCCTGCAGTTCTGTGGCCTCACGCTTGGCTTCTTCTGAAGTCAGGTAGAGGGGCAGATGCGTCAGCTTGCAAGTCCGACGCATCTCCCGATAGATCAGGACTGCCTCGGCCCAGATCATGTCGATTTCGCGCTCAAGGCCGTCGGTGTCGATCTCCACGTCAGCCGGAAGCTGGCACTTGATTGGCCAGAAGCGGCGCCCGCCCGTGTGGTCGCGCAGGTACTCGTCGTCGTTCGTCGAGCCGATGAAGATGCACTGGCGGGGGAAGTCTTCGGTAAACCGTTTGTAGGCCAGGCGGGCCTTGTCGGACTGCCGCGACAACCATGCTTTCAGAACGTTGGTGTCGGCCTTCGAGAAGCCTTGCAGTTCGGGGATCTCGACAATCCATGAACCCTGAATCTGCTCGACCATGGCTTTCTGGTCGTGGAAGTCTCCGGCCAGTTCCGAGGACCAGTTGCGCCCGAGAACGCGGATAAAAGTGGACTTTCGCTTTCCCTGAATCCCTTCAAGGATCGGCACGAAGTCGAACTTGTGTCCTGGTTCGAATATCCGCACCACGGCCCCTAGAAGCATGAGCCTCGCGGCCTCGCGGTGGTAGGGGGTGTTCTCGCAACCTAGGTATTTGACAAATAGGTTTTCGGCTCGAAGCTTTCCGTCCCAGTTGCTCGCACAGAGTTCGAGGTAGTTGCGGACGGGGTGATAGCGGTTTCCGGTCGCCACGATGTCCAGGCCGTGCAGAAGATCTCGGTCGGATATTTTCACGCCGTAGCCGCCCTGCCCCTTGGGAGCCTCGATCATCAGGCGCATCTGGTAAGAGTGACTGTCGGTCCAGCCGGTGCCGTTGACCGGATCGGGCACTTCCCAGATTTCGCCTTCCAACTGTATCATCTGCTTTTTCACATGCTCCCGATCGCGGACAGCCTGCTTGGGCTTGTTGATCAGCACGATAGAGTTGCGGAACTGGTTGAAGGCTACGCATCCGAAGACACGAACGTCGTTCTCGATTATCAGCTTGGAGTTATGCAGGGTGCCGGTCGGCGCACCTTCCTCATTCCGAGCAAGAAGAGAGGTCCAGTCGGCGACCGGATTGACCTTGGCCGCGCTATGTTCGACGCGGACGACCAGTTGACCACTTCCGAGCAGGTCGTCGAGCGGGTCTTTTTCTTCCTGGATCGACAGGACCGGCAGGTTCGAGCGAAGCCGCTGCTCCTGGGCGCCCTGGATGATCGAGCGGAAAGTGATCGGGTTCTTGGCTCCCTTGAAGGAGCGCCAGACGATTTTCGAGTCGCGCAGGTTGAACTTGTCGCTTTGGCGGGACCAGTCGCACCACTTGTCGAAGCCGATCTGGCCACCCTTGTACTGGTGGGACAGGGCTGCGCCGACGGTGAGCCATGTTTCGCGGTCTTCGACCCATTCTTCGGGCAGGTCCGCAATGTATCCGTCTACCTCATTCTCGGCCAGATCAAGCGGTTCGGCCCGAACAATGGCGAAAAGATCGTCATCGTCGTCATCGTCGTCCTCTTCGGCGCCCGAAACAGGCCATCCGGAGGTGTCAACGACCGGGCCGATGCCGAGATCCAGCAAGTCCCAGTCGAACTCGCGCTCCCAGCGATAGGGATGACCGGTGTCTGGGTGGATAGAGGGAGGGGCGACAACCTGCTTTCCGGTGCCGAAAAAGTCGATTTCCCAGTCGAATTTTTTAGTTTCGCGGCCCAATTTCGGGTCAAAAACGACAGAAAACCCCTCAGATTTAGCAATTTTGCCATTTTTCAGAGGTTTTTCGGTCAAAACGTAGATGTGGCGGCTCTCGCCGCCCGATCCTGACACTACCGAGGGAAATTTGGCGACATCCAGATGCAGAAGGCTGCGAACGGCCTCCCAGGCGTCGTCGGCCTGGCCGGGGTCGCGGATGTCAACGTCGATGACGTGGATGTAGCCTGCCGGGGTCTTTGAGAACTGGCCGAGACGGATGCCGATGTTCTGTCCGACCTCGTATTTTCGGGTCAGGGCGTCCAGATCGTTGACTTCGGCGGTGGACCAGCCCTCATCAGCGGGCGCTTTGGATTTCGGCTTGAGCCAGTGAAGGGCTGCGCCGGAGGCTACCATCGGTCGGCAGGTTCGAAGAATCTCTTGCAGCGTCAACATGCGGGCCAACCGGTCAGAGAATCAGGAAAGGGGCGAAGTCCTCTTTCGTCAGTCGGCCTTTGGAGACCTCGATGATCCTCTTTGCGCCCTTCGCGGAGATCCGGTTGTCGTTAAGCCAGCGATAGACTGTGAACCTGCAGCACTTGACCTCCCTGGCCAGCTTCGACGGCACGATTCTGCCTTCAATGACCATGCCTTCGACCTTTTCGAGGCCGGTCACGAGCATCTTGTGCAGATCGGTTTCCCAGAAGCGCGGGTAAGAAGGATTCGCCCTCGGCCTTCCCACCTTCGGTTCGCGCGGAGACGTGAGAAGCTGGGTGGGGGTCATGCGGGAACTCCGTCGCGTGCTATTTTTCGTGAAACTATCTGGCTTTACCGGGAGTTTCAAGTCTTGCGTGCTTTTATGCTTGCGATAAAAGCTGCTTTATGTTTTACATTCCTTACTCGAAACATCCAACCTCCCATGGAGAACAAGGACATGAGCCTCGAAGCCGCCATCGCCGAGAACACCAAGGCAATGATGATTCTCACGGAATCCGTGAACAAGAGCAACGACCTGGCCGAACGCATGATCGGGCTGAAGTCGGTAGCGATCGAGACGGTCAGGCAGACCGCCGCCAAGCCCGCCGACCCGGCGCCGAAGTCGTCGAAGCCGACCGAAACCAAGAAGACCGAAGAGGCCAAGGCCGAAGCCCCGAAGACCGAGGAAAAGCCGCTGGACCCGATCGGCCAGGCGATCGCCGACTATGTGGGCGGCGGCTACGATGCGGCTCACCCGCAGGCCAAGGAAGAACGTGCCGCTCGCGCTGGCAAGGTGAAGGAGATCTTCGCCGCGATCGCAGCCAAGGGCGGTGTTACGGTCGAGAAACACACCGAGATTCCCGAGAAGTTTCACAAGGCGTTCCTCTCGACGCTCGCGAAGCGGGTCGAAGAAGGTGCGCTGGTCATCGGCAAGGGCGGTGACGCCGAAGACGAAGACCTGGGCCTCTGACCATGGGGAGCGCCGCCACGCCCGCCGCCCCGAAACGCAGCCGGGCCAAGCCAAAGGCCGAAGTCATTCTCAGCCATCGCGAACGCATGGCTGCGGTTGACGCTCGCGCTGCAGAAGTTCGTCAGCAGATGCTCGAAAAAGCGATTGCTGACGGCTACGGCCCAATGCCTCGGACCAGCTTCCGCTGGATGGGCCGGAGAACGAAAGGTCCTCCGTATTCACGGATGATCTTCGTGTCCGCGAAACCCTGTCTGCCGGGTATGCGCGGCTCGATCGAGGTGAGGCATCCGACCCGGAAGACCGGGAACAAGACGCTGACCGCGACCGACGCGATCCTCGAAACCTTCATGCCGTCGCTGCCGAGTTCGCTCGCAGCAGTGATGCTTGGAGCCAACTGAACTTCAACCGCCATAGGAGGAAACCATGGCTGCACTTTCCGAGAACAATCTGAACTGGCTGAAATCCGTCGTTGCCAAGGGCAAGACCGACATTCCGGCGATCGTCTACGCCACCCTGAAGGGCCTCGGCTACGTCCAGAAGGTCGAGGGCGAGAGCGCCGGTCGCGGACGGACGGTCGTGACGGCGACCCTCGCTGGCAAGCAGGCGGCGGTCTGAAATGGCGACCGCTTTTCTGTTTGAACTCGGCCAAGCCGTCGCGATCAGCATCTCCGGAGAACAGGGGAAAGTGATCGCCAGGGCCGAGTATCTGAACTCCGATGCCCAATACCTCGTTCGCTACAAGACGGCGATGGGCGCGGCGTTGGAGTCCTGGTGGTCGGGTGAGGCTCTTGAGCCGATCTGACACCACCGGTTCGCCGCGTCTTCGGACGCGGCGTTTCCTAGCTAGGCGATCTCCCGAGAAAGATCGCTGCAATCGTCGCTCGGTTAGCGCCTAGCCAGGGCACAGGCCGACGGTCGCCTAGCCAGAAAGCGCCGCGAGGTAAAATGGCTGAAGTCTGGAAACCTATAGCGGGGTACGAAGACCTGTATGAAGTATCTTCTGCAGGCCAAATCCGCAGTCTTGATCGTTTGATTGATCGAACTTCGTCTAGGCAAGGTTCTTACACCTTAAAAGGTCGGATTCTGAAAACAAGAGCGGATAGCGACGGATACATGCTTGTCGATCTGAACTCAGGTGGAAATCCATGCACCTTTAAGGTTCACAGACTCGTTGCTGAAGCTTTCATTCCGAATCCAAGCAATCTTCCACAGGTCGATCATCGCGACGGCAGGAGGTTTAACAACCACAAAGAAAACTTGAAATGGAGTACCGTCCGCAGCAATCTTCTAGGTCGCCGATCGGTTCGGGTGAATTCATCCGGATATAGAGGTGTGAGGAAGAGGAAGGGGAAGTTTGTCGCTTATGCTAACGACCCGAAAAGTAAATCCTACAAGCATCTAGGCACTTTTGACAATGTTGATGCCGCACTGACCGCTCGTAAAGTCTTCATGGAGGTCCAGAATGGCGGCTCACGCTAAACTAGGCCCTTCAAGTGCAGATAGATGGATGGTCTGCCTTCCGTCGGTCGCCTTCATCGACTTGCTTTCTTCCTTGAAGCTGATCGAAACCGGTGGATCGTCGGTGTATGCTGACGAAGGCACAGCAGCCCATGAGATCCGCGAACTCTGCCTGACTCTCGGGCTTGATCCGCAGCACTTCCTAGGTATGCAGATTTACGTCAACGGCGCACCTTACGAGGTTACGCAGGCGATGTGCGAGTTCCTGCAGCCGGGCATCGACTGGATCAGGTCTCACACTCTTACGCCCGATGTGGAAATCCGCGTGGACCTGTCTCCGTGGTTGCCGGGTCAGTTCGGAACCATGGACGGTGGTTGGGTGAGCGGCGACACGCTCTACGCCTCGGACCTGAAATATGGGGCAGGTGAGCCTGTCAGCGCCGAGGACAACCGACAGCAGAAGCTTTACGCCTTGGGTTATTGGCACTACCTCGGGCGACCGACGGCGGTGAAGAAGGTTGTGATCTGCATCGACCAGCCTCGGGCCGGTGGACTCAAGTTCTGGCCCAAGGCCGGGGAGCCTGACTATCTGATCGAAGACCTTCTGGCCTTCGGGGAAGAGTGCAAGGTCGTCTACGCCAAGCTGCAGGAGATCAAGACGCGGTGCGGCACGATTTCGTCGCCGGAACAGTTCTACGCTGAGTTCAAGGCTGAGTTCAGCGTCAGCCAGAAGGGATGCCGGTGGTGTGCGGCCAAGGAGCCTGGTCCCAACGGAAGATACCTCGGCTGTCCTGCTCGGAACGACTTTTTCACGGAGTTGTTTCAGGGGCAGTTCGATGATCTGGATGCACAACCGCAGTTTCCCGAACCTGCGACCTTCGACACGGCCAAGCGGTTCCACGTCGTTCGACATGCTGCGGATGCGAAGAAGTGGCTTGCGGCGATGCACGAGGCCAGCTTGGCTGCAGCACTGGACGGCAATCCCGACCCAGGCTCAAAGGCGGTCATCGGTCAAAAAGGCGACCGTTATTTCACGAATGAAGTGAAAGCAAAAGAAATACTTGAATCTGCGCTCGGTTCGGGCGCATATAAACCAAAGCAGTTGATCGGAATCACCGAGGCGGAAGCCAAGTTGAAGCCCGGTCGGAAAAAGCCCGGAAACAGAGAGGCTTGGGTTCAACTGCTCGAACTGGTGGGTCAGCCAGACGGGAAACCGATCCTGGTGCCAGTGGAAGATGAGCGCGCGGCCATTCGGCCTTACGCGGACATGTTCGATGATCTTGAGTGAAACCGGCAAACGAGGCAATCATGGCTACCGATGAGAACAATGACGGTCGCACCGTCCAACTGAAACGGGTTCGGCTCTCTTTCACCAAGAGGCTGAAGACCAAAGGGAAGACCTCCGATGAGGCGACCAAGGAAACCCACGGTCTGAACATCATCCTCGACTCGAAGTCCCCTCATCACAAAGAGAACCTGGCCAAGTGCATCTCTGCGCTGAAGGCGGCGGGGGAAAAGGCGTTCAAGAACGAAGACGCCTACAAGGACATCGCAGAGGATGCCCCGAAGCGGGTCTGCTTCCGCAAGGGGGAGAAGTTCAAGAACCGCGAAGGGAAGGTCTACGCAGGCTACGAAGGGAACTATGCCTTCGGGGCGAACGGGCCTTCCGGTGGGGAGAAGAGGCCGAAGCTGCTGGATCGCCACAAGCGACCGGTTGCCGAGGCAGACATCAACGACGTGTTCTACGGCGGCTGCTATGCCGACGTGTTCGTTTCCTTCTACGGCACCGAGAAAGGCTCGCGGGGCATCTTCGCCACGATCGAAGCGATCCGGTCGCACCAGGAAGGCGAGCGCATGGGCGGCGGCGTGGATGTCGATGCTGACGACTTCGATGATCTTCCGGAAGATGATGCGTTCGGGGACTCGGGGTCGGAAGACGACGATCTTCTCGGTCTCTGAGGTTCAACTGAAACCGGGGCTTCGGCCTCGGTTTCACCTTTTACGGGATATTCCAGATGAAAGACCTGATGATCGACCTCGAAACGATGGGCACCCGCGTCAACGCACCTGTCGTAGCGATCGGTGCCTGCTTTTTCGATCTTGAGACCGGGAAGATCGGTCGGACGTTCGAAGCCGCTTTGGATCTGAGCCTGGCCCTCAAGTACGGGCGATTGGACGGCGACACGCTCAAGTGGTGGCTGGATCAGGGTGACGAAGCCCGCCGGAAGATCTCGCGGGGTCGCACCGACCCTCTGAAGGGCTTTGCCGCCTTCTGCGACTTTGCCGCTTCCGGCGGCGAGGACATCCGGCCTTGGGGTAACGGCGCCAGCTTCGACATTTCCATGATCGAGGTCTCCATCGCTCGCACGATCGAGCGGGCCGCGCCGTGGAAGTTCTGGAACGTGCGCGACTGTCGCACCCTCAAGCACATGGCCGAGGTGATGGGGTTGAAATACCCCGGCGAGCGCAAGGGCGTGCATCACTCGGCGCTCGATGACGCGGTGTTCCAGGCTGAGTGGGTGTCCTACTACTGGCAGCGGATCACCGGAAAGAGCGCGGCTGCGGCCCCGATCGCCGATGGCATTGAGGACTTGCTGGGATGAGCCTCAACGAGTTCTTTGAGAAGCACGAACTTGGGATCGTGGAGATCTACTTTTCCGCGTTCGACGGACGCTACAAGGCGATTCGCAACAGCTTCAAGCGGATGATCAAGGACAGCATTTTCGGTGTCGGAGACACGCCGGAAGCGGCTTTGACCGACCTGATGCAGAAGGTCAACGCCGCCGCGCGCCTCTCACCGGCTCCCGTGATCACAAAGCAGGAGCCGGATGACGATCTAGACGATCTCGAAGACTTGTTGGGCTGAGTTTATGGGCGCCGAGATCGTCTACGACATCGAAAGCTACAAGAACGTCTTCCTCGTCGGGATGAAGCGTCTTTCGGACGGAAAGACGCTGATCATGGAGCAGAGCAATAGGTCTTCGATCGACCGCGATCATCTGCGCAGCATCCTGCTTCGCAACACAATGATTGGCTTCAACAGTATGGCCTACGACGGGCCTGTGATCTGGAAATTCTTGGAAACCGGATCTCCTGAACTCGCCAAGGTTGCGACCAACAAGATCATCCTCGGAGGCGTCCGCTACTGGGACGCCGAGGATGCGATCGACGTGGCTATCCCTTACAATTTCAAGAAGAACCACATCGACCTGATCGAGCCGCAGCCGAACCCTTTCGCCAGCTTGAAAATTCTTCATGCCCGGATGCACGGAGAAGAATTGCGCGACCTTCCCTACGATCCGGAAGCCGTTCTCTCCTACGACCAGATCGACCAGCTTCGCATCTATCTCGAAAGGTCGGACCTTCCCGCAACCGAGAAGCTTTGGCACGCGATGTCAGAGGGCATGGAGTTGCGCCGCGCGATCGGCGGCATGATCGCTCAGAACGTGATGTCCAAGTCGGACACTCAGATGGGTCTCGCGATCATCAAGAAGCGGGCCGAAGAGTTGACCGGGGGTAGGATCGAAAAGTCCTCGGTGAAGGCCGGGCACACGTTTCGCTACAAGGTGCCTGGCTACATCGAGTTCAAGACGCCTCAGCTTCGGGCGATGCTTGCTCGCATTCGGGATCACAGTTTCATCGTGGACAGCGAGGGGAAGGTCGAACTTCCCTCCTTCCTCGGTGAGACCGTCAAGGTCGGTTCGACTGAATATGCCATGGGCATCGGTGGTTTGCACTCGACAGAGTCCAATCGGGCGATCAGGTCCAACGACACGCATGTTCTTTGCGACTTCGACGTGGCGTCCTATTATCCTGCGATCATCCTTACCCTGGGCCTCTATCCCGATGCCGTGGGCAAGGACTTCCTGAAGGTCTATGAAGGCATCCGGCAGGATCGCCTCAAGGCCAAGAAGGAGAAGAACAAGGCCGTGGACAAGGCGATGAAGATCGCTCTGAACGGGACGTTCGGTAGCCTCGGGTCGCGGTACAGCTTCGTCTACGCTCCTGAACTGATGATTGCCGTCACGCTGACAGGGCAGCTTGCGCTGCTGATGCTGATCGAGCGCGGCGAGCAGGCTGGCATCCCCGCTGTGTCGGGAAACACCGATGGGGTGGTCTTCTATGTCCCGAGATCCAAGTGGAACGGATTGACGGGCGATCGGCCCAACCCGTCGCCCCTCGCGGACCTAATCGAGGGATGGGAGCGAGACACCGGCTTCAATATGGAGGGGACAGAGTACAAGGCTGTTTACAGTCAGTCGGTCAACAGCTACTTCGCGATCAAGGCCGACGGCGGGCACAAGCGCAAAGGCCCTCTCGGGAACCCCTGGTCTTCCGATCCCAGCGACAAAGACCCTCGGGCTGCGCTGATGAAAAATCCGCAGATGACGATTCTGTCCGATGCCGCTTTGGCACAGATCAAGGACGGAGTACCGATCAGACGAACTATTCTGGAATGCACAGACATCCGGCAGTTCATCACCGTCATCAAGGTGACAAAAGGCGCAACCTGGAAGGGCCGATACCTCGGCAAGGTGATACGCTACTACTGGTCAACGAAGGGCGAGGAAATCTACGAGGCCAAGCCGAATCCGAAGACCGGCAACTTCAAGAAGGTGCAGAAGACGGAAGGCGCCGCAGAGTGCATGACGCTTCCTGCTGTGCTTCCGGACGACATCGACTATGAACGCTATGTCGTAGAAACCGAGAAGATTCTGAAGGAACTCGGCTACTTTGGGGAAGTTCTTCCGCCCGAGAAGCGTGTTCGCGTCACGAAGGAAAATCGGAGTCGAATGGAGCGGGCATGGGCGCTGTTGCTCTGAGCCTTTTTTCACGCTATAGGTGATAGTCACATTCCGGGGGAAACTATGGGCTATCTGAATCCGCTGGTTCTTGATAACGGTCTCTCCGTGCTGACGGCGAACGGAAACCGGCTGGACATCTGTCGTGCTGAACCCGCGACCTTTGCGGAGGCGACCGTGGCCTTCAGCCTCGGGAACAAGACTCCGATCGTGATCGCTGCGCCCTCGGCTCTTTCTTCTCCTGTCGGGCGGCGTGTTGCTGTTCCTGCGATCTCTGACGGCTCTGTGACAGGGACTTCGACTGGCCTGACCGACGATGCGGAATTCTGGGCAATCACCGACACCGTGAATTCCCGGCTGCTGGCGGCTGGGTCTTTGTCTGCCGCTACCCTCGTGGTCGCGGGCGACAGCTTCATTCTGAACAGCTTCGACATCGGCTTGCCGTTCCCGGCGTAAGCGAGGAATCATGAGAGACAAGATCGAGATCAGACGAGGCCGAACCCTCCTGCTTCCCGGCACTTGGGAAAGCGGTGATCCGTTCACGGTTGGGACCACTTTCGCCTGCCAGATGACTCGACTTGACGTTCAGATCGACCTGACCGTGACCAAGACTTCCGAGCGCGATTTCGAAATCTATGCGTCGAACGTCGATACGATTGCGTTTGCGCCTGGCGTCTACGATGCTCTTCTGACACGGACGGATGCTGGCTATTTGGCGAATGGGGACGATTTTGTCCACGACCTTGAGCCTTTCCAGATCGAGGTGATCTGATGGGTGTGGTGCTGAGTCCAGTTCGCACGGTCATTGAACTGCGCGCATCTGTGGGCCAAGTGGCCGTGCTTCAGAATCCTGCAAAAGCGGTGGTTCGCCTTTCGCCAGAAGGCCGATCGCCTATTCTGCTGCGAACTCCGGCTCTGGGTTCGGCCAGGCTGGCCTACGAGAAACGCAACGCGGTTCTACTTGGACAACCCTCAGCCGCTCCGAAGGTGGTGTTGAATTTCGGGCGCGGACCACAGGGTCTACCTGGCTCGGCGGTCCCCAGCTTCGAGTCCATCAACAAGAATCTGTCCTCATCGGACATGACGATTGCCATGGTCGGAGAAGAAATCGGTTCGATCACTTACGCCAACGGGATCGTGAAAACCTTCGCCTACGGGCCGAATGGGCTGGCCTCGGTCACTCTGTCAGGAAACGTTCCGGGCGGGATCTCGCTGACCAAAACGCTGCTCTACTCCGGCGGCAATCTTGCAGGGGCGACGTATAGCTAATGGCCACGATCACCGCAGACACCTTTCTAGACGGCGGCGTTGCTAGGACGGCGGGCGAAGCGTGGACCTGCGATGGTGGGCGCCTAACGATCCGCACCGACAGCCGTTGGCACGTCAACGCACCTGCCGGGATGCTCGGGTCGCTTGGGTCTTTGACCATTTCATCCTCGCTTGGGGGCGGCTACACCATTGACGGGCGCAACGTGCGCTGGATGGCCTATGACACAGGGTCAGGCAACGTTCCGGCTATTGGCACCCTGATCACTCAGGGTGGCGTCTCAGGCTATCTCTTGGGCGTCTGGGCAAGCCTTACAGCAGCCCCCACGGCAGTAGGCGCGGCTATGCCTGCCACGGGATTCCTGAAGTTTCGCGAAGTAACAGGTGGACCTTACGCTGCGGGCGCTCTGACAGGGATCGGAGCCAACGCTTCCGGCCCGGATGTAGTGGGTTGGATCGAGGTGGTGCATGACCAAGCCACTGCGATCACCGTGCCTCGTCTTGGCGACTTCACTGTGCGGGGTGACTGGTTCGATCTCGGCGTGACCTCTGGGGCTGCGAACCAGCTTGTGCAGGTGCCAACGAACGGTTCGACCACGGCATATGTGCCGGGGGTTTGGATCGCAACAACAGCTACTCCTCTGACTGACGACGATTGGGAGTTTTACCCGTCGGTCTACGCGGCAGGAATGATTGCAGCCAACTTGGGCACTGATGCTCGGTCCAAGTTCGTCTGCATGGAGACTAACGGCCAAATCAGGATCGGTCACAATGGCACGACTGCCGTGGGCTTTGTTCCACCATCCGGTCGCAAAATTCGCATCCCGAACGTGCTGGGACGGCAATGCACCACAGCAGCGCGGAACCTGAACGCACTGCCGAACGCCACAGCCGCCACTCGACCGGACTTCACGACCACGAATGCGGGCGTGATCGACATGGAGCATTTCGCCACAGACTGGTATATGAACTTCGCACAGCCCTATTCCGTTCGGGCGCACCATCTGGCGACTTTCGATTATTTCTACTCGTCTGAGGTCGCGACCGCTATTGACATATACGACGGCGGCAACGGCATTTCTGCCTCGTTGGATGCTAGGTCTTTCAACCTGACTTCCTGCTTTTCGGGTGGAGTGATTGAAAAGTGGGTGTGTCCGCGACACGCAGTAGGCACAGGCGACCACGCTTTTGAACTGCTTTACTGCATCGGACAGACTGTTCGACGTGTCGAGAGTGGCATTGTTACCTATGCCAGGTCTACAGGCTACCCATTCCAGATGACGCAGTGTAGCGGTCTTGTCTTTGAAGACTGTCGCCAGTTCAACGGACAGATGGTTTTTTCAACCTGTTTCGATTGTATCGTGACAGACATGGATCATGTGGATCGCTATGTCGGAACCACCAATGCAACTACGGCAGGCTATGTGGTTTCGGTTCAATCGTCTTCAAATAACATCACCGTAGATGGCGTGACTTTTGGTCTAAAGGGGGCCATTGCCAACTGCCACCCCTATGCTGGGGTTTTCAATTCGTCCCTGTCTAAGAATATCAAGTTCCGCAATCTGGGGTCACGCTCGGCTTTTGCACCAGGAGGCAGCGCAAACCAGCCTGCCCATATATTCGTGTCTGGGGGCAACAACCAAAATATCAAGGTGCAGCGGTGCTATATGACCCCCACCCGCACGGGCATCGTCAGCACGGTCAACTCTGACAAGGGTAACATCTATGAACACGTCTACGGAGACTTCGCGGATGCGATCGCTCTTGCAGACCTGAATGGCAAAATGAAGAATTGCGGGGGGACAAACACCGTCACCGGGCAGGCGTCTGTCTATGGCACAATGTTCTGGGACGCTTTCACCAGCAACACGGCTGGCCGTCTGGTCTTGCAGATGAACGAGGCCACGGCAGAGACCGCTGCATACCAGACCCTTGTTGCGGGCACCCCGCAGTTCACTTCGGCAGGCAACCTCGTTCTGAACAACGTCGGCGACGAGGTTCAGTGGGAAATGGACTACTGGTGCCTCGGGGTCACAGGCTTTGCCAACGTGGTGCCCGTCGTCACAGGCACGAACGTCACGTTCTCTTCGGGGTCTCGCTGGGGCAACCACGATCTCTTCTACCAGATCGACACCGGATCAGGCTTCAGTGCGTGGAAGAACTTCAACCAAGCGACCCTCGCGGCAGAGACCGGCTTTGATCCGGCGTTCGGTTTCAAGATCAGGTTTCGTGCAGTATGCGCTATCGCAAGCACAACGAACCTGCTGACCTATGTTCGCTTCGATCTGTTGTCCACACTCGCAGCCCAGACAGACAACCTCTATCCGCTAGACACCGCCACCATTCAGGTCGATGGGCTGGTCTCTGGGTCGAGGGTCAAGGCCTCCAAGGTCTCCGACGGGACAGTGCTCTTCAACGGTACGGAAGGCGCGGGACAGGTGAGCTTCCAGACCGACTTTATCGGGGGTGTCCGGATCGAAGCCCGCAAAGCCAGTGATGCCCCATTCTATCAACCATGGGTCACGCAGTTGACCACCGTAGCAGACGCCGTTGCACAGGCTACTGCTCTTCAAGTTCTAGATCAGTAGGAGATAAAGTATGGCGATCGCAGATGACTTCACAGTAGCGGCGAACGGGGACATCCGGCACGTCTCCGGCACGACCGTCTACACCGTTCTCGACCTGCACCAGTGGTTGCAGGACATGGCCGACGACCCTGCGACTGCGGTCTCAGGGGACAACGTTTCGATCCTGACTCCGAACCCGTCCAAGCTTGATGGTCCTCGATCCGGCATCAAGCCGATGCTGCTGAACCTTCTGGGTGACTACAACATCGACGACGCGGCGGCTCAGTTCATCAACTTCGGGTCGATTCAGCAGGCGGGGACTGACGTTCTCTATACCGGCCTGAAGTCCATCGGTTCGCCCCTTGTCGCCGGATCGCCTGTCTACGTCGTCCAGGCCGGTGCGAAGCTGACAAAATACTGGCCCGACGGTCACATTCAAATCATGGTCAAGTGCAAGGACGCTGGGGCACTGATCGACAACGCCGACGTGCGGGTCTACTCGCGCAAATATGGCCAGACCTACGGCGACTTCGCCGCGAACCTGATTGCGGGGGGTGAGCAGCCCGCCGCTATCTCTACCTCGGTCACAGATTGGACGCCCCTGCCTCTCGCTGCGGCTTTGGCACTTACCGGGATCACCATCACACCCGGCTCTGTGTTCCGAGACACCGGAGACGGCAACGGCTCGAAGGAGTATAAAGGCCGGATCATCTTGTCTGGTGGCCGCACCATCGCTGAGGCTGCTCAATACTGCCAGGCCATTTGCAATGAAGCGTCCGCTGTCACGGTGGATGGAGTTCTTGGCTGGAAGTTCCGCTCGCTTGGAGACGGAGCCTATGGCTACACACCGAACGGGGCCGCTCCTTTTGGCACTGTGGCCGGTGGCAAGTGGTTTGTGGCGCAAGGCTGGTACATTGAAGGCGCTCTTTCAGAAGACCTGCAGCGTTATCAAATGGTGAGCCATGACGGCACTACGGTCACTAACCCCGTCGTCGCTGGGATCAGCATCGGTGGTCTGACCATCGGAGCGCGCGTCCTCGTTGGCCGCGATGCTCCGACCGTTTCTGGTTTCGATGACGATGAATACACCCTGAGCGGAGCGACGACTTCAGGGGGCAATACCTGCACCATGGTCGAAGCGATCAAGACGGATACGCCTGACACCGGCTACATTCGGGTCAACAACATCCCCTACCAGTACACTGCTGTAAACCGGGTCACTCGGACCTTCACGATCAGCGGGACGTGGGGCCAGGTACACGCGGGCGGGTCTCCTGCTTGGTGCCCTTTCATCGACAAGGTGGCGGTTGCGACGACCGAAACGTCTTCGCCTTACACTTTTGCCTCGACTTTCACTGCCCGATTGAAGGTCCGTAAGGGCACTATCGGCTCGGCGTTGCAGCCTTTTGAGACGACCTTCAGCGCGGCGGCGAGCATCACGAACGGAACCAACGCAATCGCAACCGCTGACCAGTAAGGCGAGATCATGGCGATCACAATCGACTGGATTAACAAGAGGGTGCTGGCTACGGCCAGCATCCTAGACATCGTGGCCCACCGCGACGAATTGCGCGCTCTTGAGGAAAGCCCGGAAGGGATGCTCTACCCGCCGATCATTTCCTACAAGGTGCTGGATCTCGGCGGCGGCGCTTCGTTTGTTGGTCTGGACTACATCAACGGCTATGCGCTGATGTTTCCGAACCCTGGGAACTACACGATTATCGGCAACATCGGGGCGGCTATCGTTCCGGCTGCCGGAGTATTCGTGGACCGAACCAAGGCGGCTGCGTTCGCGACTGTGGCAGGGTCCGGAGGCGGCGGCGGGGCTACGATTGCGCAGATCGAAGCCAGCCCTGTTCTGGCAAAGCAGGCGACGGTTGAGGCTGCAGTAAAGGCCGCGAAGCTTGCCGCTGCTCTGAGCGCATGATTATGAAGGACTTCGAGTTCGAGCGGGCGCGAGAGGCGAACGAAGAGAACGAGTCCGTGATC
>JACCDR012043733.1_pt1 | contig 16220 bp, 26 predicted proteins | sample 7446431 | NCBI WGS metagenome assembly JACCDR01 (sample SAMN15323443, study PRJNA562643) | freshwater metagenome | isolation source: river surface water | place: USA:Blue River Watershed | collected 2017-08-17 | reverse complement strand
GTATGGGAGAATGACGGAGCTACGCCGTTTCAGCGAGTTGGTGGCGGCTTCCAAGAAGTCGGAACAATCGCGCCTTACTCGGTTGTTAAACACTCAACAGGAATCTACTGGCTCGACCACAGACGACGTATCGTTAAGCTAACTGGTCGTGAGCTACAAGTTATCAGTACCCCCTACGACAAAGAGCTGCACGAGTTCTCTAACGTACCTGACGCTAAAGGCTTCGCGCTTGAGACGATTGGGGGTAACTCTTTTCTTATCTGGTCGTTTGGCACAGCTAACCGCACCCTTGCCTTTAACCTCTCCAACGAAACCTGGTCCGAGTTTGCCACCTGGGATGAAACAACGGGTGAGTATGACAGGTGGAACGTAGGACTTGCCACCGAATGTCCCGCTTGGGGTGTTCACGTTGGTGGGCATGTCTCGGACGGAATTATCTGTGTGCTATCGGATTCCACCTACGAAGATGGGACCAACGCCATCCGTCTTTACTCGCTAACGGGCCACATTGATCACGGCAACTCTAAGCTTAAGCGGTGCAAGGAAGTGCGTTTCCGGGCCAAGCGAGGGCAGACCATATCTGCTTCTTCTTCTGTTCCTGCTTCTGAAATAGGCAGAGCTGGCAAGCTTATGATCCGTTGGCGTGATGATGGCGCTGAGTGGTCACAAGAGGAGCAAGTTGATCTCGGGCCAGAGCAGGACATTATCATCAGACTCCAACCTCGTGGTGCTTACCAGACAAGGCAATGGGAGTTTGCAGCAACAGATCCGGTAGACGTTCGCTTTCTTAAAGCTGAAGAGGATTTCGATTACCTACGATGAGCTTCCTACGCACTAACAGAGCGCCAGAGACGCTAGACTCCCACGAGGGGAGGAAGTTCCTAGAAGGGCTGGCCGATGCCAGACGGGTAGTGCCGTATGTATTCAACGCTACTTATGCGGAGAATGTGGGCTCGTCTCCTAACGATCTAGTTTCGCATACGGTTAGGGCTAATACCTTTAGCGCGATAGGGGATGGTCTTCATATCGTAGCAAGTGGTGGGATTACGCCTACCGCTAACAACAAGAGGGTTCGCGTTGATATTGGCGGTACGGTCTACGATAGCCTCCCATTTAACTACGCAGCTAACGGTGCTGATTGGTGGCTAGACTTTCGCTTGTTTTTTACTCGCAAGAACCACTCAACGCTTAAGCACACTTTTCAGGCCGTGGGGCGACTAACGGCCTCCGATAGCGTGGTAGGCGGGGACTATACCCACGTTCTTCACAACTCGGGCGCATGGAACTTGGCGGCTGACCAGGTAGTGAAGATAACCGGACAGGGCGGCGTAGATTCTGACGTGTGGCTGAACTTTTGGGAGATCGAGCTGATACCAGCCGGGAAGTTTGTAACAGGAGCCTAATTACCTCTTTTTTTATAACCCCTCATTATTTTTAAGTAGGAGATTCCAGACCATGAAACACCTAGCCCTTATCTTCCTTCTGTTCGTTGCCCCTTGCTTGGCGGTGGCGCAGCAGACAACCACACAGGCTTTCTTCCCTACCGAGGCAAGCATAGCGGGAACGTCCCTTACGGGCTCATATCAGACGCTCTCCTCGGACACTAACGCGAAGAAGCTTGTCGAGATTCTAAACAACAGCAATGCGGCGGTGATTATCTCGTTCGATGGAACGAACAACCACTTTACGCTTCCCGCCTATAGCTCCCTTTCTCTGGACCTTGGCGCGTTGGGTATCCATACGGGGTTTGCTACCTCGATTAAACACGCTGGCGCGGCTCCTACCGCTGGCACGATTTACTTTGGAGCAGCATACAAATGAGACGGCTTCTTAACCTAGTTATTTCTGTCATTGCTGGTCTAGCCCTTGGGATAGCCACTTCCGCGCTTGCGGATAGGGAAAGCCTTCAGGCGTTTGTTGTGGCGACGGGCGGCACCTTTACGCAGCTTCTTGGCAACGCCTCGGGTGATTCTCAGATATTTACTAACACTTCAGACGGCTCGGATAATAGAGCCCTTGCCCTCTCTGGTGGTGGTAACTCGGGTACAGATCGAGGCGCGATCCTCCTGATGTACGGCAACGAACACGCTTCCCAGGCTGGTAGGATTTATCTCTATACCGGGAACGTCTCGACAGGGAACCTTCTGCTAAACGCACAGAACACGAGCGCCACTGTTCAGCTAATGGTTGGTGGTAGCGCCAAGTGGACCATCAACAACACTGGCGAAATGCTCGGCGCTGGCACCTCAACGATTGGTTGGGCTGTAGTTGACGGCACCGACAACACGGCTTGCAGCTCACAGTGTACGTCTCCCGCTGTTTTCGGCTTTAACCTTGCAGCAGGGGCGACCGCTCCCGTTATCGTCGGGCCATCGGACGCAACGGCTGATATTTGTCTTTGTGCTGGAGCAAGCTAATGGATTTTCTTAACTCCATACTCTCCGCAGGTCGAAACCTCTATGGCGCTTATGAGCGTAACAAGGATTGGGTAAACCCGGCGCTAAGTCTTGGCGGGGATCTTCTCTCCAACCGCGCTGATGCGTCTCACAATGACCAGTATTCGGAGGGTCTTCGTAACGCTATCGACTACGACTACAACAACCAGAGGGCTACCTATAACGCCTACGTTGACTATCTAAACAGGAGTCAAGCGGCTAACGATGCCAACGCTGCTTCTGCTTCGGCGGCGGCTCGTGCCAATGATGCGGCCAGGAGAGCAGCGGCGCAGAGGGCAGAAGCGGAGCGTAGGAAGTTTGACAAAAAGCAGCTCGGGCTATTTGCGCCCTATGTTGAGACGGGCAAGAGGCTACTCCCTCAACAGGAGCGGGTTTATGGTGGGGCGCTCAACAACCTGAACCTTCTTAACGCTTACTTTTCCAGTCCACAGTTTGCCTCGCAGATGAACCAATCGGTTCCTGCATACTCGCTTGATGTTGGCTTGCCAGGGTTTAAGTAATGGAACTGTACGATAAGATGTATCGGTATCCTGCTGGATATAGGGAGTCTCCATACCTCAACGCTATGATTACGCAGCAAGGGCTACCTGGTCCTCGCCGTCAAGTTAGCGTTCAAGATATTGCGAAAGATCTGGCCTCCTCATACGCACAGGATTACGCGCTAGATGCGCTACTTGGAAGTACGGGGATCGGTGGAGGCGCGGCGGGAACTGGCGGTTTAAGTGCCGCAAGTTTAGCTCCGGCTGGTCCGTATGCAGCAGCGGCAGCGGCAGCTATCGCGGCAGGTTATAACTTCAATCGTAACGCCAAGAAAAGCAAAACGATGGGTCGAGGAGATGCCCTTAAAGAAGCAGCTAAAGACCCGATGAACTACCTTATTCCAACGGGCTTCTTGGGTGCCGCTTTCGGCGATAGGGATATGTATCTTAAGGAACACCGTAGGCTTCTTGGCCTAGAGAAAGATGGGGTTCGAGTCCCTAAAGAGCTTCTCGATAACACAAGACTAGAGCGCGGTCGTAGCAAGGAGGCGCTAATTAAGCTAGAGCAGGACAAGATCAATGCTGGCAAGTACGGCAATGTAGAGTTTGCGAGAAGCAGAAACGAGTCTGGGCTAAAGCCTGAAGATATTTGGGGCTACTCGGCTTTCTTTAAGAAGTACGGCAATGACTGGCTAGGAAAATTCTCTGAGCAAGAGCGGAGAAACATTGCTCAACAGGCGCTAGATCGTGGAGCGGTGAGAGAGCATCACGGAACTATTGATGTTGATTGGAACAAGGTCGAGGCGACCCCGAAGCCAGCCGAGGCTACGCCAGCGGCAGCTCCCCAGACAAAAATTGGCGTATCTCGCCCTTGGTCAGTCGAGGACATTAGAAAGATTTCCGGGGGCATTGCCGCTACGCCAGCAGCTCCCGCCCCTGTAGCAAAGCCCTGGTCAGTCAACGATATTCAAACAACTTACGGCAGAGTTACCCCTGAACAGTCAAGGAAGTTGGGAAGCAAGTTCGGTTCGGTAACGGCAGCGTTTAGAAGGTAGGATATGGCATTTACTCCCGCTAACAACCTGGCTGGTCTTCGCACACAGCGACAAAATATCCTTGGACAGATTCACAGACGAGGTGGACGTTCAGCCGCACCGGGCTACACTAAAAGGCTTGGTGATGTCGAGACGCAGATCCGTTCTCTTCGTAACCCCGTAACTGGTCAGCCTGTTCAGGGTCAGCCACAACCTGCACAGAATCCTTACCAACAGGCTCCTAACGCTGGCTCGGCTTACGGCAACACTCTTAACCGACTTTTCCCTTCGATGAATGGTCAGATAGACCCGGAAGGCTCGAAGCTGTATCAGTTTCAAAAGCAACAGGGGCTGCGTGACCTAGAGCGTGTAATGTCGGCTCGTGGGCTAACTGGCTCTGGTGCGGAGGTGGAGGCCAATAGCAGATTCCTTAACGAGCTAGGTTCGGCTGAAGCTGAGAGGCAGAATCGCACTCTACAGACCGAAGCCGATAGGCTCTTTAACCTTACCAACTCTGAAGCTGATAGGCGCTTTGCTGGTCAGACTAACGCCTGGGATAACCTTTATCGGTTCTCCGAGCTTGCTACTCGTCAGAGCCCGATGACCGAAGCGTATGACGCGACACAGAGAACGGCGGGGCTCTACGGTAATATCGGTAACAGACGCGCTGGAATGATCGGTAACGACTACGCCAGAAGTTATGGTGGCGGTGGACAGTCACCGGGTCAGTTTATTCCACCTTTCCCCAACGCACCTGATTACAGCATCGTTGATCGCGTGTCGGCTGGAACTAACGCACCTAATACTAACTCGTTCTGGAGCAGTATCTTCCAGTACGGGCCAAGGATTCTACAGGGGCTCTAATGGCTAATAGGGATTATCTACACTACAAGCCAATCGACCTTGGCATTAACGAGAACCAGCTTCTAGGCTACCTTGCACAGGCACCGACTACGTTCTTCAACGAAGCGGTTAAGATGACTGAGGCGAGGAAGCGCGAGCTGGAAGCGGAGGACTCGGAGCGCAGACTTCAGAAGCAGAAGGATATTGCTGATGCGATTAAGGAAGCCAAGGACGAAGAGGAGATTCTTCGCAGGGCCGAGAAGGTTGCGCTCGGGTATGGCGATCTATCCCTAACAGCGTCTCGTCAGAAAGCGACCGCAGACCGCGCTCGTAAGGACATGGAAGAAACGCTACGCCTAGCCAACAAGATTGCTATTAACGATCCAGAAACGGCGAATGTGCTTTACCGTAAGGCTGGCAGATCCGATCTTGGGATGCTTAGGAAGAAGGCTCCTCCTCCGGGTAAAGAGCCGCATTATAATATTTGGGTAGGGCCTGGCGGCAAAACGAAGGTATTGTCTGATTCCCCAGAGCTTGAGGCGCAATATGAGCGCCTAGAGGCGACCCAACAGGGGTATGTCCCCGCAAGCAAGGTTAAAGGCTCCTCCTTATTTGGCGGTTCTCCAACCCCTTCCCCAACACCAACCCCATCCGTTGCCACTGTGATAGAAGTTCAACGTAAAAAGAGGTAGGAGCTTGTGTCGGATACCCTCTATTATGACCGCGAAACCGGGCAATATCTTCGGCCTGATGAGATCAACCTTGACGACTACGATGTAGTTGACTCCCGAGAAGTAGAGAAGCCTGGTGTCCTACAGGGGCTAGGCGATGCTGTTGGGTTAGGCTTTCTCAATGCTGCCCGTGGCGTTTATGGCGGGGTTCGTTACCTAGAAGACAACTTCGATGCCGTTAGGGAAGCCGAGGACTGGCTATCTCGCAATGTTGGCGGCAACTGGAATGATTTAGGTTCCCGCGCTCAACAGCTCATTGACGAGAGAACTGCTGACGAAAGAGAAGAGAGGGCCACGCTAGGAGGGCTTGGTCGTACTGCACTAGGGGCAGCCGAAGGACTTGCCACCTTTGCCCCGGCCCTGGCTATGGGTGGGCTAACTGGCTCCTCTTTACTTGCCCCCGCCACCACGTTCGGCACCCTTTCCGCTGGCAATCAATACGGCTCGCTTAGAGATCAAGGAGCCCTACCGGAGGATGCTTCTACCGGAGCCCTAACCACTGGCGCTATTGATGCTGGCCTAGCCATGCTTCCGCTTCTCCCGGCCAAGGCGGCTGGACTGTCGGCCTATCAAAAGGCGTTGCTTGGTGGGCTTTCTGGAGCCACACAGGGGGCGCTAGGCGTTGGATCTCAAGCAATAGGGCAAGAGGTGGCCGGGCTGGACTCGCCTGGAATGGACGTTCTATTTGATAGGATGCTTGAAGCTGCCCCGGCTGGAGCCCTAACGGGAGCAACTATCGGGTCCTTTTATCGTCCTGCTGTGCGAGCAAGGCCAGAGGAGATCCCCCCTCCTTATAACCCACCCGAAACCCCCTTAGATGCCACCTTCCCGACGCCAGAGATAGCTGTTAGGGACGAGACTGCCGCCTCCTATAACCGAGCCCTAGAGGGCGCACAGGCCGCTAGGACGGCAATGGAAGAGGCTTACGGCCTGAACCTTGACGACGTAGCCAGAGCCCCGTATAGGCTCGATAGCGAGCTGCCAGCCCTACCTAAAGCCGACCCGGTTCCACCCCCTGACGTTATAACCGCCTTTGGTCCAGATGTCCCCCCTATAATAGAACAGGGTGTCTCTCCTAGAGCTAGGTCGCCTGAGTTCGATGCGGAGCTACGGCGTATAGAAGAGGAAACACGGTTTGGTATTCCTCGTTATGCAGAGCAGCCCACTATCTTTGGCCCGGATGCGCCTAGCCCTAGAGGGCCCATCCTTGACCCATCCCCTCGCGCTCCAGAGGGGCCAGTTATTATAGACGACAACGTACTTGGACCGGGTAGGCAGGAAGGGGAGACTACTGCTCTGGTAGACCCAAGCATAAAGCTTGCAGAGGAGCCCAAGGTCCTCACTCGCCCTGAGCTAATCAAGAACGCAAGCGATCAGAAGGACCTGTTTCGCAAGATGGCCGAGACTGCACCAGCGGAAAAGACCGAGGTGTTTAGCGAAGCCTTCCCCAAGAGCAGCTTCCTTGGTATCCCGCTTAGTAAAGAACAAGCCGCCGTTGTTAAGGGACAGGTAGAGGGCAAGGCTCCTTACGTTGCAAGGGAGATCGCCAACGCCGTATCGAAAGATACCGAAGCTTTTCTCGGTGCGTTTAGGGCGAGAGCTAATTTATATAAACCGAAGAATGAGAAGCCTGTTCAAACCGTATTTGACTTCTTTGGTAGCGAACGAGGCTCCGTTGCTCCCGATCTACTATCAGGGCCGTTGGGGAATATCGCCAACCGGGTCAGGGGTTGGGGCGAGGAGGCAAGGGCTAGGCTCACTAACGACCCCGACATAGAGCAGCTTCCAGATATTACAAAATTCCTTAGAGGCGAAGCCGAGTTGGGAAGTAATTTCTACGACCTGCCAGGGATTCGCACTCTCCTTAAACAAACACGCAAGCGATCCTTTGCTCGGACTTTGGGTAAGAAGTTCGCGGAAGCGGAACCTGTTTACAGGATAGCCGACGAAGAACAGACGATGGCGGCGAGCACCCTCAAAGATCTCTCCGATGTCATGAGGCCGTACTTCCACCTCGGAGACAAGTCTCGCGTCAATCAATTTCTTGTCAGGCAATCAGAAGCGAAGGCTCCTCATGTTGCCGAGATAGGAACGCTTCTTAAAGATGACTCTACTCGTTTTAGACAGGTCCCTATCGGGGTAGGGCAGAAGCCTATCAAGATGGATTTAGCTGATTACGTTTTCAGGCCAGGGCAAGAAGCTATCCTTAAAGGGACGTTTAGCCTCAACGACTCACAACTAGAGTCCTATCGCTATCTACTAGCCAAGCCCTCCGATCTAACTCTTAAGCAAGTGGGCTTTAGTCCTGGCGAGATGGCAGCCATTAGGGCCATAGAAGGCTTCCGCGAGATTACTCCTGACCTCATCGCCGAGCCACTCCGCGAAGCTGCGAAGTCTTACCCTGGCACGAAGCAAGTCTCCACGCTTGATTCTATTCGGATCATGACTTCTCTGTGGAAGCTTGCCGATTATGTGCCAACCGTTCGCCCTAATGGGAACTACAGCGTAGAGGTAAAAAACGGAGAGCAAACCATTCACTCGTCTATTCACGGAACTGCGGCAGAGGCAAGAGCGCAAGCGGCTATCCTAAGACGGCAGGGGCGATCTCCTAAGATAACGAGGATTAGCGACGCGATCAGAACAGAGTATGCTCACCTTCCGTCAAACGTGAGGGCGGTTGCAAATATCCTAGAGTCTCCAGATAGCTCGTCTCCGATTGAAGGGTTTCTTGCTCACTTACGAAGCAAGCAGCATATCGAGGGTATTAAACCAGAGGATGTTACTCAGAACTTCTTTGACTATGTAAAAGGCGCTCCACGCTATTCAGCAGCAAGGATTCGTGACTTCAAGATGGGCGCACACCTCAAACAGTTTGAGGGGGCAGACGCTAAGAAATATACAGAATTTCTAAATTGGGCTAACCGATTCCGAAGGGAGCTGTCGGAGTATAACGCCGCCGAGAAGGCCATCTTGAGAGTCAGCAATTTCTGGAACCTTGCTGGTGCTGTAATGTCCGGCTTTAATAACCTCTTGCAGCCCATACAGACAACTTACGTTGCCCTGATTGGGGAGTATGGTGGGCCAGCTAAGGGGATGGGCAAGGCTACTAAGCTAATGGCTCGTGCGGGAGCTGATTCAGTTGCCTATCTTAAGGGCATGACCGAGGAGCTTCTGGGGAAAGAAAATTCCTTTGCTAAAAAGAATCCAGAGCTGAACGCCGTCCTCTATGATCTATTCAGAAAGGGAGAAGTAGAAAGCGCAGTCTTAAGAGACATAGACATGATTGAGGCGCAAATAACAAACTCCCTCACGCCTGGTGCTATTAAGAATCTGCCTGACCGTCTAATGATGACTTTTGCGGGACCAGATAAGCTAACCAGAATCCATGCGATAATTGCTGGCTATCGCCTCGCAAAAGAAAAGGGCCTATCTGGCGATGTAGCTAAGAAGTTTGCTAGGGAGTTTAACTTAGATGTGAACTTCGACCAGCGCGCCATGAACATGCCCGAAGGATTTAGGCATGGGACTGGTCGCGTTATTGGGCAGTATCGCGTTGGCTGGTCTGGTAACTACCTTCGATTCCTTCGTGACTCTATGAGTAAGTACGGATGGGGAACCGTAGCTATGGGGTTAGGAATGAGGGGTGCACTCTATGGCGCTACTGGCGTTGCTAGTGCAGCGTTCGGAGATCAACTGCTCCGTATTATGGAGGCAAGCGGAATTGATTGGAAAAAGGATGTCCGAGAGGTCCTTACTAAGCTAGGGGTAGAGGACGATGAAAACCAAGACGCCATTATCTACGGCCTTCCTACGTTAGCAAATCTCAACCTTTCTGCTTACGTTTCGTCCGACATCGTTGATACTGATGCTCCAATAGGAGAAGCCCTCTGGAAGTTCGGGACGGGTGCTCCGGGCAACGTGTTACTTAATATCGGCAAGGGCATCAAAGACTATAAAGAAAGCGGCAGCGTTCTTACTGGCCTAAAGACAGGGGCTCCGCGCTTTACAAAGGGGCCATTGAAGTTTATTGAGTCCAGGCTTCCCAATACCGAGGGTAAGATTGCCTACAGGAATAGAAAGGGTGAGCCCATTCTTGATAACCCAACAACATGGGAGGATGCTCAAGTTCTCGCTGGCGGTACGCCATTTAGGGCAGCAAAGAAGTACGAAGAGAATCGCTCGGCGCAGCTTGCGGAGCAGAATAGCAAGGCCGAGGTCGGAGCCTACCAACGAGTAGCTCGCGCCATCTACGCTGGCAACATGGAAGAAGCAAAGAGGTTGTTTGATCAGATTCCTGGTGACGATATAGCCCGGAAAGAGGCAACCGTAAGAAGCTGGCTTGAACGTCTACGAGGACAAGCCAAGTAAGGCTAGTCTAGGATCACTCCGTTCTGTAGCGCCTCATAGCGTATCTCCGCATCTGACTTGGGAGCAGGTGGCCGATACTCTAACCACTTATCTTCTCGGGCGCGCCTCATTTCTTCAGCGATTTCTCTTAAAGCTTGGTTCTGGCTTTCTATCGCCATGCGCTCGCGCCTTTCTTCTCGTTCCCTATCCCACTCCTCATGAAGCGCACAACTCTCCTCATCCCAACAGATAGCCTCTGCCTGTAACGGGAACACGCACACCAGCAATGTGGCCACTACGAATTGTCTTGTTGTCATAAGCACCTCACCTGTTTCCCTACCCTCTCATTATACTGGACTTGAGGCGCTGACTCAAATGGAAAAGGCTAACCATAACCTAGCAGAGCTAATCAAGTTTCACGCACACGGCAACGGTCTGGCCCCACAGCTACTAGCCGCGCTTATCCATCAAGAGTCTGGCGGCAACCAGTGGGCTATCAGATACGAACCCGCCTTTCTCGACCGCTATCTTAACGGCAAGGGCAAAGAGGAGCTTCAAGGAGTCTGGCCGAAAGGAGTCACCTTCCGCACCGAGCTAACCCTTCGCGCTACTAGCTTCGGCTACTGCCAAATACTTGGACAGGTGGCACGAGAGAGGGGTTATAGCGCCACGTTCTTAAGTGGGCTCTTTGTCCCGACTGTAAATATCGAGTACGGCGCTAGGATTCTGGCAAGTCATATCCACGCACACAACGACGTACAGAAGGGGTTACAGCGATACAACGGCGGGGGCGATCCTAACTACTGGAAGAAAGTTCTCGACCATATCGAAACAAGAGCATGTAACTATTTGTTGGAGGCGTAGATGAGATTTGGAATGGATTACCTTGGTGGCGCAAGGTACGCACGAGTTATCGCACAAGCACACCCGCAAGGTTGGGCTGCTGGATTCTTCGCCAATACTTTTGGTGATGCCTACCCCGCTATCTATGGCCTAGTCCAGACCGGACGCTGCCCGGAGATACGCATCCATGCCATATGGGAGGATAACCATACCTATAACAGCAAGAAGCATGACCCGATAATCCTCCGCGAGTTGGCTAGGGCTAACAAGCTCCAAGAGCTATACCCCAATGTCGAGGTGTTCTTCTCCCCCTTCTGCGAACACAACATGGATGCCAAGACAGTTGGCGCGTTGTGGAATCTTCTTCGCCCACAGGCAAAGGTGAAGCTTGTTAATAGCGTGTGGAAAGGGGCCATTCTAGCGGGTGAAATTAACGAGGTTCACGGTACTCACTCAACCCCATCGGGTGACTATATCTACTCATTCGATGGCATGTCTGCGGTAGACTCTAACGTACCAAAGATGCTGAAGCAGAGAGAAGGAGCTAGAACCTTCTACTTCTGGATACCGCAATATAACGGCAAGAAGAAGCTATCCGACCCTACACCGCGCCCACAGCGTAAAGCCTGGCCGTTCCCTCGTCTTATCAAGTCGGTAAAGTTCCTAGCTGATCCAGCAGGGGATATTAAGCTTAGTGCTCAACATATCTGGAAGAGTCACGCTGACCAGCATAACGTACCGCCCGAAGCGAGAGCGTTAAAGCCCGTGTTCCTTAGCCCGGAGAAAGTATCTACGGTGGAGCTGCAAACGATGGATGGGGTGAGGATAGCTAGAAGCTCGGAACGGCAATCAGCTTTCGAGGGAAGGCATCGGTACTACTTCCGCGCATGGGGTTACGACTTGGCTGCGAAGCTAATGAAGGCAAGCGGGATGCCGATAGGGAGGCTCGTAGCTGGCAAAAAGATTCTTGGTCGAGTCAACCCGGGACACAGAGCGGGAACCTTTAGATAACCCCTAGCGAAAAGATGGGGCTCCTCGTATGATTCCCCTGGCGCGATAAGGTTTCTGTTGAGGCGACCTAAAGCCGAGTACAGCACAGAGGAGTGGGTAGAGATTCTCAGCTACCAGCGGTCCAGATATCGCAACAACTCCAGACAATACCTCTCAGTCAAGTGGGCTAGTATAAGGCGTCGGTGCCAGCGAAAGGGGAGAGCCCTTTGCGTGAGCAAGGAAGATTTCATTGCTCGCTTCTACAACGATCCTGATTTCATACGCATCTGGTTAGACTGGCAAGAGTCCGGGTACGATCTACGGATGGCTCCTAGCGTTGACAGAGTAGACCCGACACGGGGTTACGAGCTGGACAACTTGCAGATATTAACCAATGAAGCCAACACGTTAAAGGGGACGATGAGTCCTAGTTTATGGGATGCCTTCAAGGCTTACTCTCCTACCCGGACCCTTGTTCTACTGAGGGTGGTGGGAGAATAGCTCAGGGCGTTACCTCTATCTCCCCGTTACACAACATAGGAGCGTGTATGTTTGAATCAAAGGGACTAAAGCGAACCCTTGGCCTAATATTCTTGATAGCTGGTCAGGCGTTTGAGAACGTCCCCCAACTGTTGCCATACAAGTGGGTGCTCGATTCAGTCGGGCTGGTTCTTGGTAGTCTTGGCTTGGGCCATGCTGCCGTCGCTGGTACTCTTACGGGCGTTAAGAAGTAACCCGTCTAGCGTAATAGGTTCGATGAGGGGAGTGTACCGGAAGGCTACACCCCCTCTTTTTATTTTCGCCTTCTTCCAACACACCAGAAGCAACTCGTTCCCCGCTTCTAGCCACCACTTCACAACCAAGTTGTGCTCGTCGTAAATCTTTTTCTGATGTTCGCGCCGCCCGGCGTAGCTGGTTGACTGTATGCCGATCAGCTTTCCCGGGGTTAGTGCTATGATATCAACCACCCCGAAAAGATCGATCCTACGCCCACTGTGAGGCTGCCACCTTTCAACCACTTGGCACATAAAGCCCTGATCCCTGTATAGCTCTAGGGTCTTTTGTGTGTACTTCGACATGTGAGGAGGGGAGAGAGACGCCTAACTTGAGAACCTTTGGAAGAACCTCGTGGAGAGGGATGGGTACTTGCTACTCACAGAACTAGACTCAGTTGGCACTGAAGCGGCGCGAACGCGAGTCCTCTGCGTGTTGTAGTGTTTCCCCATCCCTCTCGTAAACCGTTAGCCTCCTTCGCTAGGCGTCTCTCAAAATATCTTAAACTTAATCCACGATAGAGCTTGCCTCACCGCTGACCGTAGCCAGGGTGTGCTGATTCCTACCGCTTCCTTCTCGACTCTGTTCCACATCCACATGGCTCCCTCTGTAAACTCAGGAGAGCGATCCTTTGCGGCACGAGCTAACGACTCACGAAACACTACACGAGCGCGACGGATACCCATTTAGTTGGCCTCCATCATGACACCCGCTGTGCGTGGTCCAAGAAAGATTAGTTCAGACTTCTTGATTGACTTGTCCTTGATGACAGCTAGGACATGGGGTTTCAGTTCCTTGTAAGGCACCCCATACTGCTGGATAAATTTCATGTAATCACCCTTGCGGCAGACCACTCCGGGCTCACCGTTATAAACTATCTCGATAGGATTCATTAGGCGCACTCATCGAATGGGAACACTTCACGGTCGGTAAGGATGTCGCTGATCATATCGTTGACCTCATCCCAGGTGGTTTCCGGGGCGACATGCTTCTTACTGCGAAGCTCGTTAAGGATGTCCTGTAAGCAGAACAGATACTCAAAGGCGCGAAGCCTTACCTTTAACTCGTCCTCGCTTCCGCGAAACGTCAGCATTGCTTTCATCACTAACTCCTAGAAACTCATCGGCTATGCTAGAAACGTACTCCTCTAGCATGTCCAGGCACCGGGCCACGTCGCCCTTGCCCTCCCTCTGCATTTTCTCACTTTGCTCCAAAAGGTCTAAGCACCTGTCATTAAGGAGCGAGATAAGCAGATCGCGCTGGTTGACTACCTTCTTCCTTCCCACCACATCCACCCTAATAATCGGCTAATCCCGTACATGGTGTAACTTGCCACCTTCTTGAGTCGCCGATAGCTACCCTGCCTAGAAGAATTTAGAAGCATGTTTAGAAAAGCCTGGTCAGCCTCGGAACGGGTCAGGTTAAGCTGCGCCCAGGAGTCCTTAGCGTAATACCTGTCATGCACACGGCAAGCCCACTTGGGCCAGCCTCGTATCTGTACAGGGTGGATTCCACACTCTTCGCCTCGGGTGTCAGTCATTGTCGGTCTCCTCTACTTTGAACACATAGAGCGTGTCATCACCGCATACGACTCGGGCGTAGCTAATAATCTCCGAGGTAATAAGGAGGGATAACCCCGACATGGATTCAGAGAGACGGGCAACCTTATTCTCTAGCTGCTCCCGATCCTCGCGCAGCCGACTTATCTCCGTCCTTAGCGCCTTCGCTTCCTCAAAGTACCTCGCCGCACGTTCAGCGGCAGACAGACCAGGGGCTCCCGTCATGTCAGCTATGGCCTTAAGGTAAGCCTCTTCGCTCATCTCGTTTACTTTCTCAGTCATCTCTTGCTCTCCTCTATTATCATCTGAAGGGGCGGTGATTCTGTTTTCCAGTTGACATCTTCGTATACGACTTTCTGTAAGGTGATCGTCGGGCCAACTACTGACAGCGCAGCGCATCGGTAGTTATATCCACGCACCGACACCCGCACCTCGTCGCCTACCGCATAAATAACAGCGCCAAAGCTCCCAAGGAGATCGGCCAACCTAACCCAGAACCCTCGCTCGGTATCCTTTTTCCTGTGCGCCTCATAACCAGCCTCGAACGCCGCTACTACATCAGAGTCGGAGCGGTAGTCCGTGTTCCAGATATGTTCTAGTAAGTACTTATGAGCCAACTCCTTACTTGTCATCTTGCTTCACCCTCTCAAATATCACCTTCTCAAACGGCTCCATCGGCCCGTCCTTGGTTATCATCGTCATGCGAAAATGCTCGTTGGCTACACACACCCACACGTTGCCGTCGTTGTCAGAGTAGATGACGGCGTTCCACCGCTTGCAAACAATCGCCAGGTCATCCCACCAGTAGCTTACAGTATTAATCTCATGAGGTTCAGCCATTAGAAGGGAACTCCTTGATTACAACGTCTGTCTATTTCTATTGCTATCTTCTTTAGCGCCTCTGCTGCTGAAGCGTAGAAGCCATCACCCGCGGCGATTAACTGAGTAAGCTGCCGAACTAACTCGATAAGTGTATCGGTACTCTGTTGGTCAAGGGGTAGGCTCTGCTTCTGGCTCTCTTTGTAGCCATCCAAATAAGCATCCTTAATTGCCGCAGCTACAACGTCACCCTTAAGCTCGTGGCTAAGATTGAGAAGATAGAGATTCGCTAAGTCCTCTGCTGTAAGTTTTTTTGTCATACTTTCTTACTGTTTTGATACGAATAAATCCTAATTGCCTCGGCAATCTTCTCCAGTCCATTCTGCACCGCGCTACCAATTAGCCCGGCACCGATAACCAAACCAGCAAGGACGGCAACACTCACTGCCACTTCTTCCCCCTCCCCAACACCTCGCGCACGAGGATGACTGACCACGGGCCGAGTTCCCCTACTAGCTTGTTTGCCAGCTTGCAACGCCGCGCAGCAACCTTTTCGTTAAACTCATCGTAAGCGAGTACGTCGACAGTCGATCTATGCTCGTTCGTGATCACAAGAAACTCTTTCGCCTCGGGCTTGGTCTTTGCTGTCTCGTGCTTAGTCATGCGGCCACCTCTTCAACTTCGATATGCGCCTGTGCCCGGTTCTGCGTTTCGTAGTAGTACGCTTTGATACTTACCCCTTTAGGCTTCATGCGTCCTATCCGCCGCAGTACCGATATTAGAATTCGCAATTCGTGCTTAGCGCACCCTCTATGAGCCTCGCTATTAGCAACGGTAAAAAACCGCTTCCCGTCGTACTCTATTAACCCCCACCCAGCCGGTAGCTCCTGCCTAGTCACCAGACCGCGAGGCGTAAAGAAATAGCGAAAATCCCCGACTCCCGCCTCCGGGTTAGCCCTATACGGCTTGCGTCTATCCGCTAAAAAGTCTGAGCGCGTCGCCTTGCACTCGAAAAGTACGGAACTCCCCGAGCCTGTCCATCCGAGCACATCAGGCTCTTCGCCAGTAGTCGCCACCTCAGAAATAACGATCGGGCAGCGCCTTTGGGCGTATTTAATCGCGACTGCAACTAGCTCGCTGTGAGTTATCGGCCTTTCTTCCTTCATACCCCTCCTACTTAAACTCCCTTGGTTGTCATGCGGCCACCAGCCATAAAAGTTGTCCGTTGCCGTTGCCGTAGCCGTTGCCGTTGCCGTTGCCGTTGCCGTAGCCGGCCTTGAAGATCCGGCTCACCGGCGACGTCCCTTCTTGGTCTCGGCGAGTTGAGCTTGGCTTCGGGTCTTCT
>JACCDR011097559.1_pt1 | contig 16234 bp, 22 predicted proteins | sample 7446431 | NCBI WGS metagenome assembly JACCDR01 (sample SAMN15323443, study PRJNA562643) | freshwater metagenome | isolation source: river surface water | place: USA:Blue River Watershed | collected 2017-08-17 | reverse complement strand
GGCGCCACCTTCGGCGAAGGCGTCCTCGCCACCCGCGCCGCCCTCGGCCTCAGCGGCGCTGAACGTCGGACCGCAGCCGGATAGTACAGTGAGGGCACAAATGAGCAGGGTGGTGAGTCGGGTCACGTGGAGCCTCCGTGGCTGTTCAGGGTGGAAAGCAGGTGCACGACCTCGACGCGGAACGCCGGGTCTTGGGCATCCTCAGGGGACAGCCCTCCGAGCAGCGCGAGGCGCGACCAGTGCGCCGGCGCGGCGCGGCGCCACACGTCGGCGAGCAAAGACGGCTGGTAGTGGTTGCCGAGCCCCTGCTTGGCGATGCGGATCGCCGCGTTGACGGCCTTGTGTGCTCTCGTGCTGAATGCGGTTGCGATGGTCATGACGAACCGACTATCAGAGCATACCTGGGAGGGACAAAAAAGCTACCCACTCAGATTTATGCTTGCACTGAAAGCATTGAAAGCACGAGGGTTTTGATGGCCATCATCGTCCACGCCAACGCATCCAGGATCTTGCCGAAACTCTACCAGGGAGCTTTCCCGCGCAAGGGACACTTCCTCTCCTCGTGTGGGATCGACGTGCTCGTGCTCTGTGCCGAGGAGCACCAGCCGCCGACGAGCGACTATCCCGGCGTCGAAGTGATTCGCTGCCCCTTTTGGGACACGAGGGAGACGCTGGAGCGGGAGACGCTCGAGATGGTGTTTCTTACGGCAGAGCGTGTAGCTCGCCGGCACAGGGCAGCAAAGCGCGTGCTCGTCACCTGTCGGCTCGGCTTGAACCGCAGCGGGCTCGTGACGGGCATCGCGATGACCAAGATCACGGGATGCTCTGGGGTGGAGGCGGTGAATTGGATCCGCTCACATCGAGAGAACGCCCTCTCGAACCCCGCCTTCGCGCAACTACTTGGCAGGATCGGGAGCTCTTCGCTCGAGCCCAGAGCCTAAGAGGCGCCTCACGGTGGTGTCGCGCACGAGTAGTTCGACCTCGTCCAGGCTCGAACACATCTTCTGAAAGATCCGTGCGGTGTTGACGCGGTTCGAGAGCTCCTTGTCCTTCTCGGCGTAGTGCCTGGTGCGGAGCTCGTCGTCGTGGTCGATCCATTCGAGCATCCCAGCCGGGAACCATTCCGGGGTCAGGCGCGCATGGAGAAGGAGGCGCATCCGGACGTCGAGGTCCTCGGCGCCCCAACCGCTCATCCCCTCGTCGAAGCCGCCGATCGCCTGCAGGTCGCCCGCGCGCGCCACAAGTACCCCGGTGAGGTCCCGCGTGGCGATGGAGGGCTCGGCGACGAGGAAACGGCCTGGGTTCAGCGCGCCTGCTACCTCAGCGAATACTCCGGTCGGGACTAGCGTGTCGGCGTCGAGGAGCACGATCTTTTTCTCTGGCAAAACGAGCGACAGCGCGGCGTTGATGGCTCTTGCCTTCGAAAACGTGGCACCAGGCTCGAGCGCCGCTGCGGGCTGAATCACGAACACGCGCTCATCGTTGAGTCCGAACGCCCACTGGGCCGTGCGATCGGGGCAGCCGTAGTCAACCACGATGATCTGGCAACTCGTGTGAGCGAGCCAGGTGGGCAGCGCCTGCTTGAGGTGCTCTAGCCGCCCCTTGCAGGTCGTGATGATGATGTCCGTCACGAAACCACCATCGGCTGCACACCGAAGAGGGCCCACGAGATCGGGAAGTCGAGGTAGCCATCACGCACGAGCGTCGTGATAATGGAGGCGCGGTCCTCGCGATTTGCAAGCGGGCTCATGCGTATGATCTCAGCCCAGTCTTCGATGCGGTCGGTTGAATGGAGGAAGTTTCTCCACCGAGCGGAAGCCTCGCAAGCGTCCTCGACCGGAGCTACGGGGATGACCGAGACATTCCCCTGTGGCGACTGCACTATGATGCTCGCCCAAAATGGGTGGCTCGGATCTTCGGGGTTGTCCGCCACGCAAAACATCGTGCGATTGCGACCCACGATGGGCTCGAGCATGAGGCGAAGCACGTAGGCCTCGCGCAGGTAGCGGGGATAGGAGAGCAGGGGGTTCATGTCCACTCCGGAAAGCAACCCTAGCGGCGAAACTTCTGCACGTACAGCAGCCGGACGCGTTCCGCGTGAGTGACGTGCAGTAAACCGATCGGGGCGTTCGACCTCACGGGTGCCTTCGGGTTCCGAAGGCATCCACGACTTCGCCGCCCGGGACGTAGTCAGGATCCGAGTTCTCAACCACGGCTGCGGGATCGTTCTTGAACCCCGGCAAGAACCGAACGCCCACGGTCGGCACCACCGCTGGACGCCACGTGAGCCCGCAGCTCTGGCACGAATGCGTATGGTGAATCTTCGTCGCGAACTCGCCCTCGTCGATGTGACGGGCGCCGCACGACGGGCAGGTGAGCACCATCGGAATCGGCGAAGGAACGGAAGGCGGAGGGTTGGGTTGGGGTTGGACGCGCCAGTGCTTCCAGTTGATGTCACGCGGGCGATAAAACTTCTCGTGCTCGTCGGTGCCCCACTTCGCCCAGTACGTCCACCCGTAGTCGGGGTGGTTCCGAAGCTCTGGGGGCGTCGTTGCCGAGGTGTCATTGTCGCCGCCGAGTGTCCCCACCGGTAGCGTCTTAGGCAACGGTTCCGGCATCGCGCTCTCGTCCGGAACGCCAACCTTCCCCGAGCCGCCGCACGTTGGGCAATTGCGATTGCAGTAGTAAGCGCTGTCGCGAAACCCAGCATACGGGCATGGCTTGTCCGAAACCCCCGTCGGGGCGGGAGGGTCGGCTGCCGTCTCGTGCGTCAGTGCGAGGATCGCCGCGTCGAGTTGTCCACAGGCCTTCGTCGAGTCGTGCTTGCCGAACGGGCCGTCGCAAACCGGGCACTCCTCGTGCTCGTTCAGCATGAGCATCAGCCGGGAAGCGGCATTGGCTACGGTGTAACGAGGTGGGAAAGTCGGCGCGCTGTCGTCGGGAACGGAAGGCGTCGGGGCGGGAGGGGGAGAGGAGCTTCGGAGGTGGCGCAGAATCAGCCCGAGGCACTCGAACTGCGCTTGCCGCGACAGCTCCTCCACGCCCAGCTTGTGCTCCGACGTGGCCCGGTGAAGGGCGAACTCGGCGTCATCCAGGGTGTCGCTCATGTTCCCTTCGTTCCTTTCGGCAGCGTGGCGAGGATGGCTCTCAAGTCACGCTCGCACTTGCACGCGAGACATCCCGCGGCTTCGGGCTCGTTCGCCTCTGCCGCGCACGTCACGTTTGAAAGCGTCTGCTCCCCGTGCTCCTGGAAGAACGCCCGCATCCCGTCCCTCTCCGCCTCCACCTTCGCGAGCGTGGCGCGGAGTTCCTCCTCAACCTGATGGTGCCGCGCGTGCTCCTGCGTTTCCCAGTCAGCGTTACGCTTCAAGCTGCGGACTCTTTCGTCGAGCCACTCGAACGCGGTCTTGTTTGTGGGCACAGGGAAGCCCAGGAGTGCGCACAGCACCGCAGCATTCTCTTGGAGCTCGGCCACCTTCGCGCGCTCGTAGGCGAGGGCTTGCTCGGCTGCTTCCTTCCGCGCCAACAGCAGCGAGAGTTCCCGCTCGGCTTCCGTCGCCTGTCGCGCGTACTCGTTGGCAAGCGAAAAGTCCGACAGCGTCGGATCGCCAAGAGCCGATCGGATCGCTCTCGCCCGCTCCTTCGGAGCCAGTGACTTGAGGGCTTGGCATACGATGCGGAAGCGGAAGCGGTTGGCACGACCTTTTTCTGGCATCGTCATGCAAGCCTCATGGTGTAGAGCTTGTTGCCCTGAGCGTAGCCCGGTCTGCCCCCGACGAGCACCAAGCGCATGTCGCCGCCGATGGCGTCGTCTTCTACGATGCGGCTCACGTGAGGACCTCGAGCGACCGAGAACGCCTCGATCTTTTCTTCCTCCGTCACCGAGATGCAGATGCCTGCTTGCGTGACGATGAAGTTTAGGCCTGATGGCGTGACGCCACCTACCACCTTGAGCTCGTACACCATGAACGTCTCGTCGAAACAGAAGACCAAGCGGTCGTAGCGCCCCTCCTTCGCACCGAGCACCATCAGCACGCGCCCCTCGAATTTTGCCTCGACGATCCGGTAGGAGTCGAGCTCGGGCACGCGCACCTGATAACCAGCTCGAGACCTTGGAAAGAGCGAAACGAACGCCGACCCGAGCATGCTTTGCGTCACGCAGCCCTCGTGCAACTGAGAGGCATGCTCAAGGACGCTTGCGACGGCAATCCCGGGTAAAAGGGCGCCTTGGCTCAAGACGAGCTCCACGACCTGATCGCGCGCACGCGTGTAGAAGCGCCCACCCGAGCTCGAGATCTGTCGGGCCGCGATGGGCGAGGAACTAGTCGTGCGGGCGGATACGTCCCTCAACGACAACTTGCCGTCGTGAAAGGTGAGGGCGATCGGGTCGTTCGTCTTGGGGTTGAAACCGAGCACTGTCACCCCAGGAGGAGCGCGCATCACGAGTCGGCCGTTCAGATAGAAGCCGGACTTCGTGAGTGCGAGCGAGCTGCCGCCGCTTTCCGCGTAGGCGATGATGTCTCCCTCGAACTCAGCATGCTCGCTCACCACGAGCCCCGCGCCGAAGAGCCGTGCCGAAGCCGGTAGCGCAGCGATAGGCGGCGCTGCTCCGCTCGGATCCGGCGGCGGCACCCGCTTGCCTTCTTCGAGCACCGCGCGCATCCAGCGCCGCTGTAGCTCCGGGATCATCTCGAGCGGCGGGCAAATTTTGGGAAGACTCACCTCCGGACCGAAGGCTGAGAGGTGATGGCGCATCCGGTGCTCAAGCCGCTTCTCCGGCGGCAGCGCCGAAGACGCTGGGTGCGTGCCGCGGTAGGGATGGATCCCGATGTACAACTGGAACGCGAGCACCGCGAACGAAAACCAGTCGGAGAGCTCACCGAACTGCTCTGGCTTCATCGACCAATCGCGCACCGACGGCATGATGACCTCCGCGCGAAAGCTTCGGGTCTGGTAGCTGTCTACGTCGATCAAAAAGAGGTCGTCTAGCGCCTGGCTCACAAGGACGTTGAGCTCGTTCAGGTCGACGATGGTAACGCCAGCTCGATGGACGCGGGCGATGTGCTCCTGGAGCCTTGCGACGAGCCTTGCCGCGGCGTCGTTGTCGAAGCCATGCCGCTCGCGAAACGACTTCGGGAAGAGCTGGCAGAGCGCGTACGTGTCGCTCACGTAGCGCATGGTGTAGCCGACCGGTTGCGCCGCTTGGCCCCCCGCGAGCAAGAGCTCTTCCGGGCGCACGACGCATGGGTCATCGATAAGGGAGAGCTCGGAAAACTTCGCTTCCGGGATGGCGTCCTTGGGATCGGTGTAGATCTTGTACGCGGTGCCGTTGCGCTGGTAGACGGACGCTTGACCTCCCTGCGCCACGAAGTGCGCTTGGGTGAGCGTCACCTCGCCCTTGCCCTTGACGAAGACCTTCACAGAGGCGCTCTGTTTGGGAGGCGCCTCCACCAGAGGACACCCGCTTGCGGGACAGACGAGTACCCCCAGTAGGTGTCGCCTTCTTCGGTCGGTACGGCCGGGACCAGGCCGCCGATTTGATCCGTTGGGAGCGAAAGGTACCGATCTAGCACACGGCCTTCCGCAGAGATCGCGGACACGTCGACGTCCTGATCGGTGCCCGCGCAGTCGCAGCAAAGAAGGTCGAGATGGCTCAGCATGGTGTGCGCCTGACGCCAGAGCTTCAAGCCACCCTTCTTGCACGACGAGCAGACGTATCCGGCAGGAGTCGCGCTGCTCGCGTAGTCCACAGCCCCAGGCCTCATAACTCACCGAGGTAGATGCCGGCGACCGAAAAGTCGTCAGCGTGCTTCCACCCGCGCTCCGCACAGAATGAGCTCAGGAAGCGGCCGCAGCGCCGCGCCATGAACTGTCCGGCGAAGCCCTTGATCGCGAACACCTGCTCGATGACCTCCGCGAGCGGCACCTGGGTGCCATCGGGGCGGTAGAAGCTCTCGGCGCCATCGGACATGATGACGACGAGATCGTACAGAGCCGCTTCGAACACAAGGCTCTTGCTGAAGTTCTCCCCGAGTGCTCTCTGCGTCGCAGAGAAACCACGCTCGATGGTTTGCTCGTAGAGCGTTTCCCGGCCGCACTCGCGCAACCAGTCGGCGCGGCGGTTGGCGTCCATGGTGTACGATAAGTAGAAAGGCATGTTCTGGTCGTACGCCGACCAGTAGTACTCGTACTCGCCCGAGTGGCGTCGGGCGGCCACGACACCATCGCCGATCTGGTGCACGAGGCAGTAGGAGCCTACTACCTGCGCGGTCGTGAGCGTCGCGTCGAGGCAGTCCATGGGAAGCCCCGCCGTCCTTCGCATGGCGTCGGCAGCCGAGATTATCATCGCCGAAGCGCTTCTCGTGTCGCTCCCCTCGGGCTGCAGGAGGAAGCGCTCTGCTGCGCGCACGAGAAACCTCGCGCCGAAGTCCGTGAACGGCGACCCGGGCACCCCAGTTGGGATGCCCGAGCAGCCGTCCGACACGATCGCGTAAACGACGCCGCCGCGCTCTCCCGCGACCGCGTAGTCCTGGCACACCGAATGGGTCGACCCCATTCGGAAGAAGGCGTCGGCGTGCATCAGAACGTGATGTTGAGGGGTTGGCTCGGCGCCTTCGTGCCGAGCGACTGGCTCTGCGAAGAGACGCTCTTCGAGATGAACCCAGCGAGCTTCGCGAGGGTCTTCGGGGTCGCGTCCTTGGCCTCGACGTACTGCGTGAAGCCGGCCTCATCCTTGAAGCGCTGGAGGTACTGGCCCACGTGCGCACTTTGCACGTTGACGCCGATGAGGATCGTGACGAGCGACTCGAGCGACTCGCTCTGCATGGCTCGTCCAATCGCCGCCTTGACCTCCTTCGCCGTGAGCGTCGAGCACTCGTCGATCCCGTCGGTCACGACGCACACGATGCCGTTGGTCGCGTAGTCTTGGGCGAGCAGGGCCTTGCCGTAGACGGACATCGAGTCGATGAGATCCACCGACGTGTCGTAGAGGCACGTGCTCCCACCAGTGCGCGTCTTGCCTGAGTAGGAGCCCAGGTGACAGTCGGCAAGGGGCTTGTAGCCGTGCACCTCCTCGGCGCGCGAGGAAAACGTGAGCACGCGCGCCATGAGGTTGTCGGCGCGCGGTGACCGCTGGCAACTCTCGACGACGCTCTTCAGGCAAGCCTCGAGCTCGGAGTCGAACCCGCTCAGGCTGCCGCTCGTGTCCACGGCGAGCCCAAAAAGCGTGTACTCGGTGGCGCCGAGGTTTTCGATCTTGGTGGCGGAAAACTGGAAGCCACCGATGCCGGTGTGCTTCTCCATTCCGTCTTCGTCTGCGAGGATGGGCATGAGTCTTCTTTCAGGTGAGGATGTCGGTGGTGGTTGACAGTTGCATGCCTTGAGCACGCATCTCGTTGATGAAATCCTGGCCGTACTTCTCGAACCCCGGGACGGGCGAGGTCGCATCGGTGAGGAGGACCATCTTCTTCACGTACTCGGGATTCGAGAAGTTTTTCACGACATCGCGGAACGTGTTCGCGAGGCAGTGCGAGAGCGCTTCCCCCGTCCAGAGGATGATGTCTGCGCTCTCGAGGGCGCCGACGAGCCTCGTGTTCGTCTGCGTGGAGGTGTCCTCCGGATCGGGCACCTCGGCCTGGACGGCGGAGAAGTGCTCGGTCCAGGGATTGGAGCCCTTGGTGACCACGTCGTGCATGGCGTAGCGCTTCTCCTCCCACTGGTGGATCGCTGCGAGCAGCGTCGGGTGGAGGTTGTGTCCTTGGTCGCCGATGAGACAGTGCTCGGGCCAGATGACGTGTGGGTAGCGCTTGCCCGCCTCGAGCGCTCGGAGGTAGGCGATCGTGCGCGCCCGCGCGCTTACCTGCGTCGTGCGCCACCTGCCTGACTCGAGGTCGTCAGCCGAGATCTCCGTAAACGGCGGCACGTGCTTGCCGTGCTCGTCCACGAACCACATCGGGTGGCTGATGTCGATCTTGCGATGGCTGTCCATCGTCGTCGTGATCTCGTGGAGCTTCGGCAAGAGCCGCTCGATCATCTTCGCGACGCGCCCGACGTTTTGCTCGCCGCCGTGCACGTAGAGCGACCCGTTCGGGTCGGTGAAGTCGTTCTGGGCGTCGATGCACATGAGGTGGATTTTTTTCACTGACGGAGTTCTCCTTGCAGAATTGGGTGGCATGAAAACGGAAAAGTGCGGGGCTGGCGACTTCATGCGCCTTCTTTTCGGTCTCCTCGGGACGAGACCGGACGCGCCCCACATCGCGCACATTGGATCTGGCTGCCGATGGTCCGAAACCACTCGTCGGCTACGGACTCGGTGACGACTTTGGAATCGCCGACCTCCTGTGACCCGTGTTCTCGCCTTACGGCCGAGACGCACGGTTCCTTCCCGCAATAGACGACGCCACGTGGGCTCTGGTACAGCTTCGAGGGGTCCACGCCCGAGTAACTACGCTGGGCTTTCCCGCGTGTCTACCCCAAAACGCTTGCATTGCTTTCAGTGCAAGCAAAGCCCGGGGTAGACTGAGGCCTGGTCCGGACGTATGATGGCAACGAGCGACGGGGAGCACCCGCTCGCCGGGAGAGGAAAAGAGGTTTTTTTCATGGGAGCCGCCAAGAAGCTGAACCGTCCGCCTTCGGTCATCATCGCCGAATCCCTTGCGTCTACGCGCGCCAAGAGCTTTCAGGGCAACGACTGGGGCCGGCGTCACGTCGCCGCGTGGGAAGACATCCCTGGTCCCGTCGACCCGGGCGTGCGGGCTCGTGAGCGTGCGCTGCGCCTGGCGATCGTCGGCTGGGCCATGATCGCCGAGACCCACATGATGATGTACGGCTCGCCGATGGGTGATGACGGATTTTTGGGGCCTGCGTGGGTGCAGATGGGCGAGGGCCTTCGGGCTCAGCTGAACGGACAGTGCGGCCGCTTCGACTGCGGCACGCTCGACGCCCTGATCCTCGACATCTCGCACGCCGTCGGTGCGCCACTCGAGCACTAAAGGGCCCCAAATGTTGTACACACCAAGTGAGTACGCTCAGCACCTGGCCTGGGGCGAGTATCGAGCCGAAGCGCCAGCTTTGCGGGGCACGGAGGGTGCTGGATTTGTCCCGGCGGTCGAGCCGCGCCACATCCTCGCAGCGATGGATGCGTTGGCGCGGGCGCTCGGGGTAGGAATTGATCCCGAGATCGAGCAGTGGGCGCGCGCGTTGCGCGCGGACGGGACCCCGGCACGCCCATGAGCAAACTGGTCGCGCTTTCACCATGGGACCGCGCCGAGCGCCTGCGGGGAGGCCTCGCTAAGTACGCAGGGGATCTACGACTCGTGTCCTTCGAGGAGGAGGGCGTCCTTGGGCGCTACTACCTCCGCGGCTCGTGGTGGAGCTGGGTCGAGGTGGTCGTCTTGAGAGGCGGCCACCTGCTTGTGCACGGTGACGTTGACGCCGTCATCTTCGGTTACTGCCATGGGCATACGTCTCCGCGCCACGTGGTCCAGTGGATGGCGTTCGCGGGATACTCGTACGCTGAGGAAAAGGCCTCGATCGGAAGCAGCGGCAAGATCTGCACGGAGTTCGACCCCGAGGTCGCCCTGTGGCGGGTGCTCGATTGGCGGCGCCAGCAGTCGATCACCAAAGAGGAGGCGAGGGACCTTTTCCAGGGGCTCCAGGGCGGGTGGTCCCAGTATGAATTCCAGTCGGAGCTCCACGACGTGTTCGATGATGGCGAAGTGCTCGATGCGGGCGAGGCGACGGACCGTCGTGTGTTTGTCGCGCAGACGGTGCTTCGGCGGCTGGATCACTTGCTCGACTGTGTGGACTTTCGGCGACGGAGTGCCGAGTGGTTCAGGAGGTGCGCATGACCAAAAGCATCGTGGAGGCGGAATTTCTGAAGAACATGCTCGCGAAGGCGAACGACTTTTTGCGGGGAGGTGGGCAGATAAGCCTGGTCGGCCGCGGCAAGCGGATCGACGTCGAGATCCGCCGCGGCGGGGAACGCGAAGAGGGCTCCGGGGCTTCGCTCGAGGAGGCGCTCTCTCAGGCGCTGACGCTTGCTCTTCAACGTCCTTACGTGGAGGCCGCGAAGAAGCAGGAGCAGCGCGGGTGCGCGGACATGGACGACGCCGAGTTCCTTCGCTACATCGATCTGCACTCGGACAGCGAGCTCGGCCTGGTCGCGAACTGCGACGTGCGGCGTCTCTGCGCGCTCGCCGGCATCGACTTCGACGAGGGCGACCGTCGCGCCTTCATCTCCCTGGCGCGGCCTGGGGCCGTGGACGACCTTCTCAAGCGGGCGCGCGAGCGCCTGCCGCACACGGAGTCGGCGCATGCTGCCGTCTGACCCTGGCGCAGGCACGAGGCTTCGGCGCAAGCCCCCGGAGAGCACGACGCCGATGCCAGGGAGAACGGTGCCGCCATGCCCCCCGAACCTGAAAAAGCCGCTGAAGCCGCCAGGCGTCCTGCCACCGGCTCAGAAGCCCTCGGAACGCAAGACGCCTGGTTAGCGGCGCCCCCGCCCGATCACGGGACACCTCGCTGCTTCTCCGACTCGATGCACGCCGGGCAGATGAGCCCGCGTCCGTTGCACCACGTGCCCCACCCGGCGAGCTGGCGTCCACGGGCACCACACTTCTCGCAGGTCTCGAGGACCGGACGGACGGGAACCGGAAGCTCCTTCCACCCGACGAGCCGGGGGTTTGTGTGCCATGGGCACGGCGGGTAGGAATCCGGGTGTCCGACACTCGGTGTGATCTGTCCGTTCGCTGCGATGGCGTGCCCGCGCTGCAACGCCAGGACCTTGCCGCAGTCGGGACACCAGATGATGGCGGACCAGCACGGAGAGTCGCCGAATTCATCAATGATGACGCGCTGCCAGTGGCCGCGTCCCTTGCCTTCCGGGACCTCGATCAGCATTTTCGGCTCTCAGTGCTTTCGGGGCATAGAAAGAACGACCCCGAGCGCAGTCCCAAACGCAGCGCCCGCGAGCGCGACCGCGACGGGACCGAGCGCCGGTGGCTGCATCGCGGCCGCAGTCTCGCACGAGACGCCGGGCGGGCAGAGCGCGGGGAGCGGGAGGTTTGGGTGATGGAGCTCGAAGTGGACGCAGTCCTTGAAGCTGAACCGCCCTCCCCAGGTTCCTCCGATGGATTCCCAAAACAGGCCGAGCTCTTCGTAGTCCTTGCAGTTCCAAGAGCCCACGAAGATGTCGAGCGCTCGTCCGAGCACGTGGTAGGAGCCGCAGCCCTGCACCTGGGTCACGACTTGTCCTGGGGCGGTGCGCCCTTTGGCGTACTCAGCGGCTTGCTCCGCGCACGAGCGCCTCGTGGAGTCGATGCGCACGGTGAGCCCACGCGACTTCGCAAACGAGATGAGGCGCGCTGCGGCGAGCCGCGTGTCCGGCGTGAGGAGCGAGAGATCAGTTGCCACGGGACCTGAGAAGCAGCATGCCGACCGCAGTGCCGAGGGCTGCCCCCGCGATCACGAAGGTTCCTTTGCCGAGGGGCAGCACGAGCCCGGTCTCGAGCGCGGTGTTGTTCCACTTGATGACGTGGCGCGGGTAGTTCGCGTCGGCAAGCAGCATCCATTCGTTCCGCGCTGGATCGGTCGTGCAGAGCCGGCCGCTGTTGTAGACCGCGCTGAGCCCCGGTAGTCCGCCGCGCTCGGCCGTGTTGATCTTTCGGATGAGCCGCGCTGCGGCGCCGATGTTGACCTCGGGTTTGAAAAGGTCATCGGGGTCGTCGACGCCAAGCGAGCGCCCCGTCGCCGGCATGATCTGCATGATGCCGCGGGCGCCCACGGGAGACACCGCTTGGGCCTGCTTGTCGGGGCTCGAGGCCAGGTACCCGGTCTCCATGGTCGCGATGGCAAGCAGCCACGCGACGGGGACGCCTTCGCGGCGCGCGGCCGAGCGAAAGAGCGCCGCCCAGTTTTTCCAGGTGCTCTCCATGTAAGCGTACTCCCTCGAGCCGACGCTTACGGTGGGAATGCCCTCGCCCTCAACTTCGATGAGCCCGCTCGGCAGGATACGCCAGCGCTTGCCGCCGCAGGGGTTTACGAAGTCGAACACCGGAGCAAAACCGTACCTCCCCCATCGTCCTCGCCCCAAGCTTTTTGCGCGTCGGCGAAGAGTCGTGCTGAAAAGTTGCGGCGGAAAGCTCGGGGCCGATAGAGTTTCCCGTCTTGGACCGCACATGGATCTACGCAGGGCTGCTCATCGCGGGCGGCGCCGCGCTCGTGAAGGTGCTCGGCAGGGCACCGACCATCAAGCGAGGGGAGCGGCTGCTACTCGTCGGTGACTCGCTCGCGCTCGGTCTTGCGCCACCCCTCGGGCAGCTCGCCAAGGAGAACGGCGTACTCTTTCGCGTGGTCGGAAAGACGGGAAGCACCGTTGGTCAGTGGGCAGGGGCCACGTCGCTGAACGCGGAGCTCGTGCGAGCCCTCGCCGAAAAGCCGGCTGTCGTGCTCGTGAGCCTCGGCACGAACGACGAAGCGCTCTCGACCGAGAGCGCGCGGGCGGAGCTGCCGCAGCTCGAGCGGCTGATTGCGCTCATCGAGGCGAGCGGGGCCGAGCTCGGCTGGATCGGTCCGCCGAAGCTTTTGCCTGGGCTTTCGTTCTCGCCGAACGGCTTCACCCGATCCATTCAGAAGCGCGTGCCCCAGGGCGCCTACTTCGCGTCCGACTCCTACGACATTCCCCGCGCTCCCGATAGGCTTCATCCGACGGTGCGAGGATACGCGGGCTGGGCTGGGGCAATTTGGCAGTGGCTCCGCTGCTGCCGCGCTTGACAGGCCTAAACACGAGCGGCTAGGCTGCTTGCGGTGAAAGCATTGAAAGCACCCAAGCGCTCGCGGCGATCTGCGGCAAAGATTGCCAAGCCCAAGCTTTACGCCATCAACCATCGGGTGAGCAGGGAAGAGAAGCAAGCGCTTGCCGAGTACGCGCTCGCACTCTCGAATCAGTCGCGCGCTCGGGTTTCGCAGAACACGGCCATGCGCAAGATCCTCAGCGAGTTGCCGCAGCGCAGGGCGCGGCGCGCTGGCTGACAAAAGGACCCCCGATGCAGCACGCGCGACTCGAAACGCTCACCGATGACTCCGTAGTCGTCGACTTGCGTGACAATCTTTTGACGCACGACTCGAAGTTCTGGCGCATCGTTGCGCTCTCCTTCGAGGACGACGATGCCCCCTTCGATGGGCTCATCAGCCTCCTCACTGGACTGAAAAATCAGGTGGAGGTCCACGCGTCCGAAGTTCGCCACGCTGGCAAGTGGCCGACGTCGATGCTCGTGCCCCCCAAGCAGAACGCTGGTCTCTACATGGACCGGAAGCCTCCACACGAGGTTGCATCGCACGATCCGGTGCTCGTGCGTGTTTGGTGGCAGCTCGCCTCCGCTGAAGAGGCTTCCCGATACACGCCACGCGGATTTTGATCCGGAAGCCTTTCCCCTTGGTGAGCGAGATGAGTGGCATCGACGAAAAGGGCGCCCGCCCGTTCCTCGGCAACGCCTGCGTCCTCCTGAGCGGCGGCATGGATTCGACAGTCTGCCTCTTCTGGGCGCTGGCGAAGTTCCAAAGCGTGCGCGCTGTCGCCTTCGACTACGGTCAGCCGCACCGCGACGCCGAGTTGGTGGCCGCCGGGTCTCTCGCCCGGAGGCACTCCGTCCCTTTCGAGCGCGTGGTGCTGGCGGATACGTTCGCCTCTGGGCTCCTGACGGGCGTCCCGGTGCACGAGCGCATGCCGACGACTGCAATTCACCGCGCCTTCGTGCCAGGCAGGAACCTAGTTTTCCTCTCTCTCGCGCTCGCTCGGGCGTGCCTCTGGTGGCCCGATCCGGGTGCGGCTGGTGCGTGCGAGTGGTGTGGCAAGACGCTCGGCGAGCACTTGGACAAGAGGGATTCGCCCCTTCGGACACCCTGTGGCGGACTCAAAAGCGGATTCGTCGCTGGCATGGCTCCGGCGCCCAGCGCGGGCGACATCACCCTCGTGATGGGCTGTACGAAGGAGGACACGGCGGGCTTCCCCGATTGCACCGAAGCCTTCCTGAAGGCGGCGGACGGCGCGCTGTCTGCTGCCGTCGCCCGAAAGGTTCACGTCGCGGCGCCCTACGTGAAGTCCACCAAGACGGAGATGCTGACGGACGCCAGCATGAGGTTCGGCTCCTCGCTCGCCGAGGTCCAGGCATCGTGGAGCTGCTACGAGGGAAAAGGGCCGTGCGGAAAGTGCACCGCTTGCGTGCTCCGCGCTCAAGCGTTCGCCGCCGTTGGCCTGATGGACCTTTGTGCGACTCCGACCATCACCGGTGGTGACGTGCACCGTGACTTACGGCTCCTGGAGGGCACTTGATGCTGCTCGTCTCAGGCGCCACAAAGACGATGAGCCGGATCGACGATCCGCGGCTCGGCGCATTACTTCGTCCGGGGAACGGCAACCGACCCGGTGCCAAGCCCTGGGCGGCGGACAATGGCGCTTTCGGCAACTTTGATGCTCGTGCGTTCGTACAGATGCTCGGACAGATCGCCGGCAAGCCCGGTTGCCTCTGGGTGGCCGCCCCCGACGTGGTGTGTGACGCCACTGCGACTCTCGCGAAATTCGACGCGTGGGAGCCCGTACTTCGCGAGCTCGGTGTCCCGGTTGCTTTCGTCGCGCAGAACGGGATTGCTCGCACATCGATACCTTGGGACAGATTCACGTGTCTGTTCCTTGGCGGCGACGACTCGTTCAAGCTTGGGGCTGAGGGGCGATCCGTAGCCCTGGAAGCCAAGCGCCGTGGCAAACTGCTCCACATGGGTCGAGTGAATTCGCTCACGCGAATCCGCTATGCCCTCAGCCTGGCGTGTGACAGTTTCGATGGCACCGCAGCATCGAGATGGTCCGAGCGTTACATCCCGTGGATGCTCCAGTGGTTAGACCGTATCGAGTTCCTCCAGTCGGCACAATTTGAACTGCCGCTAGGAACGTCGCCTAAAGCCCAATCCCCTTGGTGAGCGTGCTCTGCCGAAGCTTCGCGCTCCTGATGTAGCGCGCGGTAGTGGCCGCAGCCCGGTGCCCGACGTGCTCGCGAATCGCGTGCTCTGGCTTGCCCGCGAGCGCGGCCGCTGTGCAGAGACCCGATCGTAGGCTGTGCGCCGAGTACTTCAGCCCCGAGAGGGTCCCAGGCCCGCTTGCGAGGGCCGCGCGCGTGTACTCCCGCACGATTTGATCGACGCGGCGCGGGGAGAGCGGCTTTACGCCGACGTGCTTGCCGTAGACGATGGGCCGGAAAATCGGACCCTCGGTGATGCCGCCGGCGGAGAGCCAAAGCTTCAGGTTGCGGACGGGGCAGAGCTCGAGCTTGTCGCCGAAGCAGATCCGCCGCTCGTGCCCCTCACCCGCCTGGTCGCCCTTGCTCCACGGCAGGCGCACGATGACCGCCTCGTGCTCGAACCTGAGGTTTTGCAGCTCGAGCCGGCAGAGCTCCTCCCGGCGAAACCCTCCCGCAAACCCAAACGTGAGCAGGGCGAGGTCGCGGATGCCGACGATGCCGCCCTTCAGGCGCGCCACGAGCTTTCCGAGGTCTGCCGGCAGGAGTGGATCGGACTGCCCGCGCCCGGAGCCCGCTCGAGCCGCCATGCGCCGCGCCCCCGCGAGCACCTCCCGGACCTGGGGGTGGTCGAGCGGGGACGGCGCCCCAGCAAGCCGGTTCCGGTGGGCAACGGCCGCGACGGCGACGCTCAGCGTGCCCGACGAGCGCCCCTTCGTTTGAAGCTCAATCACCCAGTCGGCGACGAGCGCTGCGCTGCTCGGCGGACCAGGGTCCTTGCCCTGGCGGGCGCAGAAGGCCGAGAAGCGCTTCCAGTGCCCGTCGTAGACCTTCCACGTGCCGTCTGCCTTCGCGCGGGCTGCGTAGTCGCGCCGGCGCTCGGCGGCGGCCGCGAGCTCGACGTCGACCAGCGGGACCAGCAGGGAGTCGGTCATCTTTTGAGGAACCGCCGGATCGCGTCCTTCGTGTGCTCCGGCAGCCACTCGAAATATACACGATCGGCGGCGGCGTTCAGGGTGCGGTGCTCTTCTTTCGCGTCCCCCACCACTGAAATCCAAGCTCCGCCGTGCATCACCACCACCTCGCGTCCGTCGGCCGTGATAACCCCGGCGGCCGCCGTCACGTCCGAGCTCGGCTTGAGCTTTCGGAGCTTCCTCGCCCAAACCTCTTCCCGGATCGGCAACTCCGGAGGCGCCCCCCACCACTCGCGCGCGAGCTCGAGCCACGGG
>JACCDR011514367.1_pt1 | contig 16238 bp, 22 predicted proteins | sample 7446431 | NCBI WGS metagenome assembly JACCDR01 (sample SAMN15323443, study PRJNA562643) | freshwater metagenome | isolation source: river surface water | place: USA:Blue River Watershed | collected 2017-08-17 | reverse complement strand
TAGTTGAACTCTTCTTGTGGCTCAGGAGGGAGTTCATCCTCATCGCCATCCATAAACAACGGGTACTCCTCGTCAATCAAAACCTCTGGGTTCTTGTCGAGGTGGGCCGCGATGTGTAGGTGACGATACAGGGGTGGTAGGAATCGAGCGTAACGGCTAACGATTACACCATCCAATTAACGGCGGAAGTTCCAAGTGAAAAGGTAGTGGGCCAGTTTCTTAACGGACTCAATACCGGTTTCTTTAAAGCTTATACCCTTGGCTTTGTTCAGGTGAATGACTTCACGCCAGAACGGACCAAAAGCGAGGTGGTACTCTTCCCAACCCATCTTGCGAGGGTAATGGTCGACCCCAGCTTGTATGTGTTCGTTGTTATAGCCTTTCAACAACTCTTCCAACGCATGTAGACACGCGGTGTTTTCATTGAAGAAGTAGTTGCGACCAAACTCAGCACCCATCAAGCCGTAATACCCAACTCCAGTTTTACTGAGCAGTTTATTGCGGTCCTTCTCTTCCTCCTGCTGCTTCATTTGTTTCTCGTGTCGTTTACGAGCCTCCAGGGTTTCCTTGAGGTGCGCTTCCTTCACGATACAGGATTTAGTAACCGCCGCAGAGGAAGGCCAGCCCAAGGCTTGCCAACACAACGCAGACGCATCGTCGTAATCGACCTTCAACTCACGCCACACGTGATGGACTAACCGACCCATCAGGGTTTGTGAGATGTAGGGTTTCTTGCGAATGATTTCCAGTGTTTCTTCGACCGCAGCTTTGTCGATGTGGGCTTCCAACACTACTTCTCGAGGCTTTGACTTCTTGAAGTTGTGACTAGCTGTCGGACGGAGGTAATAGACAGGTTGATTCTTCTTTGAGCCCATGGTGTTCCGTTCCAAATAGATGCGGGTCCCCGAAGAGACCCTAAAGGATTAGAGTTTGGTGCGAGCAGCGAGGATGTTCCGATTTTTCATCGGTTGTAGCGCGATGCCACAACCCACTTCCCAGACTGCAATGCGTTCGTAAGGATCAGGACCGTAACGTTCCCACTCCATCGCATTCACATACACCGGGTTACCAGTCACACCAGCTACCATCAGTGTAACCCGCATGTAGTTACCGCCGTCGGCTGGTTGAACGTCCCAGACATCGGCGTATTGGCGCAGACTCCCACGACCAAGATCGCGCATGTAGTCCGAGTAGAACTTGTGTCTCACCGCAAACGCTAGTAGGATCAACACCAGCATGATTACCAGTATAGCAATGAAGATGTTCTTCCAATCCATCGTTACATCCTCGGAACTACCACACCGGTTTGCCCTTGATACTTGCCCCCACGGTCTTTGTACGAGGTTTCACAGGCCTCGTCAGACTCCAGGAACAGCATCTGCGCAACGCCTTCGTTGGCATAGATCTTTGCAGGTAGGTTAGTGGTGTTGGAGAACTCGAGCGTTACGTGACCCTCCCACTCAGGTTCGAGCGGAGTGACGTTGACGATGATGCCACAACGTGCGTAGGTCGACTTGCCCAGGCAGATGGTCAGGACATTCCGTGGAATGCGGAAGTACTCAACCGTACGGGCCAGTGCAAAGCTGTTCGGTGGGATGATGCACACGTCGGACTTGATATCCACGAATGCTTTCTCATCGAAGTTCTTCGGATCGACCGTTGCCGAGTTGATGTTGGTGAACACCTTGAACTCGTCAGCACAGCGCACGTCGTAACCGTACGACGAAGTACCGTAGGAGATCAGTTTGTCCGTCCGATTGTTCAGGACCTCGTTCTTGACGAACTTACTGCGAACCTGACAGTACTCGAACGGTTCGATCATTGGCTTGAAGCCGGTACGAATCGGATCGTCCTCCTTCAAACGCACAGCCCAGAAGCGAGCTTCCAGACTTTCCAGTTGCTCCTTGGTGTGGGTGATGCCTTCCCACGCCGGTTCTTTGATCTCGCTCGAACCCGGACGCACGTATAGCAGGTGGGTAGGTGGAACCGATTTACGACGAATCCACTTGTCTGGCTTGATGCTCACGTTAACAGTTCCTTGATTGCATTTTCGAGAGTGAGGGATGGGGTAATGAAAGCTACGATACCTTCATGCTGGGTGAAGGTACGCAGGCTCTCTTTGATTTCGGGCAGCGGGTCTTCTACGTCGAAGCTAACAAACACGACAGACGAGTTGATCTCTTCGAGGATTTCAACAAGCTGTTCAGCACTGTGCTCCAATTCCTCGAACACACCTTCTACGTTGGCGTGTACTTGCTCGATGTCCTCGAAGGTGACATAGACCACCGTGGTGTCACGGGAATCCAACGCACGGTGATACGCATCGAGCAGCAGACCGTCCTTTACCGTTTTCGTGACGGTGCTCCGGTGACCAAGGTAGTCGTAGGTTTCTTCCTCGATCGGCCACATGGCGGACTTCGGGAAAGGATACATACGACCATCAGGAAGCTTGGTGATGTACAGGCCGGATTTCAGAAGCTGGGTAACCATCAGGTCTTGGCCGATGAAAGGACGAGCATCGGGATCAATCCCGTGATCGCCCCCACCCGCCATGTTGTAACGCTTACCGATTTCCAGTGGGTTAGCGCGAAACAGCTTCTCCTGCTCGCGACTCATAGATAGCTTAGCCATGTGCTTTATTACCTTCTGTCAGCTTTTCGTAAAGCTCTTTCAAGTCAGTGTACAAGATTTGGGTCTTGTAGCCGGTGGTTTTGAACATCTCTCGCGCTGTATCCACGAGTTCTTCCAGCGTTGTTTCGCTCCCCTTGGAGACTGCTCGGAAGTAGACTTGATGGCGAGCCAAGTCGTTGTGTAACGAACGAGGGTTCAGACCCTCAATGTTGCAGGCCGAATCCACACGATCCTTGAAAGGGACAGTGGTATCAGGCTTGTTGATGGTAAGGTAGATCACACTAGCAAAGCTTGCCGTGTTGGCGGCAGCCAGAGCTTGACGTAAGCTACCGAGTTGTACTTCGATTGGAAATTCAAAGTCTTTTACTGGTTCAGTGACAAACATGGACACCCCGGCATAAAAGAAAGAGGGGACCGAAGTCCCCTCAGATTAACAGCACTTGTGGGTCAGAGCTACCCAAGCGCCATTGCGTGCAGCTTGTAGCAGGGACAACTGGATACGCAGGCACTCGTAGTAGCCGCCCTTGAAGATGGCTGAGTACTCGCTGGTGGCGCCTTTGGGACGCACTTGCCAACGCTTCCAGATCCAGCTCTTCGGTCGACGCTCTACCACGTAATCAATCTGCTCATGAGCAGCCCAATACCGCGGGTCTTCCAAAGGGTTGTCGTAAACATCGGGAGGTTTCATCGACGATAACTCGTGACTGCACCATGGGAAGTTTCGCAGACGATGAAGTTCACATACGCATCGGTTTTGAGCTGATAGACTTTACAGTCGTCAACCTCAGAAACCAACCTGTAATTGGTCTTGGGATTGTTTCTTGCGGCCTCGATCTTCTCGAGCCTCTCGTGTTTAGCCAAGGCCGCAGGAATAACCACCGAGATGAAAATCATCAAAGCGTATAACCACCACCAGGTGCGTAGATGGTAGCCTAACCGCAACATTACTGGCGAACAGCTTTCAGGTTGCTGTTGATCGACTTGGCCACCGCACGTTTGACGTTACGTGCTTCTTTCTTGTCGAGGTCAGCATGCCACGAGTTGTTGTACACCACTTGGGCCGACATGCAGTAGGTGCTGATGTTGGTCCAGGAGTTGTCCGACGGAATACCCGAGTCACCCTTGTTGTCGATCTTACAGGCGAAGTACAGAGGGTTCTCGTTGCGATCTTTGGCTTTGCCGAAGGCCGAAGCTTTGATCTCACCGATGCTCAGAGTTTCCTTGAAGTCGTCAGTGATTTCATTGGTGATCAGACCAGGACGACCAACGTAGATCATACCGCCGACTTCGATACGCACACCACCTTTCATGGTGAAGCCTTGGTTCACAGCTTCAGCCGCCGAATACCAATCGTCGAACTCGACGGTCTTGATATTCTTGAAGTCTTCCGAGACATTACCGAAGTTACGCACGGTTACTTCTGCGCCAGAGCCCGAAACATAGGCGACAGCACGGACGAGGTTTTCTTCATCCTTCATGTCGTCGAAGTTCTTGACACCAGTCTTCCCGTGAATCCAGAAGACTGCTTCGGTGTGGGCGTTGGTCACCGAGATGTCGCGCGGCAGACCCAGGGAGGTTACGGCGTCAGCCTGCATGATGGCCATGACGCAGTCGCCTTCCTTCATCAGTTGGGCGTTCTCGACAGAACCGCCGGTGTTGACGACATCCAGCTTGGCGCCGGTCTTGCGGGCGATCTCGCCACCGATGGTTTGACCCAGGGCTTCGTACGCACCACCTTCACCCCCTGTGCAGAAGGTGAGGTCTTGCGGGACAGCGAGTGCAGCGGTCGAGGCGATGGCGAGCAGAGCACCGATCAGGAAACGCTTCATTGTTTTACTCCAGACAGTTTTTGATTGTTGTCGATCAGGGTGATGGGCATTTGTTGCAGGAAGCCGTCGGCACGCAGTTCAGGTGCATGTAGAGACTCGAAGTGCTTCTGGTCATTGTCTTGCGACACAACCTTGACACCACCGTACCCATGCTCTTCGAGGGTACGACGAATCAGTTCGATAACACGCGACTTACCGATGTGGGGACGGTTGCCACGGATTTCGATTTCCAGTTCAGGCTCTGGCCTGGTGGTTACACGAGTAGCAGTGATCACTTCTTCGGTCCTTGGTGGTAATCCAGTCTTGGGTTGAATCAGGTCAAACGTCACCAAGGTAGTCAGTTCGCGTTCAGGCCACTGTTTTACCTTGGTGAAGCCACGCATCCCGAAGTGGAGAATCTCTTCGGGATTACGCAACATCTCGCGGACGACATCACCATAAGGACCCATCGGTTTGAACCGTGCGTACATGTGGGTTTCATCTTCACCCATGGGGAAGCAGAGAACGCCACAGACACGGTCTTCATGGATCGTCATGACGTCCTGAATGGCTTGTTCGGCCGAGAACGACAAGACACTTTCCGTGAGCTTGTTACCGTTGTCGTCAACGCGGAGTCGACTGCGCCCTCGAGGGTTGCCAAACTCCACGTACATTTCACGACCGGACTTCACTCGCTTACGGAATGCTTCACGTACCGATGTAGGGTCGTATTGCATTCCATCGCGGAACGGGTCGGCAAAAGAACCCAGCACAACTTCGTAGGTTCCGTCAGGTAGGACTTTAATGTCCCGGACTTTGTTGGTCATTTACATCCGCCCCAGACGTTGGGCCAATCGAGTGTACTTCTCGATCATGGGTTGAAGTTTGTTTTTGTGACGAATACCAGCCGCTTCACAGCGTTTGACTTTCGCCTCTTCCTTCTTAATAGCTTTCTCAAGCTTTTCTAGTTCATCATCACCGCCCACAATAATCTCCTTGGTAGTGCTAGTCTATAATCTAGATCTGAGATATTTTTTATTACCGCTACAGGGCTATGTAAGAAATTATCGTATTGTATGTTGGACCAAGACTGTCCACCTGCTACGTCCCATTTGAAGAGAGCGATCATGACTGACTTAACCAAAGCCCCCAACCAGGTCATTATCGACCTGATCAATGCCGACAACGCGCCCCTGGCACTCACCCCTGAACTGGTGACCTTCGGTCTGCCGACCGCAGCCACTGGTGAAAACCCGGCGAAGAACACCGAGCTGACCGTTTCCGCTGCCGAAGGCAGTGGTTACTCTGGCTCCGTGGTTATCACGTACAACCGTGTTGCCCTCGGTACCATTCCGACCATCGCCGCTGCGCCTGCCGAGTTCCAACTGGGTAACGCGCAAACCCTCAAGGATCTGATCCCCGAATTCAATGCCAAGTATGGCGTGAATCTGACCGACGACGACTACGTCGACGCTCCGATTCCAGCATTCACCGGTGAGCTGAACGAAGAGCACACTGTCCAACTCGTCGCCAAGGCCGACTCGCTGATCTACATCGGCTCCGTCGACATCGTGATCAAAGGTGAGGACATCGCACTGGCCTCCGTCCTGACCAACACCGCTCTGAACGGTCTGGTCTACGAAGCGCCTGTTGCTCCGTAAGAAACCCTGACGCTGAGCGGAGGAGGGGCTTCGGCCTCTCCTCCGTTTCTGCTGTTTTAAAGCACTTCGACCTCCAGGAGTCACACAATGAACCTCTTACCGGGATCGTCCGAAGCTGCGCTGCTCGAACTCGTCAATCAGGCCAACAATCTGGCTCAACCCCTCGTCGAAGGGGACTTGTACTTTGGCAAAGTCAAGACTTTGTCGGGCGGGCTGGTTGAGATCCCTGCTGTAACGATGTATGACAGCGCGTATGAGGGCTATGTTAAGTTCCGATACCAGCGTCTGAGTCTCGCTAAAGCTTTCGGTACTATCCGACCGCAACTGCGTGACATCGGTTACCCCACCCTTCACCAACTGTTGCCTGTCATCAACAAAAAGCTCGGGATCAGCCTCGAACCTGTTGACGTCGTCGATGTTCAATTCGACTGGCTGGGTAACAACGAACAACTGAACATCCAAATCACCGCAACGGCAAACTCACTGGGTTACGAAGGTTCCTTCATTGTGACCTTTACTCGAGTGCGTCCGATGCTGAACAAGGTAGTTACGGCTACCACGTTGGATGTGTTGAAGCACCATACAGCCCCAGTCGTCAATAAGTTGTCGTTAGCTATGGCGACTTACTCGATCGACTTGACTGATGACAAAGCTTCCCTCCAGATCTACGCGCCTTACAGCTACTGGTACAACCTCGGTGCCACTCGTCTGGCGTTGGCTAAGTACGGATTCCCGAACTGGCCACAAGCACAAATCGGTACGCTCAAGTGGGGGTTGACCTCCAAGTTCCCAGAAGCGAACCAATCGTTCAAGAACGTGATCATTCATCCTAACCCCAACATCGCGGGTTACACGGGTGACGCGTACCTTCATTACAACTGATCCTTAGAGGTGTCGCAATGGCTCTTTATAAGACACCGAAGGCTGCGATCATTGGTTCGATCAAAGCGTTGAACGGTGGCGTGACTCTGATTGAGTCCGAATACGTCTTCGGTAATCCCACTCCTGTTGTACCAGCGAGTGACGGAACCAACACTACGATCACCATCACTGCCAAAGATGCTGCCAGTACCTTTGACGGATCGGTGACTGTACGCTACACCCGGTTGGATTTGGCTGACCTGATCAAACTGGTTCCAGCTAACCTGAGTCTCCCTCCGGTTACGACTGTGTGGGGTTTTGCTCAGGCGTTCAACAAAGTCTACGGCACTGCCTTTGAACAAGGTGATCTCGTTGACGGTCCTCTGAACCTCGTGAATAATGCAGGTACAGTGAACCTCGTTGCTCAGGCCAACTCCTACGGTTGGACGGGCACCGTGTCATTCAACGTGGAGCCTGGTCGTTTCCAGATCTCGGATCTGGTGACAGTCACCACGCTGCCGGGTCTGAACTTCCCGGACCCATACGAAGGCAAACCCTTTGGCTGGGCTTACAGCTACTGGCGTGATTTCTCTCCGTTGGAGCCTGCATTGGCTTCTATCATCGCCGAGTCGGTGGATTGGAACACCATTGCCCAAGCCCTGACTACCCTGACCAACGATACCTGGGTAACCTCTGGACAAAACCGTTTCTCTCTGAGTGGAGCAACGCTTGAGTACAACGGGTTGACCAGCGGTACGGAGCAGGCGAACTCGGATTACGAGTCGGTGATGATCATTCGTTTGGGTGCTGACTGCCTAGGCTACAGTGGACGACTGTTCCTTCATTACACTGCGGCCGACACTGACATCTAAGAGGTGATCTATGGATTCCAAAGAGAAACTCTTAGACTTAATCAACGAGTCCAACTTACCCCCGAAAGTGTTGAACCACATCAACGTGCGTTTTACGGGGGTTGTACCGGCAGATGAATCGGGAGCTACCATCCTGACGGTTGCTGGCGTTCCAGGTCGTGGCTACTCGGGTCAGGTAGATCTCACCTATAACCGTCTGAACCTCACTGAGATTCTGGATGGTAAAACGGTTCGCAGTCCTGATCAATTGAATCCAAGTTCGTTCTTGGAGTTGATAAACAGTGCTTACAATCTCTTCTTGACGGCTATCGACGTCGGGGAGATCACTATCCCAGTGTTGGGTGAAGGTGAATACGCACAGTTGACTCTGGAGGCGAACGAAGACTCATTGGGGTTCGTGGGTGTAGCTAATATCCGACTCGAGTTTGGTAAGTCGTGGTTGGATCAGGTCGTCGGCAACCGCAACCTGAATGAGTTGCGCCATCCGATCACCGTTAGCTACAAAATGTCGTCTCGTATGTTGACGTGGAGTAAGGACTTCACATCGGTACGTGATGCCATTGTGGTCTCCAAGGCGGGCTACTACACCGACTGGACCGCTCTCCAAGCTGCTTGTACCTACATGGGCATTCCGGGGTGGGATCAGAATCGCATCACTGATCACGCCACTTCGGACATCCCAGATGCCAACCCAGAATTTGACCGCGTGGTGATTCAGAACTCGGTTCAGAGTGCTTACATCGACGGACCGATCTACCTCCACTACAACGTCCTTGAAGAGATCTAGTAATGGCCATTTATAAGTTTCCTCCGAAACAAGAGGTGTACGACCTCATCAACCAGGCAAACCCTGGTCTGAGTAAACCGTTATCCGCAACCAACTGCGTACTCGCCAACCCTGCGGTCATTGCTAACGCTGTATACCCTGCGTCGAACTCCTCGATCGTGGTATCCCCAGCGCCAGGCAACAACGATTACATCGGTAAGCAGACGCTCAAATACAACCGTCGGGACCTCTCCAAGATGTTCCGCGGTATCACTGTACTGGTCAAGAAATACGCTGCTCGCAATCCGGCGTCTGCGGGTGCTTTGGCATTCACCATCTTCGAACTGTTACCTGACATCAACCGTCTGTACGGTCTGAACCTGACCGAGGATGATGTCAACACCGGCAACATCCTGCGCGGCTCCACTCTGGAAGGCGGTCAGTACACCACTACGGTTACCGTGACTACCAAAGCAACCTCGCTGGGTTACATCGGTAGTTTCTCGCTTAAGTGGATGAACACGCCTCAAAGCTTGGTGGACATGATCACCAGTCTTGATCTGGACGGTCGTAAGTATCCGGGTGGTAACCTGTTCGATGAAACTCACTTACCGATTCTGTCGGGTGAGGCGTATCGTCTGGACTTCACCCAGACCCTCACCAACGCAGGGTATATTCCGGCTGTATTTACCAAACAAGTTATCTCATGGAGTACCACGTGGATCAACATCTACGCGGCACTCGTGGCAGCGATCAATAGTGCTTCTGGTGGTCGCACTAATCTACGCGGCTTCGTCGCAGGTGAGAACTACAAGACCCATCCAGGTAGTTTAGTAGGGATGCAGCATCAGTGTGTATCACTCCCCAGTGCTGAATTCCCTGAACTGAACAGCCGCTTTTACAACCGCTGTGTGATCGTGTTTGTACCAGATGACTGTCCTTGGGCTGTTGGGCACCTGCTTATCCACTTCAACGCTTGAGGACTAGCTCATGCCAATGTACATGCAAGAATCGAAGCTTAGTCTTCTGAACTACCTCAACGCCAAAAACGCCACCACCTTCAAGATGACCGACCTGGACTTCAGTGCTCCGACGGTAATCAACGGTACTTGGCGCGGCGTGGCGAACCCTCACAACACTGCCGTTCGTTTGACAGCCTCAGCAACCAGTATCTTCCAAGGTACTGTGGTGGTCACCTACGATCGACTGGAACTCAAGGAGATTGTCAAGATCCCTGGTTTCACGCTGCGTGCTGACCACCCTACTTCGGCCCACCAACTACTTGATGGTTTGGCGACCTTCAACGGTCTGAACTTCACTACTGACGACATCGAAGACAGTCCAGTCACGGACAACGGTGACGGCACCTACGCAGTAACCCTGACGGCGAAGGCCAACTCCTACGGTTGGGTTGGTAGTGTAACCATCCCGAACTTCGGTCAGGGTGGTGCACCTATGGACCGGGTGTTGTCTGGTAACGACATGCCTGGTTTGAACTACCCGACGTCTTCCGACGGTGATGTGTACGCTGCCCTGTACATGTACCCATACGACTTCACCGACTTCTACGACCTGTTGTTGGATCTGGAGCCAGGTGTACCTCTGACTACCCAACAAGCCATTGACTTGGCGGCTGCGTTCAACGAAGTCGACGTGTCGTCTGGCGCTGGCGCTTGGAACACTAACCCCGACCTGACCTCGTGGTCGTTGGCTGGCGCAGTACCGTACTACAACGGTCTGAACATGCCTGAGTTCCTGAGCAACTCCAGCTACAAATACGCGCTGATGTTGGATCTGCGTGCGGGTGTCACGATCCCGATGGGTCGTTTGATGCTTCACTTCAACGATCCGGTCGATAGCGGTTCCGTTTAACGCTAGGGCCTTCGGGCCCTTTTAGGAGATCCTTATGTTAAGGGCTGCTCTTGGTTTTGAACACAATCCACGCAATGTCGTGGATACATGGTTGGCAAGCGCCGGGTGGACGATTTCTCGACACCCGACTTACCCGACCTACGGTAAAGGCCTCATCATTGACAATGACGGCTGGTTGACTGTTCCTGAGGGAATGTCGCCAGGTACTGACTCGTTTGTCTTCATGGATCTGCGTCCATTCATGGACACGTCTGGTAAGGCGAACATGATCTGTGTTGGCTATCGAGCCAAACTGGTCAAAGCTGGTGTGGCGGGGGCTGGTAACCTTTGTCTCTGGGCTGCTCACGGTAGTTCCCGTGCAACGCACTCTGTGGCTTCCTTTGCCAACCTGTTCCCCGCAGGTAGTCCCGAGGGGACTGAGTGTCTGGTAGAGTTCGTTCTCGATTTGAAATCTACCTACCGCTACACGTTTGTCAACGGTGTATTGCTGGGTTACACCATCTATACCGGTTTGACCACCAACCTGTTACAGACTGGTGATTTCGGATTGTTCTTGAGTCCCAGTGTTGCCAACACTCCGGCGGTTGTTGCCTATCGTGACTTCTGGATCACCGACGACATTCCAGGTGACGGTATGACGGGTCGGTTGGGTGACATGAAAGTGCGACCCATCACCTTGAGTGTTGCGTCAGGTGCTGGTTGGTCCGCAAGTGATGGTGGTACGTTATTGGATGCTCTGAACCAACCATACGACAAGGTTAACCCTGCGGTTATCGATTCCGCGGTGGGTGCTGGTCCGTTGTCGCTTCAGTTTGCCAATAACCTTCCTACCGATCAAGCTGTTCAGGCAGTACAGTTCTTCTTGAACGCTAAGGGTAGCACCAACACCGCCGAGACCCAAATCTCCATGGAGCGTAATGGCGCCGTCACCGTAAGTCGTAAGGTGGCGCTGGATGTCACTCAGAAGTTGCGACCTGTACGGGCTTGGCCTTTGGCTCCAGATGGAACTCGCTGGACGGCAGGTAAATTGGCCAGCACCACCATCAAAATCACTCCAGAGTAAGTTCTCATGACCACTATCCGTAGCCTTCCGGGATACGCGCTTAGTCGGTCTACTGGTCGGACGCAAGCACGTAGCGTGCTAGGGTATGTTCTTTTAGATACCGGTGATAAACTCACCCGTCCGGCTGGTGATACTGACTACCGTAAACCTGAGCAACAACTGCTCATCGAGTTGATCGACCGCGCTAACCCAGGCGTGTTCGATATGATCGACAGCACTCAGATTGCTTATGAAACTCCTGTAGCGATCGCCAACGTACGCGGTGATCAATCAGACACCACCATTGTGGCTAAAGCTGCACCCAACGCTTTGGACGTGGTCGGTCGACAAACTCTGCGCTACCGTCGTATTGATCTGTCGAAACTGTTCCGCAACCGAGTCGTTGAGTTGACTCGGTACAGCAATACCAACTCGTTGCCTTATGCTGAGGTTCAAGAACTGCTCCTCAAGCAACACGGGATCAACATCGGTTCCGGTACCTTTACTGCTCGAGCGCTGAGTCCTGATGTACCTTGGTCGTTTACAGCGTTGGCAGGATCACTGTGTTACAGCGGCGCTTTACAAGTAGTGTGGCGTAAAGGTAAGCGTGAAATCAGTGAGATGTTCACTACTGCGACCTTAGATGGTCGGGCGTGGCCTGAGGGTCTGATCGATTTCGACGACACGTATAAACCGCAAGGTGAGTACATCGTTTACGATACCGACTTCACCGATACCATGGCTGCCCAGTTCAACTCGTGGGGCAATGGTGCTCTGACGTCTAATGCCTCTGGTCAAATAGACGTGTTAGTGGCTGCGTTGAAGTACGTGGTGCCACACATTAACTGGAATAGCAACGACTATTCGATTGACAACGTGGGTGGGTTACAGAAATTACTCTTCAACCGCTACGCTCTTCCCAACGCTGCGGTACCAGAAGCCAACAGTGGATTGTTCAACCGAGTGGCAGTCTTGACCCCAACCGTGGCAGATGCGCGGTTCCACGGGCGACTGCTCTTCCACTACCAGGTGTAAGCCATGTCTATTTACAACGATTCACGCCTAGACGTGTTGGCATGGTTCAACAAAAAGGCTGGTACTAAATTCTCGCTTGCCGATGTGATCTTCAGTAAGCCCGTCGTTAACACAGACGCTGGGGCGACACTGAATTCCAAGATCCGAGTGACGATGGTACGTACTGCCGCCGGTTATAAAGGGACGGTGGTGGTTGCCTACAACCGTCTTAACTTGGCCAACATCGCGAATTACCCAACCCCTAAGTACCCGCCGCAGGCATCTGTCGGAACTTCGGTTTACGACCTGTTGCAGAAACTGCGCAACTCTTACGGGATCTACCTGACTCAGGATGATCTTGAAGAGACGTTTGTAACGGACGACGGTGCTTATGGGCGGGTGTTGCTCAAAGCAAAAGCAGATTCGGTAGGATGGATTGGTCAGTACACCTTGGTGCTGTCTTCGAAGATCCCACTGATTGATCTGTTCAAAACCACATCTATTAACTGGAGTTAAGACATGTCCAATATTGTCGTTGATCCGTACTGGGCAAGCTACACCTTCCGTCTGGCTCTGACTGGCTATGATGACGTACTCGCCGAGTTCAAAACCGGAGACATCATCACCCCAGAAAGCGGCGAGCTGCTCGCGCTGGCACTGAACGAGAAGGACAAGAAAGAAGGGAAAGGTCTGTGGCACAGTGAGGTAGAACTGCCTGAGTGGTCGTTGAACGGCTGCTTCGTGTTCTTCCACGGCGACAACCATCCTGATCTGCCCACCAAAGGTAACATGCAGAAGGTACTGATCCTGGACTTCCCAGCCGATTCGGTCAAACCTGTGGGTCGCTTGTTCTTCACTTACAACGTGGGAGGTTGACATGGCCCTTCGTGACATTGAACCGTTCCTGAATTTGTCGCATCCGGTAAGTTTGACTTTAACGAATACCTACAGTGCTGAACTGGTGGCGTACAACATCCCCTATCGTCTCTACGGCGGCGATGCTAACGGTTACGGTCGGGTAACAGAGCTATCGCTGGTGGACGGTTGGTTGCTCCTCAGTAGTATCGGCTCTGTATCGGGTGGCCGTGCTGTATGTATGGGTCGTAATCTTCAATCCATGGGGATTGAAGTAACTGACGATACCGTTGCGTTTGGTGGTGCGCGAATTAAATTCGGGCGCTCGATCCCTAACGCGATCATGACCATCCAAGGTTCGGCGGCGATGAACGCCATCCTTACATCCAGCTTCCCCGTCGCCCCTGCACTCAATACGGAGTACTACGTTGAGTGGTGCATCGACATGCCGAACAGTTTGTTCCGGGCGCGGGTGGATGGGGTAGAGATCGCTTCCGTGGCGATCAGTGCTTCAATCAAAACGTACCTTAAATCGGGTGCCAACTACCTGATGTGGGGAAGTTTTAATACCGGTAGCACCTCGGCAGTCGACATTTACCTCAAAGACGGTTACGTCCTTGAGAAAACGCCTGACGGTGTGATGTCTGGATGGCTCGGTCCACAAAAGGTTAGTGTACTACCTGTGGCGGAATTTACTGGTCCGTGGACAGCGAGTGCTGGAACGCCAGTAGAAGCGTTGAACACCCCCATCAACTCCAGTGCCAGCCGTCTGACTCCTCTGGTCAGCACAGACGCAGACGCCTCGGAAGTGACTTTGAAGTTTGATGCTTCTCAAGTCACTGGCCTGATCAAAGGGGTATCGATGAACGTGTCGATGCAAAAGATGCCAGGTAAGTTGGGTAACTTGGAATCCACGGTTACTTCTGGTGGCGTAGAAAGCGCTAAATCCGTAGCTGTTCCAGCTAACGCAATGACCATGTTTACTCGACAACTTCTGTCGACCAAAGCACCCGATGGCCAGGCTTGGACAGCAGAGAAACTCGCTGCGGCGTCCATCAAACTTAAACCCGTGAACAGTTAAGGGGGCTACCATGGCCAAAGAAGTAAGACCCATTGGCATCGAGCACCTCGATGACTGGTTCGGTAATCCGCGTGTCGGTGCAGGTTTCATGTCCGCGGGTTGGGACGTGTATACGGTTAAGCAATCTGTGCACCAGTTGATGTCGATCTTTAAGAAAGACAATCAAGTTCGGTTTGGATTGATGGCTGCGGGAACCTCAGGTTCGGCTGAAGGGATTGTTCAGATTTTGATGAGTTCCCTTTGGGGTACTAACCGAAATGATGTCGCGAAAGCGTGTATCGGTTTCCGGTATAAGCCGGGCAACCGTGTGGCTTCTGCTGGCGTACAGTTAGGGGTAAAAGATGCACGGGCAACCTCCGACTCTTCAACCGGACCTGACAGTTCTATTTACACGTTTCCGGTTAACCAAACGGAAGCATATTTCGAGATTGAATTGATTCCTTATGATGGTGTAGCGGGTTATGGCTTTACCATCTATCGGGATGGCGATGTAATCGCTACGGCAACCGTGGGTGCGTGGTTAACTCGTCCGAAGTTTCCCTCGGCTTTTTTCACCATAGGTAACTCCGCAGTAGTACATGCTGCTCAAGTTAGCGGTTGGGCGCAGGGAGACTACCTGTTCTCGTTGGAAGACATGTACGTGGCGTGGACAACCGTCCAAACGGAGAAGATTCGTTTGGGACCAATCCGCGTTAAGCGTTTACCGTACGCACAACTCGACGCAGGGAACTGGACACCGCAAGGTGGAAAGACTGCCCTTGAAGTGTTGAACCTGACTAACAACAGTGCTGCCAAACGTACCGACTACATGGCTAGCGATCCTGCGAACAGTGTACTTAAGTGTAAGTTGGACTTGTCCAGCCTTAAGTCCAGTGATCAGATTCTGGCTGTCAGTGCTATCACTTCGGCGTGGCGTGACGGCGGCACTGTGGGTAACCTGAACGTTCGGTGGAACCACACGGATGGTCAGAGTCCAGCCTCTGCGTACAGTCCGACCAGCGATGTCTATTCGCAACAGTTCGACGTACAGGTCCCGATTCTGACCACAACCCCAGGTGGAGCTGCTCTCACCAAAGCCTCCATGGCCGCACTGGAGCTGGTGGTCACTCCTAGCGCGTAGGTGAGCTATGTCATTCAATCTTCGTAACGCCCCAACGTATGCAGTGATTCCGGCTGAACAACGGATGAACCTGCGTAACGCGCCTGTCTACGCTATCGTTGCTGAAGCACCTGGGGCTCAACTTCGTTCCACCAGCCTTTTTGTGTTGGAGGAGTCAAAGCCCTACGTAGACCTGCGTAAGGTCACCGCTTTTGTCATGACAGCAGAGGTCAAGCCTTCTTTGTTCACCAGCCTTAATGGGTTGGAGACGTTGCGGTTGGCTATCAAGAAGGAGTTGGGCGTCAATGTAACTGACGCATTAGCCACCTTTGGCAATCCCGTCTCCCTCACCGGTGTCTACAACAGTGCTGTCACGCTGACGGCGAACCCAAACTCTGATTTCGAGGGTACGGTTTCGGTTCAGTACAACCGGTTCCCATTGGAAGAAGCGTTTAAAGGAAAAGACACTTCTCAAGTCATCGGTGCAGCCACCTCGGTACACGGGCGCTTAGCGACCATCAACTCGTTCTTTAGTTTGAAGTTAGAACCTCGGGACGTGGTTGATAAAGTGTTGAAGCCAGATACCCCAGGTTTCACGTTAGTGGCTGCCAGCACGAGCTACCTGTTCAAACCCGGCACTACAATCACGATTGGTGTTGTGACGGGAAGTGACCTC
>JACCDR010806518.1_pt1 | contig 16241 bp, 20 predicted proteins | sample 7446431 | NCBI WGS metagenome assembly JACCDR01 (sample SAMN15323443, study PRJNA562643) | freshwater metagenome | isolation source: river surface water | place: USA:Blue River Watershed | collected 2017-08-17 | reverse complement strand
GAGAATCGAATTTGCTCTGGCTTGATGTTAAAAGCTTCGCAAACAGCATACAAATTACAGCCTTCATGGTCAAAAGGATCCGTATGCATAAATAAAAGTGCTTTGTCGTCGCCTACTTCGTCACAGAAAAATCGAAAATTCTTAATCACGTCAGCCGTCATCTTGCGACGGGCATTACGAGAATTGTAGAAGAATACAAATTTATGGGCGTTTTCAACACCTAAAATCTCAGCTTTATGCTTGGCTACTTCTTCTGCAGGCAAGGGGAAGAACACCTTAGGATCGACGGCGTGTGGTATATATTCGCTTCTGTCGCCAAGGCCCAAGGTACAAATAATATCATGCGTAAGCCGACTGATACAGCCGATAAAATCGCATGATTGATAAAAAGGCAAGTTGTACTTGGGTACAGGATACTCGTCCCAGACGTGGTAGTATAGTAACGGAATGCCACGATCACGAATTTCGTCGGACATTTCGAAAAGCCAACCATAGAAGCGTGGATCGGTAATAAACCAAATTGCATCGGGCTTTTCATGATCGATTACGTCCCGGATAAATTGAGGATTACCATAGCCGTCGAAAGGATAAATTATCCAATCGTCGCCGTATTTATCGGTTTTAACAGGGCGATAGTCCTGATGCTTCATTGCACCGCCTACACTGCGAATTTGGTAGCGGCCCGTATCCAATAAACCTTCAAAAATATATTTAGATTGGCTACCCACGCCCGAAGGAACAAGCGGGTGATCGCCAAGAGTAAGTAACTTTATTTTATTCATTTAATTCTCTAGCTATTTTTAATATGAAACGAACTTCCAGAAATGTAGATATTTCCGCTTATAAACTGTTGTACAGAAAAGTTAACAAAATCTTGCAAACTAACGTAAACTTGTTTTCCAATAATATCAGCTACCTTATCAGCGTCGGCTTTTTCTACCCGGCCTGAGATCATGCGAGGTTCAATAAATTTATTTAATCTTTTCATACCGATATATAGACATATCGTATACAAAAAGAATCATTTACAATGTTCGGTCTTGTAATAATTGCAACCGAATCCGCCCTTTTCGTTCCAGCAAGCCTTCTTGTTTTTAGGAAATTCTTCTTTTCTGACGGATTCAATGAGATTGTCGATTATTTTGAGGGAGTTCTTCGTGGTACGCGTAGTGACTTTTTCGTCTAAAAACTGAATAGGCATCTGAGAAGACGGATCTTTCTCTAAAACAATAAAGCAAGTACCTATGTCATCCGCATTTAAATTATGCTTTTTGGCGTAGAAATGACGATAGTACCGCAATTGGCTGCGCTTGGTCGCGTCTAAATAAGTGTAAAACATATAAGCAGAGCGGGCAGTTTTAAGATCAGCAATAACGATTTTGCCATCCTTGTCTTTTAAAACTATGTCAATATAGCCTTTGAAATTGACATGCTCATGCTTTTCGTCAATCGGTATTTCCAGTTTTTCTTCGACTGCTACAGCGGTATAGCCTTCAAAAGCGGCGGGCGTATGCTTAAGAATATTGACGCCGGCAAACAGAAATTGAGAAATCTTATTCCAGTTTAAATACTTGACGTAAAGCTTGCAGAAGCGTTTCCATGTACGGATAAACTTCTTTTTAACAATTTCAATATCGGTGCCTTCAAAAAGGTATTCCTGTATGCAGTTATGTAAAAGCGTTCCAAATATTGTATCGATTGATTGTTTGCGTAACCTGATTTTATCGATATTGCCCAATTTGAATCTGTATGGACATTCGGAAGCATCTTTTATAGCACTGAAGGATAAGTGGCTTAGTTTAGTGAAGCTGCTCATTTTCTATCTGCGACATAAGGGTATGGAGACCTTCGTGCTGCATAAAAGCGAATACGTCTTTAAGACGTTCCTTGATTTTTTCGAGATCCACAAAACCCTTACGTGGCGACGCATTATAAACACGTACGTCAAAACTCGCGTCTTCTAGCGACAAATCAATTTGGATTTGAAATTTTTTGGATAGATTTTTCATATATTTCAGCCGCTACAAGAATATTTTTTTCTGCTTCTATTCGCGCTAGAATTTCCTTTTCAGAAAATTTGTATTGCCAGTATTTTTCTGGAATTTTTGGCTCTACGTAATCCATTACACGGGTGCGCTGAAAAAAGTGCTGAAGTGCATGTTCCATTTCGTGTAAAACAAGATACAAACATTCGTATTTTTGCGCTTCAGCACTTAAACCATGCAAGTGTTTTATAGATATTGCGATAATATGATCGCCATTAGCCGATTGGTATTGTGCTAATTTATTTGTTTTGCAATTTAAAAACAATATCCATATCGTTCCATGGATCCGCTTAAAGCATTCTATAGTTCTTGCAAGTGCAAATGCATTAACTTTAGTATATTTGCTATTGCATACTTTAACATTATACCAGTCAATGTCGGTATGCATTATTTTGCCTTAATGAATCATCGTCCGTATTGAAACAAAATATTTCGTTACGTGCATTAATCATTGCAACATTGTTATGTTCATGCATTAAAGCATCAATTAATTCGTCATAAGAACACGAGAAATTAATATTGTTTTTAAGCGGTAAGGTAACGGTATCGCCCCCGGCGCTGGACGTCCAGAAATCCTTGTCAGGCACTTCGACAACGGACGCCCTGACGCGGAGGCGATGCTCGATTTCTGTAGCTATTTCTTTCGCAATCTCAAGTTCGGTACACCAATATGTCTTAATTTCAAAAGGACTATCCTTCGTAATAACTTTGTACATATTCACGTTTCCTCCTTGGGATTTAGAAATAGCTTTAAATATAAATATTACCAGTAATTAAAATACGTATCAGGTTCGCCTTGTTTTAACGCTAAACTTCGCAGCAAGTTGGCCGCTCGGCGCTCGGCAATTCGACGCATCGACTGTTTTTGACGCCGAGCCTCATTTTGCAGCTTCTTCCGCGCCGCATTGCTAGAAAAGGTTAAAATAAAACTGGCTAAAACCTTTGCACCCTTCTTGTTGTCGCTCATGACAATATCCCTATCTTTTGGTTACCTGCACTTGGCAGAAGTTGTGAAAAAAAGTCTGGATTATCTATAATTTCGTCGTATAACTGAGGTAATGCCCTTGCTAATTTTTTCTTAAATTTTTCTAGCGCTAATCTTTCAAGTTGTGAAGCTCTTTCTTTGGTTATTCCCAGGTATGAGCCAATTTCTTCCTGAGTCATTGGACCTTTTTTATTTACTAGACAAATAACACAATTGTTGTGGTCGCTGGCTCGAATAAAATACCGTTCGTACGGCTCAAGGGGGGCTGTGTGTTTATGCACTGGTAAGTTCCGTCTCCTGGTTGAGCTAGTATTCGCAGTATACGGAAAATCCAACGCGAGTTAAGGGCTTTTTTGGGGATTCGTACGAATTCAATATTTTATAATTTACCTACTATAACTAAAGTAATATAATATAGAATAATATAATAAGAGAAAATATAGAGTAATATATTTCTTAGATAATATAAAATATAGATATAGGAAATAAGGAATTTATCTATTCCCTCCCTAGCCTCCCTATTCAAGGGTAGCATATATTCCTGAGGAAAGTTAAGAGAAAAGATGAAAAAAAGAACTGAATTAGAAGAAATTTCTGGAATAAGATCTTCTTACAAGAATTCCGAAGGAGAAAATTTAGATATTTCTAAGCTGAAGAATCTAAAGTATGTTACTAAAGATATGTCCATAGCTCTCCATAAATTGAAAGATGCAGTCGAAGGAGAAGGAGGAAGTTTTTATATTTCAGACTTGTTTAGGCAATGGAACATCCAGAAAGAAGCACATGAATTATGGCTCAGGAGGAAACGTAAAGCTTTCGCTGCACCACCTGGATATTCCTTCCATATGGCAGGTAGAGCTGTAGATATAGATATATATAATTTAAATTTTAATATTGATAAAAGCCTATGGCTAACTAGGCTGTGGAGCCTAGCTAAGCCTATTGGCTTTCACCCAATAATAAATAAACCAGATAATAAAATTAGCGAAGCATGGCATTTTGAATATCCAGGCTATGATTGGGGTGTAGTCTATGGCAAGATGAAGAACAAGGAAATAGCTAAAGCTGCAGTCGTAGACGCAGGACTATGGCAAGGCGTTACCGATCCCCATATCCAGGATGTAATGTTTATCCAGTCTCAACTTATCCGTCTAGGACATACATCCATCGTTGTAGACGGGATTGCAGGGCAGGAAACAAAAAAAATATTAAAAATGTACTGGACACATGATGTGGATTTATCGGAAGCTGGAAACATTTTGATGCAAAAGGTTCTAAAATTGATTTAGAGCGGTTTTGATACGCACCCTAGGTGCAACTACTCATTTCCCCTAAAAAACGATTCTAGGGGCAATTCTGAATTTCTGAGAAGGGGAATTACATGAAGTCTAAAGACGCAAGTCGCAGTTTGAGAAAAAATCTGCCTGTTTTAAAAAAAGAGATCCCGTCATGTCCATGGTGTAAGCATGTCATAGCTAAGATTTCGGAGCGTAAGCTACGGCAAATGTATAATTGCGAAGAGTGCGAAGGAAAATTTTTTGTCCTAAGCCTGAATCGCGATTTTTTTATCTTAACTTGACGAAAAAGTTGTGATAGATTTAATTATTGGGGCTGTAAAATATAAATAAAATGAGGAATAATTGAAAAGTGATAGAAATAATTTTTACCGACCGTGCATCTGAAAAGTACGAGGCTGATTCCTATGCTGTAGAGGGATCTTTCTTTACTGTCTACCAAAAAGCTAATCGAATAGAAACTCGATTAATATTTCCTATGAGTGCTATTAAAACTATTAAAGTGACTATACAAAATTAAAATACAATGTCGTTATACATTTCAATAGCGTTTAATATATTGTTATTATGTTGTTGTGGAGGTTTTATATTCTTACTTAATAGGGCCGGTAACACATTAACAGAATACGAAGATTTTCATTTAAGAACAGTTGAAAATGTTGAAAAACATATCTCTTTTCTTAATCGAATGATTAATTCAAATATTGCTTACGAAGGAGACGAATCTGTTCAGCGCGTATTTAAATCAATGAAATCGTTTTATGAACTTTTATTAGATTATTATAATGCAGCTAAGCGAATTGCTCCGCCTAAAAAAGGCTAGAGAGAAAGGTATTGTCAGAGTCAAAGCATAAAAATTACTTCACTCACGAAACTGAAGAATCAATTGTAAAATTTCAGGATAGTGGTGATATAGAAGAACGTAAGAAGATATTTGTGTCCGAAATAAAGCCAGCGTTCGATAAGCTGGTCGAGAACATCATTAATGTCTACAGATTTCATTCTATAGGAAATATTGATGTTTTAAAAAGCGATTGCGTATCAATGTTGTTTGAGAATTTGTCAAAATTCAATGCTACAAAGGGCCATAAAGCCTTTTCGTATTTTAATGTCATTGCTAAGAACTGGTTTATTCAGCGCGGCAAAGTCTTTAAAAAGAAAACGAAGTCCGATGTATACTTTGACAAGGATCTGATTACTTTCCTCGAAAAGAATACCGATAAAATTATCGTTCGTCCTCACGAAGAGACCATGTTGTCTCATGAATTTTTTGAATTACTTAAGGACGATATTCAGTCTTGGGATAGGCGGTTTTGCAAGCCTCAGGAGTTGTGCGTACTTGAGGCAGTAATTCATTTGCTGGAAAATCCAGATTCACCGTCGATTTATAATAAAAAGGGTATTTATCTTTACATTCGTGAGATGACAAATCTGAACACGAAGCAGATTGTAACCAATTTAAGTAAGTTTCGGAAGCGTTATAAACTGTTTAAGAAAAAATACGAGGCGGGCCAGTTTTGAAAAAAGAAATAGAAGATGCTCTTGAGCTTGCTTTTGAGCAAATGCAGGAAGATAGAAAGACAATAAAAGAGTCTTATGACAAATTTTCTAAAGAGATTGACAGTATTGATCAGTATGCTATGGCTGGCATGAATCTTAATAAGTGTCTAGAATTGCTAACGAAGCAGACTGCGCAGCTTTTAGAGTTGGCTAAAATTCAAGGTGCGGGTAAAAAGAAAAGCGGCCCTAAATTAGATGCTGACGAAATTCAAGAGACATTCGCACAATTTAAGGATTCGGATGGATACCAGTGATTTAGAGCTAAAAGATCGTTATTATGTGTTAATGAAGAAATATACAGCATTAGCACCAGAATTAGCGAAAAAACTGGAAGAATTTGGCCGTTTACGTAAGGAGTTGCAGGTAATTGTTGTAGAATTAAAGGAACGAAATATAGAGTTCGAAGAAGAAAATGCGCCGAACAATCAAGTCTAATGAAATCCTCAATCCGGAACGAATTTTATCGAACCTGATTAACGATTATGTCGATGGCGAGTTAGACGATAAGCGTTTTCTTTTGCGAGCATCCGTCGTAGAAATCGATACTGTCGGCGGTCAATTTGAAGTCAATCCTCCTAATCCTAAAAACAGCATAAAAGCAAGAGTTATTTCTCAGAATTTCAATGCCAATACGGATAATGAAGATCTGCCTGTCTTCTATCCTTTATTTCCGTATTTGGTTCAGCCTGTCAAAGAAAAAGAGCATATTTACGTTATTTTTGAAGACGATGCTTGCCAGAATGGCCTTTGGCTCACCCGTATTGCTGAACCATTAAATGTCGATAATGACAATTACGTCGCAGGTGCGGCGAAGTATGCTGCAGAGCCTGATAATGAAATCTCAGGGGTAAATGTAGAGCAAGTTGTTGCTGGAATGGCTTTACCGCCGCCAAATATAGAAATTTCACCTGAGTTTATCACAGAAGACGTTCCTCCATTTTCGCCACGAATTGGTGATTTACAGGTAAAAGGCAGTAATAATACATTAATAGTCCTTGGCAGAGATCGCCCCACAAATAAAGAAAGCGGTGAAAGCCAGGGTGCAGGCACAATCGACATTGTAGCAGGCCGGCAAACGCCTGAGGAAATGGACACAGTAAACGACAAGGCGCGCGTTTACGTGAGCGCCAGAACGAATGTCGATACTACATTTGGGACCACCGGAATTGGTGCCGCCGCACAGCCATCTTCGACTGTAGGCATTATTGCTGATGAAATTCGCATTAAAGCCCGTCGAGGGATGAAAATTGTATCGACTGCCGATGCAGTAATCGAAGGTGCGAATATTTTGGTAGGAAATAATGCAACCCAAAAAGCGGTTTTGGGCGATTTATTAGTTTCTGTTTTAGGGGATCTTATTACTGCTATTAAGGCTATAACGGTGCCCACAGCGGTAGGCCCTAGCGGTATTCCTATAAATTTTGCTGCTTTTGACGCCATTAGCGCTCGACTAAATAATATCCTGTCGCAACACGTAAAGATAAAGTCATAATGGCTTTAAATCCAGAAATATTATATCAAAGCCTTCAGAGACTGCCAAATGTAGATAATGAAAAAGCGGCTGCAGACGCATGGGCAGATGCATATGTGAAGTATGCTAAAGATGCAATAGCGTTGGATGCGATTCCTGTTTTAAAGCCGAAAGAGGTTTTAGCCGCTGCGGTTTTACCTATTATATTAGGTAAAACTTTCCATACAGGCATTAGTTCTGTTTTGTCTTTGTATTGGGTAGGTATTCCTTTTGTTGGCGCACTAAATAACGGTCCGATAGCCATTGTGTCTGGTGCTTCTGTTTTAGATACAGCGCTCGCAAAGCTTGCGGCAGATGCCGCTGCCAGTATTTCTCGGGATTTTATGCGAGAATTTGCGAATGCTTTGGATGCTTTTACCCGCACTGCGATAGCAAATTTAGCTAATTCAGCAGGCACGGTCATTCCTACCCCAATTTCTTAAAGTCTTTATACTTATATCCATGGATTTAAAGCAGCCATCGGTGCAGCCGATCAATTTGGCTTTTCCGCTTCGTCATGGAGAACGTGGCGCGTTTGCGACGAATGATACGACGATTGAAGCAATAAATGATGATTTAAAGATTTTGCTTAATACGAATCATGGCGAACGTGTCATTCAGTATGATTTTGGGGCAAATTTACGAGCGGTATTGTTTGAAGGCGGGCCAGATTTAAAACAACAAATAGCGGATAACATTGCCGTGGCTATTGAGAAATGGTTACCGTCGCTTACGCTAGAAAATCTAGAAGTAGAAACGAATGATGACAATTTGTCTATAGGTGAAAATAGCGTGCAGGTAACTATTCAGTATAATGTCGGCAATACAGGTTTGCGGGGAGACGTGACTATTACAGTCGGTTAAAAATGACAAGAATTGCAACTACGGCGCAAAAGCAACGCGCAATAAAATACCTAAATAAAGATTTTGAGTCGTTTAAGCGTGATATAGTTGAAAATCACCTTAAGGTTTATTTCGGTCAGACCTATCAGGATTTCAACGATTCCAACATTGGTATGATGTTGGTTGAACTTGCAGCTTTCGTGGGCGATAATCTTTCTTTTTACCTTGATAAAAAGTACAGTGAATCCTTTATAGAAACAGCTACTGAGGCGCGGAATATATTTAAACATGCTAAACAGCTTGGATACAAAGCCTTTGGCAAAACTAGCGCTTTTGGCACAGTTGATTGCTTTATTGCTGTACCTGCTATTAAGATTGATCAGCAAGTTTTACCGGATGTGCGGTATGCAGGGACGATAAAAAAGGGCGCAAAATTAAAAAGTCAGTCAGGTCAAACTTTCGAGACCTTAGAAAATGCTGATTTTAGCAAAGTAGATATATCGAATTCTAACTTAATTACGGTAGCTTCCAGAGATCCTGTAACAAAAGAACCGTTAAGTTTTGCTCTGCGCCTTAAGGATATTGCGGTATCCGCTGGTGAGACAAAAACAACCACTTTTACTGTTCAATCTTATCAGCCTTTTCTAACGTTAACGCTGCCTGATAATGACGTTATCGAAATTTTGAGTGTGGTCGATTCCCAGGATAATATGTGGTATGAAGTCGATTTCTTAGCTCAGGATACGGTTTTCGACAGCGTAGCGAACACAGGTGCTGATTCTACCGAAGTACCATATATAATGAAACTTCGTTCGGTTCCCTATCGTTTCATTTCAGAATATGATATTGGTACTAAAAAAACGTCTATAACGTTTGGAACTGGTGATGCAAGCGCATTTGACCATGATCTAGTGCCGAATTTGGCGGAATTATCCATTCCTACCTTCGGAAAGGACACTTTTACGGATTATGCGTTAGACCCTCAGAATTTCTTAAAAACGAGGACGTTGGGGCTTGCGCCAATTAATACCGTTTTAACCGTTCGATATAGAACCGGTGGTGGTGTGACGACAAACGTTGGCGCAGGGCAAATTCGCACGGCAGCGGATACTGTATTTGAAATTGGCGATACAACGCTTTCTACTACTGTTGCGAATGATGTAAAAAATTCCTTTTCTGTTTTGAACGTTTTGCCTGTTCAAGGTGGGCGAGATGAGTATAGTCCGGCTGAAATAAAGCAGCTTATTTCAGCAAATTACGCGGCACAATCGCGTGTTGTCACGACCGAAGATTTCATTGCACGTACATTATCGATGCCGGCTAAATATGGGTCTGTTTTCAGGGCGTTCCCAAAACCTGGCGTTTTAAACAAGAATTCAATTGAATTAATGATTTTGTCAAAGGATTCTGATGGCAAGGTTTCTCTCGCACCGCAAACATTGAAAGAGAATCTTCGTACTTATCTGTCGAGATTCCGTATGTTGACCGATGCTATTGAAATTTTAGACGGAAAAATTATCAATATTAGTATTAATTTTAGTATTTTAGTGCGACCTGAGTTTAATAAGACACAAGTTTTAGCTGATTGCTTGCGACGGCTACAGGATTTGTTCGTTATTGATAAATGGCAGATTGGTCAACCTATTAATCGAACGGATATACATTATTTAATAGCAGATACGCCGGGTGTTTTGAGTTTATATGCTATGAATATTGTCAATATGGCCGGGGTAATCGATGGACGTCAGTATTCAGAAGAAACGTACAATATATCGAAAAAGACTAAAAATAACTTAGTTTATTGTGATGAGAATGCTATTTTTGAAGTAAAATATCCGTCAAAAGACTTAGCAGGGACAGCAAAATAATGGGAATATTTAGAATATTACCAAGTTCAGATACTTGGATTACAAATTGCTTTACAAATCCTTATCGTCGTGCCAGTGGTTCTAATTTAGGATCGAACCCTACTTTGCAGGTTTTTAAATTAACGGGTTCCCATCCGAATAGCAGCGCAGAATTGGCTCGCTCGTTAATAAAATTTGACATACCTTATTTGTCGGGTTTGGTTTTTAATGAACAAAAGATACCTTCAGCTAGCGTGTCTTATGTACTGAAGCTTAAGAACTTTATTATCCGAGATACTGCGCCTAGCAGCTTCGATTTGTCAGTACATCCTATTACGCAAACCTGGGATGAAGGCATAGGACAGGACGATTCGAGTTTCATAGATTATGGCTACGCGAATTGGATGCAGCCGACAAGTACCACCACATGGGTTAGCGGCGGTTACAATTCTGCCGTTTCAGCTAGTCAGCATTTCGACGCTGGCACAGAAGATCTTGAAATTGATGTTACGTCTATCGTAAATTCCTGGCTTTCGGGTGGCGTTTCTGCGAATGGATTTATGATAAAGCTTGGCGATACAGAGGAAACAAATTCAAACGATTATTATCGAAAAGTGTTTCATTCGCGTCAGTCAAGATTCATTGAAAATATGCCTCATTTAGAAGCACGTTGGAATGATGTGCGTAAAGATAATCGAGGAAATTTTCTCTATAACGCAGACAACGCATTGTTTTTCTATAATTTTAGTCGTGGCGCTTTGCGTTCGCTTTCTGGAAATGTATACGTTCGGTTGCAGGATAATGTCATGTTCCGTTCGTCTTCATACATTAATACATTAACGGCGTCTCAGGTAGAAACAGGTGTATATGCAGTTCCGGTCTACATTCAGCATACCGGAACTATGGCTATGTCGGCGTCATGGTTCGATATATGGGAAAATAACAACACGCTGTATATGACGGGTACATTCCAGGCGACTTTTGCGACTGGTTCTCAGATTGATCCGTATTATAACTTTGTCGTAGCTACAAATATGAAGCGCGTTTACCGAAATGATGAATTGGCGCACGTAAAAGTTAATGTGCGTCGCGAAAATGCGAATGCTCATGTTGCAAGCTACCATACAGCCAGCTATTTTACGGACCGCTGCTACATGGAAGACATGTATTTTAGTGTTCTTAATAACGAAACTGGCGATACGGTTATACCGTTTTCAACAGGTAGTATTCCGTACACAAAACTGTCTTATAATGGCGAAGGTAATTACTTCAATCTCTGGATGAATTCATTCGTTCCGGGATTTGCATATCGTTTAATATTTTTAATCTATTTCAACAAGTATGAAAAGCTTGTTGTAGATGATAATTTCATTTTCAAGGTTGTTTAATGGCACGCGATTTAGCTAATCTGTTTTCTTTAGTTGTTCCAGAGCATATGCTTGAGGATGCTCAGCTTCCTGCCGTTTCTAAGGTTGTCGCTTTCGATGATCTTGGAGATTTTATAGAAGAACGGGAAAGGATTCGCCGTAAGGTCGAGGAATCTTTAACCGCTATACCGCGTGTTGATTTTTCAGATTTTAGAAATCATGTTTTTTTTGATTCGGCTTTATCCAAGTTTAGCATTGCTAAAAATAAAATACTTGAACAATATCCGTATGCAGGTAACTCTGAGGATAATGACGATTTTGTCTCAACTAACTCGCTGTACGAAAGGTACGTGCTTTCGCAGTGGCCCCGCTACGCTGGATATATAAATTTAGCAAATAATCAGTATATTAGTGCTTCCGATATTAACGGCGCGCTGTATGTTGGTTCTTCCTCGCTGTACGTAGCTGCCAATATCCGTCCCAAGGCGGGGAATGCAGCTATTTTACAGAATATTAGTGGGACTAGCCCTTCGAAATTCGGTTATGAGCTACTGCTTTCTGGTACCAGTAATTTATTTATTAAATTTAATCTGTATTCTGGTTCCCAGGTTGCAACGATTAGCGCGTCATATACCTCAGCGCTTACTGAAAGTTTCAATACCGTTGCGGCGATGTATGATCAGCCTCAGCAAAAACTGAATTTATACCTCAATAAGGATGCTGTAGCCGTCACTGGCACGTCTTTACAGACAATTAATTTCGGTCCTTCTGTTGTGTATGTTGGAAGTGGATCTGGATATGCGAACTATTCTGGCGCTTTAGATGAAGTGCGTATTTTGCATACGTCTAGCGCTATTTTTCATGAGAAAAACTACGCTCGTCCAATTTCTTCCGAAGATTATGTTAAATTTTATTATAAATTTAACGAAAGTTATGTCGGAACATCATCGATTGACTCTACGGTAATTGATTATTCAAAAAATTCTATCCACGGTTCTATAGTCAATTACACTCAATCTGTTCGCGTCTCTGGAACGTCCATGGCACAGGAGCCTGGCGATCCTATTTTGTATAGTTTCCATTCTGGTGTGGCTGCTTATGTCGCTCAACAGGAAGCGTCGGCGTCCATTTACGATGCTGATAATCGAAACTATATTTTTCGGCTGATTCCTGAACGCTTACTGGAAGAAGATCAGGATGCAAATGGGCTTTTAATCTCGTTTTCATTAGCGATGGCTCGCTATTTTGACGAACTGAAAATGTATGTCGATCAGTTCGATAATCTGCGCGTTACGAATTACGGTGGAGCCGATGAAACGCCGGATTTAATGCTGCCGATGCTTAAAAGCTATTTTGGTTGGAAGGTAACAGACCATTTTGGCGACGCTAATCCGTTAGAATTTTTCTTTGGCGAAAACGTTATTTCCAGTGGTTCCATCGCGACGTCTCTACAGGATATTCGGAATGAATTCTGGCGTCGTATTTTAAATAATTTGCCTTATCTTTATAAAACGAAAGGAAAACGAACAAGCTTAGATGCATATTTCAACGTTTTAGGTCTAAATAAAAACCTACTAAACGTTAAAGAATATGGTTTTCTTAAATCTAACGCTATTACCGATGAAAAAATTGTCAAGGAAAAACCGTATAGCTTCCTTGGAATGGGTACAGGCAGCTACGGTAGTGGAAGCTATGTAAAAATACCGGCATTTTTATCGGCAGCGCAGACTTATTCTGAATGGACTATTGAGTCGTTTGTCCAGCTTCCGTACGATAGTGCATCCTACTCTACAAGCATAGCTACCGGCAGTTTATGGCAGTTTGTAAATACTGCTAATACACGTAGTTATTCATTGCTTTGGTCTGTTCCTGCAATCGGCAGCGCCACCGGCAGTTTAATCTTAACCGCAAGTGATGGACAGTCATTTACTGCGCCTGGTTTATCGATTTTCAATGGCCAGTTTGTTCATATTGCTGCAGGATTAAAGGGCGCAACGGCTAAACCTTTCATTTCTGTGCGTACTACAGATAATGGCGTAATCGCTTATAGCGCTAGTTTTACTGGAAGTACGGCTTTAAGCGGCGCATACACACAAAGTGTGTATGATTTCGTTATAGGAACAAATTCAGGTTCTCTTTTTAGGAATTCAGCGCAGGGTTATTTTGGTCCGGTGCGGTATTGGTCCCGTGAATTGTCAGGATCTGAGTTAGATGCGCACGCTTTAAATATAGAAAATGTCGGCATAAACAATCCGTTAGAGATTCCAAATCCCTTGGTTGCTTATTGGGGACTGAACGAATATAAAGTTTCTGATTCTAGCGGTAAGCTAAACGGAATTATGGACTTTTCACGCCATAATTTTATCGCTACTGGTTCTAATTTCCCGCCGTTGGCGAATCCGTACACGAAATTTTTAGTTAGCTACAGCTATATTAGCCCGTCTATTGACTTGAAATGGACAGAAAATAAGATACGAATTCGTAACCAGAGTGAAATTACCATTGCTGACGTGGCAACGGATACGAACCAAGTGTCTTTAGAGTTTAATCTTGTAGATTCACTGAACGAAGATATTTCAAAGATATTTTCTTCTATAGATTCTCTAAATACGGCTATTGGTGCGCCGATTAATAAATATCGGGACACCTATTCTGAATTAGAATCGTATCGACGGGTGTATTTCGACCGTCTTTCAACCAGTTTGAACTTTACGAATTTCTTCAAACTGTTTCGATGGTTTGATAAGAAATTAGCTCTGTCAATTAAACAGCTTTTACCAGCGCGTGTTAATTTTGTTGGCGGTGAATTCGTTGTCGATAGCCATTTCCTAGAGCGAAACAAATACCAGTATCAATACCCGCTGTTTAAAACGCCTAGGGACGTCGGAGAAGCGAATGTAGCTCCACTCCGTAACATGAGTGGTGCGGCTGTTCAAAAAGCGCTGGTGAGCCATAAGCCGCTTCAGGGGACGCATGTTGAACACTTATTTAGTCAGCGTCGAAAGTATTCGAAAAACGGTGTCAATATCCCTCCGCGTGAAGCTAGTGTTTTTATTGATGCTGAATTAGGGAAACGTTTTCTTGCGCGAACTGCAGAAGGTAACGAAAGAAGGAGTCGGGGAGGAGTAGTCGGTCGCAAAGTTTCAGGAGATACAGTAGATACAATAAATCATTCTACCGATAGTTCAAATTTTAGAAATGAATACGCGCGTAAAATAGATGCAGTAAATTTACTGCAAAATCGTACGAATAACCATGCTGATCCATTTGTTGCTCCTTCCCTCGGAAACGGCTATATGATTAAAGATTTGTATGCTGCTATGGATCCAGAGCATTATCTTAGCGGCATTAAAAAGACAATTCCTCTGGTCATTCGTGGAATAAGTGGAAGCACCAAGAATTTGGCATCGGGGACTTTCAGGCTTGTTGGAGCTACGGGCGTTGAATTAAGCCAAAGTTTATGGGATACAAATAACGTTCCTATCGACACTGGTTCGTTTATAGCGCAGGTTTTCGGTTTAACTTCGAGCGCGACAGACGAAAAACATGATGCATTAATGACGTTTTCTGTGTCCGCATCGTCGGGCAAGTTTAATTCGTCAGAAATTACTGTTCGTTTCAAAGATGGCAATTCTCAGTATTGGCAAACTTATCAAAATGTATTGTCTACTGGCATTTTCTTGTCAGCTTCTACTGGTGACGGCTGGGTAAATTTCTATAGTCGTTTAAATGTTGGTGGCGCAGTCAAGAAACCTCGTTTTTCATTCAATCGAAATAATGTCCATTGGTTTGTTTCCTCATCTACAGGAAAAACGTATACGTTTAAGGACTTCAAGCTGACTTTCAATCAGGCTTTGTCTGATTACGGCGTGCAGAAGTACAATGAAATGGATAATCAGAATAATCGTTTTGCGCCTGTATCTAGGAACATTATGCAAAAAATTTCACCGTCTGTTTTAGTCATAACTGGATCCGGATTTTTTGGCAGGACGTATGACAAGATAGGCAGCGATGTTGATTATTTCTGGGTCTATGATTATGATATTGATTCAAAAGGTCAAGATTATTATCTGGGACTTATAGATAGCCGCGAGCCTGTTATTTTTAAACCTGTAGGTAATGATTTAAACATTTATCCGCTGACTCCGTATATGCCTAGTGGAACTTATAGTGAATACGAAGCTAGAAGTATGGCTATTAATAAACAAAATGAAATTTTTGTTGCTGTTGGCAATACAGGCGCAGGAAATGGCACTTTCTACATAATGAAAAGTGTAGATGGTGGAAAATCTTTTTATCGTTGGTTTAAAGAAGATATTTATCTTTTTGATATTATGAAAACCGATATGAAGATGGATTCTAGCGGTACTTTATATAGGTCATACTTTAGTAGGTCTTTTGGTCAAAATAATGATAATGTAGTGGCAGTTTCGCGTATTTCTGGTAGCGTTAGTGGTAGTCAAAGTATAATTTTTTCTGCTACAAACTACTTGGCAAATCCATTTGGATATACAAACAATAGTCCTCCTATTCTTGCTATTGATAAAAATGATGTTTTGTATTTAGCGAATACAGGTGGTGGTCCGAGCACTAACGCAGGGTATACTGGTTCTCTTTTTAGAAGTTCTGATCATGGGACGACATGGGAGCAAGTTTTAGCTCAGCAGGATGTTTTCCTTAATAATCTTACTATTGGTTACGATAATAGTGTTATTGTAATGAGAATAACAGGAGGTTACGGGTATAGGTCAACAACAGGGCAAGCAGGTACGTTTTCAACCTTTACACT
>JACCDR011655304.1_pt1 | contig 16245 bp, 29 predicted proteins | sample 7446431 | NCBI WGS metagenome assembly JACCDR01 (sample SAMN15323443, study PRJNA562643) | freshwater metagenome | isolation source: river surface water | place: USA:Blue River Watershed | collected 2017-08-17 | reverse complement strand
ATCCAGTAGGCAAGGTGGACTTCCTTCGTAACTTTCATGTCCTGCTCCATTTCTTCATTTGCTTCGGTTCGAGAAACTGGTCCCGCCAGTTGCCGCGGCATTCGGTGGCTTCCATCACTTCACGCGCGGCCTTGATGCGCTCTTGAGCAACGGTTTGCTCGAAGGTCGAGCGCTTCATCACAACCACCTTGTCGGCTTCGTCGGCAACCAGGCCGTAGGCAGTGCCAAGCACCGCGACGGTGATCAGCACTTGGCATACGCGCTTGAGGCCGGTCGGCATGGGCTCGGGTTCGCACCCGTACTGCTTGAGGTCGGTAGGCGTCATCCCTTCACCCTCCGAATAACCGCCTGCGCATCAAAGTCCGCGCCGGTCTGATTGGCCATGTCCATCGCCACGGCGAGGACAACCTCGGGCGTGGGGTCGATGCCTTCCTGCGCCCAGCCGATGCACGCCTCGGTGAAGCGCTTGAGCCACGCGATGGCCTCTTCGCCGCGCCCACCGTTGCGGGCCGACTGCAGGGCAAGGCCGATGTCGGTTTGCAGGGCGCGCTTTGCCGATTCGATTTCGCGCAACTGGTCGGCAACAATGCTGATGGGGTCTGCGCCGCAAAGGCGGTCGAGGGCGCCGGGGGTCATCTGCTCAACTCGCACTAGAGGCCGATGCGCTTCAACGCGCGCGCCTTGTTGGCGGCCGTCAATTCACCGCCGTGAAACTGAACGCCGCCGCGCTCGTCCTTGGCGACGCCGCGCGCCCTTTCAATCTGACGGGCGATCTTCGTGCCGGCGGGAAGGTCTGCGCCATGCGTGGCGCGCTTGCTGGTCTTGCGTGCATCGGGATAGCGTTTCATCACAATCTCCTAAATGAGTCCGTGGCTTCCACACGGTCCGAGTTGCTAACCCTTTCGGGACTCTTGGCAACTTGCCAGCGGCTTTCGGTCAATGCCATGTCGCCGTCGAGGGGTTCACCGGGGCGCGGGATGCGCCTTGAGATAAGTAAAACATAATGTTTCGTATGTGTCAAACAATTTGTTTTGCTTTTTGCTACACTTCCCCAACTCGCCAAATTCAAGGCGAAAAAATGCCCGCGTTGCGCGGGCTGGGAGTTGGTGATGCCGAAGTGGCGAAGATGGTGGCGCGGCAGTGCGGTGGCTGTTGCGCGCCGCGCTCTGTGGTCGATTCCCGACTATCCCCTGCTAGGAGACATCATCGCCATGGTGTTGCGGTGGTGGTGCCGACTCAATCAAATCTGCCTTGTTGCCGACGTACTTGAGATTGCCACTCCTGATCAGCCGTCGAACATCCTGGAGTAGATTCTGCTCGGTGCGCGGACCTTCGCGCGGCGCATCGCCGGTGTGCACATGGCCGCGATGGCAGGAGATCGCAATACGCGTTCGAACCTCAGTTTCATCCACGACAACCGTGATTCGACTTTCCGCTGCGCATTTTGGGCACGACTCATTGACGACGTAGCGTTTGCCGTCAGGCATGGCGGCCCTTTCGGCACAGTCGCGCTTCTCGCTTCGTCTTGGCCTTGTGATCCTCGACCGTGAGCCACTGCATGTTGCTCGGGCTGTCCGACCCGCCGCACTTGAGCGGCGTTACATGGTCGATCTGGTAGCCAGGGCAGGGGCCGCGGCGCTTCTCGGTGATTGGGCAGGGGTTCAAGCGCTGAAACTCGGCGCGTGCTGCGCGCGAGCGCGCTTCTGCGCCCGAAGTCGCCAGCAGCAAGATGGCGGCGAGCGCCGCGACGCTATTTCTTGTCGAATTGGTCAAAAAAGTTTTCGGGCTTTGCTTTTGGTGGCGCGTTTGGAACGTCGTTCAGCCACGGCTTTTGTGTGGGCGCTGGAGGCGGGTTGTATGGCGGCGGGAGCGGTCGATAGTGACTGATGTTGCCGTGGTGCAACTCGCCAGTCCATCGGTCAAGCACAAATGCATTAGCAGGCGGCGCAACCTGAAGGTCATAGCGAACCAACCAGCTAACCCAAAGCAAAACAAACGCAAGCCCGATGGCTATGTTTTTTGGGGTCATGGCGCGTTCAAAAAAAACGCATTGTTGCTTCGCGCACTACGCCGCAAATCACCGCATCATCTGACATGCGCAACAGCGGATAGGCGGGATTGAGGGGCTTGAGATATAGCGTGCCAGCGTCTTTCACCAGTTGTTTGAAAGTGCATTCCTCGTCGCCGTTTTGGCGAACAACCACGTAGGCACCTGGCACCGCCTCGACCTCAGGCTCCACAATGATGATGATGCCGTGCGGGAAGCTGGGCGAGCCCGACGGGTTGGTCATGGAATCGCCCTTCACGCGCAGTGCGTAGGTGTGCTGCCGCACCGGTACGGTGGTTTCAATCCATTCGTCGGCATCGCCAGGGTGGAAGTTATCGACAACGCCGGCCCAGTCGCCAGCTTGCACCCATGAAATGAGCGGCACGCGGCCTTTGATGTCGGGGCCGGGGCTGGTGTTGGGTTTATCGGGAAGCGGCGCGCGGCCCAGCAATTGATCGACCGTCCAGCCAAGCCCATCCGCAACGCGCTCAAGCTCGCTACCGGGCATGCCACGTGACAACCAATTGGTCAATACCTGCATGCTTTCTAGGCCGAGCACGCTGACAGCAAAGTAGGTTTTGTCCCATCCGCGAGATTGGGCCTCGGTCCAAGCGCGCCGTATGGCCTCTTGAAGTTTGTTGGCCGGAGTCATGGCAGCACGTTAAACGCTTCGTTTGCCATGCGCGACACATATTGTTTGACTTGAATGAAACAATATGTTTTACTTCGCGAATGAATGCGATCGACAAAGCAATCGAACTGTGTGGCGGTACCTCGGCCATGGCAGAAGCGTTGGGCGTGGAATACCCGCAGACCGTCAACAACTGGCGGTCCCGTGGAGCGCCTATTGATCAATGCGCCGCTATTGAGCGCGCATGCGGCTGCAAGGTCACGCGGCGCGATCTGCGCCCCGATGACTGGTGGCGCATTTGGCCGGAGTTGGTCACTAAGGCGCATCCGATCCCCGCCGAGAAGGCCGCCGCCTGATGCCAGCCGCCGCCCTCCACGCCAGTTCGCCGATGCACGACCAGGTGTTGGCCTCGCGCTCATCTGAAACGGTGGAGTTGCGCCAGCACATTGAACGCGAAGTGTCGGACGTCCTTGATGCGGTGGCCAAGGCCAAGCGCGTGACGCGATCCGAACTGGTGGAAGAGATTTTGGGCAAGTGGGCCTCCGCGAAGGTGTTGGAAGCAACTATGGTCCAGCGCCTCACGCGAAGCCACGGAACACGGTGGGAATCGCTTGGAGGTGCGTCGGAATGACCCTCGCATACACCCTGATTGCGGTCGGCCTGTACCTGCTGGCCATCCGTTGCGTGCTGGCGCTTTTCGAGGTGGGGCGCCCATGAAAGAAACCCTCGGCCTACTCGCCATTGCCTGCATAGGCGGTCTGCTGGCCTACCTGATCGACTGCGCCGATGACGCCATCGCGGCGATTTTGGATGAGGTGGATTTGTGATGCAGAAAAACGAAACCCGGACGGTGGCTGCCGGCCGGGCCTCTAACCACGATGACCTATCAGGAGGCTTCATGGCTGACGAAAGTTTAGCGGATTACACCGAGTTTCTACAATCGAAGTTCAAGTTCTCGACGGCGCACGGGTTTGATGTGGCCGACGATGAAATCACGCCTTGCCTGTTCCCGCATCAGCGCGACATCGTGCGGTGGGCGGTGAAGGGCGGCCGGCGCGCGATCTTTGCCGCTTTTGGCCTTGGCAAGACGGTCATGCAAATCGAGACGTTGCGCCTGCTGCACAAGCGCGAGCCGGGGCGGTATCTGATTATTGCGCCGCTCGGCGTGCGGCAGGAATTCGCCCGTGATGCGCGCGACATGTTCGGGCTGACGTTCAACTTCGTGCGCCGCTCGGAAGAGGTTGTTGACCTTGGGTTCTACATCACGAATTACGAGAGCGTGCGTGACGGCAAGCTGGACGTGGCTTTGTTCGATGGCATCAGCCTGGACGAAGCAAGCGTTCTTCGCTCATACGGCAGCAAGACTTATCAGGAGTTCCTGACGCTGTTTGGCGACACGAAGTATCGTTTCGTGGCCACGGCTACCCCGTCGCCGAACCGCTACAAGGAACTGATCCACTACGCGGGCTTCCTCGGTGTGATGGATACCGGCCAAGCGCTCACGCGGTTTTTCCAGCGGGACAGCACGCAAGCGAACAACCTGACGCTGTATCCGCACATGGAGCGTGAATTTTTCGTGTGGCTGCATTCGTGGGCGATCTTCGTTCAGCGGCCTTCCGACTTAGGCTACAGCGATGACGGCTATGTGCTGCCCGAGTTGGACATCCACTATCACGAAGTCAAGGTCAAAGACCTGACAGGTGGGGTTGATCGTGATGGCCAACATCAGTTGATCCGCGATTCGGCCATCGGGCTCAAGGATGCGGCGACGGAGAAGCGCGAGAGCATTGGCGAGCGCGTTGGTAAAGCTGCTGAGTTGCTGGCCAGCCGGCCGGGCGAGAACTGCATCCTTTGGCATGACCTGGAAGCCGAGCGGCACGCCATCAAGAGCGCAATTCCTGCGGCCGTGAGCGTGTTTGGCAGCCAAGACTTGGAAGAGCGCGAGCAGGCCATCATCGACTTCTCGGACGGTGGGTATCAGTACCTTTCGACCAAGCCCGAAATCGCCGGCAGCGGATGCAATTTTCAGCGGCATTGCGCCTGGGCGATCTTTGTTGGCATCGGCTACAAATTTAACGATTTCATCCAGTCGATCTATCGCATCCAGCGGTTCGGCCAGTCGCGGCCGGTGCGGATCGACATCATCTACACCGAGACTGAGCGCGAGATTTTGGCCGCGCTGCAGGCGAAATGGGCCGAGGATTCCGTCCTGCGTGAGCGCATGTCGGAAATCATCCGCGAACATGGGTTATCGACCACCGGGCTTGAGGCGCAGCTATCGCGCACGTGGGGCCTGACGCGGGTTGAAGAGCGCGGCGAGCATTACCACGTGGCTAACAATGATTGCGTGGCCGAATCGCGCCTGATGGCTGATGACAGCGTGGACCTGATCCACACGTCGATTCCGTTTGGCAATCACTACGAGTACAGCGCGAGTTACAACGACTTCGGGCATAACGAGGACAACCCGGCGTTCTTCCGCCAGATGGATTACCTGACGCCGGAACTGCTGCGTATCCTGCGGCCGGGGCGGGTGGCGGCTATCCATGTGAAGGACCGTATCCGGTTTGGCAATGTCACCGGCGACGGCATGCCTACGGTGGACCCGTTTCACTCCGACTGCATTGTGCATTACCGCAAGCATGGCTTCCGGTACATGGGGATGATCACGGTCGTTACCGATGTGGTGCGCGAGAACAATCAGACGTACCGCCTGGGCTGGTCGGAGCAGTGCAAGGACGGTTCCAAGATGGGCGTCGGCTCGCCGGAATACATCCTGCTGTTCCGCAAGTTGCCGACCGATACCAGTCGGGCTTATGCCGATGTGCCGGTGACCAAGACCAAGGCGGAGTACACCCGTGGGCGGTGGCAGATCGATGCCGGCGCGTTCTGGCGGTCCTCTGGCAATCGGCATTTGACGGCTGACGAGCTGGCCGGTTTTGGGCCGGACACACTTGGCAAGGTGTTCGCACAGTACTCGCTCGAAACGGTCTATGACTATGAGCAGCACGTGAGGTTGGCCGAGGCCTTGGACGAGAAGGGTGCGCTGCCGTCGACGTTTGCGTGCATGACGCCGGGTAGCCATGACCCGGATGTGTGGCATGACGTGAACCGGATGTTGACCCTGAACGGCGAGCAGTCGAAGCGTAATCAGGAGCAGCACATATGCCCTCTGCAATTCGACATCGTTGATCGAATCATCACGCGCTACAGCAACAAAGGCGACCTGGTGTTTGACCCGTTTGGTGGGCTGTTCACGGTGCCGTATCGAGCCATCAAGTTGGGGCGTAAGGGCAGGGCTGTTGAATTGAATCCAGCCTATTACCGGGACGGGCTTAAGTACCTGCGCGCGATTGAGCGTGAGATTGCCATGCCCGACTTGTTTGCGTTTGCGGAGGTCGCATGACCAAAGGCGACGTCATCCAGATGCCCAGCGGCAAGCGTGCGATGTACATGGGCGGCAGTGACTTCGGCGCGCAGTTCGTCTATGTGGACGAGAAGGGCGAGCCGTTGCGGACCCCGCATGACCGGAAGGTGCTGGACACGTTCTGCATTCGGTCGTTGCGCCTGCTGGCACGGCTGCAGCCGGAGTACGCCAGTGTTTGAACTCACTATTCCGCAATCCCTCGCCGATCTGCCGGGGCGTGTGCACATCTGCGGCGATGACGAAGAGTTGCCGCCCAAGACCCATGCCGAGCGCATGGCGCAGATGAAAGCCGCTCAAGAGGCCCGATCGCGCGAGAACAAGCGCCGGCTGGACCGGTTGAGCTATGCCCGGCATCGCAAAGACATCCTGGCTCGCAAGCGTGCGCGGTATGCGCAGAGGAAGGGGGCGTAGGTGTGGCTCTACATACCCTCTCCCTGTGTTCCGGCGTTGGAATGCTCGACCTCGGACTCGAAGCCGGACTCGGCCATCTTGGAATCGTGGCGCGAACAGTCGCTTACGTCGAGCGGGAAGCCTATGCCGCGAGCCAGCTTGTTGCGCTCATGGAAGCGGGGCTCATACCTCCGGCGGTTGTTTGGTCTGACCTTAGCACCTTCGACGGCCGCCCTTGGCGCGGCATCGTGGATTGCCTCGTTGCAGGCTTGCCGTGCCAGCCCTACAGCGTTGCTGGAAAACAGCAAGGACTTAGCGACAGCCGCAGCTTTGGCGACGGTGATGGCCCCATCCCGCACGCCCTGCGCATCATCGCCGAGTCTCGACCCGCCCTGGTCTGGCTTGAAAACGTGCCTCCCTGGGTTAGAGGGGGATTCTTCCGACCAGTCGGAGAGGAGCTATGCCGAATGGGTTACGCGGTCGCAGAACCGGTCTTCCTCGCTGCGTCGGATGTTGGTGCATCGCATCGGCGTGAACGGGTCTTTGTGCTGGCCTACTGCCCGGACAGAGGACGGCGAATCCTGCGGGAATCATCCGGGCGCGACGGATTCATTGACCGGGGCGACACGCACATGGATGACGCCTGCGGCGAACGAGGGGCAAGGCAAGGATTACACGCTCGATCGCGGCAATCCGGACAGTCCGCATTGGCAGAACAAGGTGGCGCGCGGCGCGGTGAATGCGGCGGGGATGCTTTCGGACGATCTGAGTTCATCGGCGACGAATTGGCCTACCCCGGCAGCGCGCGACCACAAAGGCACGAACAGCCAGCAGCACATGAACAGGACGGACGGACGGACGGACGGACGGAGCAGGAATCATGCCAATCAACTTCCCAACTTCGTGATGATGAACTTTTCGCACCCGGACCCGCAGACCCAAGATGGCCCGACATCATCGCCCGAAAGCCATGGCTCGCCCCGGCGACTGAACCCGGCGTTCGGATGCTGGTTGATGGGACTCCCCTCATGGTGGACGAACAGCGCCGTCACCAGTTGCGCGCAGTCGGAAATGGCGCGGTACCGGCAGTCTTTGCGGCAGCGGTTGTCCTGCTTGCTCGAGGATTGATGTGATGCAAGCCGACCTATTCACGAACCAGCCGGCGGCGATGCGTCCGATGCCGGAAGGACGGGCAACCCCCTTTCCGCCCGAAAGCGCGCGGCCGGCGCGTAACGCATCGACCGGCCACGATAACCGCGGCATGCGCGACACCAGCCGGGAGGCGTTCGCCGACCACAAGGAAACCGGCCGGCTGGGCAAGCAACAGCAGGCGGTGTTTTCCGCGCTCACGCGATCCGGGCTGGCGTTCACGCGGGCCGAGCTCGCGCAGCACATGGGCATCCCCGTCGCTTCCATCTGCGGCCGGGTCAAGGAACTGCTGGACCTGAAGGTCATTGTTGAAGACGCGCGCCGGCCCTGCTCGGTGACGCAGAAGAACGCGCACCCGGTGAGGGCAAAGTGAGCGCGAAATCCGACACCTGGCACACGTTCGAAGTGGAACATCTTGACTCACTGCCGCATCGCGCCGGCGTCTATGCGGTGTTTGTTGGCGGCGAACTCGTTTACGTCGGGCAGTCGAATGACCTCTGTGTGCGGTTCCGCGGGCACAACATTCGATGCGGGTTTGACGCCAATATCAAGCTGCCATGGTGCGATGTTCCATGGGCCACGCCGGTATATGTGAAGGTCAAGTTTTCGCGCGTGTTGGGGGATTGGGCGATGTGGGAAATTCGCCTGATAACTCGATTGAAGCCGCGGTTCAATAGAAATTACGTTCGACTGCGTGCGGCATGAATCATTACCCACGTCACATAGGCGATTGGATTCGTGACACCGCTCATCTGAGCGAGGTCGAGGAGTGCATCTATTCACGGATGATCGACCAGTACTACAGCCGCGAGAAGCCGTTGCCGGCTGATCCGGTTGCGGTGTGTCGGTTGGTGCGAGCCGGAAGCAAGGAAGCGCGCAAGGCCGTTCAGGTGGTGCTTGCTGAATTCTTTGAGCAAAGCAATGAAGGATGGCGACAAAAGCGATGCGATTCGGAATTGCAGCGCTATGCGGAAAGGTCTGCCAAAGCAGCAAAAAGTGCCGCAGTTAGATGGGGTGGATCGAATAGCGATGGCAATGCGAACGCAGATGCGAACGCATTCAACGAGCATGTCGAGCGCATTGCTAACCAGAACCAAGAGCCAGTAACCAATAAAACCTTATCCACCCCTACCGGGGTGGAAGTCCCCGGCGGCGAAAACCTGCCGCCAGGGACGTCGCCGTCAGATCGCCCGAAAAAGGCAATTCCCGACTGCGATCACGTCGGGGTTGTCGCGGCGTATCACGCTGCGCTGCCCATGTGCCCGCAGGTCATCGAGTGGAATGCCACGCGGCGCGGCTACCTGCAAGCCCGGTGGCGCGAGAAGGGCGCAGCGCTGAACTGGCAATCGCAGGCCGACGGGGTGGCCTATTTCACGCGGTATTTCGATCACGTTCGGGAATCCAAATTTTTGACTGGCCGGGCCAACGGGCGCCCCGGTCAACCGCCGTTCATTGCGGACCTGGAATGGCTGGTCCGTCCGACCAATTTCGCCAAAGTGGTGGAGGGCAAATACCATGGCGCGTAAGACGTTTTCCGATGTGAAACGGGAGGTGGCCACCAATGCGCCGCCGGCCCGCCCTGACTGGATGTGCGCTGCTTGGGGCTGTCCTTTGCGCGGGACCATGTTCAGTGGGTCCGAGGGCAAGTGCTTCATCCACGAATCGCACTCGCACATGAACCTGCAGGCGCTGACGCGCGAAATTGCCGCGCGCGATCAGCTTTTCAGCGCCATGGAAGCGGTCTTGGTGAACGTCGATTTGGTGATGTGGTGGACGGAAATTCCGGGGAAGTATGCACGTCCGTTCCGCGATCTAAACCGCCTTGACCTTCTGCCAACGCCGGAAGAGCGCCGCAAGACGATTACGGCATGGGCGCGCCGCGTCCGCAATCAACTTGAGGTGGAGGTCTTGGCCGCGCTGGGCTTGAACATCGCCACTGGCAAGAAGCCGATCGACACCGAACCGCGGGTATATGCCCCGTCCGACGAGGATGTTGCGGCGGCTGCCGCAGCGGAAGCCGCAATCGCGTCGGGCACTTGGCGCAAGGTGGGCGCGGTGGCCGAGGCCGCATGACATGCAAATTCCGCATCACTCTGCCAGAGAAGGGCTCGATCACGTTGACCAGCCCGATGGACTGGTTCGAGTGCCACGCCAAGATCCTCGAAGTGATGGGCATCAAGGACGCCGGGCCGGTGACAAGCGAGACCCAGGCTGCGAAGCATGCCGACAAGGCGGCGAATTCTGCACGCCGTCATGCCGCGAATTCGCGCGGTTCGGGAATGCGGCATGACCTATCGTAGAAGCGCGCTTAGCCTGGCTCTTGTGTCCGCAATGGCGCTTGCTGCGGGCTATTGGGGTGACTCTGATTCGATGTTGTGGGTAAGCGGATGGGTTGCGGGCTTGGGTTTTACGCTTTGGATGGAGCGGTACAAAGATGCCTAGCGGGCTGCGCTGGACCGAAGAGCAGTTGGCTGCTGCTGTGCGTGTCGGCCGCAAGCAGAACAAAGGGCCGCGCACCCAGGCGGAAAAGTCTGTCGACCTGCCGAAGCCGAAGTATCGCAACCAGAAAACGGAGACCGAGCATGGGAAGTTTGATAGCCGGAAGGAAGCGGAGCGGTACGCCGAGCTTGTCTTGCTCGAGCGCGCCGGGCGCATTGCGAACCTCCGGCGCCAGGTTCCGTTTGCGCTGGTGGTCGGCGGGGTTCACGTCTGCGACTACGTGGCCGACGCGACGTACCAGGAGGGCGAGCGGCTGGTGGTCGAGGACGTGAAGGGCATGCGCACGCCGGTTTACCGCCTCAAGAAGCGGCTGATGCTGGCCTGCCATTCGATTGACATCAAGGAACTGTGATGGGCACCTACCAACGCAAGAGCAAGCCGACAAAGTACCAGAAGGACATGCTCTCCAACATCAGCATGAGCAAGCGCCAGGGGCAGCGGCTGGCCGCCGGCGGATCGCTTGAGGGCAAGCCCAGCGATTACGCCAACGACGCCACGGACGAAGAGCGCCGGCGCCGGGACGCCCGGCATGCGCTTGAGGATCGGCGGATTGCCATCGAGCTCGGGATTGATCGGGAGGGGCGGTGAGCGAAGTCATGCTGACCAAGCAGATCCCGCTCGCCCTTACCGAGTCGGAAAGCGCCGTCATGCGTCGCGTGCTGTTTGAATCGGTCGACGGCCTGGATGACCGGTCCAAGAAGGGATGGCGCAGGTTTTGGAACATGATCGTCAAGGCCGAGCCGGGCGAGGTTTTTTCGGTTCAGACCTGGTTCCCGCGGGTAGGACCCTTCCATCGGCTGCACATGGTCATGGAGCAGGCGGTTTTTCAGTCCCAGGAGCGCATCGCCGAATTTGAAATGTTCCGGACCTGGACCAAGATCGGGGCCGGGTTTTGCGATTGGATACCGGGCCCCAAGGGCGCCGTGATCCCGGTGCCGAAGTCGATCGCCTACCGGAATCTGGACGAAGAGGGCATGCGGGAGTACCACGAGGCCTGCATGCGGTTCTGGCGCGGTGAGCGGGCGCAGAAGGTCCTATGGCCCCACCTGGACCCCCACCAGCGCGCCGACATGATGGAAACGGTTTTGGGAGGGTTTGAGCGGTGAATTCCAAGAACAAAGCCAAGCCCACCATGGCCGAAGAGCGCCACATCCTGCGGGTCAAGGAGTCCGGCTGCGCCGTCTGTGAAGCATCAGGCCCCAGCGAGGCCCATGAAATCAAGCAGGGGCAGTGGTGGACGTCGATCGCCCTGTGCCCAAGCTGCCATCGGGACGGAAAGATGGGCATCCACGGAGAAAAACGGATGTGGTTGATCATGAAAATGGACGAGCTGGACGCTCTCGATGTGACGCTGGGACGGATTTACGGCCCGCTCAAGAGGGTTGCATGACCAACGCCATGCAAACCATCCGCCGGCATCAGGACGTACTTGCCGCCATGGCCGACAACCATGCTCAAGCCATCCGCGCCCAAGCGGTCGCCGAAGTCACAAGCGGCATTGCCTCGCCCGAATACCGCCGCGCCACCCTGACGTTGCGCAGCGTGCGCGCAGTCATCAAGTGCTGCCAGTTTGAAATCGACTTCGCCCGGGAGCAGTTGGCCAGGGCCTGTGATCCTTGGTTCCAGCCATGACCCACACCATCGAATCCCGCTTCGCCCGCGATCCCTCGGCTGCCGCCGAAACCCTTCAGGAGGAACGACTCGGATGTATCCGCTGCCAGAACTCACGCGCCGACCATCAGGACGCCTACTGCCTGCCGGCCCGGAACATCGGGAAGCCGGTAAGCCGTGTCCCGTTCCCCCATTCCGGGCCCGGGTGCCCGCATTTCAGGAGCCGTGATGTCGCTTGAGCGCTACTCGCACGCAACGAATTCCAGCGATTTGGGCATGAGCGACTGGAAAACCCTAGATGTCGACTGGATCGCGGCGGCCGGCGCCTGCCAAGTGCGTGGTGACCCGCTGCCTGCCCAAGTGGCGCGATGGCTGGCCGGCGATCATCGACAAGTGTTCACGGTGATGGCGACGCTGCAGAAGCGGTACGGCAAGGCCAAGACCCTGAACAACGACGCGCGGGACGACATCATGGCTGCAATGGCTTGGTGGCACGATCGAGCGTGCTCGGTTTGCAAAGGGCGGGGCCATCCGACCGCGCCTGACACACCGATTTTGTTGGAAGAGGATTGTTTGGCGTGCCGCGGCGCGGGCCTGGCGCCGCACGATAGAACGACCGATGCCTATTCATGGGGGCTTCGAGAGCTTGATGGCGCGGCCTCGACATGTGCATACGAAGTCGGCGCGAAAGTGGGCTTGACGCGCGAAATTGTTTGACCTACTATCCGCCCGTCCGTCGGTGTGCCAAGTGGTTCGCCACGAGGTTTTCCCATCACGGGAGACGTGCCGACAAAATTTCCCAAAGCCTCGCATTCGCGGGGCTTTTTGCTTTCCGGCCGCCGCGGGCTGGAACTGCCGCAGGACGAGCAACCTCCTCGCGCAGATGAGAGCGGCGCACCATGGCAGACGAGTGTCACCTGACTGCCCGGGGCTTCTAATTTGGTCGAGGGCAGACCCCCGCAAGCGTCAGATCGCGGCCGTGGCCCAGCGGCGCCGGATTGCGTAACCGGCACCAACACGCATGCGGCTTAGTCGGAAAGCCCGAACAACCCCCTGTTCCAAGCAGGCCGCAGCCGTGTTGGCGCCAGAAGGCGGTGTCTGATAGTAGGAACATCCCTGCCCGTCCCTCGTAACACGGGCGCCAACCCCAGTGTGTCTCCTCTGCAACCCTGCAGACTTAGCCCGCCTCGCGCGGGCTTTTTTCATTCGGCAAGCGGACCAGAGCCGCACCCAAGTATCGACCGCAGCCTAGCGACGGAATGACCCCGGGCGGTTTCCTCCCTCATGGCCGCCTACAAGGACCGGGCGCCAGCACCATTCAGGAGCATTCTCAATGCGTTTGATTTCTTTGATTGTAAGTGCTTGATTCTTTGAATGAAATCAAGCCAAATCAAACCGGAAAAGAGTCGCGGCGGGAAACGGCCGGGCGCCGGGCGCAAGAAGGGCGCGAAGGATCTGGCCACGATCGCCAAGGAACAGGCCATCAAGGAAGCGGTTGCCGAGGCGCGGGCCGCTGGCGTGACGCCACTCGAAGTGATGACCGAGGCCATGCGCGAGATTTACTACGGGCCGGATGGCAAGGGCAAGAACGCGCTTGCTGCGTTCAACCTGGCCAAGGAGATCGCGCCGTACATGCACGCCAAACTGACTTCGGTGAAGGCTGATGTCAAAACTGACGAGACTGTTACCGTCGTCCATCGAGCAGTATTCGAGATTGATGCTCTCATGGAAAGAGCGCTTCTCCCCGGAAGAGTTGAGGGAGGTCTACCGGCAGATGGGCAGGCAGGACCTGTACTTCCTGCTGCGCTACCTGCTGAACCGTCCCGACACTGAGCACCCCTGGCTGTTTGACCGGTGCCGCGAGGTGCAGGCCCAGCCGGACGGCTTTTTGGACCTGTGGGCCAGGGGGCACTACAAGTCGACCATCATCACTTTCGCGCTGACGATTCAGGACATCCTGAACGATCCGGAGGTGACGTTTGGCATTTTCAGCCACACCAGGCCGATCGCCAAATCGTTCCTGCGCCAGATCAAGGGCGAATTTGAGCAGAACACGACGCTCAAGGCGCTGTACGACGATGTGCTGTGGGAAAACCCCGGCAAAGAGGCGCCGAAGTGGAGTGAGGACGACGGGATTGTCGTCAAGCGCAAGGGCAACCCCAAGGAATCGACCATCGAGGCCTGGGGCTTGGTCGACGGCCAGCCGACCGGCCGGCACTTCAAGAAGAAGCTCTACGACGACGTGGTAACGGTCGAATCGGTCGGTACGGCCGAAATGATCCAGAAAACCACCGAGCGCTGGGGCATGTCGATGAACCTGGGCTCGACGGTGTGCGTGGACCGGTATGCAGCCACCCGGTACCACAAGAACGACACCTACCGGCACATGATCGACATTGGCGCGGTGAAGCCGCGGGTGTATGCCGCCACGAACAACGGCCGGGAGGACGGCGAGCCGGTGTTTCTGTCGCGCGACCAGCTTGCCAAGAAGCGCCGGGACATGGGCCCGTACATTTTCGGAGCACAGATGCTGCAGAACCCGACCGCCGACGCCAAGCAAGGCTTCCAGGAGGAATGGCTGAACTACTGGCCTGCGGACCGGTGGAGCGGCTTGAATGTGTACCTGATCGTGGATCCGGCGAACGCAAAAAAGACCGCGCGCAACCACAACCCGGATTACACGGCCTTCGAGGTGGTGGGCTTGGGCGCCGACAACAAGTACCGGACCATCTGGCATGCCCGGATGCGCCTGAACCTGAAAGAGCGCACCGATTGGCTGTTCAAGCTGCACCGCAAATTCCGGCCTATCAAGGTGGGCTACGAGCAGACCGGCAAGGATTCGGACATCCAGCACATCAAGTACGTGCAGGAGCGCGACCACTACGAGTTCGACATCGTGGCGCTTGCACCGGGCGGCCACAAGCTCGACATGATCAAGAAACTGGTGCCGATCTTCGAGGCGGGCCGCTGGCTGCTGCCGAAATCCTGCTTGGTGACCAACGACGAGGGATTGCCGGAGGACATGACGCACACCTTCGTCAACTTTGAATATCACGACTTCCCGGTGGCCAGCCATGACGATATGTGGGACTCGAAACGGCATGTCCTGGCGCCTGAACTGGGCGCGGAGTTCCCGATGATCCCGGTGCAGGACGAGCGGCCGGACTGGCTCAAGCGCCTCAAGATCGGCCGGCCGGGCGGGTCAGCGATGAGCGCATAACCATGGCCAAGGTCTACATCACCGAATACGTGGCCATGGGGCAGGAATGGGCTGGCAGCCGGCCGATCGCCGCAGTGCAGGAGCCAGCGAATGTCGATCAGGCGCCCATCACGCTATCTGCCAGTTCGCAGCAGTCGGAGCCATTCGCCGGGAATACACGTCTGATTCGGGTGCATACCGACGGGGTTTTGTCGTTTGCGGTGGGGGCGGACCCTACCGCCACTACCAGCAACAGGCGCATGGGTGCGGGCCAGACCGAGTATTTCGGCGTGACGCCCAGCCATCGAATCGCAGTCATCGAAAACACGTAAGGAGCCGCCATGGCGATTGGAAACATCGTGCCAGGCGTCAGCGAGGGCGCTATTGAAGCGCTTTTGACGATGCTGGCCAGCCCGGATGCCGCCAAGGCCCGGCTCGAAGAGTTGGCGCAAGCCGTTGAAGCGCAGAAAGCGGCCGAAGCGGATGCCGTGAAAGCGCTGGAAGCGGCGCGCGCAGAACAGGAAACGGCCGCCCAGGTGACCGCAGAAGCCAACAAGGTTCGCGCCGATGCCAATCGGGCCTACGATCGCACCAAAGAAATTGAGGCCGAAAACGCCGCGAACAGGCAAGCGCTTGAAGCGCAGTCCAAGCAGTTGGCCGACGATCGCGCGGCGCTGGAAGCCGACATGGCGGCGCGGGAAGAGGCGCTTAGTACAGCAATGGCTGATCTGGAAACGGCCAAAACAGCATTTTTCGAGGGCCGGGCGGCTATTGAAGCGTCACTTGCCCTGCGAAGCGCAAATCTTGATGCCATGCAGGCCGAATGCGCCGCGAAAACAGCTCAACTTGACCAGCGCCTGACCGCGATTCGCGCGGCGGCGGGAGCCTGACCATGCCCAAATCCACCGCCACCTGCAACAGCATCATCAACCTCATGTATCGCGCCACGGCCTGGGCCAACGTGGCCGACAACGCCGCATCAAGCCCGCTCACCAACACCTACGTCGCGCTGCACACGGCCGACCTCACCGCCGGCACCAACCAGCAAAGCGAGGACGAAACCGCGTACACCAACTACGCGCGCGTCGCGGTGGCGCGCTCCACCGGATGGGATGCCGCCTCGGGCGGGGCAACGCAAAATGCCGCCACCATCAGTTTTGCCCAATGCGGCGCCTCGGGGGCAACCCTGACGCACGTGTCCACCGGCGTCGGCTCATCCGGCACCACGGCCGTGTGGCACTACGGCGCACTGAATTCCTCGCTGGTGGTGTCGTCCGGCATCACGCCGCAGT
>JACCDR010712656.1_pt1 | contig 16249 bp, 8 predicted proteins | sample 7446431 | NCBI WGS metagenome assembly JACCDR01 (sample SAMN15323443, study PRJNA562643) | freshwater metagenome | isolation source: river surface water | place: USA:Blue River Watershed | collected 2017-08-17 | reverse complement strand
GTCGGTGGTGTATCGCAAGCGGCTAAGGGATTAAAAGATTCCGCGGGTGGTCAGAAACCGTAAATTGTGCATCGTCATTCCCGCGTAGGCGGGGATGACGACGTGATTGCGGAGAAGATATATTCTTATCGCGTCTGCACGCCAAAGAATTGGTCCCATCCAGATCCAGACACGGTGATAAACCGCGTATATTGGCTGGATGGGTGCGGGATAATCCGCAGGGCGATTTGGTCTCCTGCCGATATGCGCATGATGGAATTTCCGGTAGATACGCTGTTGACGATCCATTCTGGTGATGGGCCTGAATCCATGGCGGATACAGCGATATATCGTGATCCCGAAAATCCAGTCATTATCTGCGATTCTGTGTCATAAGATGTTGTTTCATCAACTTGATCAACCCATCCTGGAAATGAGGCGCTTGTTATGCTGCATGCCGTACAAAAGGACGTGTTTGATACAGTACCCGTATATATCGTACCACCTGTCGGTCCCCACATATTATAAAGCGGCGATGATCCCCAATAATTTCCAGATGCGGTGATCATGCCGGATGTATTATTCGCATAAATATCACGTGTGATATTGCCAAAAATATCATTACCGCCATATGAACTGTCTGTACCCATATCCAATGTGACTGTGCCCGATCCCAAATTGTCGGTCGAGACGCCATATAAATAATTTCCGGCTATCGTACTATGGCGCATGGTGACGCTCATATCATGATTTTCCATGTGGTAAAGCGACAGGCCGTTTCCGCCGTTTCCGGTGATCATGACTTGATCCAGTGTGATATTTTGGGCATCCCCTGTGATCACAACACCTGAGCCTGATGCCCCATCCATTTGAATGCCACGCATCGTTTGATTTGATCCCGTAAGGGTGATGATATCACCATGTGGATTGGTCAAAATTGGGGCTGTTTGGGCCTCGCGTAAAATTAAATCGCCGTTCCACGATACGGTCGATGCGGAATAACGATTGCTCGATAGGGTAAGAGGCGCTCCTGCGCCATGAATCGTGATATTGTTTGTCGTTAAAACATATCCCTCATCATATCCTGATTTTGTGGAGTCTCCAGAATAAATATAAATTGTGTCGTTTTCTTGGGCACCTGTTATCGCATCAGATAATGACGCATAGGGATATTCTGCGCTGCCGTCTGCGTGGTTCGGATCGGTTGTGTTATCAACATAAATAAAACGTGCCGGTGCATTTGTGGTGGTGTCTATAAAAGGGGTTAGATTTCCCAGTTGTTTGGCATCAACAGTTACAATATCAACATCGCGTTCAGGTGAATCTGCGAGGCGTGACCACAGGTTGGGTTTATCAGGATTGGTAGTGATGCCTGGAAACCGAAAGGTGAGTTCAATAAAATATTGCGTGCCGCGCGCGTCATCATATTGAGCCCGTGCGCCTATGCGGGCAAAAGGGGCGAGGTCGGCAGTGAACCGTGCACGTGCGCCCGTCACGTTCTCGGTTTCGTCTCCGTCGAAATGATACCCCCCGATAAAGGCATGTGTATCGCCAATATATTTTGAGAAATCAGGTATTTTAAAACCTATCTCGGTATCTATTCCGGGTTGTGCTTCTTCGATAATATAAGATGGGCCGCGAACATAAACGCCTGTTCCTGCGATAATGGGGCCTTCCGTTGATCCGGTTTGATGTACGGTACGACGATTTGTGGGAATATATATATTCGTACGGGTTTCCCATTTTTCCGTGATGTATTCAATACCCGCTGTACCTTGCCAGAATTCAGATCCCAGTGACGTAAATCGGCGATCGGCATAGATATAACTGCCCCAAATATGATCATTATACAGGGCGCGTGCCCCCAGACCCAATGATCCTTCAAAATTACTTTGGTTATCTCCCATGATTCGCGCGGTACCAAAGACGACTTGATCAGGGGATTGCCATACAGGCCGCCAATACTCGGTGATATTCAGAGTACGGTCAGAACTGGCTCGGATTTGTGTATCGATACGGGGCTTTAATCGCCAGTTCTCGTTATTGAATAGTTCCTCGTGATCATCATTGTCAGTCGCATGGCTAAGGGAAGAAAGACTGACGATTATAATCGTTAGTCCTAGGCCAAACGTTCTTTGCCAATTTTGATTTGCCTTCTGCATGATCGTATATGATCAAATTTATTAAAAAATGCGAGATGGGGAATTTCAAGAACGCAATATGAAATTATTTTACAGGTATCCCTCGTGTGGTAGAATGTACATGATGCAAGTTGCGCCCGGGGTTCAGGTGGGCGTAAATCGCATGCGCGGCCTGGGATATTTCGGCAAATCCGGTCAGGATCAATTTTTGTTTATGGGTGTATATGACTCCGTCTCCGGCGGCAAAGATGCCGGGGCGGTTGGTGGCGCCTGTGGTTGGGTCTGTCATAATGTGATTGCCGTCAATGGCGAGATCGATATTTCCTAAAATGCCCAAATTAGGGACGAGGCCGAAAAAACATAATAATGTATCGACATCTAACGTACGGATGTTGTCGTCTGTGTCGCGTACACGTACAGTTTGGATATATCCATCAGTGCCGTTCAGGCTATCTAATTGAAAAGGAATAATTTTTTTGATTTTGCCGGTACGTACGTGCGCTTCCATTCGCTGGATGTTCTCGGGTGCTGCACGAAAATTATCCCGACGGTGAATGACATACACTTTATCCGCAATATCGGCCAGAATATTGGCCCAATCCACCGCACTGTCCCCTCCGCCTGCGATCGCAATTCGTTTTCCTGTAAATTTTTCGGGTGACCGAACGGCATAAAAGACTGATTTGTTTTCATATTGTTGAACCCCCTCAATCGGCGGGCGGTTTGGTCCAAATGCCCCGGCTCCACAGGCGATCAGGATCGACCGGGCAGTGACCATGATTCCCTTCGCATTGGTCAAGGACCATGTTTTGTCAGGATTTTCTGTAATATCTATCACAGCCGCCCCTAAATGATAAATGGGCGAGAAAGGGGCGGCTTGGGCCTCAAGCGCGCCGATCAAATCCGCTCCTGTGATTTTGGGATAGGCTGGAATGTCATAAATCGGCTTGTCGGGATACAGGGCTGTGCATTGCCCCCCGATATCGGGAAGGGAATCGAACACGCTGGACGACAGGCCCAACATTCCGGCCGCAAAAACACCAAATAACCCGACGGGTCCGGCTCCGATAATGGCGATATCGGTTATTTGTGTGGTATTGGTCATATCCTCTGGTCCTTTGGGCGGTTCTATTTTATAGATATATTATAACAGGAGCATCCGTATGAAAACGATCACCGTCAAGATACAATCCGAAGATGATATGGGAAAACTAGCCGCCGATGTCGTTAACTTGGTTCCGGGCGGCACGGTTATTTTATTATCGGGTGATTTGGGCGCGGGGAAAACGGTCTTTGCGCGCGGGTTTATTCGATCGGCCGTTGGAAACTCGGATCTTGCAGTGACCAGCCCAACATTTAATATGGTATCGTCGTATGAGACGGTACTTGGTCCCCTCTATCATTATGATTTGTACAGGGTGAAGGACGCAGAAGAAATTCAAGAATTAGGCATTGCCGATGTATACCGTGCATACGCTACGTTGATTGAATGGCCCGATCGGTTGCCGCCGACATTGATCTCCACATTTAAAAAACGGTTGGATATTCACATTCAGATTGATCCGTCAAGCGATGCACGTACGGTGACGTTGCAGGCGGTTGGGTTTGGCATATCGGTTGATACGGCGTTTGTCTTTGCGGCGGGTTTGGGCACGCGGATGCGTGACCGCGTACGAGATGTGCCAAAACCGTTGGTCCCCGTGGCGGGTCGCCCGACCCTTTCATATTTCATGGATCAGGCGCGCGATGCCGGCGTCACGCGGATTTTTTTGAATACGCATTATTTGTCGGATAAAATCAACGAATTTGCGGATGAATATAAAAATAAATTTCAGATTAGAATTTTTCACGAAGAAAAATTATTAGAAACGGGAGGCGGGTTAAAACGCGCACTTCCCGATATTAATCGCGATATTTTTTATGCGATGAATGGCGATGCGTTGGTAGATGAAGGCATCGGTATCACGTTGCTTGATCGTTTGGCGTTGGCCTTTGACCCCGACAAAATGGATATTTTATTGCTGGTGTTTCCGGTTGGTCGCGACAGCATCACGCACAGTGTGGGCGATTACACAATGGATAAACAGGGGCAGCTAACCCGGTCACTGAATTTAACCGGGACACATATGTTTGCGGGCCTTCGGTTGTTGCATGCACGTGTGTTTGACGGGATTCCGAACGGTATTTTCTCGTTCCGTGATCAGATGGATGCCGCCCAATCCAAAGGTCGCTTATTTGGGTTGGTGCATACGGGCTTGTGGCATCATATCAGTACCCCAGAAGATGTGGATGCCGTATCTGCCTATAAGATTGAAAAGGCGAAAGATCGGCAGGACAAAAATTTTTCTCTCATGGCATCACATTAAGGGTAGGAGGATGGGAACGGTGTCATACATTCCTTTGGGGCAACCATTTTTAAAAATGGTTGTATCGGGGTTGATCCGGCGGGTGGGGGATAACCCCGCCGGATTAATGGATATCGAAATATTGCTCCCCACACGGCGCGCAGTACGTGCGATCACAGATTTATTTTTGGATGTAACGGATGGTCAGCCCATTTTATTGCCGCGGCTGCGGGCGGTTGCTGATATTGATGATGACGCGCTTGAAATTCTGGTCACAACAACGACCCAAGCGCCTGTGCATTTACCGCCAGTCCTATCATCGCTTGAGGAGCAACTGGTGCTCGCCGAACTAATCCGAAAACGCGATGCCGATATTGATTTTGAGCGGTCCATCGCGTTATCTCAAGCATTGCTTGATTTTTTAAAATCGATCCGGGATGAAGGGCTAACACTTGACCGATTGGATCAACTGGTCGCGGCCGAATTTGCTGCGCATTGGCAGATCACGGTTGATTTTTTAAATATTTTACGTGATGTGTGGCCCCAATATTTAAAAGCCGCGGGGCGTATGGATGTGTATGATCGTCGTGATGCTTTGTTTAACGAATTGATGGCGTTTTGGCGGGATCACCCCCCCAAACATCCGGTCATCATGGCGGGGATTACCGGAAGCTTACCCCATATCGCGTCATTGATGCAGGTGGTGGCAACCCTGCCGCAGGGCGACGTCATCTTGCCGGGATTTGATCCGCATTTACCCGACAGACATCAAAAAGAACTTGACCCACAACACCCGCAATATGAACTCGACCGCGTTGTCCAAAAAATGGGATTAACGCGCGATCAAATCCACGTTTGGAATGAAGTGGAGCAAGGTTTTGACGAACACGCTGTGTCGCGCGGACATTTGCTGCGCCATATGATGTGTCCGGGGTCGTGCACGGCGGATTGGATCAAGCTAAAAGATCAAATAAACTCCGATGCATTAAAAGCTATTCAAGATGATTTAAAAAACATCGCAATCATACCGGTTGAAAAAATGGAGGACGAAGCACGGGTCATTGCGATGAATGTACGCTGCGCGATTGAAAATCAGCATCAGAATATTACGATCATTACCCCTGACCGGTCGTTGTCATTGGCGATTATCGCGGCGTGTCAGCAATACGGCATCGATGTAAATGACAGTGCAGGACAAGTGTTAAAAACATGTGCATCAGCGCAGTTTATGACCGCTGTGTTACAGGTGGCGACCCAAGGGTTTACCCCCCTCGCGCTTATGGAACTTTTGCGGCATCCCTTGTACGGGTTGGATGGGTTTGATCATCACAAGGTATATTTACTTGAAAAAAGTTTTTTGCGTGGCATTCGGCCTCCACCGGAACCAACGGATTTTTTACGTTCCTTTCAAAATAGAAATATTTCGGGGGATATTTTTGATCATCTTTCAACATTATGGTCGATCATAAATCCCTTATGTATGTTGATTAAATCTGGCGGGTCCATCCTAGATATCGCGCGAATGCATGTGAATGTTGCTGAGCAATTATCAAAAAAATTATCAGATGATGTGTCGGCCATCTGGACAAACGAAGACGGCGAAGAATTATCAAGGGTTTTTCAAACCATCCTGGATTTAAATATTCCAATGCCGGATATGTCTGGGGACCATTATCAATCTTTTATTATTCACCTGCTGAATAATCATCGTGTGAATTGGCGTGGGGTGGGGCATCCGCGCGTGGCGCTGTTGGGGGTGTACGAATCGCGTCTGATCGGGGTGGATCATGTTATCTTGGCTGGGTTTAATGAAGGATTTTGGCCCGTTGATCCGGGCGTTGATCCGTGGTTATCGCGCGGAATGCGACATGATTTTGGATTACCTCCTCTCGAACAATCGGTGGGGCGATTGGCGCATGATTTGGTTCAGTTGATGCATACACGAAAGGTCACGATTACCTATCGCTCTCAATCAGAAGGCGTTCCCGCTTTGCCGTCGCGGTGGTTACACCGTTTTTACTCTGTTTTAAAATCGTTGTGGGGGGATGATCATCATTTTTGTCGATCGACAAAATGGGTCGAGGCCGCGCGGTTACTTGACGCTTTAAAATCTACAGCGATAGTGGATGTCACGCGTCCAGCCCCACGCCCTCCGGTTGCCCTGCGTCCGACCCAGTTTTCGGCAACACAGATCGAGACATGGATGACTGACCCGTATGCTTTTTTTGCGCAAAAAATATTGCGGCTGCGTCCGTTGGACCCGCTGGATCAAGAAGCCGACGATCGTATCCGCGGCATTATTTTGCACGCGGCGTTGGAACGTATCATGGATGATGGCACCTATCACCATATGACCCGCGTGATCCATGATTTATTAAATGAGTATGGAGTAAATCAATCATTACGCGCGTTTCTGTTCCCAAGGTTAATCAATATTTTAATCCGAACCGAAGAATTTGATCGGGCTTGGCGATCGAATGGTCATATGCCGCTAGGGGTTGAGCAAACATGGGATCTTGAATTGGATATTCAAGGGGAAATTTATCATATCACGGCGCGGTTGGATCGATTGGATCAAGATTTAAATGAAAACGGGACTGTGATTGATTATAAAACCGGGGCGGCCCTTCCGACATTTAAAGATATTGAATTAGGGGTCGCGTGCCAGTTAATCATTCAGGCCCTATGTGTTCGAAACGGTGTTCATACGACAACAAGATTACCGTTTCGCGGTCAAGTGATGGGTGCTGCGCTATGGCATTTAAAACCGCGCGGCGTTAAAGCGATGTCGATTGATCGTGATGATCCGGATCGCAACTTGAGTGATTTATGTGATCAGGCACATCAAGGCATATCGAATTTAATTCAAGTTTTTCAACAAATTGAAACGCCTTATTATCCGGTTCCAGATCCAAGCAAAATGCCCAACAGATTAACCTATGATCATTTATCACGTCGTAAAATATGGTGGGGGATATCGTGACAACGCTCACCCATCACAGACCAGAGGATAAAGAGTTGGACTCACACGATGATCCGGGATATTGGGCAGGCCTTGCGCAACATCGTGCATCTGACCCGGCGCGATCTGTTTGGGTGAACGCGTCGGCAGGAACCGGCAAGACCAAAGTTTTAATTGAACGGGTATTGCGGTTATTACTGCCGAGGCCTGATGGAAGCCCTGGTGCGCGACCCAATCGAATTCTGTGTTTAACATATACAAAAGCCGCATCGGCCGAAATGACCGAACGATTATTGTCGCGTGTCTCGTCCTGGGTCGTGATGAATGATCACGATTTGGACAAAGCCTTGACGGCAGTATTGGGCGCAAACCCCACAGAAGATCACAGACGCAGCGCGCGACAATTATTTACAGACCTGGTGGACGGCCCTGATCAAGTGCGCATCATGACCATTCATGCGTTTTGCCAATCGGTGTTATCAAGGTTTCCGTTGGAAGCGGGCATCAACCCAAATTTTACCCTTATCGAAGGATCGGAACTTAATGATTTATTAGATCAAGCGCGTCAAATCGCGATGATGAATATGTCACGCGACTCTGATCTATCAAATATCACAGACAGATTGGCAATTTTATTATCGGATAATCGGTTGGGAAAAGTTATGTCGGATATTCTATCCGAACGGCGGCAATTAACGGCATCGTTGCTCGCGGTGACGGGAGTTGATCGTGACCGTGCCTTGCGGCAGATGTTAGGATTGACGAATGACGACACGTGGGGTCATTGGGCAGGGTCGATTGCCGATTTGCCAGCAGATATCATTCATGACTTGATCTTGTTGGATCAAGGATTGCGCGAAGGCACGAAATCTGAAAAAGCCATTGCGGCACGGATTTACGATTGGATCGCACGACCTGTTTCCGAACGTGCTGTTTATTTTGATGATCTGACGCGGGCTTTCTTTGGGGTGAATGGCGACCGGTTGGGTGACGGCAGCAAACAAGGAAAACGGAAAGCGGATGAAAAACTGCGCGATTTATACGTCGCGTGCGGGGATATGATTGCGGCGTTATTAAAGAAACGTAAAATGATCGATTTATATGACGCGAATATGGCACTGTTTGTGTTTGTCGATCACATGATGTCATCGTATGACCGGTTAAAAAAATCACGCGGCGTTCTCGATTTTGATGATTTAATACGCAAGACATCGATGTTACTTACCTCTGACCTAATGGAAATGAATGGATCCCAAACCCCATCATGGGTCATGTATAAATTAGATGGTGGGATTGATCATATTTTGGTTGACGAGGCGCAGGATACAAACCCAGAACAATGGCAAATCATCGCTGCCCTCGCGCAATCATTTGTGGGGAATGATCCTGACAGATCGCGTAGTTTATTTATTGTGGGCGATCAAAAACAATCCATCTATCGCTTCCAAGGGGCGGACCCGGATACGTTTGAAAGGATGCTCGATCATTTTGGATCAGACCATGGAAATATGGCTGTTCATTTGGACCGCATTCCGATGAATACATCGTTCCGATCAACATCCGCTGTTTTAACACTAGTGGATCAGGTTTTTTCGGATTCGGGACGGTTACGCGACCTGCGATTATCCGAACCAATCACCCATGTGGTCAATCGTCGAGGTCAGGCGGGCCGTGTCGAGTTATGGCCGTTGGTCGAAGCGATCAAAGACACGGAAAAGCAAGAACCCTGGGCGTTACCTATTACGATTAAAAAAATGATGAACGGCCCTGATTTGTTGGCCTCTCGTATTGCGCGGCGCATCCGCGATTGGTTTGATCACAAAACAATATTACCGTCACATAACCGCGAGATTGAGCCGCGGGACATTATGATTTTGGTGCGCAAACGTGATCCATATTTGTCCATATTGCGGTCAGCCTTGCGGGCGGAAGGAATCCCGGTTTCACCGCCCGATCGGCAAGAAATTTTTGAATCAATCGCGGTTGAAGATGTGGTGGCTCTTGCTCGATTTTCTTTATTGCCAACGGACGATTTTTCATTGGCGTGCGTGATTAAATCCCCCTTAATCGGTGGCGTGGACGACGATTTGATCAAAATTGCCCCGATGCGCACGGGGTCATTGTGGGATGCATTACAGGCCGATCCATCCTATGCATCTTGGGTATCGTATTTATCGCATTTTATGAACGTGGTTGATGCTATTTCGCCCTATCAATTTTTAAATGATGTGTTGAATCGCGCATGCCCGGCAAAGCCACATGGGTCGGGGCGGGCGGCTTTTTTGGAAAGCCTGCCCATGGATCATATTGACAGTATCAATGATTTACTGGGGCTTGCCCTGGACGCATCGCAGAATGGGGTGTCGTCCCTGTCATTTATTCATGGCCTCACGCGGGATAATCCCGAGATTCGCCAATCAGGAACGGGGCATGATAATGTCGTGCGTTTGATGACCGTGCATGGATCAAAGGGGCTTGAATCGCCGATTGTTATTTTACCCGACACAATTAAATCATCGCGTGACGGCCAGACAGGATCGTTGTTCTGGCCCGATGATACAGGCGCGCCGTTGCCGTTATGGGTGCCGCTTGCCTCTGATCGCCCCGATGATATCCCTGGCGTGATGGACCGGGTGCGTGAAGCCGACCGGGCCGAGGAAAGCCGATTGCTGTATGTGGCCCTGACCCGGGCGCAGGATTGGTTGATTGTGGCGGGTGCCGATCGGACGTCACGTATTCCGGATTCATGGTATGACGCGGTCAAGGTCGGCATGGACCGATGCGCAGCTCTGCCAGGATATCGAATGGAAGACACGCCTGACGGGCCAGTTCATTTTTTTGAACAGTCCCAATCGGCTGCACCAGATCGCGCCACACACAGGTCGAAAATATGGACCAATTCGGATGACCAACGGGAATTAACCATTGAATCGATGATCGACACATTTAAAAAACCGGTGCGTTCAGAACCCGCGCTCGCGCGCCCCCTTCGCGCCGACCCAGCACATCAAAGCAGCACCCTCCAATCCCCCTTGCTGAAGGACCAAAACCCATCACGGTTTATGCGCGGGGTTTTGACTCATAAATTGTTAGAAGTTTTGCCCCAACTGCCTCGGGATGGGTGGAAGAATGCCGCACAAACTTTTTTGAAGGCGCGATCAGATCAGGTGGATACAGATGTTCAGGAATTAATCGTTCTGGACGTATTGGGTATTTTAAATCATCCAGATTATGGAATAATTTTTGGGCCTGGATCACGGGCCGAAGCCCCCATCACCGGATTATTACCGAATGGTCGATTGATCGCGGGGAAAATCGATCGAATTGTCATAACCAATGAACTAATTCATATTTTGGATTATAAAACGAGTGTTTATGTACCGCAAAGGTTGAATGAAATTCCACAACCTTATCTTGATCAAATGCGTACCTATCGTGATTTGTTAAAGAGGATTTATGCGGATCGCCGAATGCGATGTTCATTATTATTTACATCGGGTCCATTGATGCTAGATGTTGATGACATATTGTAAATAAATATACATCTTGTTCTCTTGATGTTCGTTTACGTCCGGATTATGTTGAACCTAGTATTTTTTATTTCTTTCCCCCATTAAGGTATATTATGTTTAATTATATCCTTGCGACCCTGGCTTGGGTCCTGATGCTCGCGTATCTTGCGTTGTTCTTGCACCCAGCCAAGGCGTATATCGTTCCGGGAATTTTGGGACAAATGGGGTTGACCGAACAATCCATGGCCGCCGCCGTGATTTTGAAAATTATTCCGATTATTCTGGCCGTCTTTTTAATCGCGATGGTGGCATTGCCGGGCCGTCCCGGACGCCGTAAATATATGGGTGTTTTGTTTGTGTTGGGGGCGTTCATTCTGACCGGCTATCAAACTTTCCTCAAGGCCCAGCCGGGCGGATGGCCGCAAACACCCCCCGGAGTCGAGGTTCAGGTGATCGCCGAACGCCCCTTTTCTGATCGAATTCAAGCATTGGGCACAACAGAGGCAAACGAATCAACGAAGTTAACCACGAATGTATCGGAAATGGTAAAATCCATTCATTTTTCTGAAGGTCAATTTGTCACCAAAGGTACGGTGATTGCCGAATTACATGATGATGAAGAACGCGCCAGTTTAACCGAAGCTGAAAAATCATATGACCGGTCGGCAGCTCTGGCCAGAACATCAGCCATTTCGCCTGCGCGTCGCGATGCGGACCGGGCGCGGTTGGATATTACCAAAGCTCAACTCAAGGACCGTCAAATTACAGCGCCTTTTGATGGTATTTTGGGCCTGCGTTCGATTTCGGTGGGGGATATTGTGAACCCCGGAACGGTAATTACGACGCTTGACGATGTCGATCCGATGAAATTGGAATTTTCGGTTCCTGAATCGTATTTGTCGTCTGTGCGTTCCGGTATGCGAATTGATGCGCGGTCCGAAGCGTATGAAGGTGAAATTTTTACAGGATTAATCACCGCGATTGATCCGCGTATTGACCCCATCACGCGGTCATTGAAGTGCAAGGCCGAAATTCCAAATCCGGACGGAAAATTGCGCGCGGGGATGTTGCTGTCAACCGAAATTGTGCGCAATGTTCGTCGCGCGTTAGCCGTATCGGAAGAGGCGATTATATCAATGGGCACACAAAAGTCAGTGATGGTTGCAAAACCCGTTAAAGAGGGCGAAAAACTTGCCGATATTACGGCACGGCCGGTTGTCATTGGGGCACGTATGCCCGGATATGTTGAAATCAAAGACGGGTTAAAGCCCGGTGAGTGGGTGGTCGTAAACGGCGTGATCAAGGCCCATCCCGGCGGACAGGTCGAGGTTGTAAAAACCATTACGATTGATGACAACATGTCCCGCGCGATTGATAATGCACCGACGGACAAAAAAGATGAATTGCAACAGGCACGACAAGAAAACGAACAAGGGGTATTGGCATCAGAGACGCTGATCACCCCTGTGGTCGATCCTCAATCTGTGCCAGCAGCGGCAGATCAACCAGTGCCATCATTGCCGCAGACGCCATCATCCGCGCCCGATGCGAATGTGCCGGACCCGACCTTGAATCCCACATCGACGGGGGAGTGATATTAAATGATTTTATCGGATATTTCGATCAAACGGCCAGTATTTGCGACCGTTGTGAATATTTTGATTATTGTGGCGGGGATCATTGCGTTCACCCGGCTACCATTGCGGGAATATCCCGATATTGATCCGCCCATTGTGTCGATTGAAACGGTCTATACAGGCGCGTCCGCCGACGTTGTTGAAACCCGCGTCACCAAAATTATCGAAGAATCGATCAGTGGGATTTCGGGGATTAAGACGATGGAGTCAAATTCCCAAGATGGCGTATCTCAAGTTCAAATTGAATTTGAACTGAAACGCGATATTGATGCAGCGGCGGCAGATGTACGCGATCGTATTTCGCGTGTGACCGATGCCTTACCTGATGATGTTGATTCCCCAAAAATTTCAAAAGCCGATGCAGATACGGATCAAATCGTCTGGATCGCGGTTCAAAGTAAACAGCGCAATGCGCTTGAACTGACCGATATTGTCGATCGTTATATGCGCGATCGCTTGTCGATTGTGGACGGCGTATCGAATGTGATCATCGGTGGGGAACGCCGATACGCAATGCGCATTTGGATTGATCGTGAAAATCTGGCCGCACGACAATTGACGGTTGCGGATCTTGAACAAGCTTTGCGGCGTGAAAACGTCGAACTCCCCGCGGGGCGTGTTGAATCGTTGAATACCGAATTTATTGTGCGGGTGGACCGGTCGTATAAAACGGCGGATGATTTTAAAAAACTGGTGGTTAAACGCGGCGGGGATGGATATTTGATCCGGTTGGCGGATGTTGCGCGTGTGGATGTGGGTCCTGAGAGTGAACGGACCGATTTACGATCAAACGGAATTGCATCGGTAGGGTTGGGTATTGGAAAGCAATCAAAGGCTAATACGTTGACCGTCGCGCATAACGTAATTGAAGAAATGCATAAGATTCAGGACGATATGAAGGTTCAATATCCAGATCTTGAACTATTTGTGGCCTATGACGCGTCTTTATTTATTGAAGGGTCTGTTCACGAAGTGTATGTGACATTGGCCTTAACGATTATATTGGTGACCTTGGTCATTTATTTATTCTTGGGCGATTGGCGTGCGACATTGATCCCGGCGGTAACGATTCCCGTATCGATTATTGGCGCGTTTATTGTTCTGTTGATGATGGGGTTTTCGGTCAATTTGTTGACCCTGTTGGCCCTTGTCTTGGCGATTGGGCTGGTGGTTGATGATTCAATCGTTGTGCTTGAAAATATCTATAAACGGGTCGAGCATGGTGAACCGCCATTGGCTGCTGCCCAACGGGGGACATCCCAAGTCGCGTTTGCGGTTTTGGCAACGACCCTTGTCTTGGTCGCCGTATTTGTTCCGATTTCATTGATGGGAGGCGATGCAGGAAAATTATTTACTGAATTTTCCTGGGCGATTGTGGGGGCCGTTTTATTTTCGGCCTTTGTCGCACTATCGGCATCGCCCATGATGTGTTCAAAAATTTTATCGCCAAAATCCACGCAGCATAAAAAAAATATGGTGACGGTATGGATTAATGAAAAAATTTCTGAATTTGAAGTAGTCTATCGCCGTATTTTAACGGGTATGATTGCCCAGCCGATCCGGGTGTTCTTTGGCGTTCTGATTTTGTGCGTTATTGGTTTTTTTCTGTATCGCGGCGTGCCGTCTGAATATGCACCGGTCGAAGACAGAGGTGTTATCTTTGTCGTGATGATTGCTCCTGAAGGGTCATCGATGGAATATTCAACCGCTCATATGCGGTTGGTGGAACAACAAATGGCGACCTTGTTATCGCCTCAAGATGGTGGTCCCAAAGATGGGACGGGCGAAGCAAACCGTATTGTGAATATTGTTCCAGGCGCCTTTTCGGCAACGGGGTCGGTGAATTCCGGCATTGCGATTGCGCTGTTAAAGGATTGGGGTGATCGTCGATATGCAGGACAAATCGTGGGTGATTTGTTCGGAAAATTCAGTACGATCCCGGGGGTGTTGGCCTTCCCCATTATGCCACCATCATTGGGTCAGAACCCCCAATCAACGCCGGTATCATTTGTGTTGGCTGGCGATAATTACGAAGATCTGACGGCGTGGCGTGACGCCGTGCTTCAAAAGGCGCGACAAAACCCAGGTCTTGTGAATCTCGATTACGATTACAAAGAAGGGAAACCCCAAATCCGGATCAAAATGAATACGGACCGCGCGGCGGAATTGGGGATATCTGCCGAATCCATTGGGACAACGTTACAAACCATGTTCGGGAGCAAAGAGGTCACGACATATTTGGATCGCGGTAAAGAATATGATGTCATTTTGCAAAACCGCGCGCGTGATCGGTTGTCGCCGACAGATTTAAAAAATGTGTATGTGCGGTCGGACCGGACGGGCGAGTTAATTCCATTGTCCAATGTCGTGACATTAGAAGAGACAGCAGATTCAGGGTCGCGTGGTCGGTTCAATCGCGTGCGGGCCATTACGATTACGGCGTCATTATCATCGGGATATACGTTGGGGGATGCGCTGACTTTTCTGGAAAATACAGCGCGTGAGTCGATGCCCGCGGGTGGTCGATTGGATTACAAGGGTGAATCACGTGATTTCAAAGAATCGGGATCGTCAACATTATTTGTGTTTGCATTGGCACTGCTGGCCGTTTATTTATTTTTGGCCGCACAATTTGAAAGTTTTGTGCACCCGGTTGTGATCATGATGACGGTGCCGCTTGCCTTGATTGGGGCGATTTGGGGGCTTTATTTAACCGGGGCGACATTGAATATTTACACCCAAGTCGGCTTGATTATGCTTGTGGGGCTTGCCGCCAAAAACGGGATTTTGATTGTCGAATTTGCCAATCAATTGAGGGATCAGGGCGTTGAATTTACCGAAGCCATTTTATCGGCGGCTCAGGCCCGTCTGCGTCCCATTTTGATGACATCGATTGCCACGGTGGTAGGGGCATTGCCATTGGCATTTGCCTTTGCGATTGGCGGCGCCGGGGCCGAGAGCCGTTTTCCAATCGGCGTGGTGATCGTGTCGGGGGTCACTGTGTCAACATTTTTAACATTGTTTATTATCCCGACCTTTTATGCCATTCTGGCGCGGAATACCGGGTCGCCCTTGGCGGTCACGCGTGAGTTGGAGCGGCAGTTGAAGGAAAACTAATATGGATACGGCCTATCGTCTTTGTGATCTAGATTTAAATACAGCAGAGCACGCTGCGCAAAATGATGCGGCACAGAGTATTCAGACCTTGATTGGCGGGATTGTTTTTCGAGATGGCGGGCGATTATTCACGCAACGCCGGTCTTTGACACGTTCGTTTGGACCCGGGCTTTGGGATAATGTTGGGGGGCATGTTGAAGAGGGTGAGACATTATCCCAAACTTTGACCCGTGAAATTTTTGAAGAAACGGGATGGTCATTAAAAGATATTGATCGTGTCGTTGCCGTTCGTGATTGGAACGATGCCCGCGGTCCGTCTCGTGAATATATTGTATTATGTACCGTCAACGGCAACCTGGATGATCCTGTTCTTGAAGTTGGTAAAGTCGATCGTTTCTTGTGGGTAGACAAGTTATCACTTGAGATTTTAAATGAAAACCGCAAAGACGATTTGTCCCATATCGATATTTACACCCATGCCTTAAAGCTTTTACATGACCGCCCCACGCATCCATAACCTGACCACCGGATCTGTTCCGGCCCATCTTGCCCGCCT
>JACCDR011204989.1_pt1 | contig 16251 bp, 2 predicted proteins | sample 7446431 | NCBI WGS metagenome assembly JACCDR01 (sample SAMN15323443, study PRJNA562643) | freshwater metagenome | isolation source: river surface water | place: USA:Blue River Watershed | collected 2017-08-17 | reverse complement strand
TAGATGGATATAGCTTTAGTTTAGGACAGCCCGGGAATAGTTTTACAACTGTACTCTCAGCTGGCACACACTCCATGAGTGCATCAGCAAGTGCAGGTAATGGTGCCACTGTTGATGCAGGAATTTCCGTTAGTGGGGTAGCTACTAGTGGTTGGGATGTTTTACCTGTACCCACTATTTTTGGGGTTTCAAATGGGACACTCATACCTTTAACAAGTGAAATAGAACGTCGACAAGGTGAGGGAACATCTACTTATGCATTATCCCCTACTGAAAACATACAGTCTACTCAATGGAGTTTATCACCAACTTCTGCGGGAAGTATCAACTTGACTACAGGAGTTGTTACCTGGAATGCTACGTTTGAAGGTGTGGCTACTATTCGAGCTTCTATCCAGAATTTTTGTGAACAGACTACAGAGCGTACACTCACTGTTCGTGTTGTTCCTAGCTGCGGCTTAGTAAATGATGAGGTAGAGTTTCTGGCATTGAAAGCGTTGTACGAGAATACGAACGGTGCTAACTGGGCTAATAAAACAGGCTGGGAAACAGGCATCAATGGTCTACCTACTAGTGAAAATTTTAAGAACTGGTACGGTGTAAGCGTAGATGATTGTGGAGATGTGGCAGGACTGTCCTTACCAGAAAATGGATTAATTGGTGCCATTCCTACACAACTGGGTCAACTTACACAATTGTATGGGCTAAATCTTAGCAAAAATGCCATCATCAGCCTTCCTGCTACCATCGGACAGCTACAGCGGTTGAATGGGCTATATGTAGCGTATACCCAACTAACTAGTGTACCAGCAGAGATAGGACAATTACGTAATTTAAGCACTTTGTATTTGCAGAATAATCACCTGACCACTGTGCCTGCTGCCTGGGGAACGCAGTTGACTAGACTGACAGAACTACACCTGGAATCGAATGAGATTACCAGTTTGCCTGTTGAGTTTGGCACGCTGCCCGCAGTAGAGTATTTGTATTTAGGCGTAAACCGCCTGAGTGCCCTGCCTTCTTCATTTGGAGGACTTACTACCCTGATTGGATTGGATCTAAGCCAGAATCAATTCAGTAGCCTGCCTTCTACCATTGGACAATTGAGCAACCTGCGAGATTTGGGAGTGATAAACAATCAATTGACTACACTTCCTGCAGAGATTGGACAACTGGCAGCATTGCAAAATTTGTATTTGACATCCAATTTGCTTACGGCTCTTCCGGCCACGATAGGAAATCTGGCTAATCTACGATCCTTGGTTGTGGGTACTAATCGTCTTACTAGCCTGCCTTCCACCATCGGACAGTTGACTAATTTGCGGGAACTGCGGGTTGAGTCCAATCAACTGACCACTCTTCCAGCACAAATAGGTACGCTGGCTAGCTTGCAGGAATTATATGCCACCGATAATCAGATCACAGGTCTACCTGTTGAGCTCGGACAACTAACCCAACTTCGGATACTGTGGGTGCATAATAACCAACTGTCTAATTTACCCAAAGGAAACTGGAATTTTGCTACCATGCAGCTAGCAGCATCTACCAATAAGTTAGATTTTGAAGACTTAGAACCCTATTTTACAGAAAGTCAGCCTGTAATCCCTGCTTCGAATTTTTCTTATATAGATCAAACACCTTCTATTGGCGAAGCACGAAACCTGACAATATCCGCAGGACAAACTTTAGAAATACCCTTAGTGACCGGAGGTGTACATAATCTGTATCAATGGCAGAAAAAAGATGCTACTGGTCAATGGGTAAATATAGCTGGTGCTACCAGTGCCACATTTACTAAAACAACGACTACTGAAGATGCAGGTGTCTACCGTTGTGTGGTGACCAACAGCTGGGTGACAAATCTGGCATTGACTAGTAAATCTATTACCGTTATAATCTCCTCTGCTCCTAGCTGCGGCTTGGTAGACGATGGGTTGGAGTTTCAGGCACTGAAGGCCTTGTATCTGGCTACCAATGGGGCTGGCTGGACGAATAAGACAGGCTGGGAAACAGGCATCAATGGTCTACCTACTAGTGAAAATTTTAGGAACTGGTCTGGTGTTACTGTGGATCAGTGTGGCGATGTAACAAGGTTGAGCCTAGGCCAACGTGGATTAACAGGTGCTATTCCTGCTGAATTAGGTACATTGAGTAAGTTACAGTACTTGTCGTTTGAGAACAGTCATTTTACAAATGGTATTCCGCCAGAGTTGGGTAAGCTGAATAATTTAGAGGTATTAAACTTAGGACTTTGTCATTTGACAGGTAATATTCCTGCTGAACTTGGTAATTTAGAAAAGTTACAAGAACTGATTTTGTATAATAATCAATTAACAGGCAGTATTCCAGAAGAACTTGGAGATATGAAAGATTTACAAGTTCTTTATCTTGAAGATAATTTATTAGCTAGTATTCCTTCTCAATTAGGTAATCTAAGTAAACTAAGATATTTATATATATATAATAATAAACTTACAGGTAGTATTCCTGTGGAAATAGGGAGCTTGGTTAGTTTGAAAAGATTGCGATTGTTCAGCAATCAATTAAGTGGTTCTATTCCTGTAGAAATGGGCAATCTAACAAATTTAGAAGATCTCAATCTATCTAATAACCAATTATCTGGTAGTATACCGTCTCAGTTAGGTAATTTGTTAAATCTAGTCGGCTTAGCCCTTGACTTCAATTACCTAACGGGAAATATTCCTTTAGAATTAAGTAATTTAAAAAATCTAACCTACTTACATTTAAGTAATAATCAATTAACAGGTAGTATTCCTTTTCAATTAAGTAATGCAACAAAACTGAGGTTTATTGATCTCTCTGCAAACCAACTAATTGGTGATATTCCTTCTTCTTTGGGAAGCTTGTCTAATCTGACTTATTTGTATTTGTTTGATAATCAATTGTTGGGTACTATTCCTAGTACATTTAATAATTTAACACAGTTAGAAGAATTGGTTATACATAATAACCAACTTAGTGGAAGTTTACCTGTTAATTTAGGTAATACACTACAAACTCTATCTGTACATACCAATAGGTTTCATTTTGGAGACTTGGAACCTTATTTTACAGGCGCAGGACAAACAATTGTTCCTGTCTTTGGGTATTCACCCCAAGCAGAAATTGGCCAAGAACGAAATCTAACAATATCAGCAGGACAACCACTGTCAATACCCTTAGTAACAGGAGGAGAACATAATCTGTATCAATGGCAGAAAAAAGATGCCACTGGAAACTGGGTAGATATACCAAATGCTACCAGTGCTACTTTCACTAAAACAGCCGAACTGAGTGATGTAGGCGTATACCGTTGTGTAGTAACCAATAGTTGGGTAACGAACCCCAATCAAGATGACCAGAACCTGATTCTCTATTCCAAGCCCATCACAGTAAGCATCACTTCTGCCTGTGGTACAGAAGGATATGTGCCTGATGAAACAGAATTTCAAGCTCTGAAAGCTTTATTTGAAGCTACAAATGGATATGGAGGATGGGCTGATAACGAAACCTGGATAGGTACGTGGAATCCGGCTACCAGGATGTATGACAATGGGATATATAGTACCAATCACTCCCATACCAACTTTAAAAACTGGTATGGTGTGACAGTCAACGAGTGTGGGGATGTTGTAAGTATAGTCTTGCCATATAATAATCTTAAAACGTCTCTCACCAGTGGAAATACCCAACCCGTATATGCAATTCCTGTTGAAGTGTGTAGTTTGACCGAGTTGAAAGAATTAAACCTATCTAGCAATACTTTAAAAGGTTCTCTTCCTGTAGAAATAGGAAAACTTACCAAACTGGAAAATTTGAATCTGGCTTCAAATGAAATCGAAGGAAATATTCCTATACAGATCCGAGATTTGCGTCAACTACAAGTATTCGATCTGCAAAAAAACAAACTGACAGGTAGCCTTCCAGTTGAATTTAGCCAGCTTACAGAATTACAAACCCTAGATGTATGGATAAATCAACTGAGTGGAAAAATACCCCCAGAACTAGGTTTACTGACCAAACTAGTCTACTTAGATCTATCTGAAAATCAATTTAGTGGAACTATTCCAGCAGAACTTGGCAAACTCACGGAATTAACGCATCTTTTTCTGGAAAAAGATCAATTGACAGGTCAAATACCTGCTACACTAGGAGCTTTGTCCAAATTAATTTTGTTCCATGCCCACAATAACCAGTTAGATGATTTTCCCAAGTGGCCTGCCTTACAATCTAATTCGAATGTGGAAATACGTGTAGAAAATAATAGACTGGATTTTGGGGATATTGAACCCCATTTCAAGGGACAATATGATCCTTTTTTTGTAACTAGCTTTACCTATGCCCCGCAGGCAGAGATTGGGAAAATACGTATCCTTACTGTCACTGAAGATTTACCACTGGAAATTCCGTTGGTAACACCCGGAGAACACAATACCTACCAATGGCAAAAACTCCAGATGACTCCACTGATACAATGGGTCAATGTTACAAACTCGACTGCCAACACAGCCACATCACCCACATTACGTATTGCAAAAGCATTGCCAACAGATGCAGGTTTTTATCGCTGTGTAGTGAAAAACACGCAGGTTACCAATCCCAATAATACCCAACAAAATCTGATTTTAATCAGTAAACTTATCGCGGTCAAAGTAGTTCCACCTACACCCATCTGCGAAACTACCCAACCTGAAGGAGGTACATTCGGGGTCAATAGTTCTTCGGGGCTAATTGAGTTTACTGTAGGTGTAAATGCCACTCAATCCTGTGCCACAGGAGCTGCTTTTACGTGTCTTTCCAGTGGTGTGGCTGCTCAGAGTCGGGTTGTATCTACTACAGCTACCACATTTGCACATGATTGGACTACTGAAGCCAGTGGCGGAAACCCATACGAGATGGGTACTGCGGGTAAGTGGAGGCCACTCTCTACGTATGCCTACAATACCTCATTGGCTGAAGATACCGAAAACTATAAAGCGGGAACGTTTACTGCTACGCCTTTTAACTGGGGCAACGGAAATGCGCAGAACTGGATTCCTGCCACGACTGTCACTCGGTATTCTGATAATGGCGAAGCCAGTGAAGAGAGAGACGTATTAGGAAATTATAGTTGTGCTAAGTTTGGGTATAGTGGCAGTGTGCCGTATCTGGTAGCTCAGAATGCCCGTTATGCAGAAACTGTGTTCGAAGGCTTTGAAAGTACCAATAATAATCAAAATGGTCAGCTATTTTTTGAAGATCAGATAGGTGTACAAGGGAGTCGCATAGGTAATGGCAATGACCGCACGGCACATTCTGGAAAATATTGCCTCAAACTAACCAATGGTACGTTTGTGACACGTCCGTTTACCATCAGTCAGACCCTACAGGAACGTGGACTGTGGTGTAAAGTCTGGATACGGATAGGTGATGGCCGTCAGAAAGATAGCAAAGGTATGGAAGCAGTGGCTGGTCAGTTACAACTGCAAGTAGGTACATTTACAGTCAACGGATTCCATCTGGTTGCACAGACAGGCGAATGGTCTCTGTGCGAAGCATTGATTACCAAAGACAATGAACAGCTACCTGTAGATCAGTCTGTCACACCTAAGCTAGTCTATACAGGTACCGAAGAGCTATACATAGATGACTTCCGTATCCAGCCTGCCGATGCACAGGTGATGTGCTATGTTTATGACGAAAGTCTGCGGCCAGTTGCTACCTTCGATGACCAGCATTTTGCTTTGTACTACCAATATAACTCGGAAGGTAAGCTGATACGCAAACTCATTGAAACGGAAAAAGGTGTTAAAACTGTACAAGAAACACAGTATAATATGCCTAAAGTAAAACAAACAGAATAACACGGCTTGCTTGCCAACTTTACTATGTCAAATCACAAACAAATGATGTCTGTCTATCTATCTCAAACACGATCGTGGATATTCCTGCTTCTGCTGAACTTAGCAGTTATGAGGCCTGTCTGTGCCCAGACAGACTGTAAAAAACTACTTCATGACGTATTTGCCCAGGCACAGGCTGAGCAGAAAAACCTGAAGCGGATCTACCATACTACCTGTACTCAAACCAGCCATTTCCGGATGCAACCCGGAGGTGCATTGCAACATAGTACCGTGAAATTGGAGGTATACATTGGGCCTTCACTGGTCTACTACACAGGCGATGGGGTGGTGTGCATGCAAGACAAAGTATATCTGGTGAGTATTCTGACACGTGAAAAGAAGATTATGGTTAAGCCCAGTGCAGATTCGCTTCGTCAGCAGGCCCAGGTTGGCAATTGGTCAGGGATTATGCAGGATACCTTGCTTCAAAACATTGCCATTGAGTCCTGCCAGACTGTGACAGAGAAAACAGGTATACTACAAAAAATAGTGGCTGATGTCTTGCCAGCTTATCAGCCTCGCTGGCAGGCCAAGCAATATACATTTTGGGTCAATGAGAAAGACAAACGCATGGTTCGTATCGAGATGGTGCATTTGCCGCCTCAGATCGTGGAGCGGTCTGAAGTCACTTTTAGCCGACCTGAGTGGATGGATGCCATACCTGGCGTTCCTGCTTCTGCCAAAGGTCTGGTCTGGGACGGTAAAGGCAAACTTCTGCCTGCCTATCAAGGCTATGAAGTACTACGAGTAAAATAAGTTAAAAAATCCTGCTTGTTCTGCTTCTATGGCAGGAGTGGGGATGTAGATATAAATACAAGACATATTGTTTTTCTTTTTCTATAAGATTTATATGCGTAGCATTTTATTAGTAATTGGGTTTTTCTTGTTTTTAGGCACTTCTTTAGTTTTTGCCCAAATCTCAATTAATCCCACCATCACTGGTTCAAGCCGAGTCTGTCTGAATCAAACTTATCAATACTCGGTCAACAGTAGTGGTGGGCAGTGGAGTATTATACCCCAAGGAGCTGGTAGGATTAGTATTGTCTCCACAGGTGGTTCGACGGTTGGAAGCTTTAATTCTACTGTCAGGATTCAATGGAACAATCCCTCAATCAGTACTGCCCAGGTTGTTTACACCGCCAGGCGTATCAGAACAGGAGAGGATGTCGAGTTTCAGCGACAACCCAGCCTGTTCAATGTGACCATTATTGGAGCTTCGCCTAATGCCATCATACAGCCTCAGACAACCCGCCCAGGCGCAATCTGTCTGGCAGCAGGTCAGACTAGTTATACCTATCGTGTAGTGGAGCAACCCGGAACTGCTGGTATTCTGCGTTATGAATGGGAGATCAGTCCTGCTAACCAAGGTGTTATCATTTCAGGCCAGGACAGTCCTCAGATTCAAGTGCAGTGGAACAATGCCCTGGCGGGTCAGAGTGTGAAGATTGGGGTACGCACCCATAGCACCCTTTGTCGCCCGAGTGGGAGTACCGAACCTGAGACGATTAGCCCATGGCGAGAGCAGAGCTATCCCTTTGTGGCAGAGCTGTCGGTTTTGCCTACAGCAGGTTTTCAAGTTGATGGGCAAGCAGCAACAGTCTCCCCAGTCTTGTGCAGCGGCTCGACCCACCGTTTTGAGCTGGTGGGCGTAAGCGGAGCCGTGGCCTACCAGTGGAGTTTTCCTGCAGACGCCAAGGTAGTCTATCAACCCGGCAATCAGGCCGTGGATGTCACCTTGGGCAAAGTGGGTGGCACCATCTCGGTCACAGCCGTCAATGGCTGTGGGGAGAATCGGAGTTTTTCGCTGCCTGTTCAGGTAGCTTTTCCGTTCTCACTGGCTAAAGTGGAAGGGCCTTTGCTGGTTTGTGCAGGTCGATCCTACACTTATCAGGTACCCTTAGTGCTAGGAGCCAGCTATAACTGGCAAGTACCGCAGGGAGCTTCGATTATTAGTGGGCAGGGAAGTGAGCAGGTGCAGCTTGTTTTCTCTGAAAATGCTTTCCGTAATGGCCAGCAGCCTCGCTTGTCAGTTACAGCTTCTAGTCGATGCAATCTTCAACCCATCACGGTACAGTCAGCACCCATTGCCCAAAGAAGCCCAGTTGCGGTTGCTAATCAGCTTTTTTCCTTTATGGAACTAGCTGCTCCCTCGCCTTCCAAGTCACTGCTGCTAAATACCTGCCAACAACTCGACGTAGCTCTATGCCAACAGCGGCAAATTAGCAAAGCGAACCTGAAAGTAGTATTTTCCACAGGCGATCTGCATCAGTTGCCGATTGATACCAAGTTTAACCAAAATCTACAATTTACCCTGCGTGCCTATGACATACAGGGGCAATTGATTGCTGGCTTTCCTGCAGCTGCGGTGACACTGGCCATCAGCGAGCAGACCCCAGAGGCTGTCTACACACTTAATTTTACTGCCTGGCATAGCCAAATTTCCCGTCTGGAAGTATTGCCTCTACTGACAGGAACGCCTGTGAGTAATACAGTAGTCCAGCAAGCCCTGCAACTAAAGGCATTTTATGAAGAACAGTTTTCCTACAGTGGTCAGATTTCGCCCATCGTATTGGAAACCGTTACCGACCCGGGTAATGGCAGTTATGAACGGTTGTTTAGCTGGCAGGCAACAGCTTGTCCATCTGTAGGCAGTTATCAGTTGCAAGTCTTGAGACTCTATGAAGCAGGTACTGATTCAAAAAACGGAGGAGAAACGCTGCAAGGAGCAGATTGGAGTAAGGCATTGAGTATTGAAACCGAATCAAGTGTTGCCAGTTATCAACTGACGGTAGCCGAAGGTTCAGGTCGCTATGTGTGGCGGGTACGGGCCATCGGTAACCAAGAGGGGGGCATTGCCAATCCTAAGAACTGGGGGGAGTGGTCTGTGGCAAGCGAGTTTAGCTTCGTCCAACCCGATGAAGGTACACAGGCACAAGGGCCAGGTACGAACTGGATCTATAGCCGCACATTTACCGAAGGCGGTAGGGTATCAGAGAAGATGAGTTTTGCCAATGGGCTGGGTCAGATTGCCCAGGTACAGGCCAAAATTCAGTCTCAGGAGCAGGTGATTATCAGCGAAACCCGTCAAGACTATATAGGTCGGGATGCTTTGCAGACCTTACCTGTGCCTGTGACCGATAAAACTACCTTGGGCTATGTGCCTGATTTTATGAAGGTAAAGAATCAAAACAGAGCCTATCAGAAGAATGATTTTGATTCTGATGACACCTACAAGGAACCAAACCAAGCTACAGCAGGTAACTACTACAGCGGCCAGGATGTGACCAATAGCGTAGGTGAAGTGGTCAATGCAGGTGTACCCTCAGACGGAGGCTATCCTTATAGCCGTACCCGCTACAATGCCGATGGCACCAGCCGGGTAGTAGAACAGGGTGGGGTAGGAGCCGACCACCATATTGGTACTACGCATACAGTAAAGACTGCCTATACAGGCGTTTCGGATGCTGAGCTCTTGCAGCTCTTTGGCAAGGAAGCTCCAGCTGCGGCCAATGTACACAAGGTCATTACTTCCGATCCGAATGGAACTAGCTCGGTAAGCTATCAAACCAAGGATGGGAAGACCATTGCCACGGCACTGATCAACACCCGTGATGTGAATAATCCGCAAGGCGCATTGGATCCGCTGGAATCGGCGGGTGCAGCCACCAAGACCATTACCGAGGTTCTGACCGAACGCACCCCTTTTGGAGGCATAGGCACCCGGACCTCTAAGCCGATTGTCTTTAGTGTACCCACCACTCTGACGATTGACTACAAACTAACGCCCCAGCAACTGTCTGATATTTGCAATACCAATAGTTGTCAGAGTTGCGACTATCGGATTCAGATTCTGGTCATAGATAGTGAGACCCAAAATGAAATAAAGAGTGAGATTCTTTCTATTCCTATGGCTGAGTGTCGCCAGCCGGAAACAGTGCGATCCATTCATTTCACCTTGGAAGGCTTGGAAGGTAGTTTTGTGGTCGAAAAACGGATCAGTGCCTATAATCGGAAGGAGTTAGCTGACGGGAGCAGCCTTTCGTATCTGGACGAGCAGCTGAAAGCCATTGAGCAGTATTACAGTGCCGAATCGTTGATGCAAGGTGGAGACTGGCAAGGTGGAGACTGGCAAGGTGGAGACTGGCCAAAAATTCATAGTCTACTGCAAGAAGAAAAGGCCAAGGATTTGTATGGTTTTTTGGATTTCAAAGAATACACCAAGCAAGCCTATCCATTGGAGGAAGAGCAGCCGGAGAGTGAACGGAAATATTATTATGAAGTCCCCCTTTCGATAGGCAACAGCGGCCAGTGTAGCCAGATCCAGTTGCGCATTCCCTACATAGAAACAGTGTGTCCAGCATATAACTGCGACTTTTTTAATATTAAAACTGGCAAGGAAGTTGCTAATCCAGCTGCCACTATGGCTGATTATTGGCAGACCAAGACGGGCATTGGGTTAGAAAATCAATTAGAAAGAATTACGCGCAGTGAGTGGGATAGCGACTTGTCAGATTTTAACCAGATGATCCTGAACATGGTAGCTGATGGGTATAGCTGTGAAGACTTGTGGAATTGCTGGCAGCAGGCAGTAGACAACTATGCAGATGGAATCCCGGGTTTGCCCGATGGTACTTTTTCAGGATCATCAGGGAATCCGACTCTGAAAAACCAACTTAGTACAGCAGTGCCAGATGTATTGACCTCATTTTTTCAGTGTGTCGGAGTGGAACGGACACGGCTCATCAGCTGGAGTGGCAGCGGTGTATTACCCCAAGCCGAGCGGGAACGGTACTATAAACTGATCCTACTCAATAGCAGCCTACCCACCTACAACACCTGTGTGAGTGGGTCAGGTCTGGATCTGTCTTCACTACCACTGGAACTCAGTCGGGTTCTTAGTACAGATAACGAGCAGGAAAAACAGGAAAAACAGGAAAAACTGAAAAAAGCCCAAACCTTGGCTGGCTGCCTACAATATAGTAAGACAGACCCAGATCCTTCCAATAGCAATGGAGATATTCTCAAAGGGCTAGTACTCGAAAAACTGCAGTCGGCCTGTCAGGGAAGATACGAGGACTTCCGGGCACAAGTCATCCAGACTATCCGCCGCAATGGCCGATACATTCAGCCAGATCCGACAAGATCTATTACGAAAGACCAACCTAATCCAGAGGGAGACTATTACTACTTGTTGAAGGATGAGCAAGGTCAGCTAGTCTCCGATCCGATGACTGGTTTACCAGTATTTTCCGATATCCCACTGCCTGCCAATTTTTCCTATCAGTATCAGCTTTGCCAGATCGACCAGATGGCTCAGGCACTAGTTGACTACTGTCTGCGAGGAGCAACAGCCGTCAATCTGGAACTGGCCAGCCGGGATGACCGGAATGTATCAGAAAGTGAAAGACTACAGATTCTGGCAGCACGTGAACAGATTGAGCGTATGTTGCTGGGTAGTTTTTATATTGGGTTGGATGGGGCTAACTGTGGGGAAGGATATGATGTGATTACTCCGCGTCCGATTATTATTCGTCGTGACCCTACACCTGCTTATCAGGAAATTGTTTTGCGGAAAGTTTTGCAGGTAGATGGTTATCCGACCAACCCGACAGCACGTCAGGGATTCACCGTACCGCATTCGCCCTTGCTTGCCTTCTCGAATGCGTTTTCGGCTTCATTCTGGGTGTTGAAACGCAATGGTACCCAAGCTGAATTGGTGCAAAAATATAGTTCTTCTGTTCAGGATGGCTGGGGTATTGAGATGTATGGAAATAAGATACGTGTATGGGTGACTAATCGTTATATTACCACCAATGTAAAAATAGAAAACCATGTGTGGACTCACATTGTGGTTACCAACTCTGCCAATGAACTGAAAATATACAAGAATGGAATGCTAGCCGCTACATATCCCAGTGGCGTTATAAAGGACAATCCTTCCTATACATTGCAGAGCGGATTTGGGGTAGTAGGGCTGGGTTCTCTGAATGGTTATCTGGACGAGATGGCATTGTTTAATAAGGTACTTACTGACGAACAGATTTCTCTTATGTACAGTAAGGGTAAGGGTACATCCTCAACGGACTTACAGGCTTATATTAGACAATTAACTCCTTCCGCCTACTGGAATTTTGACCAAGGGACTGGTCTGCAAATCACAGACCAGTCGGGTAATAGAAATACTGCTACCCTGCGTGGCTATAGTGAAACGCAAACACTTGCAGGGGCAGACAACCATTGGCGTACCCTGAGTAAGGTTCCCCTTGATGCCAATGCCTTGGTCGCTTACTGGGGATTTGAGGAAGCCGATGGAAGCACAGTGCTAGATCGGAGTTGTCATGGCTATCATGGACAACTGCGGGGTGCTGTAGATCGGGTGTCCACAGGTAAAGTTGGCAAAGCATTACGTGGATTAGGTGGAGATGCAACGCAGAATGCATATATGGAAGTAACCGGAATGTCAGAAAGTCTTCGGAATTTTTCGGTAGGATTCTGGATTAAGCCCTATGGAGGCGAACATTCCAACATCGTATCATCTGTACGTGGTTGGGGACAGTTTACATGGCTAATGGGTGCATGGGGTCAGGTGCTGGCAGGTACAAGTGCAGCTACACGTACAGGAGGGTATGATGGGAATAACACCTTAGAATCCATCATGGAGTTTAATGCATGGCAACATATCTGTTTTACTTTTAGTCCTAATCAGAGCGGAGTAAAAGGTACTGGACGTTTGTATAAAAACGGAGAACTGGTCTTTGAGCAACTTCAAATGGATATACCTTCCTCTGTATGGGGAACATTTTATCTGGGTTTACCTATGGAGGCAGGAACAACGTATCGTCCGTTTACCTCTCTGCGGGGTGAAATGGATGAGGTAATGATTTTTAATCGGGTCTTATCACAGACCGAAGTACGTTATCTGGTCGATCAGGGTGAATCGGGTACAACAGTGACCAATCGGAACTGCCCTGCGCCTTCAAGTTGTGCCCAGGCAGGATTGTTCTGCTTTAAATGGGGTCAATCTGTGGTGACTACCGACCTTACCCCCCCCAAAGAGCTGGCTGACTACGTGCAGCGGGAACTGCCCCGCAGTCTGCCCTGTGAGCAGACCCGTATTGCTGGCATCTGGGCCGAGCTTCGCACACAATTGGCTCCTTTGCAGGAAGAAAAGAAGAATGGATACCGCGAGCAGTACCAGTCTACTTGTGTAGCACAGCAAGGGTTGGAGGAAGAATTTAAGCTTAGCTATAGCCTGGGTTACCACCACTATACCCTTTATTACTATGACCGGGCAGGCAATCTGGTTCGTACAGTGCCACCCCAAGGTGTAGAATTGTTGCCTGTCGAAACCAGTGCTCAACAGACCACTGCGGCACAGTCCTTGCCTGCACACAGTCTAGTGACTAGCTACACTTATAACAGTATCGGCCAGCTGGTTCAACAACATACACCTGATGGAGGTACAACCCAGTTTTATTACAATAACAAGAGCCAGCTTCGTTTTTCTCAGAATGAAAAACAAGTGGCCGAAGGCTATTACTCCTATACTCGCTACGATGAGTTAGGGCGTGTGACCGAAGTAGGGGAAAGCCAGGTAAGTGAAGGCTTAAAGCTGGCCTCAAAAGTAGAGCAGATGAGTTTTCCTACAAGCTCGATGCGTCAGGTAACCAAAACAGTGTATTCCGATCCGGCAGATGGTATCTTCTATGAGCCAGCAGGTTCTTTGGCTAGTGGCCAAGGCCAACGTTATTTGCAAAACCGGGTGAGTTATTCATATTTGGACGAAGATGGCAATGAGTCTACTATCCAAGATCAGCATAGGAGCTATTACAGCTACGATGTGCATGGGAATGTAGAGTGGCTGGTTCAGCAGCTTCCGGGTCTAGAGAGTAAATACATTCGATATGAATACGATCTGATTTCAGGTAAGGTGCTCAGGGTCAACTATCAGGAAAACCAGGCTGATCAGTTCTACCATAGATATGGCTACGATGAAGACAACCGTTTGACAGGGGTGGAGACCTCTCATGATGGGGTAATTTGGGAAAAGGATGCCACGTACAATTACTACCGCCACGGGCCACTCAAGCGGATGGAGCTAGGCGAAGACCGGGTGCAGGGTGTGGATTACACCTACACACTGCAAGGTTGGCTGAAAGCAATTAACCATCCGGATTTGACGAATGGTAGTGACCCAGGCAAAGATGGAGGCAATAGTGTAGTACCCCCAGATGCGTTTGGAATGGGTCTGACCTATTACAATGGGGATTATGTACGTACAGGGGGAATTGGTTTGAATCAGACAGGTATTCAGAGTGCGGCCAGCCCGCTTTATAATGGCAACATTGCAGCTTGGACTACCCAGACGGCCAAGTCATCGGCTGCGGGTAATTTATATGAGCAGCTCACAGCTGAGCAGTACCGTTATGACGATCTGAACCGGATCAAATCCAGTAGCTTTTCTGCCTATGAAAACGGGCAATTTGTAGCTAAGTCAGACTATGCCACTTCTTACAGCTATGATGCCAATGGAAATCTATTGACTCTGAATCGGAATGCCTATGGAGCACAGTTGCAGATGGATAAGCTCACCTATCAGTACTACAGTGGAACCAACAAACTCAAACGGGTAGAAGATGATTTTGCCACTCCTGCTTTAGCCGACGACATTGAGAACCAAACGGGAGATTCAGAGGGTAATAATTACATATATGATGGAATTGGCAACCTGATAGATGACAAGCAGGAGAATATTGAGATTGAGTGGACAGTTTACGGAAAAGTAAAAAAAGTTCAAAAGAAGGATAATAGTCAAACGATTGTCTATCTTTATGATGCGACAGGTAACCGGACAATGAAGACAGTGAGTAGAGGCAGTGAGGTAAAAACGACCTATTATGTGCGTGATGCGAGCGGCAATGTGATGAGTGTATATGAGAAGAGTCAAAGCACTGCAGTGGCTCAAAGTGAGGTGTATCTGTATGGCTCAAGTAGACTGGGAGTGTATCGTCCGCAGGGTAGTAATGGAGTCAGTGGTATGCTAGTGAGTCGGCAGTTGCAAGAAAAGGAATATGAGTTAGTGGATCATCTGGGTAATGTCAGGGCAGTGATAGGGGATTACCGGCAAGCCGATGGGACAAATCCGATTCGGGCGGCCTTACGGAGTTATGCCAACTATTATGCGTTCGGAATGAATATGCCGGGGCGGAATTATTTTGGCACAGGGCAGAATAGATATGGGTTTAATGGAAAGGAGATAGATAGGGACTTTGGTAATGTGTATGACTATGGGTTTAGGATTTATGATCCTCGGATTGGTAAGTTTTTGTCGGTTGATCCCCTAGCTTCAAAATATCCTGAATTAACGCCATACCAATTTGCCTCTAATAGACCGATTGATGGGATAGATTTAGACGGCTTAGAATATGCTTCTCCTGGACAGATAGGAACAGATTTAGTTTTTTTTACCAAAAAGCATACAGACAAAGAAATAGCTCAGCATTATAGAACAAAAGTAGTTACTGGGGCACTATCGGCTACAGCGGGACTTGCGTATGTAGGACTAGCTTCTTCACCTTTTTTAAGGCCAACAGCTGTGAGTATTGTTGCATGGGCCAATGCCAATCCTGCGGCTGTTAAAGAGATAGGTAGTTTTGGGGCAGGGGTTGTAAACGGTCTTGCTGGTTATGATGGAATGGATTTGGAGGGGCCAGCAGATGATATTGGCCGGGCAGGTGGAAGAGCAGCAAAGCATGCCTATGAAGGAATGGAGACTTTGAGTGATGGAATCAGGATGGTCGAACAACCTCTTGTTGCCACAGATTTTGTTAGAATGAATATAGATGCAAAGGGGGTAATGTCTTGGAGCTATGGGCAAAAAGTTCTTGGTTTAGCAGAAGTAAAAGATGGGCAAGTATTAAGTATGTTTTTTGACATTCCTGAAGAGTTACAAAAACTAGGTATTGGATCAAAAATGTTTGATGATGCAATGAAAGTATATGGTGATAAAATAACAATAGTTGAAGGGTATTGGCGGGCATACTCAGAAAACTATAAAGCCTATAGAAAATCAGGGGATCTATTCCGTACCCCAACAGGTGGATGGGCGGAGAAGTATAAATATACAGTTTCGAATTTATTACAAGATACAGAAAATGCAATACATGTATGGTTTACAAAGCCAAAGCCACCAGTTAAAGCAACACCAAAAATACCAACGAAAAAATGAGCAACCTTTTATCATTTGTAACAGCTTAGCCATAGTTAAATACGATAGGCATTTGATTGAAGATGGAGATTAAATTTTGAAAGACATTCATCTTTTGTTTTCTAAGTGTAGAAACAAAAGCCTGAATACGAGCAAAGTTCT
>JACCDR012379357.1_pt1 | contig 16253 bp, 22 predicted proteins | sample 7446431 | NCBI WGS metagenome assembly JACCDR01 (sample SAMN15323443, study PRJNA562643) | freshwater metagenome | isolation source: river surface water | place: USA:Blue River Watershed | collected 2017-08-17 | reverse complement strand
GGCCGTAGAGCGAGGCAGCGGCACGCCCGAATCCCAAATGCGCGAAATCGGTCGCATATATGATGAGGGTCTCCGTGTTGAATTGCGGGCGCTTCGTGCGTTTATCGAACATAACATGAGGAGCGCCCTGCGTGATCCAAAACCAGTCGCGTACAGCGTGCGTTGCGCCTGCGCCGGCTGCACCAAGGTCACTGGCCATTATGCCCGTCTGTGCGAGGAACATTTTGCGGTAGTGGTCAATGCGTTTGAGTGCGAGAATTTTGTGGCGCTGAAGCGCCTCAATATCTACCCGCCACCCCCGTTCTCGGATCGTTTCACAAATCCCGAGGAGGCGGACTAACCGCTCATACCGTTCATGGGCGCCGGGCGCTGGCTGCACGTTGGGCCAGGCGCGCCTATCGGTCATTGTAGGTGCCCAGCGCCCACTGCCAACGAACGAAGCACGACATGCTGCATGTCTGCTTTTGTTTCCAGAACGCCGCTGAGCGATGTCGGCCGCAAGGGTAGCGTCGCTCGAACGACTTGCCACACATGACGCACTGCTTGTACTCGAGCGGCAACTTTTGATGCATCTCCTTCTTCCAACTGACACCCCGATAGGCGCGCCAGATGGTGTCGCGGTGTAAGCCTCGCTCCTTGGCCATGCGCGCTACATACTCGCGTGACAAGTTTTTCTTCCGTCGCAGCTTACACACGTCTTCCCACGTAAGCTTTGCTCCACCCGCCCAGCCCGATGGCCTAGCCATGCTTTGCTCCTGTATGCGGATCGATGCCGACCCACGGTAAGACGTGCTGGGCGAGGTGCCAGGTATAGAAGGCATCCTTCGCGCCGTACTCGCGCAGGCCTTTCGGGTCGGCCACCCAATACTCGTCGTCGTCTCGGCCGACACCCACGCCTACCGTCGGCTTGTAGACACTCTTCCACGGTGGAACGTTGGCCAGCGATGCGGCTGCAGCCTGCAGCCCGTGCGGCAACTCAGGGAACGCCACCGCGTGCGCGGCGAATGTGTCGAGCACCTTGCCGCCCACCTCAAAGCCCAGCTTGTACAGCAGCGGCACATCCGCGACGAAATTGTGGCAGTATTTCACCGAGGGCGCGGCAAGTAGATCTGCCACGCATTGCCGGACATCCCTGCCATACACATAGCTGTCCAGCGACGGCTCGGCCTCCTGATGCGCGTAAGGTATGTAGGCGTGGTATGGCAAGCTCACCGCTACGCGCCCGTCGCTCACGTTTATCGCCGTCACGATGTCGCGGCCCGGCACGAATTCGAGGTCAACGGCCAGCGGCTTGCCAGCGAGCTCGCCCAATGCCGCGACCATTGGCAGGCCCACCTCGGTCACCACGCAAGCAGGGTCGAGTATAGGGCCCGTGACACGCTGCAACGCCATGGCCGACGCATACATCTGAAGCTCCTTTACGCGCCGCGCTATCGGGTAGATGGGCACGACCGAGGTGGGTCCGCGACGCCAGTGGGTCAGGCGCATCGCGCCCAAGCTGTCGGGCGCACCCAAAGCGCTCCAGCAGACGGTTCCGGTCACGGCACTTGCCCCCTCGCTCAGTTGAGCATCCGGGGTGGGAATGACCACTACGCGCTCGGGCGCGTGGTCGTCAAGGTATTGACGCAAGGCAATGCGGGCCTGCGCCACCTCGCGTCTGTCTGGCGTCGTGCCGTAGCGGAACAGGGCGATGCGCGTCGTGTGGTAGTAGCCGCGCCCGATGGCCTGCCGGCCCAGATGCCAAAGGTGTAGCACGTGGGGGCCCTCGCGCCGCGCGCTGAGGTCGAGGTCTCGGTCGCTTTTGCTTTGCCAATCGGTCACGATGGCGACGGGTTGACCTGGCGAGGCGACCAGCATATAAGGCGCTCCGTGATGGCGCGAGGTTGTCGAGTGTGGGCAGTTTTACGACTTGCCCAGGTCGTGGCCCGCTAAGGGGTGTGCTGATTCAGTGCAACCGCTTGGCTTGCGTACATCACGGCCTCGCGGACTTTGTTGATGGCAAGGGTTTGCTCAGGCGTGGAAGGGGCACGATGCAGGATTTCGGCAGCGAGTTGGTAGCCTGCCTTCCGAATCTCCTGCGTGTGGTCCTTCCACATTCCCTCCACGTCGTAGTACGAGAATGCCCGCGCGATGCGCTTTTCGTCGTAGCTCAAAACGGTGTCTCCTCGGCCATGGCTCCCTCGAACACGGGGAGCTTGGCAGGCCGCTGTGCGTGCCAGTTGGTGTGTGGATACTTGGCGTTCTTCTTGTTCTCCTTTTTCGACAAGTAGATGTAGGTGTCGGCCAGCTCCTCGACCTCGCCACCCTCGCCTTCCAGGCGCGACTTGAGCCCGTCGAGCGTGACCATCAACCGCTCGTTCACAGCCTGCTGGCGCTCCTCGTAGCGTCCCTGGGTCAATGGCTGGCCATCGAAATCCAGGTAGCGCTTCTTGTTCGTCACCGGGTCTGCGTCCGTCTTGTCATACGGGGCATACTGGCTTGGCACGGCCGCGCTGTAGATCCGCTTCAGCGTGTCCACGCGCATTCGCAGCACGCGCTCACGCATGTCGCGGTCCAGCCGCTTGTCGCTTTCCTGCCATGGCAAGGTGATGTGCTCCTGGCACGCGCCCACCACCGGCGCATCCTCGCTGTCGCCACCCAGCACGCTGACCAGGAAACGGATCTGTTCGTTACCGAACGTGTCGCGCACAAGCGTCGCCTTTTTCAGCCGGACAAGGTAGGCCGTGTCCATCTGAAAATCAAAGCCGCGACGGCCCCTATCGTTGGCGAACGGGTCCATGCCCGGATCGCCACCAAACTTTGCGTTCCACTCTTCCAGAGACATACAACTACTCCAAGGTTAAAGGTTGCCGGCCCGAGGCGTTTCCCCAGGCCGGTGCCGCTAAAGACCGAACAAAACGAATGCGCCTGCCGCACCCCAGCCCAAGTACCACGCCAGCCAATCTGACTCCCAGGCCAACGGTAGACAGGCAATCCACCCACCGCACGCAAAATGCTCGGGCTTGATACCCGACCATTCCATCACAGCCCCTCGCCGTATGCGCACGCCAACATGCTGCGCAGGGCGCGGTCGCCCGGCTCAGTGGGGGCCAGCTTAGAGCCGGCGCGTGACTTGGCCTCAAACTTGGCGCTCGATTGGGTGTGCGTGCGGAAGGTGCGCGTCAGCGTGCCGTCGCGGCCCTTCACGCGCTTGGCCTCGCGGGCCAGCACGAGCGAGCAGTTGTCGAGCCAATGCGCCGCGATACCCTTGGGCAGGTCGACGGTGAACGTTGACCGCTCGCCGCCAATGGCCTTCGCCGTTGCCGCATCTGCTGTCACCTGCGTCTCGTTCGCCATGGATACGCTCGCCTTGATCTGAGCATTGCCGATGACGGTGACGCCGCGCAAGCCCGAAAGTGCACGGAACAGCACGCCTCCCTCCGTCGCCACCATCTTCCAGTCTTTTTGAACGCTCGGGTCAATACTACGGTCGATGAGCCGCGCAGGAAACCCAAGGTCGATGATGATGACGCCAATCGTGCCGTCGTCAAACTTGGGTTTCATCTCGGTCAACACCTGGGCCAGGCGCGTCTTATACGCGGCCCAGTCCTTCACCATGGTCATGTCCGCGACATGTCCGGGCTCTAGCCCCGCATCCATAGCGCCCATGATCCCTTCATTGTCGCCTTGGATGACCAGCACATCCTCGCACACGATACGCTCGGTCGTCGCACCCGGCGCGGGCAACACATCGGGCGCGTACTTGCTGGCGCTCAGGCTCAGCGTCGTCTTACCGCTGGCGCGTGGCCCGACCACCAGCAGACGGCGGTTGGATTGCTTCAAATTCTCTGTTGCCGATGTAACAATGCTCACTTGTCTTCTCCCTTGTGGGCAGCACCTGTGGCTGCGAGGTTCGGTTTTACCACATTGCACGTGGCGTACGCCAGACGCGATGCGTCACTCTTCACCTCGCAGTGCGCCATTGCACGCATCCTTGAAGAAGGGGCAGACCTTGCCCATCCAGTCGACGCATTCGGCGCGGTTGGGAATGTCCTGCAAGACGTTCAGTGCGCCCGACTTGACCATGCCGCGCAGCTCCCTCACCGCCGCTTCGACGGCATCGCTGGGGGTGCGGACCAGCACGGCCTGGAAATCTGTGGCGTACATGGCCCGGTCACGACGCCGACCTCGCTTCATGGCGATATCGAATATGATGCCGTCGGCTGGCATGGCCGGAAAACAGATGTTCCACAGGGCGGGGTACCACAGCGCCTGCAGCCCCTGCGTCAAGGCCACGCCATCCGACTCGCCGTCTGCAGTCTTCCAATCGACCAGGTAACGACCTGGCTCAATGCCGGGGACACGCCGCTGGCATCGCTCGGCGTCTTCTTGATTCATCTCGACGGCCATGTCGATGGTGCCCGTCACCTCGTGGCCCATTAACTTGGTGACCTGGGCCGTCTCATTCTCGCCGCGCGGCAACTTGCACTCGACGGCAATGGGCTTGCCCCAGTAGTTTCGGCCCCATAGGCGCGAGAAGCCACGGAACATCCGCAAGGCCTCGATGACGTTGGGGTTATACGCGGCCATGCTCATGTCGAGCTCGAGGTCGGGCCTGGGCTTGCGCCATTGCTCCTGAAACAAGTGGTAGATAGAGCCGATGACCAGGGCGTGCTTGGTGTCGGGCAGCCCCGCCTTCTCGCCGTCGACGAAATCCTCGCGGCGTACATCCTGCAGCCTTGCCTTGCGCCCGCACCGTGACGCGACTGCGTAGAAGCTCATGCCTCGGCCCGAGCCGCCGCTGTTGATTGCGCGTGCGATGGCCAGCTCCTGTGGGGTAAGGGTTGGCTCAGTGATGTCGCCAGCCAACACGTCGATGCCAAAGTCACCAGGCGTTGTCGTCATCGTTATCCTCCTGCCAAGCAACGTCGCGCGGGCGATGCGTGGCGAACATAGTGGCGGTCAATTCGGTTAGGCGCTCATCGGTCAAGTCGCGTGCGCGGAATACGGATTCTACCACGTTTTCAACCTTGCCGGCTCTTAAAACAGCATTAATGGCTGTCGTCCGCTCAATTAATGTGTTGGCCGCGCCGTACAGGCTTTCGTCCGTCAACACGTCCACCTGCGGGCGGCGCGTATCGCCCACGCTTTGGAAGCGGCCCAACACCTGGATGACCATGACTGGCGACTGCCGCCACTCGGCCATCAACACCTTCTGGGCCCACATCAGGCGCACGCCCTCGCGAATAGATTCGCTTGTCGCCACGAGGATACATCTCTCGCGAGCTTCGGCGTGACGCAGCACGACCGACCGCTGGGCTGTCGACAGCGTTCCGTCGATATACAGGACGCTCCCTGGCTCGCGAGCGCCCAGTTCTGCAGCGATGTGCTGGGCCAGCTTGCGGTGATAGGTCAGCACGACCGCGTGGGTGATGTCGCTGGGCAACTCGCCTACCCACTGGACGGCCGCCTTGCCTACCGCGCCGGGCCCTGCCACGTCGTGGCTCAAGGACGTGCCGGCGATGTCGAGCATCTGCACGTTCAAGGGCGGCATGTCCGCGCAGATATCCTCGCGCACCACCCGGTGGCTGACCTCGGCGAGGCGACGCTGCAACTCGGGCATGGCGTCGTCGCGCGCACCGTGGACGCGCTTGCCATAGGGCGTCGTCTCGATGCGGCAGTAGGTCTTGGCAAAGTCCCAGGAGCAGTCGCCGACCCTTGGCAGCCTGCCCCACGCCTTGGTGCCGAACATGAGCGCGAGAGGGTGCCACAGCTGCTTCACCTCGGTCGGTATCAGGGTGGCGGTCAGCCCGACGACAAGCGCGTCGGGGTTGCCCCCGACCAGCGCGCGAGCCAGCCCGGACTGCCGGCTTTGCCAGTGGGCCAGGTGGTGCAGCTCGTCGAGCACGATGGCGTCGTAGCCCTCGCGGGGCAGCTGGCCGAGGAGATCGTAGCTCACGACCTGCCAGCGTGCCCGGTAGGCCCGGTCGCGGTGCGCGGCAGCCGTTTTACTCAGTCGCCGCTCGCGACCATACTCTACAGGATGCGCCATCACGCCCAGCCACCGGCCGGCCTCCCTGGCCCAGTGCCGCCGGACCATGGCCGGGCAGACCACCAACACCCTGGGGTTGCCCCGCGCCTCGCGCTCGAGGAATTGGTCGATAGCACTGAGGGCCGTGGCGGTTTTCCCACAGCCGGTCCCATACGCGAGGATGTAGCGCCGGCCCGAGGCCTCCAGGACCCGGCGCACGCCCTCCTGTTGGGCGGGGTACAGCGACAAGCCAGCCTCGCGGGGCAACGGTCGGTCCATGTCCCACCAGCCTGCATGACACGTCGCGGCAAAGGCAAGGGAAAATGTCTCGCGTGCGGCACAAAATATCGTCGGGTCTGGGGCGAGGCGCGGTGCTGGGTGTGCGAGGGAGTGGTCGCCCAACTCGTTTGACGCGAGCCGGGTGAGCGGATGTGCTTAACTGTGCTGGTACTGTGCTGGTGGATACTCAATAGATTTTGCCTCAAATCGCCTGGTTTATTCAGTAGAAATTGTTTTTAAGGTTGACTGGGGGTCAAGGGGTCGCCAGTTCGAATCTGGCCGTCCCGACCAAATCTAGCCACTTTAAGCGGTTTTTCAACTTGACCAGATCAGCACAAAAACCAGCACAATACCAGCACAATCAGCACAGTTGGCTCGCGTCTGGGGGCGTTGGTCGCGAGCCTCGCTGGTAGCGCCAGGTGCACAAGTGTACCCTAGTCAGCCACTCGGTCGTGAGCCCGAGCTTCTCCTCGACGCAGCGCGGCAGGGCCTCGAGGCGCTTCATGTCCTGGTGCTGGTAGGTGGACGCGGTGGTGCGCCCGTGGCCCATGGCCAGGTGGACGCTGTAGGGGTCTCCGAGGCTCGAGGTGATGCTGGCGAAGGCGTGGCGCAGGTCGCGATCGTGGATGTAGGGCACGATGCCGGCGCGCGCGGCCGCGCCCTTGTAGGCCGACCGTCGCGAGCGGGTCAGGGGCACGGCCATGAGGAAGGCGGCGACGCCCAGCGGGGTGAGCGACACGCGCCGGGCCCGCTTGGGCTTGGTGGCGTGGGCTGGGATGGCGATGTAGGGCGCGAGGCCTGGCTCGCGACGGAGCATGGCGGGCGTGAGCCGATCGGCCTCCTCGTGGCGCAGCCCGGTGAGCAAAATCAGCACAGCACAGGCCCGCGCCTCGGGCTGTAGTTCCGCGAGCCAGGCTCGCAACTGCTCGGGGGTGCGGTAGGTGCCGGACTGGCCCGGCCGGGTATCGACCAACGACAGCCGAGGGATGCGGGCGATGGGGGTGACGAGACGCCCGTCGTCGCGAGCCAGGACGAGGCCTCGACGGTAGGCGACGAGCTCCTTGCGGATGGTGTTGTTGCCCACGCCGTCCTGTCGGCGAGCCGCCACGTAGCGATTCAGCGTAGCCGAGCTGGGCCGCGCCACCTCGCGGGCGGGCAGGTGTCGTTCGAGGTGCTTGTAGGCGTAGACCAGGCCGCCTATCGCGCCGGGCCCGGTCTGCTCGGCCTCGGCGCGTCGCAGGTCCAGGGCCAGCAGGTCGCGGACGGTGACGGGGGCTGGGGCCATGGGGTTGATGGGCCGGCCCCTCGGCCGCGCAGGCCTGGCGGGCGGGGGCCGCGACAGCCGCTCGTCCAGGATGCGCAAGGCCTCCTCTGGGTCCGAGGTGTGCGTCGACTCGCGGAATGGGTCGACAGTCCGCTGGCTTCGCATCCAAATCACACCTCCGCGCCAGTAGAGTCCGTGGGGCAGTGTGCTTTTTTTTCGTGGGCTAGTCATGATCCTAACTTTCTCAAGGTCTCGCGATAAACTGGGCGATATTGCCGATCTGGCGTATACAGGATCGTCAGGCCTTGGTCAAGTGTGCGGATTTATATGACGCAATGTGTCGTTTTTCTGGTCGGCAGCCATTGCGGAGGTCGCCAGGGCTATGGCTGGCTGAAAGCTCACTCACATCGGAGGGGCAAATGCCTAGATGGACGCCGCAGCAGGTTACACCGAAAATCAATGCGTTGTTGGCCGCCGGTAAGTTGTCCTATCGGCCTGCGTCGAGAAGTTGGTATTACGATGCGCAGCCTTTATCAGAGCGAGAGATATCGCGTCGCATAGCGTATGTGACCGGCGCGCCGGTGTGCCACGTGGAGCTGGCCATTGCGGTGCGCGGGCAGGAGTTGGCCGCGAGTTCGCAGACCTCGCTGCAGCAGTGGGTGCGCGACCTCGAGGCGGACACGCCCAAGCCGAGCGACCCCGATGCAGACCGCTGGCCGGGCAACGTGGCGCTGAGGCAATTCGTGCGCGCCATGATGCGCGAGGATACGCCACAGGAGTTGTTCCGTTGCCACCTGTGGGCCTTGAAGCAGTGGATTTGGCAGACCAAGCGCAACATCCTAGGGATGCCCGTGACCTGGCACGTCACGCCCATCTTCTGGAGCAAGGAGAATGGCACGGGCAAGAGCACCAACCTCAATCGTCTGCTGGCCCCGGTCGATGCCTTCACCCGGCACATGGCCGTCGACGAGCTGGGCGAAAAGTTCAGCAAGAAGCTGTTGAGCCAGACCCACGTGGTCGTGTTTGATGAGTTCGCCCGTGCCGGCGATGCGGACATCGCCACCTTCAAGGCCATGATCACCGGGCGCCCGCTCGAGGGCCGCGAGATGTACAGCGAGGGCGGGTTCTACGCCGAGAATCGCCTGTCCTGCATCGCCACCAGCAATCTCGCCCCGCCACACGACTTTGAGGATTCGTCTGGCGCTCGGCGGTTCTGGTCCATCCACTGCCACGGCGGGGCAGCGGCCGAGGGGGGCTCGGTCGACCGGATGCGGGTGCTGGACAGCCTGGACTGGGGGGCCATCTGGCGCTGCATCAGCGTCGACGTGCACAGCGTGCACCAACTCATCCCACGCGCCCTGCGTGACCGCATGGAGTGGGAGCGCAACCGCAAGATGCGGGCGAGTACCAGCTTCGAGGTGTTCGTGGCCGAGTGTCTGGAGAGGTCGCAGATGGAGGAAAGGGTGGCCATGAAGAACGTCATCGAGGCCTACCGGAATTGGTGCGCGCACACCGGGCATAGGCGGCTCAAGGGGGGCCAGGAGAAGACCGCCGAGCGGCTGGTCGACCTCGGCTACACCTGCATCAACAACAGCAATCGGCGGTTCCTGTGCGGACACCGCATCGTTGGCGACACGTAAGACCCACCCCTCGCGGGACACGTGACGGAAAATGATTAAAGTTAGCGTGTTCCGCGAGGCCCTTCCGGATTTTTCCGCAACTCTCTATATTTTTTTTTTTTTTGCCTGCCCGGTGATACCCCCGGTTGTACCGTCAAAGTGGGGTGACTGTCAAATGCTTTTAAGTGAGACAAAATCCTTGTAGTGAGCCCGGCGAGTCGCCCAGATTCGCCACCAGACAGGTTTTAAGAGACGCCAGTCTTTATTAAGTTCCGACCTATCACTTTCCGTACATGCTGGGAGCAAAAAAAAGGGGGCCCGAAGGCCCCCGATGTCGCTTTTTTTGCCTCAGCCGTGCCGGACGAACACCGATTCGATGGCCGACAGTAGGCGAACGGTACAGTCGCGCACGTTGCTCAGGCGCGCCTTGGCCTCGCTGCTCAGCCCGTCGGACTCCACGTCGGCCATGTCGGCCAGGAACATGAAGAGGGCGCAGCCCCCCTCGCGCAGGGTGTCCAGCGCGCTGGCCGGCAGGTCGTTCAAGTCGCTGACCTCCTGGCGGATGTCTCCCAGCTTCGGGGTCTCGGGCTTGGTGGGCTCAGACTCGGGCGCGGGCGCAGCTTCGGGCTCAAGGGCGGGCTCCGGCTCAGCCTCGGGCGTGGGTTCAGAGCTTGAAGGAGCCTCCCCAGGGGTGGCTTTTGCTGCGTCGGCTTCGGGGCTGGCCACGCCCCCGGTAGGGACCGATTCGGAAGGGCCCTCAGCGTTGGGAGTGGTAGTGGCCGGCGAGGGCGTAGGGTCGCCCTCGGAGGCCTCGACCTTGGGAGGCTCGGAGGCCTCGGAGGCCTCGGCCGACGCGGAGGCCTCGACGCCCGGCGCGGAGGCCTCGGGGTCGACCTTGGGCTCGACCTCGGGCTCGGCAGCGGGGGCATCGGCGGGTGGAGTGGGCCCGCTTGCGCCCTCGCTGCCTGCGCTCGCTGTGTCGCTGGGTGCGGTGTCGGGTGAAGGGGTACCCGGTGCCTGCACGGGCGACGGCGCGCTTTCGCCCTCATCGTCGTGGTGGGAGGTCTCCTCGAGGCCGGGTGCCGGTGCCTCGCTCCACTGCTCTACGGTCTTAGGATCGTCGGCCATGTCTGGCTCCTTGTGGGTTGGGGGCCAGCGTCTGGCCTGGCCACAGTTTAGCGGAAAAACGAGTTGCCTAGTATGGCCAGCGCGATGGCCAGCGATGCCAGGCGAATGCAGGACGCGCCCAGCGGTGTCAGCGCCGCCGTGTAGTAGGTGAGGGCAAAGCCTGACATGAGCACGACGCTGGCGGCGACGACGGCGCTAGGATGCGACATCCACGGCCTCCTGTGGAGAGGGGTTGGCAGGATCGAGGGGCCCGTCGTCGCGGTCGGCGCGCAGCGCGGCATTCTCCAGGCTCAAATGCAGCACAACCTTCTCCAGCGTGGCAATGCGCAACCTCATGCTACCGGGGTCGTGGTCGACGCTACGCTGACTTTCGTAGCGCGCTATCCAACGGTACAGGGTTGTCTTGCTGACCCCATGTTTTTCACGAATCAGGTCCGCATTCATGCCGCTGTCGTAGTCGCGCAGCACGCGGTTGACCTCATCTGGCGTGTACTCCCTGCCCCACCGCGCCCGGCGCCGCCGCGTGCCAAGGCTTTGCGGCATCGAAAAGCCCGCACTACCTGGCGAATCGCCCGGCGATTGGGCGGGCGGAGGGGCCGCTGGCTGGGCCACGGTCTCATTGGGTGTCGGGTGCATAGCTTTCTCCTTGCCGTCGCAAATTGCTGCCCACGGTGAGATAGCCCGTGTAGGCCACGCAGTCCGGCTCCTTTACCAAGGCAGCGTTGCCGTCGATGAACACGTAGACCACCTTGTAGGGCACCCACGCGCTCGGCCCCGTGCTCTGTCGCGCATTGACGTACAGCGTCTGACCCACCTGGATATCCCAGTCGGCCTTCGACGTGCCCACCTGGACCGGCCCGCTGGGCGCGGCCGTGCTACCCGAGGTGCCCGACGAACCCGACGAACCCGACGTGCCGCTGCTCCCTGACGTGCCTGAGCTGCCCGAGGTCGCGCTCGTACTGCCCGATGTACCGCTGGTCCCTGAGCTGCCCGACGTGCCCGAGGTCGACACGACGAGGCCTCCAGAGCCCAGGGTCGCGGTCGCGCCCAACACGTTCAAATTGAGAAGCGAGCTCATTGTGACCTCGCAGGTGATAGACTGAGATTCGTCACGGCGACACCTCCTGTGGAGCAGTCTAGCACAAGGTATCGCCAAAGGGACACCATGAAACAAGGTTTCACCCACTGGCTCAGAAAGCTTCGGCGACGGCTGTGCGGTGTGGCCCTGTGTGCGATGTGCTTACCGCCGGGCATGTGCCTGGACCACCTCGACATGATTCGCGGCGTCGGCATGGTGCCGATGAAGCCTCCGAACCCGTTGATGGGCCCAGGGGCCATGGTGTGGGTGCGTGAGCGAGGCCCCAACCGCGAGTTTATCGAGGTGGGCAGCCTTTGCGCGGTGCGGGCGTCACTGGGGCCTAGTTTTGCCCCTCGTGTGGGCCCGACGCAGCGACAACGCATGAGCCGCGCCGCTGAGAAGCGGTTCGCGATTGGCGCGGACGTGTTGAGCAAGCTAAAGAAAGACATCAAGTTTCGTCACTTGCGGGCGATTACGGTGGCATTCGAGAAGCCGCGCATCATGTTGGTGGACGAGGAGCAGGTCTTGCTCAACATGCCGAATCGCTCGCAGTCGTGCCGCGAGATGATACGGCATCGCCTCGATGCGGGCTACGAGGTGACCATGATCACCCACACGCTCGAGGCGGACCTCATCTACAGCATCGAGTGGGAGCTCGACTGCAACCTGGAAATCAGCGCGCAAATCGACGTGCTCACCGACCTGGCCGCGCATTTCGGCCTGGGAGGCAGCATCATCACGCGCAACAGCATCGAAAGCCACGCGCTCATCTGGGGCATCATCGACGACCCCTTTTTGGCCCAGCTGTCCATCAACGTCACCGAGGCCCGGCAACTCAGAAGGCTGCCCACCCGGCTCATCGACCCGGAAAGTCCCATTCGCCTGAACATCAACCCCGACGCGCCGGTCGTGCCCAGCACCAACCCGGCGAACGAACACTACAATCCGAGGCAGCCATGAAACCACCCCGCACCGACCAGCGTCGCAGCCTGGATCAGGTCAACCCCAGCATTGAAAGCGATATCAGCGACCACGAATTCACCGTGGAAATACAGGAGCGCGACACGGACAGCAGCGAGCCGCCCGTGACCCTCGGCGAGGCCAAATCGTCGAGCCCATTCGCCCAGGATTTCCTGCAAGCCGAGCCCATCCCACGCGGGCCCATACGCAGCGCCAAGCGCTTCTTAGAGCGCACCATGCATCGCCACCAATCGAGTCCACAGCCCAGTATGCCGTCGCTCGACGAAACCCAGCCACAGCGCCAGGAGTCGGGCCAATCGCCACACTCGCGCATGGACAACCTTCGCAGCTATCGCCAGCAACTTGGCACGCGCGGGGCATTCAGCCTGCAACTACCCGGCATGACTTCCCAGCAACTGCGCGACGGAATGCGTGTCAGTGTCGACATGCCACGCCAGACCAGCGCGGGCCTCGACCCCGGCATTGAGCCCCCCATTATCGGCCGGCTGATACGCAAGCGCCGCCGCCTGCCGATGGGCGTGGTCATTGGCTTCGGCGTAGTCAGCAGCGTGTGCCTATGTGTGGCGCTCACCACCCTTGGCATTGGACTCTACAACTTTTCAAAGCTGCGTGCCAATCGCGCCGCAAAAAGCGTCAACGACCTAGAGCGCGACCTGATGCCCCAACTCGAACAATTCCGCACCACGCAAGCAGCCATTCAACTTGGCATCGCCACCCTGCTCAATCGCACAGGCAACCAGGGGGGCTAAAACGAAGGGGGGTGTCGCCAGGCCTGCAACAGGCCCACGAAAGCCGAATTTCTGGGCGAAAACCCGTCGGAGCGTAATAAAGGAGCGAGCCCGGTCGCTACCTGGCCCCTTCTGAGCTGCTCGCGCCGTAGCGTCAGACATGCTCGCGACCCCGCGCACGCGCGCACGATTGACCCCGCGCACGATTAAGGGCCGAATTGCGCACCCAATTCGCGCGCCAACGTGATATATTGTGTGGGCCGGCGCACCACGCGCCCGCCGATAGGGGTGTACTATGTATGTGACCATTTCCGATGTGACCGGCGCGCAGCACAAGGGCGATGCCGTATGGGTGAGCTGCCGCGTCCAGCGCGTCGGCCCGACGTATGATATCTTGGTCGAGATTACCGCCAATCGCGTTCTGCTGTGCCGGGTAACGACGGCCGACCGCAAGGACTTTATCGATGTTTCGCGCGTGCTGATATCGCCCGAGCTAATCGACGCAACCCGCCGACTCTATAACCTGGTAGGTGAAGCATGAGCACCTTACCTACACCTGCCGGCGTGCTGCCCGACTTTATCGCCATCCTAGACGACGACGCGCGCACACAATTCTTCGCCGACAATCCAGACTTTACCGTGCTGTACTACTCTGGCGCGGCATGGCATCGCGCCGATATGCTGCGCCGCGCTGGCGACCACGATGGCGCGGTCGCGGTCCTGCAGGCCGACAGCGATGCGCGCTGGCGCGCCGACTATGCGGCGCGATGCGCGGCTGGTAAGCCCAGCATTACGGGCCGCATTATGTCTGGCCTGTACGGCGCGTTTCGCGTTTACTTTGTCGGGCTCGTCGCGGCCGGCGTGGCCACGCTGCTTGGCATTTACCAGGTAGCGTTCGCGATTCACGCGACAGCCCTTGTCAGCGCGCTCATCGGCGGCGCGATTGGCGCATTCTCCGCGCCGAAGGGGTGCTGACATGAGCGCGATTAAGGCCTATATGATGAGCGCGGACGGTATCGCCGACGCGGAGTACCAGCTCTACCTAGCAGAACGCCGCTACGCGGCCGTATGCGCGGCGTGCGCGCTGGCCGCTCCGCGCGTCGACTCGGCCACACTCGACGACATTCTGTATTGCGCCGAGCACGAATTGGGCAGCGCGCACGAGCGTCTGGCGGTATCGCGCGGCTATACGTGCGCCCACCATATGTATGATGCCTTCTAGCCCCGCTAATCCAGCCCCGCAAGCCCAGCCCCGCTATAGTCTGCGCCGGCGCTTGCGGGGCTTTTCCCAGTCTTTATGCGTGTCGAGTGCCGGGCCCCAGTGCGCCGCAAGGTTAGCGTGCAGGTGGTCGACATACGCGCCTAAGTGGTCTAGTGGCAGCGTGGTCTCGATAGGGTGGTCGATATCATAGCCTTCGGCCTGCGCCCAGTAGCGCGCGGCCGCGCTCAAGGGCTCGACCTTGACATGCCACAGCTTGCGCGGCGCGGGCTGTCTCGCGACAAAGCGAAAGTGCTCTGTTTCGATGTAGCGCGGCTGCGCGGCACTGGGCTGGGGCGCTGGGCGGTGCAGGGGCCATTCGCACCCGGCGTTGGGGCTGAAGATTCTGCGCAAAAAGCGGAGCATATCTGACACTATTACAGGCCCAGCAGGAATACCAGCCCGCGCCGCCGCGTTGTCTAGGTGCGCGCTAGGGTGCTCCGGCCTAGCGCGCTACTGAACCTTCGGAGCTTACCGGAGAGAACTATGCGTGAGTACATTATTAAGCCCGACTACGTATCGGCGCGCGTTGAAGGTGCTGCAGCGGCTGTCGTCGACAGCTTTATCGCCAAGGCGCGCAAGGCATGGAAACCCTTATCCCTGCGCGGTGACAAGGTAGGCTTTTGTGGTAATTTTGCCAGCGGTCTGGCCTATGATGTTGCCGCCGGGGTGGTGGTACGCCGCAAGGACTACTCTCTGCCGCCGGGCACGGTCGGCGTTTACCAGGCTATCTCTAGTGCTCTGATGCTGTATCGGCTCGCATGTGTCTTCAAGCCCATTGTGCAGTTTAAAGGGCGTGAGGCTTATAAATGTACGTGGTCGGCAGCCTTTCGTAACAAGGCGTTGGGCATCGATATTCTTTTTTACGAATGGAAGGGCGCTTTGACCATCGGCTTGCGATTGACCGGCAGCGGCCAATTTTCTGAGGCGCAATACGCGGCGGCTCTAGACCTGATAAATCTATTGCTCGCGCCCAACCTCACGCATCCTTACGACGGCGTTGTGGCGGGCAGCGTTGCTTAGCGGAATAAGGTAGCGTGGCCAGGCGTTTATAGCGCGTGGCCACGTTGCCACATCGATTTAACGCGAGCCTTACGCTCGCAACCGGAGTTTACAATGGCTACGTTCGATATTGAGGCGCCCGATTTTGTAGAGACATTCGTTACGGCTTTGCGCGAAGATTCGCGCTTGCCCGGATTCTGCTATCTTGAGGTCGACGGTGCGGGTGATGATGAGCTTCCTTACCGTTTTACCCTGCGCGAGTGGGCCTACACTGACGAGCCCATAATGTGCGCGAGCAATTTCGAGGCCGCTGACGAACGCCTAGCGTTGTGCGCGGGCTATGATGCGGCGACGCAGACCATTACCGCCACTGGCGGCGATGGCTTAGCTTCGCCGGCGCTCAAAGAGCTGGCCAAGATTTTGAATGACCTAGACGGCTATCCGCTGTTGGACGAGGATGATTATTCGCAGCGGCAATTCGAATACGCTTGCGAAAACGGGCTTGACCTCTACGGCGATGAGATTTTTGAAGAGTGGCGCGCCGGCGACCTTACCAGCCCATCGGACTGTTGCAGCGGCGATTTTGTGCCGCCGCCCGATGCGCAACCCGACGCCGAATCTTATGCGGACTTGACCGGCGATGTCGGCGACTTTATACGTGAGCACGCGATAATGCGGTGCCTTGAGGGCGATTGCTGCTGGTAAGCGGAATAACCTGCGCCCTTGGCGCGTTTATAGGGTGCAGGGCGCACGCCGCGCCCGCACCCTTTCGGAGCTTTACATGTTGACCATCACCTGGAAACACATCCTTTTGCATCACGACGCCGAGCTGCACACAGACGACGACGCTGAAGGCACATTTATCGCGCATATCGCCGGGCGCAATCTGCGCGTGACCTATTACGC
>JACCDR011553437.1_pt1 | contig 16257 bp, 16 predicted proteins | sample 7446431 | NCBI WGS metagenome assembly JACCDR01 (sample SAMN15323443, study PRJNA562643) | freshwater metagenome | isolation source: river surface water | place: USA:Blue River Watershed | collected 2017-08-17 | reverse complement strand
AAGCATTAGACCGAAACGTTAAAAAAACACACGAAAATCCAAGTATCGGTGTATTGCTGTGTAAAGATAAAGACAGCGAAGTGGTTGAATATGCTCTAAGTAGAAGTCTTTCTCCCACAATGGTTGCCGAGTATAAAATACAACTTCCAGACAAAAAACTATTGCAACAAAAATTGCATGAGTTATTTGACAATGATACCAATAACATCGTAAATAACCCCTAAATTGAACTTTAAATTTTTACCAAAAGTTACATCAGTAATGAGCTAAAGAACGACGTTCTTTTTTATTTATAAATCTAAAAAAAATGCAAGTAGAATTAGTTAGAGTGGATGATGCCTTTCATTTTCAGGCATCGGGCATGTCGGGTGTACCAGTACATATTGATGCTGCCGAAAATATTGGCGGTCATAATGCGGGTGCTAGACCAATGGAATTATTGTTGATGGGCTTGGGTGGCTGTACGGCAATTGATGTACTATTGATTTTGAAAAAACAACGCCAACGAGTAGATGACCTCAAAATTTCGGTTTCGGGCGAGAGAGTGAAGATAGAAGGTACAGAAATGACTCCTTTCCGCAAAATCAATATCCATTTTGCTTTTGTAGGAAATATTGCCGAAGCCAAAGCCCAAAAAGCCATCGAGCTTTCGATGGAAAAATACTGCTCGGCTACGGCTCAATTAAGCCCTTCGGCAGAGATTACACATACGTTTGAAGTAAATTTTGTTGAATAATAATCCAATCATACTCTATGAAAAAAGCAATTTTAGGTGTAGCCTTAGTGGCTGCGGTAGCAAGCATTTCGTTGGCTGGCGGTAAAGAAAAAGACAAAGCAAAAGCTGCTTGTTGCAAGGAAAAAACGACTGCTGCGGCTGGTTGTTGCAAAGACAAAGCTGCAAAAGCTGAGAGCAAAGAAGCTTCTAAGTGCTGCCACGACATGGAAAAAGCGGCTAAAACAGATAAAAAAGCTACGAAAAAAGCCGCTTAGTTTTAATTAGAAAATGAGATTCGTTTGGCGTTATTGTAATGCCAAATGAATCTCATGTTTGAAATGATATTATGCAACAATACCACGATTTACTCAACCATATTCTCCAACACGGAACTGTTAAAACCGACCGCACAGGCACTGGCACTATTAGTGTTTTTGGGTATCAAATGCGTTTTAATTTACAGGAAGGTTTTCCTTTGGTGACAACCAAAAAAGTACATGTAAAGTCGATTATCCATGAACTCCTTTGGTTTATCAAAGGCGAAACCAACATTGCTTACCTCAAAGAAAATGGCGTAAGTATTTGGGACGAATGGGCCAACGAGTATGGCGATTTGGGCCCTGTTTATGGTAAACAATGGCGTAGCTGGACAACACCCGATGGACAGACTATCGACCAACTCAAAGAAGTAATTGAAACACTCAAAAAAAGCCCCGATTCCAGACGCATCATTGTAAGTGCTTGGAATGTAGGCGATTTGTCGAAAATGGCTTTGATGCCTTGCCATGCACTTTTCCAATTTTATGTGGCCGACAACAAATTATCTTGCCAATTGTACCAGCGTTCGGCGGATGTGTTTTTGGGTGTACCTTTCAATATCGCTTCGTATGCTTTGCTTACGATGATGATTGCCCAAGTATGTGAATTGGAGCTTGGCGATTTTATTTGGACAGGCGGCGATACCCACATTTATTCTAATCATACCGAGCAGGTAAAAACGCAATTGAGCAGAGAGCTTCGGCCGCTTCCTACCATGAAAATCAATCCATCGGTGAAAGATATTTTTGCCTTTACCTTTGATGATTTCCAACTAGAAAACTACAATCCACACCCAGCTATCAAAGCTCCTGTAGCGGTGTAAGCGAAGTAAAATAGCCCCTATTCCATTAGGAAACACCTAATTTGAGTAGCCTTGCGGACAAGGAAACAAGGGCGATTGGGCTATTTTACGACCATAACTTTGGCGTTTGACAGTTGTCCTGTACTACTTTCAAACTGAAAAATATAAGTACCTGTGGCAAGTCCAGACAGGTCGATACTGCTCTCAATATTGGGTTGTACGGTTTTGGCGTTGATAACCGTTTTGCCTTGTAGGTCTATGATTTTGATAGCACCAGCTTGGGTTGGCGTAAAATAGACGTAGCCACTGGTCGGATTGGGGAAAATACGCTGCAACAAGGGCTTGTCTGTATCGGTAATAATCACTTGTGCTTTGCCTTTCAAAAAGCGTAAACCTCCTGTATTAGTACCAACAACAAGGTCTGGAACGGAGTCGTTGTCGAGGTCGCCAGTAGCAATACTGGCGTTTCCTCCAAGGAGGAGTTTGGCGTATTCAGTAAGATTACTATCCCAAATCAAACTGGTATCGGCTTGGTAATTGTTTTGATTTTGCTCTAAAAAACTTTTATAAATAATCAAATGCCCTGCTCTTGTTCCTGTAATCAATTCGAGCTTGCCGTCTAAATTCAAATCTGCCGTCGTAACGTACAGTGTGCCTTCGCTGTAGAGGTCATCTACACCGCCTAGGTTATCATTTTCGAGTTGATACGACGGATTGGTATTCGTGCCTTTGTTGCGAAGGTAACGCAACCGCCCCAAACTTGTGCCGTGTATCACGTCTTTGTTGCCATCTTTATCCACATCGACAAACGTAGTGCTTTCGCCAGCAACAAAATCGGGAATCGTTGGCAAAAGCACCACGTTGCTTAGTTGCAAGTCAAATGCCTTGCCTCTTGCTCCTTTGTTAGGAACATAACGTACTTCTACACCCTTAAACGAATTGGAGCTAAAGCCCAAATCATTTACGCCATCGCCGTTCATATCGCTTACAAAAGGGCGAATATCAAATAGTTGCAAAGCGGAGGAAATGCCTAGATAGTCCGTATTTTTTAAGACAAAAGAGCCATTTCCTTGGTTTTCATACAAATAAATACTGGCTCTATAGCCTTGAGTACCACGTATGCCTCCGTTACCTACCAACAAATCGAGGTCGTTGTCGCCGTCAATATCTACTAATACAGGCGCGGCATTTTCTCCTAAATCGACCATCGTATTAACCAAAAAATCTTTTCCTTGAAAACGCCAAACGGGATTTTCGTTTTGTCCCGTATTTTTATAAAACCATGCTACTTGCTGAAAATCAATTGTTTGCTGGGCATTATCAAAGCCGTTGGGAGCAGCTACAAGGTCTTTTATTCCGTCGAAGTCTAAATCTTCATAATATACCGCAGGAAAAATCGGGAAATCAATCGGGTCGCTTTGTGGATAGCTGTAGCTTACTTGTTTGAAAATAGCTCTTCGTTCGGTGCCTTCGTTGAGCATGGCAGCAATATTGGTACAAGAAATATGACCGAATAAAACATCTTTTTTATTGTCGCCATTCAAATCGACCAGCAGCAAGGTATTGCCCGAATGCAGTACTTTGTTGGGCGAAGTGCTGGCATTCATGCCCACAGGCAGGCTATTGCCTCCCGCAGGCGTATCGCCACAATCGATGTCGAATCGAAAATCTTTGCAATGTTCTTTCAAAAAATTCCCCCAACAATAGCCAATTTTTACAAATTCAAGTCTATTAGGGTCGTTGTATTTTTCTACCCCATAATTTCGGTGAAATTCTACAAAATTGCCTGATGTATCGAATACCAGTACGTCAATATCGCCGTCGTTATCGCAATCGACAACAGCCGGAATATCAGTAGCTGTCACATTGAGGTTGATTGTTCCCGAAAAGCCAAGGGTATAAACAGGGTTGGCTATGAGTTGCCAAGCAGGTTTATCCGTTCCTATATTTTTATAAATTTTCAATCCAGCTTGAGCATGCGTAAAAATATCTTTCTTACCGTCGTGGTCGTAATCAACCAATAAAATCCAATTTTGAATCGTCGGAAATTGGGTTTCATATTCGGGTGCGTATGTCCATTGCCATTGTTCGTTGTTATCTTTGGTTGCCAAAAAAGTAGAAAGTTTTTGGGCGGTTCGGTCATATACCACCAAATCGTCATACGCATCGTTGTTGAGGCGACAAGTAGAAAACTGGGGTGCATTCAAGCCGCCAGCCCAAGCATTCGCCAAGGTTTGGTTATTTTGAATAATTTTTATTGTATTATTGTATTCAAACGTGATATTTTGGGCCTTCGTCAACAGTGCAAGCCCACAAAAACACCAAGTAAGTATTTTTTTCATTCGATATAGTTTTATTGTTTTAACTAAAAGACCCAAATGCTGAGGCAAGAGTTGCCTGCCTTGTTGGCATAAACCGTTTTTAGCAATTTCAACGCAAAGCCATTTTACCTTGTACTTTCGTCTTAGTATTTATAACGCTTAAAATAATGATTTCGGTTAGTGATTTATACAAAAAATTCAAAGAATGTTCGGGCGTAAGCACCGATACCCGTAAAATAGCACCCAATAATCTGTTTGTAGCCCTCAAAGGACCCAACTTCGATGCCAACGGATTTGCTACGCAGGCTTTGGCACAAGGAGCAAAATACGTGGTAGTTGATGACCCTGCGGTGGTACAAGACGAACGTTATTTATTGGTAGAAGATGGCTTGCTTGCCTTGCAACAATTGGCTCATTTTCATCGTAAACAATTGCAGATTCCTTTTGTTGGGCTAACAGGCTCAAACGGAAAAACCACCACCAAAGAGCTTATCAATACCGTACTGGCTTGCAAATATAAGACTTACGCTACGCAGGGCAATTTGAATAATCATATAGGTGTACCGCTTACGGTATTGGCTATTGACGAAAGCATCGAAATTGCCATCATCGAAATGGGGGCAAACAAGCAAGGCGACATCAAAGAATTGGTCGAAATTTGTGCGCCTACGCATGGTTTTATTACCAATATCGGTAAAGCTCACCTCGAAGGTTTTGGCGGAATCACGGGTGTTCGGAAGGGCAAAGGTGAATTGTACGATTGGCTGGCGGCCCATGACCAAACGGTTTTTGTGAATGTAACGTCTGAGCCTACTTTAGCCATGGCCCAAGAAAAAGGCTTGAACCACGTAGTTGCCTATGCTACCGAGCCAAATGATACTTTTCCGAGCGTTGCTCACTTACTCAGTGATACGCCTTTTGTGGTTTTTTCTGATGTGAATGGTCATCGCTATGAAAGTCACCTCACGGGAAAATACAATTTTTTCAATATGTGTGCTGCCATTCGGATTGGCGAATATTTTGGAGTTGATACGGCCACTGCTTGTCGAGCAGTAGCCGCATATATTCCGAATAACAACCGCTCTCAGTTTGTTGCCAAAGGAACGAATTTAGTCTTGATGGATGCCTACAATGCCAATCCTTCGTCGATGACTGCTGCCATTACCAATTTCAATAACCTCGAAGCGACGCATAAAATGGTCATTTTGGGCGATATGTTTGAACTTGGCGACGAAGCCCCAGCCGAGCATCAGGCATTAGGACAACTGCTAAACACTTGCCAGTTCGACTATGTATTGTTGGTGGGTACATTGATGGAACACGCTGTAAAAGAGTTACCTATGATGAAAGTGCATTATTTTCCAGAAAAATTTGGCTTGCATTTATGGCTACAAGACCATCCCGTACAACATACGCATATTTTGGTGAAAGGTTCACGAGGCATGGGGCTTGAAAGTGTGTTGCCTTTGATTTAAAAATAATGTTCAAGACTCGGTATATGTTTTCCCAATACAAAAACAAAAGCTCGTACATACGAAGTAGGCTTGTTTTGTAGTTATAAACAAAAAAGAAACGAGGCTTTATCAATCAGGTATTTTACAACAAATGTCGAAAATAAAATACAGTTTACTATTTGCAAGTTTTGCTATTTTAGGCACTTGTAAAACTTTTTCTCAAAAAATAGAAATTGGTGCTGGCTTAGGGTTATTGCATTACAAAGGCGATATTCGCCCCGAGTTGATGCCTCAATACGCTCGTGCAGGCGGGCATTTGTTGTTTCGGTACAACTTCAAGAAAGATTTTTCTTTGAAAGCTACAGCTCTTGTAGGCTCGATTGCAGGCGATGATAAGCAGATAAATGAACCACTCAATCAATTGCGAGGCAAATCGTTTCAAACCCAAATCCATGAATTGAATGTTGTGGCAGAATACAATTTTTTAAATTATTTATTTCAAAAACAACACAAAGATTGGTCGCCTTATGTGTTTGGCGGTGTAGGATTTTTGAATTTTAGTCCTCGTGATACGCCCAGTGCTAGTTATAGCCAAAATAAAATGGTATTGCCTTTGGGCCTTGGCATCAAGTACAACCTGAAAGGCTCATGGGACATCAATGTTGAGTTTGGGGCGAGAAAAACTTTTACAGATTACTTAGATAACCTGGGCGGTTTGGATGCCAGTTTGCCTAAAAATTCACAAAACGACTACTCAAAAGACGATATGTATTATTATACCCAAGTGTCGTTGGTGTATCGGTTTATGCGTATTTATTGTCCTAAATAAAAGGCCCATCAGTGGTAAAAACGGCTATCAACGTACTTGGGTTGATAGCCGTTTTTTTATGTATTTTACAGGTATTTACAAGAAGCATCCAACGCAATTTTGAATAGGGGGTATAATTCGTTAAATTTGCAAGAAGGTTGATAAAAGCTTGATTTAAGCAAAAAATGGCTGGTATTTGGAATCAAAGCCTTATTTTTTTGTATAAAATAGCCTTCATCATCGCTCCACAAAAGCGAAAATGCTAACTCAATCACATATTTTCAGTTGTTAAAAAGTGTTAAATCAGTGAAAGAACAAATAGACCGAAACAATCTGCCAAAACATATAGCCGTTATCATGGACGGGAATGGACGTTGGGCAAAAGAGAGAGGCTTTGCAGAGCGTATCTTTGGACATAGACATGCGCTCAAGGCAATTAAAGATACGATTGCAGGTTGTGCAGAAATAGGTGTAGAATATCTTACGCTTTACGCTTTTTCTACTGAAAATTGGAACCGCCCAAGGGCAGAAGTAGAAGCCTTGATGATGCTGTTGGTGTCGTCATTGAAAGACGAAATCGAAGAGATGCACCAAAACAACATTCGATTGATGACCATTGGCGAAACAGATGTATTGCCTTCGCACTCACGCAGGGAGTTGCTGGCTTCTATCGAAAAAACCAAAAACAACACGGGCGTAAAAGTAATTTTGGCTTGGAGTTATAGCGGTAGATGGGAAATTACGAATGCCGCCAAAAACTTGGCAAAGCAAGTCAAAGAAGGAAAACTAAATCCAGAGGACATCACCGAAGAAATGTTTGAATCGCAACTCACAACCCGAGGTATTCCAGACCCCGACTTGATGATTCGTACTGGAGGTGATTATCGCATTAGTAACTTTCTGCTTTGGCAACTAGCTTATGCAGAGCTATATATATTCGAGAATTTATTTTGGCCCGATTTCAGAAGAGAGCATTTATTTGGTGCAATCCTCGACTATCAGGTACGGGAAAGAAGGTTCGGAAAAACATCTGAACAAATAAAACTAAATCAATAAATCTTAAACAGCCATCGAAATTGTCGGCAGTGGGCATTTGTACTCCTTGCCATGACTAACATAAACCAACATGAAGAAATATATCTTTCTATTGTTTTTATCTATTCTCTCGTTTATTTCACAGGCTCAGTTACGCTTTGGAGGCTTGGGTAAAACACAGGCTTCGACTACCTCAACGGATTGGAATTACGCAGCACCACAAGAATACGAAATTGCCGATATTCGAGTAATAGGCTCTAAATTTTATGACGGAAATTCGATGGTTACGCTGTCGGGTTTAAGGGTTGGTGATAAAATTAAAGTACCAGGCGATGCCATTTCTTCGGCTATTAAAAAGTTGATGGAACAAGGTATTTTGGAAGAAGTAGAAATTGCTGCTGCCAAAATCGAAGGAGATAAAATTTGGCTCGACATCAATTTGAAAGAACGTCCTCGTTTGTTTAGAATTGAGTACGATGGTGTACGCAAAGGCGAGCAAGAAACTCTTTCCGACAAAATCAAAACCTACAAAGGCAAAATCATTACAGCTACTGTAAAGAAAAATATTGAGTTTGCCATCAAAAAACATTACCAAGAAAAAGGCTTTTTGAATGTAGGTATCAAAATAGCAGAAAGAACCGATTCTACTCGTGGAAACAACGCCACAATGAAGATTTTTATCAAAAAAGGAGATAAAGTAAAAATCTCGAAAATTGTTTTCGACGGTGTTTCTGAAATGAAATTGAGTACGCTTCGCCGTAAATTGAAGGGTACTAAAGAGAAAAAACTGTGGCACGTATTTACACCTTCTAAGTATGTACCAAAAAAGTTTGAAGAAGACAAAGAAAAAATGATTGCTTTCTACAACAAAAAAGGCTATCGTGATGCCCAAATTTTGTCTGATTCGGTGATTAAAGACAGCGAAAATACAGTAAAAATTGTATTCCATATAGAAGAAGGAAAACAATACCATTACCGCAATATCTACTGGGAAGGCAATTACATTTATCCAGATTCGGTACTTTCTGAAGTATTGGGTGTGAAAAAAGGAGATGTTTATAATACCGAAGACCTTGAAAAACGCATGAACGGCAAGCCTCAAGAAGATGTAAGTTCTCTTTACATGGACAATGGCTATTTGTTTTACCAAGCCGAACCCGTTGAAACAGCCGTTGAGGGCGATTCTATCGACATCACTTTCCGTATCAGCGAAGGCAAGCAAGCCACTATCAATAAGGTTATTGTAAACGGTAATACCAAAACATCTGACCACGTGGTTATGCGTGAAATCAGAACGTTGCCCGGACAAAAATTCAACAAATCGGCTATTATCCGTACCGTGCGTGAATTGTCAACAATTGGCTATTTCAACCCTGAAAAAATTACGCCAAATCCTATTCCAAAGGCTGATGGAACGGTTGATATTGAGTATAACGTAGAAGAAAAACCTTCCGACCAAATCGAATTGTCTGGTGGTTGGGGCGGTTATATTGGGTTTATTGGTACGTTAGGCGTTACATTCAACAACTTCTCGGCACGCAATATTACCAACTGGTCGTCGTGGAAACCGCTTCCTTCGGGCGATGGTCAAAAGCTTTCGGTGCGTTTCCAAGCCAATGGGGTAGCTTACCAAAACTATTCGCTTTCGTTTACAGAACCTTGGTTAGGCGGTAAAAAACCGAACTCTTTCTCTGTCACATTAAGCCGAAATATTTCGTACCCTTACAAAATTTCACAGTATAACTACTACTCAAACCCATACTCGTCTTATGGATATGGCTATGGTAGTTACTACGGTTATGGTTCGTCAACATCAACCCTAACAACGGCACAACAAGATAGTGCAAGTGAAGCTCAAAACAATGCACACTTCAACAGTACCAGCTTGTCGTTTAGTTTAGGTCGTCGTTTGAAATGGCCAGATGACTACTTCTCGTTGAGCAACTCGTTGTCGTTTTCATTAATTGATATTGCAGGACTTGGACAATCATATTATGGTTATCCTTCGGGTAAATCTCTTTCTGTGGCATTGGTGACAAACCTTTCTCGTAACAGTATCGACAACCCTACGTTCCCTCGTACAGGGTCGAGTTTCTCGCTCACGGCTTCGCTCACGCCTCCGTATTCGCTGTTGGGTGGAGGCAAAAACAGCACGTTGATTGAATACCACAAGTGGATGTTTGATGCCAGTTGGTTTACGCCAATTACCAGTAAGTTGATTTTCCACATGCGTACACACATGGGTTTCTTGGGTACGTACAACCCCGAAAAAGACATTTCTGTGTTTGAACGCTTCGACCTTGGTGGCTCAGGTATGGTGACAGGCTTTACCATTGCCAGTCGTGATATTGTTGGCTTGAGAGGCTATAAAGACCGTATATTAGGGTCACAAGGAACAGTACCTAATGGTGGGATTGCTTACAACAAGTTTGTGATGGAATTGCGTTATCCTGTATCACTCAACCCATCGGCAACTATCTTCTTATTAGGTTTTGCCGAAGGGGGTAACAACTTTGCTAATTACCAGGAATACAACCCGTTTAAGTTATACAAATCGGCAGGCTTTGGTGCACGTATCTTCATGCCAGCTTTCGGGATGATTGGTATTGATTACGGTTGGGCGTTTGATAAAGTGCCAGGACAAACCGACTTTGGTCGTCAAGCCTTTACGTTCTCAATCGGACAACAAATTCGTTAATAAGATAGAAGGTTAATAGTTGTTTGAAAAGGCAACTGTTAACCTTTTGTTAATGTGCAAGATTTTTTCAAATAATCTATCTTTCTGCAACGTTATGAAGATAGTTTGACCAAGACAAAACTTGTACTTTGGTTTGATGGCATACTTAATTATCATCATAACATCGTGAATAAGCAGAAAATTTTACTAATTTTGACTTTTCTTATATCCTGCTTAGGGGCTTACGCCCAAAAGATTGGCTACGTTGATACCGAATATATCACCTCTAAAATGCCAGCCTACAAAAAAGCACAAGAAGATATAGAAACACTCACGGCACAAGGGATAAAACAAGTAGCTGATAAAAATGAGGAGGTTGCAAAACTAGAAAAGGCGTATCGTGCCGAAGAAGTGTTGCTTACCGAAGAAATGAAACAGCAACGCTTGAAAACCATCGCCGATAAAGAAAAGGAAGTAAAAGAACTTCAAAATAGAATCTTTGGCATTAATGGCGAGCTTTTTAAAAAGAAGCAAGACATCATGCGTCCGATACTCGACGAAATCGCTAAAGCACTTGAAAAAATTGCAAGGCAAAAACGTTTAGATATTATTTTTGATAAATCGTCCGATGGTCTAGCTATTCTTTACACAAACCCTGTACACGATTATACAGATTACGTAATGGAAGAATTGGGCATTTCGGTAGAACAACTCAAAGAGAAGGAAAAAGAAGAACAAAAACAGGAGGAAACTGTAAGTCCAACTAAAACCAAATCAAGTAAAAAAAATAATTAACCAATCCAAAATTACTAAAATGAAACACAAATTTTTCATTGCCTTGTTTGCTATTGTTGCCTTGGCTACATCTCAGGTGAATGCTCAGAAATTCGGTTATATTAGCTTAGACTATATCTTGAACCAATTGCCTGAAGCAAAGCAAGTGGAAACAGAATTGAAGACTACGCAAACGCAATATGAAAACTTGTTGCAAGCCAAAGTGAAGGACTTCCAAACAAAGTTGGCTGATTATGAGAAAAATGCCGCAACAATGAACGAAGTAATTCGTGCTGATAGAGAAAAAGAATTGCAAGGTTTACAGTCTCAAATTGAAGAGTTCCGTCAAACTTCGGCTGCTTCTTTGCAAAAGAAACAAGCACAATTGTTGCAACCTTTGTTGAAAAAAATCGAAGATAATATGCACGCTGTAGCGAAAGAAAACGCTTACTTGTGGGTATTCAACTACGATGCCGGCCAAGGTACTTCTCCAATCGTATTGCACGCACCAGACGATGCCAATATCTCTGATTTGGTATTGAAAAAAATGGGAGTAACGCCTAAGCCAGCTACGCCAGTTGCTCCGGCACCAGCCGCAACAACTGCTGCTCCTAAAAAATAAGGTTTGCCAAAGGCAACAAAAAAGGTTACGCTCAGATGGGCGTAACCTTTTTTGTTAATGCTTGTGCCATTGTTATCCATTCACCAACAACTGAGCTAACAGATAGTCGGCTACAAGCACGGCAATACAGCTATTAGTCACGGCTTTGGTACTCGACTGTCCTACTTCCAATGCACCGCCCTTGGTAAAATAGCCCTGAAATGCCGCTATCGACGCAATCAAAAAGGCAAATACCAACGATTTTATCATGGCAAAATTGACGTAAATCGGGTGAAAATCGAAACGTAAGCCTTGCACGTATTCATCTGGAGTAATCGCACCTGACAACCAACCTGCCAAATAACCGCCAGTAATTGATAAAAAACCCGCCAACGCTACCAACATCGGAAAGGTAAGCATCGCTCCGATAATTTTGGGTAATACCAAATAAGAAGTCGAATTGATGCCCATTACTTCTAAGGCATCTATTTGCTCGGTAATTTGCATCGTACCCAACTGCCCTGCGATGTTCGAGCCGACTTTACCAGCCAATACAATAGAAGTAATAGTAGGTGCCATTTCTAAGATAGTCGAATCTCGAACAATCAAGCTGATGATGTATTTTGGCACAAAGGGATTAGACAAGTTGGCCGCCGTTTGAACGCAGGTAACGGCTCCAATAAAAGAGGCGACAATCGATACAATTAGCAAAGAATTAATGCCTATTTCATACGATTCCTCAAATACCAACTTCACATATACATTAAATTTTTCAGGATTTTTGAATAAATTTCCCAAGAAAATGAAATATCTACCGATTCTTCTCACTTCTTTTTCTGTTAAGAGTTATAAGTTATTAACTTCGTTGCTGATTTGTTTAACGCTTTTTCCTACGCAAAGGTATAGCAATTTAAAATACATTTGGGTTCAAATATAAGCATAGTTCTGTTGAAAAAAACAAATCCTTGTCCGAAAGGTCATATAAGTAAAAATATTCACGATTGATTTTGATTATTAAATTGATTCATCATGCGTAAAACAATAGTTGTCACAGGTGGCACAAAAGGTATTGGCAGGGCCATTGTAGAAAAATTTGCCCAAGCTTCTTACCAAGTATTTACCTGTGCTAGGCAAGCCGATGATACATTAACTGCTTTGGAAAATGTGCATTTTTTTGCCGCCGATTTGTCGAAAAAAGAGGAGGTTTTAGCCTTTGCCGATTTTATCAAAAGCAAAACTTCGCCTATTGATATTTTGGTGAATAATACTGGCTTTTTTATTCCTGGACAAATCCACAACGAAGCCGACGGCACACTCGAAGCCATGCTTGAAACCAATGTGCATAGTGCCTATCATCTTACGAGAGCCTTGGTTGGCGATATGATTGCCCGCAAAAGTGGGCATATTTTTACGATATGTTCTACGGCAAGTATTACGGCTTATACCAACGGTGGCTCGTATTGTATCTCAAAATTTGCCTTGCTTGGTATGAGTAAAGTACTAAGAGAAGAACTGAAACCCTTTGGTGTTCGGGTGACGAGCATCCTGCCAGGAGCCACTTTGACCAACTCTTGGGCAGGTGTAGATTTACCGCAAGAACGTTTTATGCAAGCAAGCGATGTGGCAGAAGTGGTATGGGTGGCACATCAATTGCCTGCGGGAGCAGTAGTAGAAGAAATTGTGATGCGTCCGCAATTGGGCGATATTTAGTACAATTCAGTTAAGCATGGAAACACAAATTCGATATACAAGTTTAGCCGACTTGGCTCAAGTAGCTTCGGCAGTAATTGACTTTGGCAAAGATACGCCCGTATGGCTTTTTGAAGGAAATATGGGGGCAGGCAAAACAACGCTCATCAAGGCAATATGCCAGCAATGGCACGTAAGCAACCACGTGCAAAGCCCCACTTTTTCTTTGGTCAACGAATACATCACCGCTACAGGTCAGACGGTTTATCATTTCGATTTTTATCGGATTAAAAACGAATACGAAGCCCTCGACATGGGCGTAGAAGAATACTTCGATTCGGGGAATTATTGCTTGGTAGAATGGCCCTCGAAAATTGAAAATCTGCTACCTTTGAGTTATGTACAAGTAACAATTACGGTAGAAGCCAATGGCGAGCGTTTGGTAAACTTAGTCCTAACAAACGCCTAGGGCTAGAAGCATATAAGCGAATTTTATTGCACAACATTTTTCTTTCATTCAAAGCATGTCTCAACAATCAGGATTCAAAGAGGTACTTGCTCAGTCGGCACAAGCGGGTTTAATGCCACAGGAAGCATTGGTCTGGACTAAGCAAAATGCCAAAAGTTTATTTATAGGCTTACCCAAAGAGCTTACTTTGCAAGAGAAAAGAATTTCTCTCACGCCCGATGCGGTGTCGTTGCTGGTACGCAATGGGCATCAGGTATTGGTAGAAACTGGCGCTGGCTTGGGAGCAAAATATACCGATACGCAGTATTCGGAGGCAGGTGCTCAAATTGCCTATTCGCCAGAAGAATTGTACAAAGCCGACGTGATTGTTAAGGTTCAACCCATGACCGACGAGGAATTGGAACTTCTCAAACCTGGGGCAACACTCGTTTCGGCATTAAATATGCAGAAAGCAACGAAAGAATACTTTCAAAAGTTGAATCGAAAACGTATTACGGGCTTGGCTTATGAGTATATCGAAGACAATGCTGGGGGCTTACCGCTTATTAGGGCGATGTCTGAAATTGCAGGCAGCACCGTTATGCTCATTGCCGCCGAATGCCTTAGTAGTTCTAACAACGGCATGGGCGTAATTTTAGGGGGCATCACGGGCGTACCTCCAACCAAGGTCGTGATTCTGGGGGCTGGTACGGTATCGGAATACGCTGCACGCACAGCCATCGGCTTGGGGGCTGATGTGAAGATTTTTGACAAAGATATTTACAAATTACAACGCCTCAAATATGCCGTCAGCCAGCATATCTACACGTGTATTATCGACTCCCACGTGTTGCCAGAGGCAATCAGCCAAGCCGATGTGGTTATTGGTGCTTTGCGTGCCGCCGATGGCTTTACGCCTTGTATTGTCACAGAAGATATGGTTTCTCGCATGAAACCCGACTCGGTTATCATTGACGTGTGCATCGACCAAGGTGGTTGTTTTGAAACCTCCGAGCTAACTTCTCTGGCAGAGCCTACCTATCGCCGTTATGATGTGATTCATTACTGTGTACCTAATATTCCGTCAAGAGTAGCTCATACAGCATCGCAGGCATTGAGTAATATTTTTACCTCGTTTTTACTTAAAACAGGTAAAACTGGCGGTATCGAAGAAGCCATTTTTGCCAACAAAGCCTTTATGAAAGGCGTTTATGCTTATAAAGGAAGTTTGACCAACGCCCAAATCGCTAAAAAGTTAGGCTTATCTTACAAAGACCTTAGCTTATTGGCTGTGGCAAGGCTGTAAATGTAAGTATTTGAAAATAAGAATATTAATACATTCAATATTATGATAGAAGATTATCAGGCATTATCCAATGCTCCCAATTCTCCAGAGTTGAACGGAAAATATTTGGGCATTATTTCAAGCGATTTTGCTTTAGTTGCTGAGTTTTTAAAAGAAGCATCTTACCAAATTCGCAGTAGAGGCTTTTCTAAATATCCTATTTTTACGACTTCTCAGAACCCCGTTCCGATTGGTCAAAAATTGATTGGTATTCACGAAATGAATGGCAATCAATGGAACTATCATGCCAGTTTGATGGAAGAATTTATCCAAAGAGAAATCATTGCACCCGAAAACATAGAAGTGTTTCAGACGAGCTACAAAGACCCCGACGAGTTCTGTTGTTTGTTTGTCTTTGATAATGATTTTGCGAGTTTTGTGTATATTCCGTATCCAGAAGATTAAAGCCCTGATTAAGATATTTTTAACATGCAAAAATTAGAAACAGTCAAAGATGCCATTTTTCGTCTAGCTAATTTTTCTTCCGAAGAATGGGATTTTTATAAAAATCATATTTCTGAAATACAGTTTAAAAAAAAGGATTTTCTTACGACTGTCGGACAAATTGAAACCAGTGCTTACTTCATTATAGAAGGAGCGGTAAAATATATTGCCTATAAAGACGACAAAGAAATTTGCGTTGATTTAGGTTTTGCAGGCAATTTTGTGAGTTCGTTTGCCTCTTGTTTGGCACAAAAAGCCTCTGCTATTGCGATTCAGGCCGTTACGTCTGTAACGGCCATGCGGCTCAATTACCTTTCTGTTTTTGAACTACTCGAACGTTCAAAAAACGCCGAACGTTTTCATCGACGCATCGCCGAAGCCTTGTATATCCGTGAAAGCAACCGTACTTACAGCCTCATTTCCGAAACGGCCGAAGAGCGTTACCTCAACCTGATTAACCATCAGCCCCATGCCCTGCAATTGATTCCTGTCAAAGATTTGGCTTCTTATTTGGGCATTCACCCCGATAGCCTGAGCCGAATCAGAAATAATATTCGATTGTAAATGACTTGCAACAATATACTTTTTTCAATCGTTTGCCACAGAAATTAGACGTATTGATAAAAGTATATTGTTGGTTTTTAATGATTTACATAAGGAGTAAACATTTACAAAGGAATATTGCCATGTTTTTTTCTAGGCATATTGGCTACTTTGTTTTCGAGCATTCCAAAGGCACGAATCAATTTTTGGCGTGTTTCGGCTGGTAAAATCACTTCGTCGATATAGCCTCTGTGTGCCGCACGGTAAGGATTGGCAAACTTTT
>JACCDR011504001.1_pt1 | contig 16258 bp, 12 predicted proteins | sample 7446431 | NCBI WGS metagenome assembly JACCDR01 (sample SAMN15323443, study PRJNA562643) | freshwater metagenome | isolation source: river surface water | place: USA:Blue River Watershed | collected 2017-08-17 | reverse complement strand
TGCGGCTGGCAAAGTACCGCATTGCCATGTTTTACAGCAAGGGTACGCTTTGGCCGTTGGAATGTTCCAGCGCGCTTATTATCTTGAAAGGAATTATCATGCAATTGAAGACCATTCTATTCACCGGTTTACTTGGTGTTAGCTGCCTTACCTTACAAACCGGCTGTATTGCCCCCGGATTAATGGCCGGTGCGCAAAGTCAACTCTTGTGGTCTGTGCTCAAACCTATGGTGGGTTTTGATCCCAACGAAGTAAAACTATTTGAACAGCCTTTGGTGCAAGACCGGTTAAAACCGCTGTTGGGCCCGCATTTTGATAGCACCATTGCCTTGTTAAAAACCGCCGAAACCATTCAGCAGGAAGGCCCACTGTTTTATGTGGCATCGCGCTATACGCCGCTGCCAGATATCGCGGAAAAAGCTGGTTTTGTCTACAACGCCGATACCAACCAAATGGCGGTGATGCTGGTTAAAGGTGGCGTCACCAATGTGTTTGCCGAACCATTGCAGCAACAAGCCGGTGCTGCTGCGCAGCAAGCGCTTGGCGTACAATGGCCAGGCGAGCTGGCTGGCTTCACCGATCCGAGCAAAATGAAACAAAACTTGATGCAATCCGCCGAGCAAAAACTGCAAGGTGCTTTACCCGCGGTGCCTGCTTTACCTACGGTTAAAGATTTACCCGCAGCACCGGCACTGCCATCATTAGCAAAACCCGAGTTACCTAAAGCGGCACTGCCCGCATTACCCAGCCTGCCTAGCTTAAATGACACTACTCAAGCGGTGAAAAACAGCGCAGCTTCGTCGTTAACTTCAGCCAAAGACGCGGCCAAAGACGCGGCCACGCAAGCGGGCAAAAATGCCGTGCAGGGGGCGACTCAGGGCTTAACTCAGGGTGTTTCGCAAACCGTGACCAACGCGGTCAATCAAAGCAAAGCGGCGGTGTCCAATAGCGCCGCTACGCTGACCAACGGCGTCACCAATACTGTAACTAGTACCGTCACAAATGCCGTCAGCGCAAACGACACCGTGCAAAAAGCACAGCAAAACGCCGCCCAAGCGCTGCAAAATGCCAAGCAAGCCACCAGCGCCGCGGAACAGGCCAAAGCCGCATTGCAGCAACAAAAGCAAACGGTAGAGAGCCTAAAAAAAGACAGCACAGAGAGTAGCGGCGGCGGCCGCTAATTTAGGTTCTCGGTGCGAAACCTCGCATTGACCGGCATTAACCATTGCATTGAAGATTGTGGGTAGGCACTGAGGCATGTTGACGACCATGGTGTTGGCTGCATGCCACTTGCCAGCACCAATGCAAAAAACAGAATGCAAAAAACAGTGCGCATAACATACAGGTCAATGCGAGTATCACCAGCACCTTGATAGCAGATGTTGTTCAGCGTTGGTACAGCATGTCGCCATTACCTTTAGACTGCCAACCGCTGGGTTTGGCACATGATGATGTGGGCAAGATACCTATGAACCAAGTTCGAGATTTACCACTTACCAAATGCACGCAATTACAGGCCCGTGCACCACAGCCATGCGCTGGCGCGCTGCGCCGCCCCTCCCCGCTAAAGGCGCTGTCTTTGCTCGCGGCGATGACGTTTACGCTGCCAAGCCTTGCTGCGCCGGTGTTTATCAGCACCTTTGAAGGTGATGACCAGCCTAAACAACCTTGGGCCTTGATGGCCGGTTGTAACATTCAACCGGCGCAAGCGCGCAGCGGTCAATCGGCGCTGCATTGCCAACTCGGCGAAACCTCGTTGGTCAGCCGCCAACCTATTGCGGAGCTTGGCGTGTTGGAACTGTGGTTAAAACCGGCCAGCAAAGATAGCTCGTACCGGGTCAATATTTTAACCTCTGCTAATGTCAGTGCTGGCGCCAGCTGGCAACAAGTGGGCTTGTTGGATATCGCGGCGGGGAACAGTGATTATGTCGCGTATCGCATCTCGATTGACGACCCAGGCCGCAAATACTTACGGCTGGACATTGATAGCCAGCACGCCGGTATTTTATTGGATGACATTAGTGTGGAGCGCATCGCGCTGGATACCGCGCTGCAGAAAAACGAGCAAAAGATCATTACCGGCATTTTAGATAAGCTGAAATCGAATAAAAATGCCGAAGTACAAGCCGAGTCCTTCCGGGTACTGGGCAACAACTATGCGGCCCAACTGGAGCAGCAGCGGCAATACCTTGAGTATGCCAATGCCATTTATGCTAGCGTCACCCTGGTGTTGGCGACCAGTGAGCGCAACAAGATGTCAAATCCCATGGCGTATGCGTCATTTCGCACCATTATTGCCGATACCAAACGGGTCGCCTCGCCGCTGCAGCAAGCGCGGTTAGGTTCGATGGTAAAACCATTTGGTGATTTGGTCACCGCCACCTTAAATGTGGTGAGTGCTGGCACCTACGCCGCCTTTGCCGAACCATTTAAATCGTTCTTGGCCGCGACCTTTGATCGTTCCAATTACGAAAATGCCGATTTAAGTCGCAAAGATCGCAAGTTCGCCGAAGAAAACGGCTTAAAAATTTATCAGCGCGCCGAGAGCTTCTTGCAAGAGCTTGAACGTGAATTACAGCAAGTGAATGCGCTCGATAGCGATTTGCAGCAAATCCAGCGTAGTGTCGATAGTTTTCGCAAAGACTTAGACAAACATACTCGCGATTATCTGCAGCACGCCGGCCAAGCGCGTACGCAAGAGAATTTCAGCAAAGTGATGAGTAAGGAAGAACCCAACCGCCAAGCCATTGCGGCGGCCGTGGCTAGCCATATCACCACCAAAGCCACAGCGCTGCAGCAAAGTGAAAATACCACCGAGCTGGTGCAATACATGCTGAAAACCTCAGAGCAATTGGAGCGCATGCAAGAGTTTAAAGAGCGTTTTAATCTCATCACCGCCGCAGTGCTAACGTTTTACGATAAATTTGAGCGCTCCATCGCGCCTGATCAAAACCCGTTTAGCGATGCGAACGACAAAAAAGCTTGGGAGCAGCATGCACAAAAAGCGCGCACTTATATCAAGCAATCCAAAGATGCGTTTAGCAAAGCCTATCTGTAGCGGCGGCAAAGGTTGCGTCTAAGCAATAGACGCGCTTAAGCAGTGAGTGCGTCTAGCCAATAGACGCATCTAACGGCCGGACGCACTTCACCAAGGCAGGCGCTTAACTCATAGAAGCGCCTTCGCAATGTTCCGACCAGACGGCAAATTCATTGCCGGAGGGTTCGATAAAATGAAAGCGACAACCGCCGGGAAAGGTAAAAATGGCTTTGTTGACCACCCCGCCGGCGGCCTCGACCGCCGCTTGGGTCTGAACAATATGGTTGCTATAAAACACCAACAGTGCGCCGCCCTGCGCAGTGGTTGAGCAAAGTGGCGCCTGATAAAAGCCGCCATCTAAACCTTGCTGCGAAAACGCGGTATACTCAGGCCCGTAATCGACAAACTGCCAACCGAATACCTGTTGAAAAAACGCTTTGGTGGCCAACAAATCCTTGGCCGCAAACTCGACATAGTTTAACTGATGATGCATAACCCCTCCGGGTTGGGACTATTCGGCGCGCGTCTACGCTTACCGCGCTGGGAATTCGTTTGGTGGTTGACCAGGTTTATGGTCATTTTGTGGTCATGGATGTTAATGCGCAAACCACAGCGCACAAACCACAGCGCACGAGCACTGTATCAACAAGCTTTTGCCGCGTCGATAGACATCAAGCATGTCACAGCTGGCGCTGCAGCGCTGGCAAACATGGCAACAACAAAACCTGCGGACATCAAGGCCGCCAAGAGAACTATATGTCCGAACCAGCCCTGTATGGCGATTTATCTCAATATTACGATTTACTCTGCGCTGACATTGATTATGCGGGGCAAAGCCACGCCGCGGCGCGCTTAGATCAATGTTTTGGCAACCGTGGCCGCCGCCATTTGGATCTTGCCTGCGGTACGGGGCCGCACATTCGTCATTTATTGGATTTAGGCTACCACAGCCAAGGCATTGATTTAAATGCGCCAATGCTGGCGCAAGCACAGCTGCGCTGCCCAGAGGCCGTGTTTAGCCAACAAAATATGTGTGATTTTAGTCTCAGCGCGCCGGTTGATTTCATCACCTGTTTTTTATACTCCCTGCACTACTGCGCCAGCATCGACAATCTTCGCGCTTGCCTTGCTAAGGTCTATCACGCCTTAAGCCCCGGCGGCGTGTTTTGTTTTAATGCGGTTGATAAAACCAAGATTGACCATCGGTTGGTGGCCAGCCACCAACTACAGCACGATGGCTACCTGTTTCAATTCGCCTCCCGCTGGCACTACAGTGGCACTGGCGAGCAGCAAAGCTTGCAACTCACCATTGATCGGCATGCCATCACCACGCCAGAGGCGATCGCACACGACAACTCAACAGCACCACACCACCACTGGCAAGATGAACACACCATGGTCGCTATCAGCTTCGCTGAGCTGACAGCGCTTCTGGAACCTTGGTTTGACGTCTATGCCATGGCACACGATTATCATGCCATGGCCCCGCTGGCAGCCGACGATGGCAATGCAATTTTTGTCTGCGTCAAGCGCGAACACGCGCTTTAGTGGCGTTGTGGTGGCTGGTTATAAACTGCGCTTGACGGTACGTTTGCGCCAGCAGGAACCGTAATTGAAAAGGAAAGCTCAAGACCCATTGACGAATGGTCAGCTTGGGGAATATTTCGTCTATCCGCAGGGCCGCGCTCTCGGCCATACGCCGGGCACCGGAACTGGGGCAAAAGCCATGTCGTTTTGCAGCTAAAAGCAATCAAACGCTCGTGGTGGCAATCTTCGCAGCGAACCTGCAAGAAACCATATTCATGGCGGCCACAATGGAGGAAATCGTCGAATAGTTGTTGGATGTAGCGCGGAAGATACTGGCCTCGAGCTTCCAGCAAGGCCTTGAAGGCTGGGTAGTGCTGCTCACCAGCCGGTAATGTAGCGTCTGTTATGGTTGATGGCGTGCACAGCAATTCTATGAGCAATTTGGTTTCACTTTGCTTAGCTCAGGAAATCAGCGTTTATTTCTGCCACTCAAATCCATTTGATCGCTAACTAACCGGGGCCAGAAGATAAGCCTTTCTCTTTACACCTTTATCACAATTTTTTACAACCCAAACGCTTGAAAAAAGTTAGTCTGCTGCCATCAATCATAAGGAGTTGAAATTGAAAGCACTTTTACTCTCTACCACCTTCTTTTGTTGTTTGTCTGCCCTAACTGGCTGTGATACTGAGGTAAACTTAGGCCAGTCACCACAAAAGTTCAGCTACGACTTTAATTTGGGTGCGCAAAACTGGCAGGTTGCCTATTCCGATTATCCTGCCGACTATGAACAAATCGAAATATATGAGCGGGAACACGGGATCCGGCCGTTGCCCGCTGGTTTTAGTGGGCAAGGGTTAATGATCAGCGGTCATAACCACAGTGCTGATCTATTTATGTTTATGAAACGACGGATCAGCGGCCTGACTCCCTCAACCCGATACAAAGCCAATGTTAATCTCAGCTTTTTATCTAATATTGGTATTGGTTGCTATGGTGCTGGTGGCTCCCCCGGTGAGTCGGTTTATATGAAATTTGGATATGCTGAAACAGAGCCTATGCAAGAGGGATATTACTTAAACGTACCTAAAGGTAATCAAGCAGAAGGTGGCGCACAGGCTAAGGTAATCGGGAATATTGCCACTAAAGGTGCCAATTGCGAGGATACTGCATACAAGAATAAAACAATCAAAACCAGCGTTGCGCAAGAACTAGAATTTACCACTAATGCTGATGGCAGTATCTGGATTTTTATCGGCACTGATTCAGGCTTTGAAGGGCTCACCACCTTGTATTATCGCTCTGTTGAACTAACATTCAATGCTCGCTGATGTTATGTGATGGTCTTGATCGCTGCGATATGCCCATCAAGCCTCAGCGGACACATAGGTTGTTGCATGATCTGCTGAATAATGCTGATCGAATGATACTGGCCCCACCATGTTAAAGGTTGAGGACTAAACCAAACGGCCTTCGGGTATTGTGCGATCAACAATTGCAGCTATACCCGGCCTGGTTGTGAATGCCGATGCTCGACACTACCGCCGGGGTAATCAATCGCATCGGGGCCCATTGTGGCATCGCCGACAAAAATAAGCTTATGGTCGTTCTGAGGAATCCCCACAAATGGTGTAGGTAAAACAAATAGTTAGGCAACAATGGAACATTCATGGCAGTTCCTGATCTGATCGTTCGCCAAAAGTCACATTTCAAGAATGATAGCCATGCATGTTCAACGAATGCTCGCCGATTTTCTCTCATTTGTCACGCCAGAAAACATCCACAAAGCCCGAATGGCGCCACTTTATCTTGCGGGCCAGCCTCGCACTCGAAGGTCTCGCTTTGACCTTGTTGCAAGACGTGAAGGCCATTGATGATGACAGCTGCCCACACGTACATCAGACATTTTTGCTGCGGCTGAAGACTAGTTTGCCTACGGATTGCCGACCGGTTATCGTCACCGACGCTGGATTTATGGTGCCGTGGCTGAAGCAAATCCGTAAGTTGGGTTGGCATTATATCGCTCGGGTTCGTAGCAATCAGACACTGCAATTACTTGATCCCAATGCATTTATCAGTGTGGAGCAGCTCTACAAAAAAGCGAGAACGACGCCACAGAGCCTGGGTAGTATTCGACGCACCCGCAGCCAGCGTTACGTTACCAACGCTGTGCTGGTCGGTACGGGCTGGAAACTTCGGAAACGAGATCGCCATAAAGCCTACAAAGAACCTTGGTTATTGGTAAGTTCGTTAGCGCAAGTGAGTGACTATGCGCGCAAAATTGCCAAGTGTTACCAAAAGCTTTCAGTTCTTGGTTAAATTCTTATGATAAAAATACTCATAACTTCATGATTACTATCTATAAAATTGAGAGTAGTATTCCTTATAACGTTCCTAAAAAAGTATGTTATGACTGATTTATATCACCACTTTAGCTTTCTTCTCGATAAATCTAGCCAAGAGCGCAATGAGTATTTGGCGACAACTACACTGGCTCCCGATGATCGTTTGCTGCTAGAGCGCATGCTGGCAAACTGTGAACGGATGCCTGGCGATACTTTGTTAATAGCAGAATTACAGCCTGCATCGAATGAAGCAGACCAAGTTGATCTGGATGACTTACAGGGTCTTAATATGGGCCCATATCGACTGTCGCATTGTCTAGGTAAAGGTGGTATGGGCGTAGTCTATCTCGCTAACCGGGTCGACGGTCGTTTTGAGCAGCGAGTTGCCTTCAAATTCATATATCCCTCGATTGCCAGAGCTGCGGGTTTGTCCTTGCAGCAAGAAGCCCAACTTCTCAGTAAGATGCGTCATCCAGCGATTACACAAGTACTGGATGCGGGAATAACCGACGATGGTCTACATTACATCATGATGGAGTTCATTGAAGGCCAAACGCTTGATGTTTTTCTGCAAAAACAGCACTTGCCGTTAACCGATAAAATCAAACTTATTTTGCCATTAATAGATGCAGTATGTGCAGCGCATGCCCTAAATATTGTGCATGGCGATTTGAAACCAGCCAATATTCTAGTCACCCCAGCCAGACAGATAAAATTGCTCGATTTTGGTATCGCCAAACAAGTGATGCAGGACTCAACACAGATCTCTCGTATATACCTGCAGGCTTTAAGTTTACCTTTCGCAGCCCCTGAACAGCTGAATGCGGAACCTGCCACAGTCGCAACCGACCAATATGCGCTTGGTGCTTTGTTGTATCTTTGTTTGACAGGCCGCCAACCCTTTTGTGATGAAAACATGCCATATCATGAGATTATGCAGTTAAAGCAACTGCCACTTCAGCCTTGGCCTGCGGAGCATGCAAGCTATAGAGAATCACTTGAAGTCCGTTATCAACTTGCCGCCGTGGTGCATAAAGCCATGTCAGTCAAGGCCGAAGAACGTTATGCCAGCGTGATAGATTTTAAAACTGAGTTACAGCACTTTTTAAGCGGATATCCATTACAACACCAAGCAACGTGGTACTGGCAGAGTGCCAAGTGGATCATGCGACATCGGCTGTTGACGATGATCGGTGCCAGTTTAGTTGCTGGCTCTGCGATACTTCTAGCTCAAAACCAACAAATACGGTTTGAGCGCAATAACGCCCAGCAAATTGCACAGCACTTGGAACAATTATTCCAATCAACCGATCCAATGGCTCCACAGCCTACGATTAGTGCAGCTGAATTATTACATCGAGGGACCGAGACAATCAGTCAGGATGAGAAGCTCAGTCCGACAGTGCGTCATCAGTTGATTCGGGTAATTGCTCAATCGTACTTTAACATTGGTGATTATACGAATGCAGAGCGACTTATTCGCGAATCATTGAATCAGCAGATCTCTGCGGATCGGGTTGAACCTGCCACTTTGCGATTCTACTGCACGATTTCTGAATATTTTAAAACCCCATTTGACCCAACAACCGCTGAACTCACAGCAGTCAGCCGCTACTTTACTGAATTATCAACAGACGAGTTATTAACACCGGAAAACGCATCAGCATTATTGAGCTTTCTCACCAAATTAAGAGGGACAACACTGGAACTTGAGGGATTTTCAAAACTCCAGCCTTATCTGCCACAATTGATTGCGCTGTTCCCTGATAATCGTTGGAAAACCGCTATATTGCTTAAAGTTGAATATCAATGGAATGAGAAAATAGCTCAACTCAAAGCCGGTGAAATCAACGAACAGCAGTGGCTTGAATTCAATAAAGAAAACTTGCCACAACTGCTGAGTAGCATTGAAAAAACGCACCCATTGCATCCAAATTATGTCGAATTAATTGAAGTCACACTCAATACAGCCCGTATCATTGAACTGCTAGCGCAGCAACCCTCGCTCGCACAACAATTGTACCAGCGCCTTGAAGACACTCTTCAACAACGTTTATCACAGGCTGGCACCCACCATGGCAGCGTGATTCAGGTGCTGAACGCAACTATCATTGCCGCCGAGTATCTAGATGATTGGGCTTTGGTAGAGAAAAATATTCAACGTTTATCCGCGTACATTCAGCAAATGCCAACCGATTTTGCACAACATTCAAAACTACTGCGCCATCAAGCTGCACTTTTTTTACGTCAAGGACGCCGGCAAGACTTATTGGAACTGTCGCGGCAATGGATTGAGCGATTAAGTCGCGAACCTGAGCTGTTAACAAGCTTTAATTTTTTCCATCTGATAGTGCTTGCTGATGGTCTGACAGCATTAGAGGAAAAACAGGCCCTCGCGCAATTGCTACCATTGCTTACTGCTTCGTTGCAAAACACAAAAATGGATCAAGATTCTGCAGATTATTATCAACAACAACTGCGCTTGCGACAAATGTGGAGCCAAGGTAACCATTTGGCTGATGCAGAAAAATCCACTGATGAGGCTTTGCTGGCAGCATTTACCAATACAAAGTATCAGAATATTTATATTGAAGCGGCTTTGCTCAGCAACCAGACCGCACTGGCAAAAACCGAACTCGATAAATCGCTAGAAAATATTGAGCTGACACTGAAGTTCTGTCCTCCTTCATATTGTGATAACAACCTCTTGATCACAGTCTTGCCAATAAAGATGGCTGAATTAGAGTTTTCGCAACAAAACCCCCAAAGAGGGCAACAAATGCTGGAGATTGTGAAACGATATGCACAGCAAAGTAACCATTCAGCAAGTAATACATGGCTACAACAAGCTGAAGAGTTACAACAGAAACATCGATTGCAACAGCATGACTGATGATTGGCATGGTGATGTATCGAGAGTCATCGCAAGAACAAGTACATTAGCCCAATGCTAAAAACAGCCGTATCACTATGGATCTGGTGACGCAAGAAATTGACCGACTAAAGCAAAGCTGGTAGCGGTTTTTACCGACTGTTTTAACGCCCACGTTTTCCCACTTCGCGCCTGTGCCTGAACAAAACTTTTGACAAAACACGTGGCAAAACAAGGAGCAAACCGCAGGCCCAAGTGCTGCAGATCTGTATGCAAGCCTCGTCGCTGGCTGAGGCCGGCCGGCTACTTTTTGCGCAAAGTCGTCTTGGAAAAAGTGCCAGCAACGACAGCCATAGCAAGCATGCCGCTACACGCATGACTGCGCGCTTTCTGCGAATTTACCGCGAGCGCGCCATGCTGGCGCTCAGGCGGCTTTGGCATCCAGTGCGACCGGTTCACCAGCCTGTGCTGAAAGGCTGTTTTCGTCTGAGGTAGTCACGGTTGTGCTGGTTTCGGTTGCTTGGTTAGCTACAGGCGCTTTGCTCGTTTCAGGCGCGGTGCTCGTTTCAGCCGCTTTGCTGCTTTCTTTTGCTTTGGGTGCTTTGCCGGTTTTACCGCCGCTAACCCCTAACGCCTGTAACACTTGATCTTTTTGTTGTGCTAAATACATCGCCAGATCTTCGGCTTGCTGCTCATCCTTGGTTAAACCACTGTGTTGCAGCACCGCGAATAACTCGTCTGCCATATCCAGCATACGATCATAGGCATCTGCGTCTTGTTTTTGTGCAAAGGTCATTTTTTCAACTCCATGCCGCTCCACAACATATTTTACAATCACTGCCATTTTTGCTCTCCGTGGACTACGTTTCGCCAAACTTACATAAATGCATGATTCAAATCGCGTGCAATACCGGATTGCGCATCATCATGCGTCGGTTGATTAAAAAATTTTCAGGTTACGCCGTGCACAGATGGCATCTGTACCACATGGCTAACGCGCATGCTGGTTATGCAGCGCAACGGCTTTTCGCTTTTTGCTTTTTGCTTTTTGCCAAGTGCCAACCTTTAAGCCTTGCCGCATTGCAGCAAAACACTGCACAGCAACTGTTTATATACACAGCATACTGTACAAATAAACAGTGCTCAAGTTTTTTTTCATTCGGTCGCTGTTTTACGCCGCAAATGCTGTGACAAACTGGCACAATAGTGCACAAAGATGTTGTTTTACAGGGAATATTCATGAACACCGTCATGGAGCAAGCTTTACCATCGTCCTGGCATGACCGCCGCCACAGTGAAGCGCACAGTCAACGGCCGGATGACCACCGCAGCCCGTCGCAGCGCGATAAAGCCCGTATTTTGCACAGTGCCGCCTTTCGTCGTTTGCAGGCCAAGACGCAGATCATGGGTGTTGGGCAGAACGATTTTTATCGCACTCGGCTGACGCATTCGCTGGAAGCGGCACAAATCGGTACTGCCTTGGTGGCTCAGTTGCAGCGTAAAACCGCCAGCCAGCCACACCAAGCGCAGCTGTTGGCACTGCTACCGAGCGACAGTTTAATGGAAGCGCTGTGCCTGGCGCATGATATTGGCCACCCACCATTTGGCCACGGCGGTGAGTACGCCTTGCATGCTTGTATGCAGGCGCATGGGGGCTTTGAGGGCAATGCGCAAACCTTGCGTATTGTCGGAAAACTCGAACCCTACACCCAAGACGGCGGTATGGATCTGAGCCGCCGCACCTTGCTCGGATTGTTGAAATACCCCATATTGCAGCAGACACAGCCTCAAAACGCCTCAGCCATCGCCGTCAAACCCACTAAAGCTATTTATGCCGAAGATGCAGATCTTTTGCAGTGGATTTTAGCGCCGTTAAGCCATGCCGATCAGGCGTTATTTACCAGCGAACAAGCGCTGTCACAGCCCCCCTATCGACGTTCACTCTATAAATCGCTGGATGCCTCCATTATGGAATTGGCCGATGATATTGCCTATGGCGTGCATGATTTAGAAGACGCTATCGCCACCGGTACCGTGACGGCGCAGCAGTGGCAACAGCAACTTTCCAGCTGGGATGAACCACAGGCCCCACAGCTGTGCCAGCAGATCAGAAGCCAGTTAACGGCCTATGGCCAGCGTCTGTTTGCGACCGCCCATTATGAACGAAAAAACGCCATCGGCGCTTTGGTGAATCAGCTCATCACGGCCGTAAGCTGGCAGTGCGTGCTGCCACACGCCGAATCGCCGCTGCTGCAATACAACGCGGTGCTGCCAGAGCCGGCTCTGATGTTACTGAATTTTTTAAAACGTTTTATTTATCGCAATGTCATTTCACAAAGTAGCTTGCAACAACTGGAGTTTCGCGGCCAACAAATGGTAAATCGACTATTTCAAGCCTTTGCCAGCGATCCGCTGCGGTTATTGCCCGACAATACCCAGCGACGTTATCAAAATTACGCCTTACAAGGTGGCGATCCAAAGCGTGTTATTTGTGATTACATCGCAGGAATGACCGATGCCTACGCCAAAGATATGTTTATGCGTCTGTATGGTGCGCAAGCCTAGGAGCTGGCGCAAGCATAGCTGTGCAAAAGTCTAGCTGTGCGCAAACATAGGTTCTGGCGAAAGCTTATCAGTGAAAACATAGGAACTAGCGAAAGCATAAGATCTAACGAAAGCTCAGCCGTAGAAATGACTTCAGGCACCCGATGTGATCGCATCGCGCCCAGATGCAAGAATAGTTGGGGCTCTATGCCAAACGCGGCATATCGCCATAAAATACGAATAACATGCATACGCCATGCGCAACAGTATGCACAACTATAAGTCCGAGATTATGCAGCACAAAAAAGCCGCTATTTTAGAAGTCCGCGCCGGTCCACAGGCGTTCACACACCTGCAGCAACATGGCTTGCAGCTTAATGACGTCACCAGCATGATTGGCGCCAGTGGCGGGCCCAAATGGTTTGTGCTGTTTGGCCTCGACCAATATCTGGCGGAAAAACTCATAAAGCCAAGGCATCACCGCCAGCCAAATACGAGCGATCCGGTGCAGCATGCGGTGGAGGCTACAACGGCTCTTCGCAACGCAACTCTTCGCAACACAACCTTGCCCACCCAGGCATTAACGAATGCCACCGTAACGCCTACGGCCGAACTGCCGCCGTTAACGCTGCTTGGTAGCTCGGCGGGCGCTTGGCGTTTTGCCGCTTTAGCCCAAGCGGATCCGGCGGCCGCCAGTCGGCGATTTTGTGATGCCTATCGCCAGCTGTGTTATCGCCCCGAGGCGGATATTGCGGAAGTGACCGAGGTTTCTAAACAGGTGTTAGCCGCCATTTTGCCCGACGCGGCAAGTCGGCAATCAATACTGACGCAATCCAACGTTCGGCTAAATATGATTGTCGCCAGAGCCCGTCACTTGTGCGCACGCCGTGGCAGCTTACCGCTGCTCACCGGCTTAGGCTTGGCGGCCTGCAGCAACTTACTGCATCGCCGCGCACTGGGGGCATTCTATCAACGCGTGCTATTTCATCATCCCGCAAGCGCGGCGGCCATTGGGTTAGATGCGCAGCTCCCCAACATCAAAGTAGCGCTGTCCCACGACAATATTGCCGATGCTTTGTTTGCCAGCGGTTCTATTCCGGCGGCGCTTGAGGGGGTGAACAATATCGCGGGTGCGCCCAAAGGGGTTTATGTGGACGGTGGCGTGACGGATTATCACATTAGCTTGCCGATCTGTGAGCCGGGGCTGACGTTATACCCGCATTTCTACCCACATTTGACGCCTGGCTGGTTTGATAAATCGCTGCCATGGCGGCGCACGCTGGGCCATCAGCTGCCTCAGGTGGTGATGCTTAGCCCCTCGGCAGCCTGGGTATCGTCGCTACCGGGCGGCAAACTGCCCGACCGCCACGATTTTGCCAAACTGAGTGATGCGCAGCGCATCGCCCGTTGGCAACAGGTGATCGAACGCTCCCATGAACTGGCCGACGCACTAGCACAAGGCCACTATAGTGTGCAGCCACTCTAGGTTGCACACGCTGCGGCGGCCCCTTTAAACCCATGCAGACCACATAATTGGCGTAAACATATTTTAGTTGTACGAAAAAAAACACAGAACGTTTTGACCTAGGTTACGTCCGCTAAAACCCAGTGTGCGAGCTCGTCTTCGAAGGTCAACAACAAATCCTTTCACGTGTTTAACCACGGCCATACATTGTTTAAATTGTGGCAGTCCACATTTAGCTGTGAAGCCGATAAACTATCAATGGACGTCCGTGGGATGGATATTCTTGAGCACCATGCATATCTTTAACATATTCATAGATTTTTTCTGAAAAAAATTGCATATTGTCCGTTACTTCAATTTTTGAACGAAATGGTAAATCATCTACCATACCAGATAAGGAACTAAATCTTAACTGCCCAGCCATGGCATCAAACCAGAAGTATAATGTAAAACAAGAGCCCCAAACATTTTTTAAAATGTCACTGACACTAGATATTAAAATATTTATATCTTCTACATTTATTAAATTAAACTTTTCCTCATCTATGTAAATACACCACATATTATCAGTTGCTGCAGCAAATAGATCATTAGCTCTATTTGGTTCTTCAACTTTTATCAATTCCAAATATTCAGTAAACAATTAACCACCTCCTTTTGGCTTTATGCCAAAACACATTTCGAACTGATTTTTCCCCGTTAAAAACTCTGGTTATTTGGCATTTACCGAAAATAAATATCAAAGCCGTTGCACTTTCCTAACTAGGGCCAGCCACATTTTAAATTGTGGCTGTCTACATTTAGTTCTAGTTAGTGGACTTCTTCAGAATCAGTTGATTCTACTGGGTGCGCTTTATACCAAGCATCAAAAAATGCACTTGGCATACTAATACTCATATAATTAAACTTGATAATTCGTCTCGCTTCATCATATTTCCCTTTATCCATTAATTCCCAGTAATGCTTATCAATTGGGAACGAAAATGTAATTTCATAATTCGGATAGCTAAGACTTGCAAATAATTGAGGAAATTCACCCGGTGTATCTTGCCAACTTGGTTCTTTGTCTTTAAAAATTTCGTTATATGAAAGTCCGTGCGTTAAACCATCAAAGGTCTGAATACAGGCCTGGGGTATCGCAATACGAACGACCATACCAAACTCTTTGCTGCCAACCCTTACATGGCAAGTCTTGGATAGATTGACCACCAAATAGGGCTCATGCGCTCCTTGTTTCCATTGTGCTCTTGCGCCATAAATTTTTTCGACCTCGTCAAATTTCATGCCGAGTTTAATCTGGTCAATCTGTCCAGATTCAGACGCAATAAACTCTACAGGGCTTGAATTGGCACTGTAAGTAAATAAGAAAAGCAACATTAATAAATTTTTCATCGTGGTTCCTTAATCACATGTGAAACTGACGAAACAATATGGCGCAAAAACAGGTTGGGCGGGTTGGGGTATCAACGATGGAGGCGTCATCGCATGCTTAAAATTTTTACCAAAAAATGGTGCTCCACCTCGATTGTCAACATGCACGATACCACTTTTAGAGGGATTGGTGTACATACTAATCCGGGTATTAAAATTGGACATCCACACATATAAATAACCGTGGATGTCCGATATTGCTCTTCGATATTGCTCTTCTTGCCTAACCACGGCCAGCCACTTTTTAAATTGTGGATGGCCTCGTTTAGTTATTCTGCAGCCACCTTTAAAATTATAACTGAACACGTTTAACTAAATTTTTGGCAGCATATTTTAGTTTCATGCACGTTTATCTCTTTTAATTAAATATAGTCTTAAAAAGAACGGGCCAGCGCCAATCAAATTAACAACAGCAGTTATTAAGTAAAATTTAAATTGCGAACCGAAATAATAATACATCTGCCCAACACCTGCACTTAAATAAAAAGAAACAAAAAGAAATATCCATGCATAATGAAACATCGCAAAATCATTGAATTTTGACCAAAAAAACCAGCAAAAACACAACAATAAAATACTCAAAAATGACGCGTAGCAAATTATAGAATTGAAAGTCATTAAAGCAGAGAAACTCTTCAATGTAATAAATAGTAGAAACACCAAGTAAAATGTACTTAATAATTTTTTCTGAGGAATCCCCACAAATGGTGTAGGTAAAACAAATAGTTAGGCAACAAGGGAACATTCATGGCATTTCTTGATCTGATCATTCGCCAAAAGTCACATTTCAAGAATGATAGCCATGAATGTTCAACGAATGCTCGCCGATTTTCTCTCATTTGTCACGCCAAAAAACATCCACAAAGCCCGAATGGCGTCACTTTGCGCGTCATTGCAAAGTTTGGTCACTAACGGCAAATGCACCGTGACTGCCATCGGTCGAGGCATTCAAAGTGACGCCACTGAAAAAAACTGTATTAAAAGAGCAGATCGGTTGCTTAGCAATAACGCTTTTCAAGCCGATATTTCGCTCATTTAT
>JACCDR010285480.1_pt1 | contig 16261 bp, 9 predicted proteins | sample 7446431 | NCBI WGS metagenome assembly JACCDR01 (sample SAMN15323443, study PRJNA562643) | freshwater metagenome | isolation source: river surface water | place: USA:Blue River Watershed | collected 2017-08-17 | reverse complement strand
CCTGCGGCCGAGCTGTATGTCGATCACATCTATCAGCGCGGGCGCAGTGATCGCTCCTATCGACAGATCATCAGCATGATCGAGGAATGGGACTGGGCGCTGTTCGTCCGGCCGCTGGTTTACAAGAATATGAAAAACCAGATCCATGTCATCGACGGCCAGCACACCTCCATCGCATGGCTGTCACATCCCCAGCTCCCCGCCGAAATCGACGTGGACATTATCGACAGTATCAACAACGTCAAGGAGGCGGCGCGGGCATTCGGCGGGCGCAACACCAAGCGCACCCAGCCGCACAAGCTCCAGCTCTACAAGGCCGGTCTGGCGGGCGATGAGCCATGGGCCATCAAGCTCTACGACATCTCGAAGAAGAGCGGGACATACATCCCCTTCCGCCCGGAGTTCAACAGCGCGCCGAACACCATCCTGGCCGTGGATACGGTCCTGAAGCTGATCGACGCCCATGGTGAGGAGGGTGCGCTGAAGGTGCTGAGCGTTCTCCGTGAGGGCAACCTGCGGCCGATCCGAGACGTCCACATGAAGGCCATGGCCCGTCTGATGTTCGAGCCGGAATACGGCTACATCACCACAGCCCGCATGAAGGGCATCATGCGCAAGCTCAACGACAACGAGGTGATGGGCCACATCACGACGGCGGCCGTCACCATGAAGATCCGACGCTGGGAGGCGCTGGCGATCCGCTACTCACGCGAGTATCAGGCTGAGTTCGGACAAATGATAAAATAAAGGCAATAAAGAAAAAAGTAACAAAAGAAATGATCGAATAATGGTTGTCGATAGCAACAATCTTCTGAAGTGATTCAACGCATAGACAGCAACAATTGTTAGATAGAGTAAGAGAAGAAAACAGTGCCATGAACAATGAACGATCACATTGTAGTTGTTAGCACCAAGTCGCATGAGAGAGCTTTGCAGTTTTAGACAGCAGCAAAAGCGTGAACGAGCTACTTTTGTGGAGACTTCCATGAAACAAGATCGATCCAGCGTTTTCGATTAGACCATCGCCTGGAAGAGAATCAGTATACTGGGACTGCATCATAAGTTTAGAATGATCCAATCAATTCAGATGGCACCAAAACCATGAAGTGAAACAGGTTTTTGGAAGGGTACCAATCTAGGAGATTGAAACACGAATTTTGAAAGCATCAATCATTGTCATTGATACAAGAAAATCGAGAGCTTCGAAAATAGCGATAGAGTCAGCATAACCGTTAGCATCATTTGAGCAGAACGAATCAACAAGAGCATAACTGACCTCAAGAACGGGAAGTGAATCAATGGGAATTTACGATCTATATGAAGAAGATGTCGTCAATACTCCGAAATCTAGCGGAGTCGATGATGAAGAGCGCTTCCTCTCATTCGTTGACGTCCAGAAACTCTCGAAGGATCTGAAAAAGGCGGCGAAGTCTCTCAGCGACGCTGAGGCCCGCTATTCGGTGGACCTCTATTACGCCGTTCAGGACATGCGCAAGCGCGCTGCCAATCAGGAAAGCGCGTTCGAGAAATCCGGCGAGCCGCACGAGATGACCAGCTTCTTCGCCAAGCAGATGAAGCGGCTGGAGGATCAGATCAAGCTCTCCCTGGACGTCTACAGCTACAACCACCCCGTGGGCGAGTGGCTGCGCGGGAACAAGGGTATCGGCCCGGTGATCGCGGCCGGTCTGCTGGCGCACATCGACATCCGCAAGGCCCCCACCGTCGGCCACATCTGGCGCTATGCCGGCCTGGACCCCACGATGAAGTGGCACGGCCGCGGCGTCCTGGACGTCATCAAGGCGGCCAGGAAGGCGGAGAAGAGCGAGTGGGCAGCGCTCCTGTGGCTGAGCCGCGCCATCCACACGCGCCCGTCCACGATCCTGGCGAACGCCGGCCTCATCGAGAAGGAGCAGATCCTCACGCCGGAACAGGCCCAGGCGATCGTCATCAAGCACGGCCACACACAGCCCCTGAAGGCCGTCTTCCATGCCGACAACATCCTGGCCGAGGGGATCGCGCCCGAGGCCCTGGCGGACGTCTACAAGGAGGCGTATTCGCCCCTCATGCGGCTGAATGAGAGCGCCTGGACGAAGATCGGGAAGTCCCTGGCCAAGCGCCCCTGGAACAGCGAGCTGAAGACGCTGTGCTGGAAGGCGAGCGACAGCTTCCGCAAAACGTCCGGCTCCGGCACGGATGAAAATCCGCGCACGCCGAGCCCCTACGGCCTCCTCTACAAGGATCGCAAGGCCAAGGAGGTGGCGAAGAACGAGGCCGGGGAATACGCCGAGACGGCGCTGGGCATCATCGCCTCAAAGAAAATCGGGAGGGATAAGGACGCCTACTGGTGGTATACGGGCGAATGGACGCGCAACCCGAAGTTCAACCCGGCCCTGGAAACGATGATGCAGAGCGTGCGGGCCGACCATCCCGAGATGACAGAGGCCGGTGCTCTTGAGGTGGCCCTGGACAGCTTGAAGCCAGAGCTGAAGCCGAAGCTTCCTCCGGCGCACATCGACGCGCGGGCGATGCGCTATGCGGTAAAGATCTTCCTGAGCCATCTGCACGAAATCATGTACAAGCGCATTCTCAAAAAGAACCCGCCGCTCCCGTACCCAATCGCGCATCTGGAGCACGTCCATAAGATCGAGCCCTTCCACTTCGACGACGATATCGTTGATGGCGTCACGAATGGATATAACGGGGCCGGAGTGCCAATGGCCTAGTCGAGGTTCGTCAGAGAACCAAGGTCAAGAATCGAGTCATTCTCTTAGAAACACGCAATGAGCGAAAGCGATTCTATCAAACCGAAAGAAACATGGGTTAGTAAAGAGTCAAATAACCCGGTATTGCTTCAACGCATCGCAACGAGCCTCCATTTGTGACTGCTTCACAACATGATAGCGAGCACAAAAAAATGCCGGGGGATTTCTCCCCCGGCTCATTTATCCACGATGTTCTATGTCATCACGCCTCGTAGTGAGACACTAGACAAGAGCAAGCACCAAATAGTCAGATCGAGACAAGTCACCAGACAGAACCATAAACTGTAATCGAGATACTTTGCCTGAGCGCTCCACCCCCGGAAATCGAATCTCATCACGAAACAGACGCACTTAGCATGAATGATCCATTACGAAGCATAGCGCCAATAACTAAGATAGAGAAATCGGTGAGTAGACGGAAACAAATCTCTAGATCGAGTCCATTCGTAAGAAAGGACCATAATGAAGAAGCGGGCCTCTGACGGAGCAGATCCACAAACATAGATCGAACCGTGAGTGACGACAGAATCATAAAATTGTAGTGATCCTATATTCCAGCCCGGTCCTTGCGCCGGGCTTCTTCTTCCGCCTGACGTCGCGCAAAGGTCTCCGTGGTCGTCGCCCGGCACCGCGCATAGCTCTCCCACATACGCTGCCCGTCAGCGTTCTTTTTCTGCTCGGCCAATCGAAAACGCTTCGCCGTCTGGTAGGGCGTCTCGTTTTGCCTTATTGTCGTCACGGACTTAAACGTCTGCGGTGAGGCAATGGTTGATTCCGGTGGGCAGAACTCCGCCACGTTAACGGCGGGCGGGGCGGGCAACTCCACGGTTGAGCATCCGCACATCATCAGCATCCCACTTGCACTCAGCAGCAGGCGCAGCGGCAGGCTTCGTGGCTTTCTGGTGTTCATAGGATTCCAGCTCCTGACGGTATTCTTCAATTGCAGCGTCCTTGGCATCCCGGTCTCGCCCGACCGCCTCGATGAACGCATCCTTCTCCTTCAGCGCGGCGGCATGGTCCCGATCGCGCTTAATTATGGCCTTTACGAACGCAGCCTTGAGCTGCCGCTCGTCAATCCACTTTGTGACCCCACCGAATACCGAAGTGCCGACCCATACGAACAAGAGCGCGGCGACGACGGTTGGCGTGATCAGACTGCGGAGAATTTCAAACATGGGCTTTCACCCTATCTTGCGCAGGCGTTGGGCCTGAAGCCGCTGGTACAGCGTCCACGCCCCGAATACAATTCCGGCGATCGCGAGGGCCAGGAGGATTTTGTCTACACCCAGACCCAGCGCCTTGTTGGTCAGCCCTATGCCTCGCTCTGTCTGGAGGAGAACTCGCTCTATGTTGTCGAGTGAGGCCGAGACGTCCGGCAGAGGCGGTGGCGTCGTCGCCATGTTCCCCACAGATACGGCCAGGGCACCGACGCCGGTCGTCAGCGTGCCGACAGATGCCTGCACCGTCTTGCTCTCCACGAACACCTGGGAGAGGGGCTTCTGGTTCGGCTCCTTGGGGGCGGCATGACTGAGTGCCTTCTGCGTGACCGGCCCGACCTTACCATCGACAGTGATTGCTTCGCGGCGTTGGAACGCCATCACGGCGTCTCTGGTCTCGGCCCCGAAATCCCCATCATTGTCCACATAAAAGCCGAGCGAGCGAAGCTTCTCCTGCAAGCCCTTCACGGCCGTGCCGTGGTCGCCATATTGCAGCATGTCGGCATCCGCGGCGTCGAACAGCACGCTGCCCTTGCGCGCATTGCTCGCATCGTAGGCACGCGCGAGCTTGACGTCGTAGCTGTTCTGCGTATAGGCCGGACCATTGTAAAAGCGCGCGATGGCCTTCCACTGGCGCTGGCGCAGGGCTGGCACAAGGCCGGCCGCCCTCAGGAACTTCGCCATGCCGCGAAGCTGGGCATCCTCGGAGTCCGCGAAGTCCAGCACCATCAGAGACGGCAGCTCGTATCCGCACTTCCGGCAGTTGAAGCCCATGATCTGCGGCCCGCCGAACGAGGTGATCCAGTAGGCGGCCTCATCACCGAACGCCATGGCGAAGCGATCGAGCCATTCCCATCGCTGCTGCCCGGCAGCGAGTGCGTCGCGCTCATAGTCGATCCATTTCTGGGGCTTGGTGAACCCCAGCTTCGCAGCCTTCTTCTTTTCGTCGGTCGTCAGATAGGGGCATGACTTCACTTTCCCGGTCTCGGGCCGGATGATCAGCCGGTTGGCCGGATCGTAGCTGCGCCGGTTCGCCTCCACCGTGATGATCGCGTCGATGACAGCGGCCTCGCAGCCCAGCTCGGTGGCGATCTCGTCGATGATGGACATGCTGCGGATGCGTGCGTTACCCGTGATTGGCATGGGGTGCCCCCCTCATGATATTCAGCTCTCTCGTCAATTCCTTCACCGTGGTCTCCAGCCCAATGACCTTGGATTGGAGTTCGGCGACCTCCCGCAGGAGCAGCAGCTTCTCCTTCTCGGAGGCGAACAGCCGCTCGCGCAGGTCATGGTTCTCCTGCTTCATCACCTCGACGTAGCCCATGATGTCGGCCTGGAACTTCGTCCGGTGCTCTTCCTGGACCTGCCGATAGCGCAGCGCGGTCTCATCGTTCTGGCGCAGCGTCTCCAGCTTCTTGCGCAGCACGAAGCGCCAGAAGGCAAGGAGCGTGGCTCCGGCAGAGCCAGCCCACATGATGAGCTGGGGTATGGTGATGTCGGCCCATAGGGACGTCACCACCGTGTTTGCGGCGTCCATAATCTCACCATGTTGAGGAGGGCGGGAGTGGGGTGTGGTTGATTTGCCTGGAACTGTGGCTTTAGCGCACCCTGCTATGAGCAAGCGAAATACATGCTTTGCAGGTAGTTTGTTCCGCGGTCGCCAAAGTCCACCGTAACGTCCGCAGGCGCAGAATTATAAATTTTCCACTGTAGCGTGCTTATAGAGCCGGTCGTGGTCACGTTGCCGTCTGCGGATGGCGAGAAGCCAAAACCTGTCAAATTAGCCGTGCCTGTGGCCGCACAGATAACAACAAGCGGTGCGACACCACTGCTGGACGTGACAACCTGCGCATTTGGGTTGCCTGTCGTTGCCTGCCCCGCCGCGCTGCCGACGCTCACCGACGCTATAGCGCTGCTGCCGCGAAAGGTCGCAACGAGAATAGCCGACACAGTAGGGAGCGGGTCGCCCAAAGGAGTCATGCCGGTCAGCGTGCTGCCGCTTTCCGTTCCCGCCGCGATCTTGTACCAGACGACAGCTCGTCCGTTTGTGAGGCTGTCGTTGCGCGCGCTCGTAAAACCGCTGGCCGGTGACGATGCGGTGGGCGTAACAGCGTCGCCGTTGTCTACGATTGAGTAAACAACGATGAGGTCGCCAGCAATAACCGTTGGGCAAGCGACGGTCGCCGCTGCGCCTATGCTGTTAGTGCCAAACGCGCTTGCCTGTGCCGATAGCGTCAGCGACGGTGGGGCAGCAACGGCCAGCGCCCCGCCAGGAAACCAGCCGGGCGCGAAGTTGGCCTCCTTGGCGTGCGGACGCCGCCAGTCACGGCGCAGCTCGGTCTCGGCCGGTCGGATGATAGCGGGCTTTGGAGGAAGCCAGATGTCCATCATGTCGCCCATGCCTTTCCGCCCACATGCACCTCGAAGACCGTTGTGCTGCGGCAATAGATGTAGACCGTATCGATGGCGTTCGCGGCAGTGGACAGCACAGCGTCCGTGCCGCCCGGATGCACATACTGGTTACTCCAGGTGATCGTGCGGCTGCCGGTGCCGTCCTGGTTGAACTGAATGCGCCTCCAGGTGCCGGGCTGGCCGTTCGTTGGATTGCCCAGCGTGCGGTTGCCGCCGAGCGTCACCACGCCGTTGACGAAGCTGTCCCAGTCCACAGCAATCGTCGTGGCATCGGTGAGCGTCACCGGCGCGGCGGCGCTTTCGAGCTGCGACGCGGACAGCACGGTCCCGGCCGTGCCGCTCGCCGCGCTGCGCACCTCGGCATCCGTCGCCAGCTCCACCACGCCGGTGGCGCTGGTTGTGGCGGCCTGCTTCAGCGTGGTGAAGGCGTTGGCCGCGCTCGTCTCCGTCAGCAGCGATCGCCCGAAGGATGCCGTCGTCAGCGCCGCGATGGCGGTGAGGTCAGCGTCCAGCGGCTGCCCGCCGAGATCGGACAGCGTGCCAGGGGCGTCAGAGAAGCCGACAGGGAAGTCCACGCGGCCGTTGGTCCTGTCGATGACGATGCCGGTGAAGAAGCTCGATCCGTCAGGGGAGACCTTGAAGCTGAAGTCGTCATTGCCGATGATGCCAATCTCGGCACGGCCCGAGAAGCTGGTCTGGTAAAGGAAGCTGGCGGTGTTGCCCGCCGCGTTCTTGTTGAGCTTGACCTGGACTCCTGCTCCTTCGTTGTTGAAGAGCACGGCCGCGCTGTTCACGCTCAGTCGGTTGGTGGTGTCGGCCGTGGCGTTGACCCCAACCGCCGTCGCGCCGTTCATGATCCCGGTGTCGCCGATGGTGATGGCTGAATCCTGGAGTGTCGTGCCGGATGTCCCATCCCAGCGCGCGATGGCGTTGTCCGTGGAGCTGGCCGGCCCAGCCACCTCCCCGTCTTCACCGTCCACGCCGGGCTCCCCTGCTGGGATCTCAAAATCGAATACCGCAGCCAAGCTCGTGCCGACATTCGTCACCGTGGCAGGCGAGCCGAACGGGACGGTCGTCACGTCGCCGACGGCAATGGTAGCGGATACGCCCGGCTCCCCGGTCAGATCGACGTTCGCCAGGACGTTGCCGTCCCAGCCGATTGCCATGCCGTCCTCCGGCTCGGGGAAGATCAGCGGCCCATCCACCCACGTCAGGGGCATCAGAACCGCGCGGCTCGCGCTGTCATAGTCCTCCTGGTCGATTCGGATCAGCTTGTCGTACAGCGCCTCCAGGATCGCTTCCGAGACGAAGCCGCCCGCGATCAGGTCCAGCACCTGCGTCCGCGGCGTGACGCGCTGGATCACCAGCTCCTCGCCGGAGAGCAGCGGATCGGTGAGCGTCAAGGAGCCGGCCGTGGGCGAGCCCGCCCCGGTCAGCGTGAAGTCCACATTCAGCACGAGCGCCGTCGGATCACCGTCCACATCGAAGCGTGTGGCGGCGATCTCGGTGTTGGCGACGAAGAGGATGTGGTTGCCGTCGATGTCGGCAAGCGTAAAGGGGCCTGCCGAGCCGCTACCGAGGTAGACGGCCCGCACGCCTTGCGCGGTGATGGTCATGGGCGGCCTATGTGGTGTAGGGCGGGAGGTCTGTGAAGCTGATGTTGTCGGCTTCCGTCATGTTCGTGCCGGTGAACGAGCGGCCGTTGGCGCTGTCCGTGAAGCCGGTCGAGCCGTCCAGGCGGAACCCGTTGCTGCCATAGGAGCCGACATAGGGCTTGCGCGTCCAGGTGCTGACATTGGTGAAGGCGAAATCAGACGCCTGCCCAGCAACCCCGTCGAGCACGTCGATGAAGGCCAAGCGCTTAGAGAAATCCGGCACCGTGGGGTCTCCGCCGACAAGTATCGTGTGGCCGTCGTCGAACATATGGAAGATTGCAGAGCTTCCTGGTGCCGAGAAAAACTTTGCCTGTTCAACCCCATTTATCCAGAAGCGAATTCTGTTTCCCGAAGACTGATTCGTATCCCATGTGCAGACGTAATGCGTCCAAACATTTCCAGTTACGACCGTTGAATCGTCAGTCGCTTGAGAGCCAACAACACTTGAATTTAGTATTGAATTCATATAAATGGCATCTTCGCCGTCGCCAGCGAAAATAACGCCTCCGAGGTCATCTCCATCAATATCAATTCCACCGACAATAATTGGCGCGGCTATACCAAGAGATGCGCATTTCAACCAGAACGATATTGTACACCGCGTCCGGTCAGTGGCGTTACCAACTTGCTCCGCCCTCAGATCCTCATTGCTTCCGTTGAAAATGAAGCTCCCTATTCCGCCACGACGCCCCCCGAGCTGCGGGAAAAGACCTGGGATCATGCATCTGTCCCCGCATTGGTTGTGATGTGGAGGAGGATGTGCAGAAGCTTGGCATCTGCGGTGAGGGTATCATTCGCAGGGTCGCGGGAGAGCTGGAAGATCACCATGTCGCCCTCGGCCGGCGAGCCGCCAACCGTGATGGAGCTGGACTCCGGCCCGGTGTGGATGTCGGAAGCGGTGATCAGCGTGTCGTCGCTGTTCTGCGCGGTCCCGAAGGTCGGCGCGGCCCCGGCATCGTCGTTGCTCAGCCCCACCGCCTGAAGAGCCCAGCGCACCGTCCCGGTGCCGGAGGTCGCCGTCCAATAGGGCGTGAAGGTGACGGTGCCCTCGTTCCAGCTCTTCGGCATCGCCATCGAGAAAATCACATATTCCTGGGTCGTCTGGTCGAAGTCGAAGGTGGGGATGCCGACGCCGAAGGTGCCCGCGGCTGCGCCGCTTGTGGCGCGCGCGGACATCGACGCCGCGCTGATCGGGATGGAGTGCTTGCCTGCCATCACCACGGGGACGCCTTCGACGGTGATCTGTCCGGCTGCCGAGCGCGCGATGGTGGTGTCGGAGGCGTTGCCCAGCTCGATGGCGGTGAACTGCGGCGAGTTGCCGGTGCCGACGCCGGCCAGGGTGGCGAGCGCGGCGGCGTTGGCGGTCTCCAGCACGCTCCGCCCGAAGGAGGTCGTGGTCAGGGCGGCGATCGCCGTGAGGTCGGCGTCGAGCGGCTGGCCGGTCGATGTGGTCAGAACCGCGGACGCCAGCACGCCGCTATCTGCTATCAGCTTTCCGGTGGTGCCATTGAAGCTCGCCAGACGGCCCGTGACGGACGAAGCGGGGCCGACGACATCGCCGGTGCCCGCGCCGCTCGGGCCGACCAGGGACGTCCCTGATCCCCACACGCCGCTCGCCTTGGGGCCGTAGATCGTATAATCGCTGGTGTTGATATAGAAGTCGCCGTTCGATCCCAGGCCATTGGACGGCACGCCTGCGCCGCTCAGCACGCTGGTTCCAGCCGGACCAGGGTCGCCGGTGTCGCCGGTTGGACCGATCAGGGACGCGGTGACGGCCCATGATCCCCCGGTCTTCAGATAGAGGTCGCCGTTCGTGGTCCGCAGATAATAGTCGCCCGAGACTCCGAAGAGCGGGTCTGGCACCGTCGCCCCGGAATAGAAGGCCGAGGGGCGCTCCTTGTTCTCCAGGTCGTCGCCGTCCGCGTTCCATCCGATGTAGCCGTTGGCGAGCGGCACCGGGAAGACGAAGGTGTCGTCGGAGGTGTTGATCGGCATGCTGACGGCGCGCGCCAGCCGCTCATCCGCTTCCTGGTCGATGCGAATGAGCTTGTCGAAGAACCCCTCCAGCAGTTCTCGCGACAGCGTTCCGCCAGCCATGAGGTCGATGAGCTGGGTGCGCGCCGTGCGGCGCAGGATGACGAGCTGCTCGCCGACCGCCAGAGGCGCGGTGAGGGTGAGGGAGCCGGCCGTCGATGAGCCGGCACCCGTCAGCGTATAGTCGATGAGGTCCACAAGCACGGTCGGGTCGCCGTCCGTGTCGTAGTGCGTCACCAGGATCTCGCTGTTCGCGACGAACAGGATCGCCTCGGCATCGGCGTCTTGGAGCGTGAACGGCCCCACAGAGTCGCTGCCGTCGTAAACGGCGCGGACCCCCTGCGCAGAGATTGTCATGGGCTATCTTCCGAAAGTGGCGGCGGGTGATGGGAGGAAGTATTCCTGGCCGCGCTCTTCCTTCAGGCGCGTCTCCATGCGCTTCAGGTAGCCGGGCGAGATCTCCTCCTGGAGGCGGAACAGGATTGCGTAATCGAGCGCCGTCCTGGCATAGAACAGGTTCACGAAGGGCAGGTGCGAGATGCCGGTGTTGAAGCTGTGCGCGGCCCATGCGCTGGCCGCCTTGCTGGCGTCGTCCGCAAACGGTGCGCTGACGCCGCCGCGGGCCATGCGATAGAGGTCTTCGACAGAGCCGAATGTCGGCCCCAGCAGGGAGGAGAATGCCGAATGCCCAAATCGATCCTTGGCCTGCCCGAAGAGGAAGTCGCCGTAGATGCCGGCCCCGCCACCCTGGAGGAACGAGGCCAGCAGGATATTCGTCGCCTGCTTGCCGTCCTCCGGGGCATTGATGGTCCGGCCAGCGAAGACCGCCTTCATATACATGGCGGCAAAGCCCAGGAAGGTGCTGTACGCAATGAACTGCGCCAGCTTGCCCATGCCCGAGCCCGTGACATCTCGCGCGAGGCCGCTCTCGCCATAACCGAATACCTCTCGACCCCACACCTTCTCCAGGATGGCGGCCGGGAAGCCCTTGAACTGCGACACCGACCGAAACAGCTCAGCCATTGGTGTGCCCGGCTGCGCGCCGAATCGAGCCCCGGTCATGAAGGATCGCGTGCGCGGGCCGGGGGTGACGACAGCGTAATCGGAGCGCGCCGAGATGAAGTCCCGGAACTTCGTCTGGATGAGGTCGCGGCGCTCTGCGATGCGGCGCGTCGTATGCTTCACGCCTTCCTGCTTCAGCAGTTGGGCGATCTCCACATCAGTGATCCGCGTCGCACCCTTTGGGCTGAGGTACTCTCGGCCCTCTACCACGTCGATGCCCTTCGTGCGTATCAGATCCCACTCGGCACCCGTGATGTCGAAGAGCTTGAAGAGGCGCTGCATCGAGCTGTCGAGCTGGACCAGTGGACGTGACGCATTCAGCGCGAGGTTGTGGCTGATCGCCTGGGCGTTCGCCATGCGCAGCGTGTCCGTCCACCACATCAAGCCGTTGGCCTTGAAGAAGAAATGCTGCATCCGCGCGGCCCAGCCGGGGAGGGCATCCTCGGCCGAGAAGCGGCTCCAGGTGGCCGAGCGCAGCACGTCGATGGCGACGCCCATCTCCGACGCCAGCCGCATGCGCTCCGCGCGCTCCATGCCGCGACGACCGCGACCCTGGAACACGCCGTTGAGCTGCACCGTCCATGCTTCCCCCAGCGACATGCCGTGGTATTGCAGCTCGGAAGCGGCGACCGCGGTGTCCGTCATGGAGCTGATCACCGCGCCGCCAAGCTTGGACATGGTTGCCACGAGCCGGGAGGCGCGCAGGGCGGCCGAGAATGGGTCGGTGCCGGGCGTCATCGCATCGCCGGTTATGTCGGCGAAGTAGGCGTCGAGGAGGCGCTCGTCCTTATTCCACGTCGAGATGTCGCGCGCGTTCACGCTGTCTTCCGTCAGGAACCGAACCGCTTTCTTCAGGCGTTTGAAGGTCTCGACTGGGTTCGGGCCGAACCGGCGCATCAGCGCAATGTCGTGCCCTCCGTAATAAAGCTGGTTCAGGACTCTTTCGAAAAGGCTCCCGCCAGCCCCGAAGGTCTGATCGTATTTGAAACGGGACGCGGCATCCTTGAAATGCAAGATGCGTGGCTGCGACATGGAGCCGGCAAGCGAGGACGCGGCCATGAAGCCGTTGGCGCTGCTGGAACTCTTCAGGTGCTCGCCGGACGCGATGTTGCTCCATACGCGCCGGAGCCAGCGGTCCTGCTGCTCAGGCGTCATGTCGCCGAAGGTCTCCCGCTCGTTCAGGAGGGGGCGAACGAACTCAGACCACGCCTTGTAATGTTCAGCCTCGTCAGGGCTGAAGTAATTGCGAATCTTGTTGAGCCCAGTCTGAGGCTTGTTATTCCCAGTCTGAGAAGCAGCACGACGTACTTTGAACATATCGTGCGACTGGTGGGTAATATAGTCGGGAAGCTTATTGATCCACGCCCCGGCCTTATTCTTCTGGGTACGGAGAGCTTCCTGGTATTTGTACACGATCTGCGCAAATTCTCTTGCGTCGCGGTCGATCGAGGTAAAGTCGGGCTCGGGCCGGTACATCTGATCCAGCGCCTGATAGACCGACAAGTCCAGATCACCCCTGGCATAGAGCCGGTATTTGCCGGGGCCGAGCCGCTCGACATCCGCAGCGAAGCCGCTCATAAGCTCATTCGCAAGCCCCTTCTGGTCGGCGTCGATGCTGCGCTGCGCGCCGCGGCGGGCGATGTTCGAGCCCACCAGCACGACCTCCAGGCCCTTGCGCGGATCGTCCGACCAGTTCTGCTCGATGTGCGCCGTCTCGCGCGCCACCGCCCCATTGGTCAGGTAGGCTGAGCGCCGACGGATCTGGCTGTCGCGCAGGATCGTCTCCGACATGTCCTTCAGCGCACGCTCGACCGCCTCATCGGCCGCCATGCCGCTGCGCTGCTGGCGCATGGCCCGCGCCCTGGAGAGCAGCTTCTCGGCCAGCTCTTCCAGCTCCGACTCCGACAGGTTGTCTCCGGCGATCTTGCGCACCTCGCGCATGCACCTCCAGAATTTCGCTGAGCGCTGCTGTTTTGCCATTGACTTTTCCATGGGGTGGTAGTATTTAAAATGCAGACGTGAAGGGACACGGCCCATGAAGCCAAAGTCGGATCGCGTCTCCGCATATCGCTGATCAGCAAAAAGAACCCCAGGGATTAGCTACCCCTGGGGTTTTTGCTATTTATGAGAGGACCGAAGATCTTCGCCCTCTCACGAGATCCGAATGCAGGCATGACTACATTGGTAGTGCGTCATGTCATTCCTTGTCGGATCTCGTCATTTTGCCGGAGTAGCTCAGTTGGTAGAGCGCCTGACTGAAAATCAGGAGGCCGCTGGATCGAGACCAGCTTCCGGCACCTTTCCTACAGGTGATAGGCCGCACACGGTGCCAGCGCCTCGATCGACCGCATTGCGGCATTCCCGATCTTCTGGCTGTCGTCCTCCACCAGCGCCTTCATCTGCGCGTTGACATCCCTCACGCGCTCGTCGAGCGAGAAGGAGCGCAACGAGTTGCGAGCCCCGTCATCGACACGTCCGCCGTTCCACTCCGACCACCGCTCCGCGATGTCGCCGCGGTAGATGCTCTCGAAGATCTCCCCCGCATTCGGCCCCTTGAAGTATCTCACCGCGCTGGCGAACAGCTCGCTGAGAAACCTGCGGATGCGGTCGAAGAGGAGATGCTCCGGCTCCGTCATGGCGCGGCCGGCAGCCCACTTCCCATATTCTCGCGCCACGGCCTCTTCCGTCAGACGAGCAAGGATGTCCTGCTCGGACACCTTCAGCCCCTGCTGGCGGATCTGCTCGTTGTAGCGCTCGACATAGGATCGAGCCCACAGCATGTCCACCCACTTGTTCTCGATGGCGGTGCGCTCCAGGAGCGCCCATTCCGACTTCGTGAACAGCCGCAGCGCGCGGAGCGCATGCACGGCCTCGTGGTGGATGGTGTTGATGGAGCCGGCCTCGTCGTCCCACCGCCTCGCGATGGTGACGAGTGGCCTTCCATCATCCGCCCACATGAAGCGGCCCTTTGCCGTGCCTTTGCCAGCGGGGATGACGTCAGCCATCTCCTTCCTGACGGCCTCGGGGAGGATGCGCGACGCCTCCATCATGACCTTCGACGAGATCAGGCTGGCTTGCAGGTCTCGCTGCATCACAGCTATGTCGTATCCGTCCGGAACCGCGAAGCCGCGGCGGCGCGCAACATCGACATAATCGCGCTGCTGGCGAAAGCCGTAAGCGTCGATCACCTGTCTCGCGGAAATCCCCTCATCACGGGCGATGAATGAGACGGCCGCCGAGAAGGTGTCGGTGATGATGGAATCCTGTGTCGTCCTGAATTCAGTTGGTTCAACGTACCCCCAACCTTTCGGGGCCGACTGCACAGAAGCGTATTCCCGAGCGCTCACAGGCTCGCCGTTCACATGGGTGATGTTCACGAGGCTGTCGTCGAAGACGACGATGTTTCTCGTTCCACTCCCTGCCGATCGAGATCCCTGGTCAAAATAACGAATTCCCGGAATTCCGGCGTCACGCAACATGTCCGATGCGTTTTTTGGCATTCCATTACCCAGGCTTCCGGTCAGCTCCTTGACGAAAGCTTCGCCGCTCATGTTGCGAAGTTTGTTCATCAGCCTCCATTCCGGGAGGTCCGGGAACATTTTCTTCGCCAATGGCATCAGCTTCGTCAGCAGCCCCATCTGATCGTTGAGATCGACATCCCAATCGAGCATATCCTCTTGCTGGGCTTTGATTTTGACCTTGTATATGGCACCTGGGCCGCGATCCCTGTAGAACGGGATATCGTCGATGCCGGCCTTGAGGATCTTGACGGCCGCTGTGGCGCGCGGGGCGACGTCGGCAGAGCTATGAGCTTTCTCCTCCAGCATGGAAATGGCCTTGGCCACATCGTCATGAGATGCCCACAGGGCCTTCGACGCGATGTGCATCGGATTGCTCGCATTATAGGGCTTACCGTCAACCTCTCCGGTCTCCAGCGAGCCTGCCAGCTTGATGCGATAGTCCCTGGCCACCATTGCGTTCTCGGCGAAATAGAGGCCATGCCCATATGACTGAGCCCCCTCGCCGGTCCCAATCTTCGTCATGTCGAAGCGATGGAAAATGTGCGGCGAACCGTGATAGGCGTCGATGTCGAAGTCCACGCTGTACTCGGGCGTCACCGGGCGATCTTTTTTCGGGACGCGGATGTAGGTTCCGTCGTCCTTCAGCTTCAGCCAGCCATTATCAACGCCGTGGTCGAGGAGCTTGCTTGCCGTCTCCTGAGAGACGGAAATCGCCTTGGCCAAAGTGCGGATGTTCTTGACTGGGGATGTGCCCTGAAGGTACGCATAAAACTTCGCATGCTCACCCTGGGTGAAGTCTGGCTTTGCCGATTCGACCTCCTCGGCTGCAATCTCGGCATCCACCTCTTCTGCCTCGGCGCGGTTCTTCTCGTAGGCGTCCATCAGCCTGTCGCCGCGCTCCACCAGATCGCGCTGCTTGGCGGCAGCATCGGCCGGAGACATGCTGGTCAGAGGCTTGGAGCTGAACTCCTGCGAGTCCTTCACCCACGCCTTCATATCCGCCAGCTCTTTCTTGGAAAGGTGGATGGTGTCGATGTCCGGGATGGACCGGCGCAGGTCGGAGTATCCACGCAGCTCCTTTGGAGGAGGAGCCTGGACCACCTCCTTCTCGGCCATGATGCGCTCGACATAGTTGTCTGGCACGGGCCTCCATGTCGAGCCAATACCCTCCTTGTCGCGAACGATGAGGCCGTCAATCGCGGCGATGCGCATATACTCGCGCAGCTCCGGCGGCCTGACCTCCTCTGTCGCATAGCGCAGCCACTTCTCCGGGCCGAAGGGGAGATCCTTCAGAGCCTGGACAAAGCGCTCCGCGCCCGCCCGATTGATAAGCTCCGGCGCTGGCGTGTTGCTCGCCATGGACGACGGCAGGATCTGCAACCCGGCGACGGACTCGTATTTGGGGTTCTCGACCGCTACAGGAGGCTCAGCAGGTTCAGCAGCAGGTGCATTTTGAACCTGTTCTGAACCTTTCACCGTGCTCGTGAGCGCGTCCATGACCGTCTTCTTGGTCTTGCGCTCCTTCGCGGTGAGGATGCGGCCGAGATAGCTCTCCGCCGTCCGCTCCAGGTCCACCTTCTTCAGGTTGTTGCCCAGCT
>JACCDR011655780.1_pt1 | contig 16262 bp, 9 predicted proteins | sample 7446431 | NCBI WGS metagenome assembly JACCDR01 (sample SAMN15323443, study PRJNA562643) | freshwater metagenome | isolation source: river surface water | place: USA:Blue River Watershed | collected 2017-08-17 | reverse complement strand
ACCACATCATTTTCTTGTAAGGTATCTTGTATGCTTTTGAGGCTGAGGCTTAAATTGCTAGAATCGGCATCGGCCAACATTTTTACGGCAAAACCTAGTTGTTGCAAACGAGCCTTAATGGCTTTGGCATCGTTGATGGGCGTATGTAGCTCTGGAAGATTCTGGTAGGTATTGTTACCGATAATAAAAGCGATGCGACGTTCTTGCTTTTTTTTCGATAAAAAAGGAAATTGTTGGGCAGATGTAGTCAATGACAACAGGCATAGCCCAAGCGTAAAAACAAGCCAATGGGGGCGTAATCGTGCAGTACGGTACAGCTTATCTATCATCTTTTGTAATGGATTCGGTTGATACTAAAATGGTACAACAATTTAGTGACATTTTTATGAAAAATTAAAATGTCTGTGACTCAATTAACCGATTATTTAGTTTTCGGTCAAAAAAGAAAGGGAATGCGACTTATCACATTCCCTTTAGTATTTATTTTTGGTAGCAAATGACCGATTCTTACAAGTCAACTGCACAGCCATACGCTGCTTCTGTTGCTCCTTTGATAGCCTCCGAAATTGTTGGGTGTGGATGCACCGCCGTCATGATTTCGTGTGCTGTAGTTTCTAAACGACGAGCCACCACAACCTCTGCAATCATTTCTGTTACGTTGTAGCCAATCATGTGAGCTCCTAAGAATTCGCCATATTTAGCATCGAAAATAACTTTCACAAAACCATCTCTTGCTCCTGCTGCTGTAGCTTTCCCAGATGCCACAAATGGGAATTTACCCACTTTGATGTCGTAACCTGCCTCTTTTGCTTTTTTCTCTGTCAAACCAACCGACGCAATTTCTGGCGAACAGTAAGTACAGCCCGGAATATTGCTATAGTCGAGTGGGTGTACAGGATGATTAGCAATTTTCTCAACGCAAATAATCCCTTCTGCCGAAGCCACGTGAGCCAACGCTGGGCCAGGTGTTACGTCGCCAATAGCATAGTAGCCCGGAATATTGGTTTCGTACCATTGGTTGACCAAAATTTTACCTTTGTCGGTGATGATGCCTACGTCTTCCAAACCAACATTTTCAAGGTTTGCGATAACACCAGCCGCCGAAAGTACGATGTCGGCATCAATTGTAATATGACCAGAAGGCGTTTTTACGGCTACTTTACAACCTTCGCCAGTCGTATCTACCGATTCAACCGAAGAATTGGTATGAATATCAACACCTAATTTTTTGTATTGTTTGGCCAATTCTTTCGATACGTCTTCGTCTTCTACCGGCACAATATTTGGCATAAACTCTACGATTGTCACTTTTGTGCCCATCGCAGCATATACATAGGCAAATTCAACGCCAATTGCACCAGAGCCGATTACGACCATAGATTTAGGTTGGTTTTCCAACGACATTGCTTTGCGGTAATCAATTACCTTTACGCCATCTATCGGAATATTCGGCAACGCTCTTGCTCTTGCACCAGTGGCAATCATGATATTTTTGGCATCGTAAACCGTCACTTTGCCATCGGCAGCCGTCACTTCTACTTTTTTGCCTGGCTTCACTTTGCCATTGCCCATGATTACGTCAATTTTGTTTTTTTTCATCAAAAACTGAACGCCTTTGCTCATGGAATCGGCAACGCCACGAGAACGCTTGATTACTGCACCAAAATCTGCGTTGGCTTCCGCTACAGTAATGCCATAATCAGACGCATGTTTGATGTATTCAAACACCTGAGCCGATTTTAATAAAGCTTTAGTAGGAATACAACCCCAGTTCAAACAAATACCGCCTAATGACTCACGCTCAACTACTGCACATTTCAAGCCTAATTGAGAAGCACGAATCGCCGCTACGTATCCGCCAGGGCCAGAGCCAATCACTATTAAATCATAAGATGTTGCCATTTTGTTATATTTTAAAGGGAAAAGTACAATTTGGATACAAATATAGCTATTCGTAGGCAAGTCGAATACGATTCTTAGGAAGTTTTTGAAGGAAGATAAACAGAATCAAACGAAGAAGAAAGCCTGTTTGGTATAAAAGCTTTTCTTTACACTGGAAAAAAGACTTATGCTACACCTAACAAGCAGTTTTTTAACAACTACAAGCTGCCTTATATTTCCAGTTGAAATAATACGCTAAGGCTATCAACAGTCCTCCTAATGTTCCTGTGATAAACTCAAAAGCTTCGCCCAACCATAATACTTCGAGGGCTTTTACGCTCAAACTCGCCAACAACAATGTTATGGGCAAACGGTATTGATGCTTTTTGTAATCGCTCCAAAGAATTATGCCTGCCAGCACCACACTGCCAAGAATAAACCACAATTCCCATGTATGATTTTGTAGCAAATGCCCTCCAACATAAGGCAATAGCGTGACCAATAGGGGCGTAGCAATGCAGTGTATCGCACACACAAGCGATACATAAAAGCCGATTTTCTCGATTTTGATAGTAGAGTGACGATGAGATTGTTTCATAATTGTAATATTGTTGCAAAATTAATACAATGCAACAATATTGCAAACATATTCTTCGATACTTCTAGTTCCCAACAAAAGTATTAAAACTAAAAAAACGCCGTAGGTTATCCCACAGCGTTAAGTTTTAAGTACAGTCATGTATTACTTGTCAAATTATGCTTAATTTCTTCCTTTATAAGCAGCAGGGTTGTCTAGGCTTGTGCGGCCATACGCAGGGCAATTTTTTCTAGCACAAGAAGCGAATGCCATAAGTGCCAACAATCCGAAAAGAATATGTGCTTTTTTCATCATGATATGTGGATAAAGTTCTTTGTTTAAAATTACAAAAAAAATAGCTAATTACGAAGCCGAACGAGGTACAATTGGTTACGAATAAAACCTATCTGTAACACAAAACAAAATGGAAGCCTTTGTAAAGCTTCCATTTTGTTCGGAACGTTATTTGTTGAAACTTATTGTTCTATAAGCGAAAGATTTTCAGCTCTTTCACGAGAAGACTCCGACAATACAACGGGCTGCTGCACGTTTTGGTTGGTATAGCCCAAAATATCAAGCATTCCTTCGCTGCCTTGCTCCGAGGCAAACAAACGTGTCGTAATAGTGCCGTCTTCGAGGCGATCGACGATTACGTGCTTGGGGGCAGGAATCAAACAGTGCTGAATACCACCATAGCCTCCCAACGATTCTTGATAAGCTCCTGTATGGAAAAAGCCCACAAATTGGCGTTCTTGTCCTTCTTCAAAAATAGGTAAATACAAATCGGAACTATGGGCTTCGGTGTTGTAAAAATCCATCGAGTCGCAGGTGAGTCCGCCTAAATTTACTTTTTGATAAGGAAAATTCCAGTTGTTGACAGGCAACATGATATAGCGTTGGTTCATGCCCCAAGAATCGGGCAATTGCGTAATAAACGAGCCGTTAATCATGTACCAAAGTTCTTTGTCGTTTTGAAGCTTTTGGTCAATAATTTCGTACAATACCGCTCCACTTTCGCCAACAGTATAAGAACCAAATTCCGTAAAAATGTTCGGAACTGGCACGTTGTTTTTATTACAAATCCAAGAAATGGATTCCACGATTTCGTCAATCATGGCTTGGTAATCGTAATTAAATTGCAAAGACGTTTGAATAGGCAAGCCTCCGCCCAAGTCGATAGAATCGAGTTCGGGACAAACCTTTTTCATTTCGCAATATTTGTAAATAAAGCGGCTCAATTCCGACCAATAATAGGCACTGTCTTTGATGCCCGTATTGATGAAAAAGTGCAACATTTTAAGCTTGTATTTAGAACTATTTTGGATTTTGTTTTTGTACAAATCCATTACATCCGAATACCGAAGCCCAAGGCGAGAAGTGTAAAAGGCAAAATCTGGCTCTTCGTCGGTCGCAATGCGAATGCCTAAATTTACCGTTTCTGCCGTTACTGATTTGTCATAAAAATCAATTTCCTTCAAATTATCCAAAATCGGAATACAATTAAAGCCTTCGTTGATTAGCTCGCTAATGTATTGGGTGTATAATGGCAATTTGTAACCATTACACAAAATGTACGTCGATTTTGAAATCTTCCCCTCGTTGTGCAATTGTCTGATGATTGGAATATCATAAGACGACGACGTTTCGAGGTGAACATTATGACTTAAAACCTCTTCGACCACAAACCTAAAATGGGACGATTTAGTACAATAACAATACGTATAATTGCCTTTATAGTTGTATTTTTTAATAGCATTTTTGAACATCCGCTTGGCATTTTCGATATGTTCACCTATTTTGGGCAAATACGTAATTTTGAGTGGCGTACCATACTGCTTGATAATGTCCATCAAAGGCACATTATTGAACATGAGTTCGTTGTTTTCGTCGATGTTGAATTCAAGCGTTGGAAACTCAATGGTTTGGTCAATGAGGTCAATGTAATTTTTCATCCTACAGCGAAAAGCATAAAGCGAGTTTTTAAGTTGAACAATATGTAAAGATTGCGTGTTTAAGCCTTGGTTTGTGCCCAAGCATAAACAATTGCGTGTGATTATAAGAAACGAAAACCGCAAGAATTTCCATTTTTCTTAGAGATACTTGCGGAGTTTTGCTCATAAAAACGTGCAAAAGTGCAATAAAAGTATGACCTTTGCAAGAATATAATTTGGAATTATTTTAATTTAACAAAGCACGTGTTTAAATAGAGTAATTTCTTTGAAAATCAAAGGGTTGCTTCTTTCAAGGCAAACTTTGTGCAATGCACTAAGGCTTTTTGTGTAAATGTGCAGCTATCATTTGCTGGGCAATTCCCTAACCATAAAGCATCAATACTAGAAACAGAACTGCGAACCCTTGCGTTCGTTGCCCATTTTTTTTATGAAAAAAATTCATTTTATTGCTATCGGAGGCGCTGCTATGCACAACCTGGCTATCGACCTTCATAACAATGGCTATTTGATTACTGGTTCTGATGATGAGATTTACGAACCTTCACGAAGTTTATTGGCAAAACACAACCTGCTTCCTGCTGAAATAGGATGGTTTCCCGAAAAAATTTCGGAAGATTTAGATTGTGTGATTTTGGGGATGCACGCCCGTGCCGACAATCCCGAATTGTTGCAGGCTCAAGCTTTGGGTATCCCAATTTATTCATATCCAGCCTTTGTTTATTTACAAAGTCAGCATAAACAAAGAGTCGTAATAGCGGGAAGTCATGGTAAAACAACCATCACTTCCATGATTCTGCACGTATTACAATACCATCAACGTAAGTTTGACTACCTCGTTGGGGCAAAAATTGAAGGTTTTGAAACGATGGTAAAGCTTTCAGACGCTCCTGTCATTGTGATAGAAGGCGACGAATACCTCTCTTCGCCCATCGACCGCCAACCCAAATTTTTACATTACCAGCCACACGTAGCCCTCATTTCGGGTATTGCTTGGGACCACATCAATGTATATCCTGTTTTTGACGATTACGTACAACAGTTTCAAACCCTTGCCGAGCGTTTGCCAAAATCGGGGAGTTTGGTTTATGACCAAAGCGATGCCTTGGTGGCTCGTGTAGGAGAAAAAGAATATGGTGATATTCAAAAATTGCCTTATAAAGCACATCCAGCCAAGGTGCGTAATGGCAAAACTTTCTTGATTTTGCCCAATAAAAAAGAATTAGAAATTAGTGTTTTTGGCGAGCATAACCTCAAAAATATCAATGGTGCAAAACTCGTTTTGAGCCAAATAGGTATCGACGAAGAGGAGTTTTACGAAGCGATTCCGTCTTTTAAAGGAGCAGCCAAGCGTTTAGAATTGGTAGGCAACAACGAAGCAACGCAGTTTTATAGAGACTTTGCTCACGCTCCTTCAAAAGTGGCAGCAACAACACAAGCGTGCAAGGCACAATTCCCAGAACGTCCCTTAGTGGCTTGTCTGGAACTGCATACATTTAGTAGTTTGAATAAGCATTTCTTAAAAGAATATGCACATACGCTCGATGCGGCTGATGAAGCCCTTGTTTATTTTAGTCCTAAAACTTTGGCACACAAAAAAATGCCTGCTATTAGTGAACAGGAAATTCTTGACAATTTTCAAACACCGCATCTTCAAGTATTTACCGATAGTACAAGCTTACAAAGCTACTTACTATCGAAGCGATGGCGTGGCTCGAACCTACTGATGATGTCGTCAGGGACTTTTGATGGTCTGGATTTCAACGCTTTAGCAAATCAAATACTTTAACATTCAACCGCTTTCAACCAAGAAAGAGTAGGCATTTATTTTATTATGAACCGTATTACAAAACTTTTCTCAGAAAAGAAAAACCATATTTTAAACGTTTATTTTACCGCAGGTTTTCCACAATTAGCCGATACAACTACCATTTTACAAGCCTTAGAAGCAGGCGGTGCCGATTTGGTAGAGATTGGAATGCCCTATTCAGACCCTGTGGCCGATGGCGAAACCATTCAGCAATCTAACCAAATTGCACTTGACAACGGGATGTCTGTCAAATTACTTTTCGAGCAATTGGCAGGTATTAGAGCGAGCGTAAACGTACCGATTTTATTGATGGGGTATATCAACCCTGTGCTGCAATTTGGTATCGAAGCGTTTTGTCAAAAATGCCAAGAAGTAGGCGTTGATGGGCTCATCTTACCTGATTTGCCAGCCGATGTTTACGAAGAAGACTACAAGGCGATTTTCGACCAATACGGCTTGTTCAACATCTTTTTGATTACGCCTCAAACCTCCGAAAGTCGTATCAGGCACATTGATGCCATTTCTTCGGGCTTTATTTACATGGTATCGTCGGCAAGTATCACGGGGGCAAAATCGGGCATCAGCGATGAACAAGAAGCTTATTTTGCTCGCATCAATGCCATGAATTTACAAAACCCTCGCTTGATTGGGTTTGGTATTTCTGATAATGCTACTTTTATGAAAGCTTCTTCTCATGCGGCTGGGGCAATTATTGGGAGTGCATTTATCAAAGTGCTTGCCCAATCTACACAGTTGTATGACGATGTAGTAACGTTTGTAAAAAGCATTAAACAGTAATAAAATACATTGCCCTCAAAGTACTCACATGAGCGTTTTGAGGGCAATAAACAACGAAAGAATAGTTAAAGGAAAATTTAATTCATTTTTGAGAAAAATATTGTTTCATTCAAAATATCTTAGAAAAATTCTAAAAATAGGCATTACATCTCAAGTTGTTTCTGTAAACTCATCCTTAAAATTTCGGACATTTGATTTCGGCTTTTCTAGCTCTGTAGCGGCTTTTCCTATCAAATAATTCGGCAAAAGTATAAGACAGTGATATTTCATGTGCACCACCTGTGGCTGCCCCCAAGGTAGAAACCGTTAGGTCGTAGCTGTAGCCGATAGAAAAGCTATCTTGTCGATACCCAACCAAAATAATCGCTGCATCGTTGCTGATGTATTTTTGTGTGCTAGTTTGGTACGATTGTAGCGGGATACCCCTGTACCACAAACCCAATACCAAGGGCGAATACGTCAGGTAAGCTCCAAGGTCGAGTTGGTCGGCAGTGCCTTGTTTTTTGTAATGAGCCACCAACGTGACACTTTTTTCTTTTTCTATTTCATCGCCCAAACCATTGCCAATTTCATAATCAGCCAAGCCGATGCGGTAGCCAGCTTGTACGCCTATTTTCATTGGTAAACGTGCTTCGCCATTATAAAACGACTGGTTGGGTTGGTTGAGGTGATGCACCGAAGCACCAAACCAAAAGCGGTCGGAGTACAAAATACCCCCTGTCGAAAAATCTAAATAATTGATTTGGGCATTCAGTTTGCCACTTTGTACAATAGGGTCAACGGTCATGGCCGGATACGCCCCTGTGGCAAGGTATTGTTCTATTTGGTCGGCAAAGGTATAATCGCCAAAATTGATGCCTCTGGTGACATAAGAACCTTGGATGCCAAGGTTGACAGATAAATTTTCGGATAACTGTACACGATAGGCATAAAGCGCCCCAATTTCGGTTGTTTTTAGGTTAGAAAATTGTTGGTCACTGTTGACAATCAGCCCGATGCCGCTATTCAGCTTTTCGATATGATAATCGGCCGATAGCGAAGTTGTAACAAAATTGGCATTGAGTGAAGGCCACTGATTGCGGTAGTTGAATGTCACACGGGGGGCCATTGCCGAGCCAGCAAAAGCAGGATTAAGGTATAAAGGCGTAGCATAAAACTGAGAATATTGTGGGTCTTGGGCTTGACTGGCGAAGGCGCAAAACATACACAAAATCAACGGAGATACTATTTTTTTGAACATAGTGCTTATGTCAGTTGGTTTATATTTCAGGTAAATATGTCGAGAATTAAAGTTAAAGTTTTATAATTGTTGTATTGTACAAGCATCTTTTTGTCAAAAGATATAGGTCTTTCCTACTAAATAATAAAATTTCAACTTATTATTGTTCGTTTATGAAAGGGGATAAAATTACTTTTCCTCTTTTATAATATAAATTCAATACTTCACATCGTGATGATGTACCTTTTACAATATCTGGACTATTACTAACTTCTTTTGCTAATTTAATGTAAGTTTATGTAAATTTTGGTATAAATAATGAAAACTTAGCAAAAGATACTGTAAAAACACTGTTGTTGAAAGATGATATTTTTATCATACTACGGTTGTTAAATGGTTTATTTCTTGTGCTGAATACAACGTTTTAATTCACTTATTGGTCATTGGTATATAACAAATTAGCTAACGAAAAAATGGCAAATTTTAGTAGCAAATATTTATTTTTTTTGTGTTCGGTATGCGTAATTGCGTGGATAAGTTCCGGCACTGCGGCGTATGCTCAAATTAAAGCAACCAAACTCTGTCTTTCCGAATGTCAAGACAGTACCGCCGCTACCCAATTCAAAGACCAGTCTTCTACGCCTGCCGTTGCCTGGCGTTGGAATTTTGGCGACCCCGGTAGCGGTTCTGCCGATAGCTCTAAGCTCAAAAATCCTGCCCATTTGTATAATACCCCCGGAAGCAAGACTGTTTCGCTGGTTCGGACGCTCGCCAATGGCACGAAAGATTCGTTGGGTATTATCATAACCATCAATCAACCGCCTACGCCTTTTTATTTGGGTAATGACCCAAGCCAACAAGATACCACTATTTGTCGGGGTGAAAGGCTTCGCTTAGACCCCTACCGCTCAGGAGGAGCACAAGGGCAATACCAATATAGCTGGTTTCCTAAAGGCGAAACCACGCAAAGTATTTTTGCCGATACCACCAGTTGCTATTCTGTCATGGTTACGGATACCATTACAGGATGTTTTGCCGAAAATAAAATCAATGTAAAACTCTGTGTGCCGTATCCACCCAAGCCCACCGAAGAACTCTGGTATTTTGGTAATGGTGCAGGTATCAAATTTTCTAATGGCGAACCCACCGCCGACGACCAAGGCAAAACCAACTCATTAGAGGGTGTTTCAGGGGCAACCGACCCCAACGGCAATACCATTTTTTATACCGATGGACGAAAAGTTTACCGAAAAGATGGTACTTTGATGCCGTCGTTAGTCAATCCTGCCGACTCTTTGTTAGGAAGCTCGTTGGCTACACAAGGAGTAATTATTGTCCCCGTTCCTTCTTGTAAAGGTTGCCAATCAACCTATTATGTTTTTACAACAACGGATATTAATGGAAAAAGACAACTTACCTACTCGGTAGTTGATATGCGAAAAGATGCAGGCAAAGGAGCAATTGTAGAAAAAAATATTCCTCTGAGCGACAATGCCGTGACCGAAAGCGTAGCAGCTACCTTTGTTGCTACCGATTCTACCTATTGGGTGATTAGTCACGATTATGGCAATAACACTTTTACCATGTATCGGGTCACGAAAAATGGCGTATCAATTCCTAAAACCATCAGTATTGGCGATAGCATTAAAAATGCCAATCAAGCACAGGGCTATTTGAAATTTTCTTCTGATGCCACCAAACTTGCCTATGCGATTCCGGGGCCCGACCGCAACCTGATAGAGGTGTATGATTTTGCTGATTCTACGGGAGAGATTTCAAACAAAAGAGTCATTGATTTAGGGGCGGCTCCTCCTACACTTTATGGCGTAGAGTTTTCGCCAGATGGCAATAGTATTTATGCTTCTCTCACCGCAGGTATTGTGAATAATACGCCTGTTGACACAAGTATCAAATCACAATTACTGAAATTTGATATTACAACAGCCGATAGTGCCACGATACGGGCTTCTAAATATGTACTTGATAAATCTGATTCGCTCAATTTTGGAGCATTAAAACTAGCCCCCGATGGCAAAATTTATATGGCTATTCAGGGAAAAGATTCTTTGGCTGTTATTGCTCAACCTGATATACAAGTGGCTACCAATAGCCCTATTGATACATTAGGCTACTTGCGTAATGGTTTTGATTTAGGCGGAAAAATTAGTCAGTTGGGTTTACCCAATAATGTAAGTGGACAAACCACCCAAAGTGATGGCGTAGGCTTTACGGTGAGTACAGCGTGTTTCGGAACACCCACCCGATTTGAAACCAGTCATTTATGTGGCGATAAACTGAAAAATACCAAAACACTTTGGCGTATTTATAAAGGAGCTTTACCAGCGTCTGGGCAGCCAAGTGGCAATCCTATACTTACGTTGGGCGGAGGCAGTGGCGACCAAGATTTACAAGTAAGTACCACCCTGAGCGAAGCAGGCACTTATCATGCTACGGTAACAATGGCGAACAGATGTAAGTCTGATACAACGCTGCCCGCTCAAGAATTTAAAGTCAATCCTATACCTGTGGCTAATCTTGGCAAAGACACCACCCTGTGTGCCGCCAGCTATACGCTCGATGCTAGAAATACGCTCGATTCTAGTACTTATTTGTGGAGTGTCAACAACAACCTGCTGAATGCGGCTAATCGGACGCTCACGGCTCGCCAGTCGGGTACATACAAAGTGGTGGTCGAACGCTTGGGTTGTACCAAAGAAGACGAAGCTAAAGTAACCTTACTACAGCCAGATGTTTTTGATACTGCCGATACTACTATTTGTCAAGGTAGTTCTGTGGTATTAGATGCGTCTAAAAACTTTACCAATACCACAACCTATCAGTGGAGTACAGGGGCTACTACCCCGACCATTACTGTAAATACCGCAGGAACGTATCGAGTAACAGTAACAACTACCATCAACAATATTCCTTGTACTGTAAGCGACCAGCTTGTTGTTCGTTTGGGAAGCGTGCCTACGTTTAGCCAAAATATCGTGAATCCTACGGCTTGTATTAGCAATAGTGGTGCTATCACGTTTACGAATTTTAATCCAACAGGCAACTATACTTTTGCGTGGTATAAAAATGGTACATTACAAAACAACCTTACTGCCAATGCAGCGAGTAATCTTACGGCAGGGCAGTATCAAGTGCTTATTAAAAGTGATGTGTCTTGTCCTCGTACCGTCAATGTTACGCTTACAGCCACAGGCAACCCACCTGCTCAAATCACCTTCAATACTACGCCTGTGACGTGTATTACTGACGGAGCTATTGGCATCAATGTAGGAAGTAATAGTGCTTTTGTTCCTTATACTTATAAATTACAAAAACAAAATGCACAAGGTGTGTATAACTTGGTTAGCCAAGGGTTGATGTCTGGAATTATCCTAACAACGAATCAGTATAGACTGGCAAATTTGAGCGTTGGTACTTATCAAATTGTATTTGAAAATGCCGCTGGCTGTATTTTTACCAGTAATGCCTTGGTTTTGAATAGTGTTCCAAGAACGCAGGTATCTATCAATGCTCCTGTACGCCAATGCGAAGGAACACTTGTGACACTACGAGCTACCAATTATTCATCAGGTACAATTATTTGGAGTACGGGCGAAACAACACCCGATATTGTTGCCAAAACCTCTGGTAAATACTGGGTGCGAGTGACTTCACCAGACAGAGCCTGCGTCAATACCGACACCAGTGTGGTCAATTACCAGCCAAGTCCAAAAGTTGCCATTACAGGTCCATCGGCGGTTTGTGTGGGGGCTAGTCGGGTGCAACTTGCGGCTACGCCGGCTGGTGGTACGTGGGCTGGTGGTGTTTCGAGTACTGGCTTATATACGCCTCCAAGTTTTATCAAAACAGATGTCATTCAATACAGCGTTACACAAAATGGATGTACAGGGTCGGATACGCTCAAAATCTCGGTACTTGCCGTGCCTAAAATAGATATGCCTGATTTGGTGAGATTGTGTAGCAATGAAATTAGACCAATTGGGGTAGAAGCCGAAACAGGATTGACTTACTTGTGGAATACAGGAGCTACTACGTCGAAAATCATCCCCAATGGGGCTGCTATTTTCAACCTCAAAGTATCGAATGCGGCTTGTTCTGCTCAGAAAAGTGTAACGGTCAATTTACTTAATCCGCCTTTTGTGTCACTCAAATCGCCTGTGGCTTTGTGCTTGGCTGATGCCAATGCTTCGGTGACACTTGATGCTAGAAACGGAGCGGAACAAAGGTCTTATGTATGGTCGCCAGGCGGACAAACTACGCCTACGATTAGCGTCAATCGACAAGGTACATATAACGTACTTGTAACCAACAGCAATGGTTGTAGAGTGTTGGGAACAACGCAGGTGGTTGATTTGTGTGAGCCAGATGTAATTGTTCCTAGTATTTTTACACCAAACAATGATGCCAGAAATAATACCCTACAAATTTTTGTCAAGTATGTAGCCAAACAAAATTTTTCACTAAAAATATACAATCGTTGGGGCGAAATGGTATTTGCTACGGAAGATTGGGACGAACGCTGGGACGGTAAATACAAAGGCTTTCTAGCACCGCCCAACAGCTACGCTTGGGAAATTACCTATAAGCCGCTGTATGCCGAATCAGAAACGGATATTCGGGTGAAAAAAGGCTCTGTCACGGTGGCGTGGTAAATATAAACTTGTGCAATAAAAAATAGGCTAAGGAACGTTCCTTAGCCTATTTTTTATGAGTCCTGTATGAAGAATTTAGGTAAATGTTTTTTACAAAATACGTAGTTTGGCAAAACTCAACAATAAGGTTTTTTCGCCTACACCTCCCTCAAATACGATTACTGCTTTGCGGTCGTTGGCATTGATTTCCATTTGCTTGACCGTTCCAAATCCAAACTTCAAATGCTCTACTTTATCGCCTACTCGGAGATTTTTTGTATCGCTTGGAACAAAATCGGCTGATGGTATATACGTGCTTGGGGCAGACGGTGCAGGTGTTTTTTTCACCAATACCTGTGCTGGGGTTTTGTTTTCGGGGCTACTTACCGTTTTTTCTCTGCTCGCAAATCCTAGCGATGTTTGGGTACGTTGCTCGGGCAAACGTTTGGCTATACGAGCCAATTGTAAATATTTGGGGTCTATTTCATCCAAAAAGCGACTTGGCTCGCAAGGTTTCAATCGACCATATTGATAGCGACTTTCGGCATACGAAATGGTCAATTTCTTTTCGGCTCGTGTGATAGCTACGTAAAACAAGCGACGTTCTTCTTCTAAATCGGCTCTGCTTTGCAGCATCATTTGGCTCGGAAATAAATCTTCTTCCATTCCTACAATATACACATGCTTAAACTCAAGCCCTTTGGCGCCGTGGATAGTCATCAGCGTAACTCGGTCATTATCTCCGTCGGGGTCATCTTCATCGGCCGTGGTCAGCAGCGATACAGTTTGCAAAAATGCCGACAACGATTTGTCCTGCTCTTCGGCTGTGTCCACAAATTCTTTAATCGAATTGAGCAATTCTTGTACGTTTTCGTAGCGAGAAAGCCCTTCTACGGTTTTATCTTCATACAATTCTTTCAACAATCCCGATGCTTTGGCTACATGACTTGCTACTTCAAAAGCATCTTTTTGCTGATGCTCTACCATCAACTTGAACGAAGTTATCAAATCTGCAAAGCCTTCGATGGCATCGGCAAAACGACCTGCTTGGTAATTTTTGATATTACTGATAACCTCCCAAACTGGAATTTGTCGCTCGGCTGCCGTGATTTCTATTTTGGCAATGGTCGTATCGCCAATGCCTCTTTTAGGTAAATTGATGATGCGTTTGAAGGCTTCGGTATCTCGTTGATTGATAACAAAACGCAGGTACGCCAGTAAATCTTTGATTTCTTTGCGTTGGTAAAACGATAAACCTCCAATAATGCGATACTTGATGTTGAGCTTACGAAGGGCTTCTTCAAAAGAACGAGATTGGGCGTTGGTGCGATACAAAATAGCGAAATCGGTGTTTTTTAAACCCTGAGCCATTTTGGTTTCAAATAAATTACTCGCAATCAATCGACCTTCTTCGTTGTCAGAACTCGCCTTGATAATTTCAATAAGCTTGCCTTCTTCGTTTTCGGTAAAAACGTTCTTTTTGAGTTGGGCTTTATTTTTGGCAATTATCGAGTTGGCGGCTTGTACGATATTTTGCGTTGACCTATAATTTTGCTCTAATTTAATCGTAACAATATTCGGATAATCTCTTTCTAAATTGAGAATGTTTTCAATATTTGCTCCCCTAAAGGCATAAATCGACTGGGCATCGTCGCCTACTACGGCCAAATTGTTGTTTTTTGCCGAAAGCTTTTTTACAATCAAATACTGAGAAACGTTGGTATCTTGAAACTCATCTACCATCACAAACTGAAACTTACGTTGGTATTTGTCTAACACCGCCGGATGGTCTCGGAAAAGAATATTAGTATTGAACAACAAATCGTCAAAGTCCATCGCATTGGCCTGAAAACAACGCAAGGCATAAAGCTTGTAGAGTTTGCCCAATTCAGGCAGTTTTGCTGCGGCATCATCGGCCTGAATAACGGGGTTGTTAAGGTATTCTTCTGGCCCAATGAGGCGGTTTTTTGCCCCTGAAATTCTATTGAAAACCAAGTTTGGCTTATATACTTTGTCGTCTAATCCTCTTTCTTTAATGATACTTTTCAACAACGATTTAGAATCGTCGGTATCATAAATAGAAAAATCGGGGGTAAAGCCTAGGTGTTTTCCTTCAAAACGTAAAATTTTGGCAAATACAGAGTGAAATGTACCCATCCAAATATTTTTGGCATCATTTCCTACCACTTTTTCTACCCTCGAACGCATCTCGCCAGCCGCTTTGTTCGTAAAAGTCAATAGCAAAATACCAAAAGGGTCGTAGCCTTGTTCTAATAGAAAAGCTGTACGATACGTAAGTACACGGGTTTTCCCTGAACCAGCACCAGCAATAATCATCAATGGGCCATGTATATGTTGCACAGCCGCACGCTGTGGTTCGTTAAGACTTGCTAAGTAATCCATATTGAATAGTAACTTTTCTATAAATCAATTAGGCAAAATTACGAAAAAGAAGCCAGAAGAAGACATAATGCTCGATTATCTACTTTTGGTGTGAAAAATGCTTGTGTTGTTTCTCGAAAATTACTTACATTCGTGTTCCCTTTTAGACGATTCGGTAGAACAAAACGTAATACAGAACTAATCTTATTTACAATTATGACTAAAATATTGTTGGTTGAAGATGACGAAAGCTTAGGCTTTGTGGTAAAAGATAATTTAGAACACGAAGGCTATAGCATAGATTTGCAAGTGACGGGTAAAGCTGGGCAAAAGGCATTCCAACAAAACCAATATGATATTTGTATTCTCGATGTAATGCTTCCCGAAATGGATGGCTATGCTTTGGCAGAGCATATTCGCAAAACAGGAAGCGAAGTGCCTATTGTTTTTCTCACAGCCAAATCATTGAAAGAAGACCGCATCAAAGGATTAAAACTTGGTGCCGACGATTACCTCACCAAACCTTTTAGCATAGAGGAGTTGGTGCTGAGAATTGAAGCTATTTTAAAAAGAACTGGTAAAAAATCTTCTCCACAAAATACGACTATTACCATAGGAAGCTATTTGTACGACCCCAAAAATCTCAAACTAACCTGTGGCGATTATCAACAAGAACTCACCCATCGTGAAGCCGATTTGTTAAGCTTTTTGGTACGTCATAAAAATGAAACGCTTTCCAGAGATAAAATTTTAATTGCTATTTGGGGCGACGACGACTATTTTAAGGGTCGTAGCCTTGATGTTTTTATCACAAGACTACGAAAATATCTCAATAAAGACGCAAGCATCAAACTAAGCAATGTGCACGGTATAGGATTTAGGCTAGAAGTAATGTAATTATATGGTTTTTGTAAAAATGTAGGTAAAAAAATATTTATGGATTAAGTTGCTGATATGGAGTTTTTTAGGAGTTTCTACTGAAAAAACTCCATATTTT
>JACCDR011866108.1_pt1 | contig 16269 bp, 11 predicted proteins | sample 7446431 | NCBI WGS metagenome assembly JACCDR01 (sample SAMN15323443, study PRJNA562643) | freshwater metagenome | isolation source: river surface water | place: USA:Blue River Watershed | collected 2017-08-17 | reverse complement strand
GTTGTCGGGAAGCGGCTCGGCGTCGCCGGCCACAGGGTTCGTGAGTTCGGCGTCTTGTTCGTCTTGCAGCGCTTGAACAGCGAGCCACACTTCCACGCCAGCGGCCAGGAATGCAGCCAGAGCAGCCACAAGGCGCTCAATGCTGGCCTTCAAGCCGGTGAGTTCGGGGAAGTATTGATCGACCCATTCGAGCAGGTGCTGGGCCTCCTGAAGCGTCAGATCACCGCTCTCACGAATGAGGTCGGCGTCAAGAAGCGCAGGAACGAGAGTGAAAAGCGCTTGGTTGCGCTCGCTCGAACTGATTTTGCCATCGCCGTCGCGGTCAAGCGGCAACGATTTAAAAACAGTGGTAAGCAGGCGCTGGAGCGCATCGGTGCCGTAGGTGCCAGGGGCAACGGCTAGGCTTGTGGCGAGTTGCATTTTTTTAAAGAGCGTTTGGTACTGTTTTTTCGCGCTGAGCCAACCATTGTGCAAGATCGGTTTGGCGCGTTTGAATGCCTCTAAGGTACAACAGAATCTCGACGAGGTTGTTCTCATCGTTGTCTGGCCATTCGTAGTCCGTGGAATTAGTCGGGTCGTAGTTCTCCACAATGTTCACCGGGTCAATCGTGTAGCCCCATACTGCGTAAATGGGGAAGCGCAAGTATAGTAAGTCAACACTGTTGACCGATTGAGGCCAAATCTTGTAGGCGCCATATTGCGCATCGGAGTAGCAGAAGCGCCCTAATTGGGCATTCCCGCCCCTTAACGCAGAAGCCTGGCTTTCATCGGCAGAAACCGCTGATACATACGCGCAGGGTCGGGTCTTTTTTACTGGGGCGCCTTGTTCGTTAAGGTATGTCTCCACAGCAGAAAGCCGGACAAGCAGTCGTAGATCGTTAGGTTGTTGCACGATGGCGCCGGGGGCCGCCAAGTACGAAGTCTTCATCAAATGCTGAAGCGACGAGTGCGTCACTCCGCCAAATCTGTCAATGTAGTAATCAAGCAGCAAGAGTTCGGCCCTGCGCGACTGCGCATTGAAGTCATCGCCGCTTGCGTAGGCTCCCGCCTGCGCACGAGACAATGCCTCGACCTGGTTCTTGACCGTGTTTACATTAAGAGCCACTGCATCCACAGCCGCAATCCGTTGCGGCTACCGTTTTGTACTTTTCAACAAGCGAGAGGTCGCCACATTTGTCGGCGCCAAGCAACAGCACCACTTGCATGGTCTGCTTTAATGCGTTAGCCAATGCGGCAGCATCAACAGCGCTCCAAGACGAGCCACAGGCTTCGGCCGAAAGGTGGTCGTACGTGCCACTCAGGCAAGTTACCGCAGCGCAAATCGCATTGCAATCAAGCGGGTAGGTCCCGACAATTGCTAGTGCCTCCAGCTGCGTGTAGGTGAACTGGATTGTGCCAGCAGAAACCGTCGACTTACTGCGCTGCACTAGGCTTCGCCAACTGTAATTCCCGTCAATCGGCGCATCAAAGCACCAGTTGAAGCGGCCAGAAATAGTCGCTTCAACTGGATTTGGCACCGCTGCGGTGGCCGGCGCTGTCACGCCAAACAATTGAGACAAAATCGTCCACCCTGTGTAGTCGGTATTGTCGCGAAGGCAAAGTGTCCGTGCCTCACAAGAAGACGTGGTCTCAATGTTGATGACACTGGACGTAGATTGCACATCCGACGAGTCTTCGACTACATCAGGCTCCCACTTGAACGTTGCCGTTCTGCTGAGATACGAGCCGCCGCCATTCAGGACGCGCACCTCAAGGGTGTAGTCGCCAGGGATGTATTTACCGTCTGCTGTGAATGTCAGCAGATACGATGCCGTGATTGTACTCAGGTTGGCCAGCGAGCCCACCAGCGTAGCAACGTTCGCAATCACCGCGCCGAGAGGATCGGTTACACCGTAGTACACGGTGAAGGGGGCCGATGCGGTGTCGCCTGCCTCAGAAGTCGTTGAAATAACGATTTTCTTGTTGTTTGCCCCAAGGTCGGTGGTGAATGCGAACGTTGTGCGCATGGGTTACTATGCTTTGGCTTTTTTGAACAAAGAGATGAATTTCATCCGAGCCGCTGGCGATTGGGCCATGTACTTGCGAAGGAAAAGTTCAAGTGTCTGTGCGCCATCCTCGTCAAGCACACCAAGGCTTTCCTGGCTGTTGGCTTTTTGATAGATGACCTCACGGTTGTCGTTTACGAAAACCTTTCCACTCTGGATAATGATGTCGACTCCCTCCCCAACGGAATCCAAGAAGCCGTCAGGATTATGGTCATTGTCCGACACCCCACCATCGTCATCCGGCCCCGGGTCGCCGTGGGTCGCGAAATCAGTAAGCAGCGCTTCACGGTAGGTGGTTGCCGTATGGTCCGCCGACAGCAGGAACGACTCAATGGCGCGCATTGGGTCGTCGTCAATGTAGGTCAGACGGGCGCCCGCGAAACGACCTTTGCCAAAAAACCAAGCCAAGCGACCGCCTTCTGGGCGTTGGACAAAGTATTCAGAATCAATCGCTTTACGCAACGAAGCACGAACCGTTGTTTCGTCGGCGTCCCACAGCGACACAAACTGAAGTGGGTTGGTGGTAGCGAATTGCGTCATTTGCGCAAACACCTCTCCGTACTCCGCCTGGGAGTCAAAGCCCATGCCTGCGGCTTTGAACTTCAGCATCTCTGGCGTGGCGTCACGCACCAGACCAATGGCCGCGATGAGTGAGTCGGCCGATGCCTTGCGCGCCTTTGCTTTCTCTTCGGGCTTGTTGATTTGCAACATGTGGTCCGCGCGCTGTGAAGCGCCAGGGCCGTTTTTGCAAAAAGGCTGAAGCGAAAGCCAAATGAACTTTTCGTAAGCCCGGGCATCGGCAGCGTCGAAACCAATGTTCGGCCCAGCAACGCCGATATCAGTAGGCAGGTAGCGAGGCGGGTTTGTACCTTGGCCCGGGACCACGGTCTCGTAGTAGCGAATGGTGAATGAGTCACCATTTTTCAACGACACCATTGTTTCCGCTGGCCACGACATTGTGCGAGGGAATCGAAGTTGACCGTTGACAGAGGACACCTTACTGGGCTCGTATTCCATGGCGTAGAAGCCTTCACGGCTGTACTTGGGCAACCCGTAGGTCTCCGCCAGTTCGTTGGCTGAAACGATTTTGTCAATCGACTCGCCTTTAAATGTTCCGGTGATTTTTAACATGCTCTTGGTTGTGTGTTTTAAGGCCCGGAGAAGGCAGCGGGTCACCCCGCCACCCTCAACCGGAGCATTTTTCAGTCCCTACGCAGGACGTTGGATCACGACTTTGTTGGGGCTAGCGCCGTGGAAAGCAATTTCCGCCACCATGCCAGCACGAGCGAGGTCAAACTCGTTCGTCGCGCCGCCAAATGGAGCGAAGTTCGCGCCCACGCCAGCGTAAGTGCCAAGCACAGCACGACGGTTGAACGCGCCGCTTTGCTTGTACTCGTAGCCCATCATAAACGATGGCTGGCCAGTGCGGAGGTCCTTGGTTTCACCCACCGGGAGGGTCACCGCCCACTGATTGTAGGTGTAGACGGAGTTGCCACCCAGGGTGGGGTCTGTCCATTCGGGCATCTGCAGAAACATGAAATCAAAACCGCCTTTGCGAACGCCTTTGTAGCCGACGTAAAGATTGAAGTTTTGATCCTCGAATGGCTCCCACGAGTCAGGCGCGTAGCCGGCACGCTTAGCCTTATCAACCATCAGCGACGGCAGGATGTTGGTCGTCGTGGTGTAGTTGAAGAAGGTGTTCTCAATCTGCAGATACGTCGAAGTGCCAAGCAATGTGAGAAGTTCGTTCGTGCCCGCGCCCTCCGCCTGAAGGATGCGCGAGATGTTGTCGAAGTCGGTCAGCGTGTAGTTGCCCGACGTGTACGTTGGAATGTGGCCCAAGGTCAAGCCAAACGAGAGCAGGCCCTCGGTGCTCGAAATTGGGGTGTCCAGGCTGGTGGCAGGCACAAATTGGCTGACGTTGTCAGCCTGTTGACCAAACAGCAGCGTGTTGCTCACCGAGCGCTCGAAGCGGTCAACGGCTTGCAATTTGAGGATGGCCTCAATGGTGCCATTTTCGGCGCCAGCGCGCTGGACGAACAGGGTGTCGGTGAGCGCAGTGCCCGAAACACCGTAGCCTTCCTTCACGATGGCGAAGGTGTTGGTGTACAGGAAAATGCGCGGCAACATGCCATCAGGCAGGCCGGTGGCCTCTGCGGACAGGTTGGTAAACACCGAGTAGGTCACGCCAGCGGAGATCGAGATGCTGCCAGCCAGGTCGACAGCGGCTTTCAGCGGGCGCACCGTGATGCGGTGCGGGTTCACCGAGGTGTTTTTCACCGTCACGATGGCCTGCTTGCCGGAGTCGAATTCGATCACGTCGCCAACACGAACAGGGCTGGCCTGCGCGGCCGTGCCGTTGCTGGTGAGTGCGGGCGAGTAGGTGTACATGCTTGACGCGGCGAGGGCCAGCACCACGTTGGTGCCGGGGCCGGTGCTCGCGGTGACGATGGAACCGAAGCCAACGGTCGAAACCAGGCGGTCCTCTTCGTAGTGACCGGTAGTCGGGGCGCCAACGCCCCGCGACATACCAAGGGCTTCCAGCATGAAGCGGAAGATGGCGGTGGGCCGCTGATCGTGACGGGCGAAGAGGTTCGCCAAAATGGCGTAGGGGTCGTACGTGTAGATGCTTTTGACAACCAGTTGGTTGCCAACGCTTGAGCCAACGCTACCAGCGTTATTGTTTGTTACGCCAGGGAGTGCGCCAATTGCGGGGGACGCGTTAAACCCTGGTACTGCGGGGGTAAATGGCATGACCTGTTTTTCTGTTTAGCCCACCAAAGGGAGTCTTGCGGGCTTGGGTTGCGCCGCCCCAGCAACGGGTGCTGTGATCGGAGCCGCCACGGTTGGAGAACCAGCAACCCTTGCTGCCACACTGGTGCGACCAGACTCAAACGCGTCCTTCGCCACTGAAGCGACAATACGGTCAAAGTCGTGAGCCACCATGAGTTTCTGCGCAATGCCTTGCAATCGGCCCAGTGATTCCTGGGTGAATGGAAGTTCTTGCTGCACCGCGAGTTTCTGCATCTCCGTTGTCGCAAACGTGACTGCCTCTGGGGAGAATTGAAATTGATGCGCGTAGGAACCCACATCGGGGACCTCCGCCTTAATGGATAAATTGGAGAATGTTGAGGCGGCGGCCTCCAGCACCTTCGTCCACCCTTCAACTACTGCAGGATTCACTACCGGGGTAGATGGCGCTGTCTGAGCCTGGGGGGCTGGCACGGTGGCGGCTGCGGACACATCCACCTTCTGGGCATTGATTTCCGCCCTGGCGTTGTTAGCGGCGATTTTCAGAGCAGCGGACTGTCTGGCATCGGGCTGATCGGCGCCGGTCGGGTCAAGCCCAACTTCTTGCATGATCTTGGCATCCACCTCTTCGGGGGCCAAGAACGGATATTTGTTTTGGTAGTTGAAACGCACCGCATCCATGTCCGAAAGGCGGGCAGGATCGGTAGTCTGCACCTCTACGAACCGGCGCACGGCATCCTGAGTAGCGCCAGCAGTCAGCATTTCACTGATCTTCTGGGCCATGGGGTGCAGTGAAGGCGCGGGCTCTGGCGCAGGTATTGGCGGCGCGACGGGGGCTTGCGGCAATACAGTGGCCTGAGCGGGCTGTGCCGGGGCCGGAGGCGCCGAAATTGGGGCAGCGGCAGGCGCGGGTTCCGAGGCCGGCGCTGGCGCTGCGGCAACAACTGCCGAGTCGGCGACCGGCGCTTGGGCCGGTGCTGCTGGCTGCAGGGTTGCGAGTAGTGAATCTAATGCTCCGTCATTCATAGGTGCAAAGTTATGAAACTTTTTGTTTTAAAAATTAACTGATAGCAAGTTGCCCCGCTTCAATTTCAAACGCTTTCGAAGAAATACCAAGGCGCTGAGCCGTCTCCATTTTACGAATGTCAAGTTCGTTTTTCAGTTTCTCGAACTCGGCCTTGAGTTGATATTCAAGCGTCAATTCTCGTTGCTTGGCCTCCGCCTGGATTTTTGCCAGTTCTGATTGAGCGGCAGCCTGCGCCATTTGGTTTTGCGCAGCCTGCTGAGCGATCACGCGCTCCTGTGTTGCAATTGCCTTGGCCATGTACAATTGCGCAAGTTTCCAGTTGCCAGCGCGCAGCATTTGGAATACAACAAGCATGTCTGCTTGCGTGATTTTGTTTTCCTGAAGCCTAGCGACTGCCATTTGCATGGCCATGGCAATATCGTCCTGGCTTGGTGCCAACTTAACAGTGATCCGTAGGTCGCGAAGAGAAATGTCTTTCGTGAGGGTAACCGCGTGGAGCCCAGCAATGCTTTGCCGGGTCTCGGTCAGAGTAATCTCGCCGTCAACAATTACCGACTGGTACTTCTTGACAATGCGATTTGCTGCCATCATGTGCAGCATGTTCGAAGCCAGAAACTCAGACGAAAGCGCGGCATTGGCGGCCTGGTTTAAGTTTGTCATCACAACACCCAGCATGTCTTGAGGGGATGCTGAGCCATCAGCGGCTTCATTCACGCCGGTCGTGTTACGAATGTCGTTTACGGCATTGATGATTGCTGTTTGAACAATCGTCATGGGGCCTTCGATCCCGGTTGATTGCGGTTGAATTGGGCTGGCCTGTGAGCCACGACTGGGGTCATCAAACTCGTTGGTCGATGAAAAGATCAATGTGCCCGTTGCCCGCTCAACGGCAAGCAGGTCAAGCAGATTGTACTCCTTGCTGCCAACCTGCACGACGGAGTTCATCCGGGCCAAGTCAATAGACCTGTTCGGGCCAGCTGGCATATTGGCCATGAGCAAGCGCAGTTTGCGGGTCGCAATCTCTAGGTCGTCAATAAATGGAACAATCTTTTCGACCATGCTTGAGCCAGGGAGCACGTAGAACCCACAAGAACTCAGAGATTTTACGCTACCCGGTCGGCCCTCTCGGGCTTGACCGTAAACAGGGCTTGCGTCAAAAACGTAGTTTGTGCCAATCACCCATTTTACCTGGTATTCAAATGGCACATGAGAGCCTTCAATTTCTTGGACAGCCATGAACTTCAGGTGCATGATTGACACCATGAAAGTGTCGTATACCTGGCGACCATTGGTAGCCGCAAAGTCACGGCGAAATTCACCTGAGCGGAAGTTGGCGCCCATGTTGGCGCGGCTGCGCACATTTGGGTAGTAGTTACCGTACTGCGTAGCCATCCCGTAAAGGATTTGCTCCGAGGCTTCGCCATACTTCTCCACAATGTCTTCGCGGATGCTGGCGATTGTCACGTCCTCAATGTACCCCGCAAATGGGACGTCCCGGCAGTCAGCGTAGGCGGACACCGGTATAATCGCGCCAGCCGGGTCAATGTATTTGATCTTGACCGCCTTCTCTTTTTGAGAGAACGTGGTATCAAACCCGGCAAAACCAATCTCCAGCAAATCATCAATCATTTGGTTCTTGATCGTCAGCCAGTCGGTCGCGTTCAAGGTAATCATGCAAGCATCCTGTAATTGAGCCTCCACCGGCAGAAGGTATGCCCCTAGGTTCGCGGCCGCCTCGATGTCATTCTGCATTGCCTGCGCAATCGGGTTGATCGTAAGCGGCACGCCGACTTGCTGAGCAAGTTGCTGCATTTGAGGCGTAGCAGCCAAGCGATCAGCAGCGATTGCTCGATTGCGCTCAGCATTTGAGAACGAGTCGTAAGCACACACCTCCGGGTCAAAGTTCATACTGGCGATCTTTGAACGAGCGATGGCAAGAAACTTCTCAGCCACCCTCGTATTCTCCCATGAGACGTTCTGCGGCGATGCCGCTGCCTGCAAGTTCGGGTCAGCCGAGTCCGTCAACGCTTTCGTCACGACCTCCCGATACTTCGCAGAGTATTGTCGGCCGCGAGCATAGGCCCTCAACTCGCCGATGGTGCGCGCTGGGTTGCCAATGTAGCCTCCTGGGCGCGTGAACGCCAAATTGCTGCACCACAGGGAGTAAGCCCATTTTGCCTTTTTCAGATAGTCGTCGTCGCAAGTTGGCGCAATGGACGGGTCCATCACGTATCCCTTCGAAAACAAATCTTGGTGCTCCTTCATCTTGAAAGGGGCACGCATTTCGTAAGTGCTCATACGGGCAGTTGATTATGGCGAGCGTTGCTACGCTTCTGTTTAATGATTCGAGACTCGGCGGACTTGGCAAGCATAATTGCGTGACCTGCCGCCACAACCAAGTCGCATTTGGTGCGATTTTCTCCGGTAAAATTACGCAAGTCGGTCAACAAGTTTGGATGTGAATACGTTTCGCTGTATTCGTATACATGTACCTGCAACATCTCCTGCCAAGTGGCAATAGATGATACATTTGCCTTGATGCCAGGGGTTGTCTTTGAGACCGCCCCGAGTTGCAGGTTTTTAGGCTTGAACGCCAAGTAGGCGGCCATCCCATTCCGCTCAAGGTAGTGAATCACACCAGGCTTGTCGTACTCGGGCAGCGCACGACATCCGTAAAACCACAACGCCTTAGCGACATCGGAATAGAACTCGTCAGGGGTTGGCGGCCGGTGCTTGTACGTCAGCACAAACCGATGCGTCTGCATGTCGCCTTTGTTGAAAATCGTGGGCTGGCCTTCATCATTTGGCGCGTATTCAATGTCGGGCTCCATGGTAGGGACGAAGCCTCGAAAGATGGAAAAGCCGCCGTCCGACACACCAGAAGTGTGGTCAAATGGGTCAATCCCTGCAAAGTCAAATGCGGCATTGCCAGGCGCACCATTTGGCGTCGAGTGGAAGGTCCGGTAATTTGGGACAACAGGCATAGCCGAAATTTCAAAACGGCCGCGCGGGTCAGGGACTGCCCTGACATCTGAAGCAAATGGCGCACCAGTCCAAAACAGACTGTACCTGGCACAAGGCTGAATCCCTCCCTCGATGTCACGGCCGGCCTCAACAGCCTTCACCTTTTCCATCTGTACGTCCAACAACGCAGGGTACATAATGCACTCGGTAGACGGCTTTGCAAGCGCCTCTTCGATACCGTCAGGGAATTTGCGCTTGTAGTCGCTTAGGGCACGCATGTCCTTTTGTTCAACATACGCCGCGATTTGTGAAGCGCGGTGCTTCTCTGCCTCGGCAACCAAATGAAACCCCCACTCATCTACATCCGCTGTCAACCGGTAGTCGCGAAGGTAACGGACCAGGCCGGTGGTAGTGCGGCCATTTGTCTGCCTGATCGCCGGGTTTGACCCTTCCCACAACCCCCTAACCATTTCTACCGTTTCCCCATTTTTCATGTCCTCAACAGTCGTGGTCAGCATGGCGAAACCAACAATCTTGCGACCACCGTTCAATGAAAGACATTCTCGAATCACGTTCCACTGACGGTCTACGGGCATTACATTCCCAGGAATTTTCCCGTACTCGTCAAGGTGATAGAACCTCAAACGGCGCCCGTCGTAGCGGCGGTACACCGTGGTCGCAAAGTCAATTTCACTACCGAGGTGGCGGGGGCCGGTCTTTTTTAGAGCGATTGCTGAATCAACAGCGCGCTCACCGGCCGCCCGGGGGCGATACTGGAACACAAGTGCGTTCTCTGGCTTGTCTGACCCCAAGTGCTGCGGCTTGAACCACGGCTCCATTGCGGAGTGGGCCACCACAAGGCGGTCAAAGTTCTTCTTGGCCTCAACGTCAATATTATTCTGCATCCCAAATTTGGAATCACGGAACCGAGTCGTGATGTCGTACCCAAAACAGAGCGTTTTCTCAGTGTCTCCAAGTCGCCGCGCCTTTACAATTTGCAGGCCGTATGAGTGCTTAGCGCGCAAACTGTGCTCGGCTACCTGAAAGTATTCCACAGCCTCCATCCTGAAATCAGCCAGGCCACCGTACTCGCAAATCCAAGTATTCAGGAAAAACCAAGCGCTGCCTGGGATGTAAACCTCACGCCCTTTAATTAGCCACCAGTCGCCATGGAGACGCCAGTGCCAACGCTGCGCCGCCACCTCATCAAGTTTTCGGCGGTCATCCTCAATGCCTGCTGGCACCTCATCCCGGTAAAACTTCTGATCTTTCTCGGGTAATCCAAAATTTCTAAACTCTTCAATAGGGGGCTTGTCGGGCAAAAGGACATCTTCCTCGTACCCGTAGACCTGTATTTTAAGTTTTTGCTTGTACGACCTGGTGTACATTAGAGTACGTTTGCGTCTTCCAGCATTTCTTCTACCCTCTGCCAGTCAATGAAGGGTCGACTGCTCAAATTAAAGTCGCGTTTCAATGGTGCACCGAGTGCCGCGTCGTCAATTATCAACTGGCCGTAAGCCTTTGGGCTCGTGGTCCACGACGCTTGGTCTGGGTTTGATTGAACCCCCCAAAGATCAATACCGTTGCGAGCAAACCATTTGACGGCTTGCGATAGATAGTCCCCCGGCTGGTTGTGGATTTCTGGGTTGCTGAATACCTCAACATCGGGCTTATCGGAACGCATAGTAAACAGAATGAGGCGGTGCCCGCGCTCGACCAAGCGGCGGAGAACGGGCACCGCACCAATATCCTTCCCTACTGACGGGAAGTCATGCGTCACAGCCGTTCCGTCAAAATCAATAACAATATCCATGTTGACTTAAAAAACAAGCACAGCAGAAAGCCCTTGGAGGCCAGGCGTTGTGACGGCGGTTATTTCAATATAAACGGTAAAATCGTTTTCCGTGAAAACAGCCGACGCGACATTGATGGAATAATAACCAGGGCCTGGGATGTTAGCAGTAGCGATTGTTCTGACAAAACCAGCAGTTGGCCCTCCGGTCCTAATCGCAAAAGAGAACGACCCGGTACCGTCTGGTATGTCGCAATAAATACGTCGAACCCGTTGGCCTGAAAACCCAACAGGAAGAACCAGTAGTGGAGGGGTTGACCCAGCCACAACTGTCTCGCCAAGGTCAAACGCTTGAATGAAAAGCGGGCCCTGGAATTTTGGCTCTTGAAGAGCCTGCCCCGACGAAAAGTTGGCTGCCATAAATAATGCAGCAATTAGAACTATTTTACGGCCCATGTGAGAGGGGCTACTGCCCTTATTTTTTTTGTGAAGAATGTGCCGCCGGTTGTTACCAACGAGGTGCCACTACTTGCGTCGCCATCGCGCCAGATCACATCTGAGCCGCGACGAGCAATTGTAACCGAGGACGCATTATTGATCGTGATGTCAAGTTCCGTCCCCACAAGCACTTGGTTGGCCCCGGGGTTTGAGGTCACAATTTCCGGCAGGTTCACCGTGGTAATGGTCGAAGACGTGCCTATCCAAAGCGGCGTGGCGCCATCGTAGTCAAGAGTTGTCCCCGAGTTGACCGCTTCCATGGCCGGGCCACTCGTCCTGCGCATTGTCCACTGGCCAGCATTATTCGCGATGAACTGAATGTTTTCGTTTGCCGGAGAAATGAATCTTGTTACGCCACCATCGTCAACTACGTCTCCTGCTGCCGTCAAGTAAACCAACTTGCCCTGAGTGAAATTGTTCACCCAAATACTAGTGCCCAGAACGACTTGGCCAGTCGCCGGGTAGGCCGTCCCAATTATTTTTGGGAGGATGACCGTGTCAATAGACCCATACACCCCGTAAACCGACTTGAGACCATTTAACACCATCCTGGTTCCCGTGCCTTGGTTAAGAGGCCGCATCGCGATTGAATTAGAGAACTCAATGCCTTGGCGGCCATTCAAGCGAATCATTGGCACCATGAGGCCCGCTGAGTTTCGCTGATAGATTGTTGTCAGTGGGTTTGAGCCACCACTCAGACTGTCGCGTGCCTCGACCCGAAAATACGGCACGCCGGCGAGAACGACGGGGAAGTTTACTCCACCGCTAGGATCCGAGTTGTTTGACAGTGTCAGAGGCGTAGTTGGCGAAGACCCGTTCACCTGGATTGTTTTTGCGCCGCCAAAAGTTTGAGTTGTCGTGCTTACGCCGCCAGGGTTGGTTACCGACGCGGCGGCCAACTGAATCGAGTCGCCGCTAACTACCAAACCTTTACTGTTGGACGTGGTTGTGAATACGCCTGCACGAGAAACATCCACTGGCGGCGTGTATGGCGCCCAAGCCGAACCCGACCACCTAACGGATTGACCTATTGATTGCCCAGTAACAAATACAACGTCCGAAAGCGGGATCGTTGATCTTGTTACGACGCCATTTGGATTTAATGCCGCCAACAGCGTTCCCGTCCCGGACTGTGGGCGGATACGAAGATTGCCATTCAAATCCATTCGCTCCTGTGGGTCAGTACAACTGACACACAATAGGCCGTCTCTGTCAAATGTCATCACGTTTAACGTTGGCACGGCGCCGCTTCCAGAATTCCTCAACAGAGAGTAATACCCCGTGTTAAAGTAATTGTTGGCCCAAGTGTAGTTGCGGTCATTTGCACCCACCCCATCAGTAAAGTGGTCAAAATAGTTACCAAAAACACGAACCCCTCTTGCGTTCATCTCTGTTGACACCCTAATGCTCCCCCCTGTTTTAATAAGAAAGTCGAGTTTAAGGTTGTCGTTTGCATTACTTGTTTCATAAATGGCAGCAATACCCGCGTAGGCCGTCCTATTTCTGTAAGGCTGAAATGATAATACCGTTCCATAGCCTGTATGGTCACCCGGCTGTGCAGACTCAGAACTAAGAATTAAGCCTGAATTATTCAACAGTGATGTGTAATTGAACCCAACACTCGACGTAGTGTCAACCATTGCGTAATTACTCGCACCAGTAATCGAATAAAATCCCTTAGAAAGCACACGCACGTCCCGGCCAAACACGTTCCCCCAAGACTTGGTAATGTCGCCATTTGTTTCAGAAATCGAATAAACCTCCTTACTCACATTTGTTGGTGATGAGAACCCGAAGGAATAATTATTGTATCCAAGCAAACGCATCAAATGGTAAACCTTGCGATTATTTCCGCTAACTATGGCCAATGAGTCTTGGTGAAGCCAGATTGGGGCCCAGAAATTAGTAGGTGGGCGAATTGATGACGTATCAGCGGAGCCCTGCGCAACGTAATCTGTTACACCAGAAGGGCCTTGCTCTACAAAATCAGGCTGCGTGCTCTGCCCACGAGCACCTTGAATTATTCTATTTGGGAACGGGAAGTTCTTGTGCAAAATATTTGCAATTGACCCGTATTCATTGTCGTAAAAATTATTGTTAGTGAGACTATTGTAAGACGTTCGACCAAGTACGATCCCATACTGATAACCATTCATCTCAATTAAGTTATTTGAGATGACATTCCCGACAATAGTCACGGGCACTGGCTCTAATCTGATCGCAGCATATCCGCCGCACCTCCACCAAAAAGTATTCCCATCAATTACAATCGCATTTGCATTAGATTTTAGGTAAAATCCAGTACCGATGCCGTTGAAAAAGTTATTCCGAAACACGGACCCGTAGCCTTGGAAGCACTCGTCAGCACCGTTTGACCAGTATTCTGTAGCGGTTCCATTGGTCCCTAGTTGAAATACGGTCTCATTGCCAGAAACTCCAACTCCAGTAAAAGAACACGACTGTACATCTAGTGTTGTGTTTGTTGTGAGAATGAATGGCGTAGGATTCGCGACAGGTGACCGGAAGGCAATGTCACGAATCGTCAACCTCCCCAACCCGCGAGTGTCAATCCGGCCAAGGGTGTCACCGGAGTAATACAACTCAATAACAGTCCCCTTTTGCGAAAAAGTATCAGGGTTGCTAAACCCGGTTGCGTAAGACCCGCTACCAGCCCATAGCATGTCAACATTCCTAACCACGCTTCTGCCATTCCTTGTTGCATTTGTAGGGTTGCTTGGGACAAGCACCTTCCCATTAAACCTGAACGTACCACGACCGAACCGAATCTCTCCACCGCCGCTTCGCTTTACGGTGTCCAAAAGAGCTAAAAACTGGCTAGTCATGTCGGCCCCATTAGGAAGTACGCCGTACGCCTCTACATTGAATACAGCGCCTCCCTTATCTAGGATCGGCGCTCTGGTTTTGCCGGTACGAGAAACATAGACTGCTGGCGTTTTATTTAAAAAGCCTCCTGTAATATTCTGCCACGTAGAGTCTGGACCACCACTTCCGCCACTAGCAGACAGTAGTTGCGTCATGTAGTTATTTAACGTCTGTTGATCGGCGCCGGTGAGGCCAGACGTGTAGGGGCCAATAGCAATTGCAGATGGCCGATAGAATGCGCCAGGCCCGGTTGGGACAGCCAGCACGCCAGCAATACCGGCATTATTAACCCGGACTTCAAATGATGGCGGTGTCGCGGAAACAATGACAGTAATCGGCAAATGGTAGCCAACGCCAGCATCCGTGAAAAACAAAATGTCGCCGACCTGAAGGTCTGACGACGAGTAGTAGCCGGATTCGTCCGTGAAGTTACCAGCGACCTGCCAGTAACCGGCGCCAGAACCGGTCTGCGAGACCGTAGCCTTGCCAACGAGTGTCGGGATTGCCTCAACTGGCTGGGCAATGGCTTGAAGAAACGAGGCCGCAAAGAGCAGCGAGAACAAAATGCGCTTCATGTCCAATTAAAAGTTTGTGAATTTGAGTTGATACCCTTGAGCACCGACGGCAAGGCCCTGGATGCGAAGAGTAATGCCGCCGCCGCTCACGTCGACAACAGAGGTTAATGGGTTATTGTCAAAATCAAGACTGATCGCGTTCGTCACGCTAACGGCACCGCTGGTCGGGATTGACGCTTTCTGAACCGTAGGGATTCGAATGTCGCTGATCCCGGTGTTCCCGCCCGTGGACGCAAATCGAACGAGCACCCAGTTGGTGGCGCCGCTGGCATCAGCCGTAGGCTGCACATCGGCGGCGACAAGCCGCCAGTCAGCAGAAAGTATCGTCGTCCCATTAGGGGTGATTGTCAGCGTGTTCGTGCCTGAGTTCCATGCAGCGGTAGCCCCGGTGCTGGAGGCCGTTACCCGCAAGTTACTGCCCGCATTGGCGCCGGTTACCGCGATGCTGTATTCAGATATCGAGCCGCCACCGGCGTCAGCCGCCGGCGCCCAGGCGCTACCATTCCACTTGATGACCTGGCCACTTGTGGCGCCAGCCTGAGCAATCTTTGCCATAGTGACAGCGCCATCTTTAAGGTTGCTGCTGCCAATGCTATTGGGGCGAACCTGGTACTGGAAGGTGTTGGCTGGCAGCCCAGACGTCCGAAGTGATACGGATTCGCTGTTGCTAAACGTCACCCCGTTGCCAGCGATCAAGACGGTAGTGCTGTCATTAGAAATTGACGTAATGCCAGCATCGGCGGCTGGCGCCCAAGCGCTGCCATTCCACTTGATGACCTGCGTATTCGTAGCGCCTGACTGAGCGATCTTGGTCATGGTAACGGCTGCGTTTGCAATGTCAACAGTGCTAATTGCGCCATCTCGGATCGTACGCCCCGTAATCGCGCCAGTTGCAACCTTGCTTGAGTCAACTGCATTTGTCGCTAATTTGACCGTGGTAACCGCTCCGGTAGCGATGGCCGGCCCCGGATAGGTGCCAGTAAGGTCTCCGCTCGCAGCATCGCCAATTTTAATATCGTCACCAGGGTTGGTGTCTACCGATACCGACCCACCGCCTAGCGAAAGGCTGAGCGTGTTTGCGACTGGCACAGAAAGCGCCTGGATTTCGTTAGCAGCGCTAAGGTCACCGGCGTTGGAGATTGTGTATGGGCCGCCAACAGGGCCAGTAACAGTAATTTGCGGGTTACCCGCTGTGATCGTAGTGCTGCCGCCTCCGCCACCGCCAGACACGCAGTTAGCGAGCAGCGCTTGAACGGTCGCAAAGGGCTGCGTTGTGTTCCAACGCGTACCGGTTTGCTTTGAAATGATCTGCGCGTTCCCATTGGCCAATGCCTCAACACGATCCACCCACTTCTGATTAAAAGCCTGGTCGACTTGAACGCCATTGACCAGCGTCTGGATCGTGACCAGGTTACCACACGAAGCAGAAATGATGGCATCGTAGGTGGTAGTGGTGTTGTAGTTGTTGAAGTTCCCTGCGCTGTACGTGTAAATTGTCGCACCGGTGGCCCCGAGGCGGCGCATGTAGCGGAACTCATCCGCATTGAACGAGAGGGTTGTCCCGTTCGTCAGTTGGGTGACAACCTGCACCGATGACTGAGCGTAGGCGCTTGCCCCGAAAAGCAAGCAGGCCGCCAGAAGAAAACCTTGAATGTGTTTCATAAATACTTTTCGTTGACGAACGCCTCAGACGGCGCAGCGTTTTTTTCTGCCCAAAGATACACCGTTTCCTGC
>JACCDR011890816.1_pt1 | contig 16272 bp, 13 predicted proteins | sample 7446431 | NCBI WGS metagenome assembly JACCDR01 (sample SAMN15323443, study PRJNA562643) | freshwater metagenome | isolation source: river surface water | place: USA:Blue River Watershed | collected 2017-08-17 | reverse complement strand
CTGTGACATGACCGATCACAAGTTTGGCAAATCACCTGACGGGATCGTTTTTGCAGAAGAAAACCCGCAGCTCATGCTGTACGCAATAGGTGTGATGCGAGACGAGCGGTTTGAGCACTACAAGCTGAACGACTTCATCATTCGAATCAATCAGCCGCGCCTGGATCACTTCGACGAGTGGCATACGACGCGTAAACACCTGATTGAGTTCGAACATTATGCAGCCGACAGAATGGCTTTAGCTTGGTCATTCGACGCACCACGTGTTGCCGGTCCAAAGCAGTGCAGGTTTTGCAAAGTCAAAGCGTCGTGCGCTACGAACGCGAAGATGCAGGAAGACCTCTTGAACGCGGTGTTTCAAGACGAGACTGCGACAACAGTTGAAGAGTTTCAACAACGCCTGTCTTCAGACGAGTTTTTGCTCACCATGGCCAACATCGGCCAGCTCAGCATTGCGCAGAAAGCTCGTTTGCTCCCATACCGCAAGTCTGCCGAAGCCTGGTGGGCAGCGCTGCAGGCAGATCTTGAAAATCATGCAGCCAATGGTCGCGAAGTACCCGGCTACAAGATCGTTCAGGGTCGCAGCAAACGTCAGTTTTCAGATCACTCTAAAGCTGAGCGTGCGCTGCTGGCGCTGAACATACCTTATGACGAAATCATCACCGAAAAGCTTGTTTCCCCAGCCCAGGCTGAAAAGGTCTTGACTAAACGAGGCTACAAGCGAAAGGAACTCCCTGATTTGCTGAGCGGATTGATCTACAAGCCGCCTGGCAAAGCCTCACTGGTGCCGTTGTCTGATCGACGACCTGCCATTGAGGATCTCTCGTCCGTCGTGTTCGAGGACGAATCACAACCCCCTGAATCCGAAGAGGATCTGTAATCATGGCTCAAATGGAACTGGTAAAACGTGGACCCAACTTCATCATCTACAAGGCGGGTGAGCAGAAGCTGATCAAGATCGAAGGTGTGCGGTTTTCCTACCCGCACTTTGGCGAGGCTCGCGAGGAAGAGAGTGAGGACGGTCGCAAGAAGAAAGCTTGGCAAGGCGTGGCGATGCTGCCGAAGAAGACCCATGCTGCTGCCAAGGAAGCTTTCAGCAAGCTGATGGAAGAGGTCGCAACTGCGGCCAAGGCTAAGCTTCCGCCGTCCGAGTATCGTTGCCTCAAGGATGGTGACGAGAAGGAGGACGAGAACATGGCCGATCATTGGATCATCTCGTTTTCCGAATCAGGCAAGCGTCGACCTGGTGCTCGCACGGTGCGCAACGAGCTGATCGAGACGGCGGAAGAGATCGACGAGGTGTTCTACGGTGGCTGTTGGGGATCTGTGCTGTTGCGCCCGTGGTACTTCAACGGCAAGGCCAAGAACAGCACCAAGACCTACCCGAAGCGCATCTGCTCCGGCTACAACGGTGTGCAGTTTCTGCGTGACGATACGCCGTTCGGTCAAGGTCGCGTTGACGACACCGACGCGTGGGGTGACGAGTCGGACGGCTCAGGCGGTGGGGATGACGACGGCGACATTTGATCCGTCTGCTGTTGCAGTCAAAGCTTGTGGACTTTGTGTTCACGGTAAAACTGGGAATTGTGTTTCGCCGGATGTCATTTGGGGCAGCAAGAGTGTTCCTTTTACTGAGGCGAGATCTCGTGCAGGAAGTTGCGGGATTGAAGCTCAGTTCTTGGACTTTCCAGGATTGCACAGCCCTCACGACAGTAGGTTATCGCCTGCACTGAAGAGTTTGCGCGGCTCAATCTGAGTTGATGTTGAAGGACAGCCGGTGGAGACATCGGCTGTTTGTTTTATGCCCCACTATTCCGAAGAGCGTGAGATCTGTGTAGCCGATACGGAGTGCTTCCCGAACTACTGGTCAATCGGTTTCAAGTCGCTCGACGGTCAGCAGTTGAAGGTCATTGAGAAGTACGAAGATTCAGAGCTTGATCGCAAGAAGATCGCTTCCATCTTTCGCAGGTGGCGCGTCGTTGGCTTCAACTTCAAGGAGTACGACGTTCCGATGATTCTGTACGCGATGGCAGGCGCATCTAACAAAGAGTTGAAAGCCGTTAGCGATGAGCTGATTCAGTTCGGCACACCCTACTGGCAAGTCATGCGTCGCCTGGATCTGAGCATCCCAGATTTCATGGACACGATTGATCTGATCGACGTGTCACCAGGCGCGGCTGCAATGCCCAGCTTGAAGCTCTACGCAGGACGGCTGCATAGCAAACGCATGCAGGAGCTGCCTTACCCACACGACACCCACTTGAACGAGCAGCAACGCGAGGTGGTGCGCGACTACTTGGGCAACGATCTGGACGACACCATTGATCTCTACAACGACTTGATTCCACAGATCGAGCTGCGCACGCTCATGAGCCAACAGTACGGTGTTGATCTGCGCAGCAAGTCGGATGCTCAGATTGCTGAGGCAGTGATCAAGGCAGAAGCCGAGAAGGTGCTGAAGCGTCCTGTCAACAAGCCTGAAGTCAAACCTCACTTCTTTCAGTTTCGCGTGCCCAACTACATGCACTTCGAGACTGACGCGATGGTCGAGGTGCTTGAGTTCATTCGACGAATCAAGTTTCGCGTCAATCACGCAGGCATTGTCGAAGCACCTGATCGGATCAAAGGTCTTGATGTGAAGATCGGAGATACGCTCTACCGCATGGGCATAGGTGGGCTTCATTCGAAAGAAAAGAAGATATCGCATCGCAGCGACAACCAGTACGTACTTAAAGATCGAGATGTCACGAGCTACTACCCGCAGTCGATCTTGAATCAAGGTATGTATCCGCCGAGCATCGGTCCTGCCTTTCTGGACATCTTCAAATCCATTTTTGATCGGCGCATTGCAGCGAAGAAAGCCAAGCAGAAGAACATTGCTGAGACGCTCAAGATTGTTTTGAACGGCTCATTTGGGAAGTTAGGCAGTCCGTACAGCATTCTGTACGCACCCAACCTGATGATTCAAACGACGCTGACAGGGCAGCTTGCGATCCTGATGCTGATCGAACGTTTGGAGATGGCAGGTGTCACAGTCATCAGTGGCAACACTGACGGTATCGTTTCGAAGGTCAGGCGAGACATGGTTGATCGCTTCAACGAAGTGATTGCTCAGTGGGAGCGCGACACAGGCTACGGCACCGAAGAGACTGAATATGTTTCGATTCACTCACAGAGCGTCAACAACTATGTTGCCTTCTACAAGGAGGACGGCAAGGTCAAAGTGAAGCGCAAGGGTGATTTCGGCGCTTGCGGACCAGGTTTGCCTGCTGCGATGGGGCAGAAGAAGAACCCGATGAACGAGGTGTGCTACGAAGCAGTGATTGCATATCTGCTCGACGGCACACCTATCGAAGACACCATTGAGTGGTGCTTGGACCCGCGCAAGTTTGTGACTGTCAAACGCGTCACAGGTGGTGCTGTGAAGGACGGTGTGTACCTCGGAAAGGCTTTGCGTTGGTACTACGCGCAAGGTGTTTCAGGCTCGTTCGAATACGAAACTAGCGGAAATATGGTGCCAGACAGCATGGGCGCAAAGCTCATGATGCAACTGCCAACCACGCTGCCTATCGATCTCGATCACGAGTGGTACATCCGCGAGGCTTACGCGATCCTGAGTGATATCGGTGCTGACTTCCTAGAGCCTGACGACGGTCGTCGCGGCATCGTGCTTGCACGTATACCTGATGCGAAGAACATTCACTCTGTCGATTTGAAGACGAAGGTTGCTCTTTGTGGTCAGCGGCGCAAGAGCATTCGTGACCCGTGGGTGGAGTACAAGTCCATGCCCGATGGCCATCGTTACTGCAGCAAGTGCAAGAAAGCAAGTGATCTGTGAGCAGCAAACCGTTTTACGAAAAGACAGAGTTGGAGAGCGATCTCCAATCAGACATCCTAGACTTCATGCACATTCGTGGGTGGTTTGCACAAAAAGTCGAGTTCCGTGGTCGTACCGGAGGCATGGACGTTGTTGGTATCAGGGCGGGCCGCACCGTTTGGGTCGAAGTGAAACGTCAAAACGAAGAGTTGCGTTTGAAGCAAGAAAAGGTTGCGCGAGAGATGAGAGCTAAGGGTGCAGAGGTTTACATGATTGACAACATGCAGGATGCCCGAAGGATTTTGCGATGAGCGTGCATGACGAGATCGCGGCGATGTTTTCTCGCGTTGAGAGAATGCGCAGTGACATGCACGGCTACCAGGGTGAAGCGGTTGTCTTTGGAAAAGAACACCCGTTCAGTCTGCTGTTGATCGACATGGGTTTAGGTAAGACGGTTTCGTCGCTCACGATCATCAACGACATCATCCTGCAGACGGAGTTTGCCGCAGCACCAATCTTGGTGATTGCTCCACTGAAAGTCGCTCGGAACGTTTGGCCGAACGAGATCGGCATTTGGGGTCACACAGCATGGATGGATGCAGTGCTGATTCGCGTCGATGACGACGATCCAAGATTGGTTGAACCTGCTCGACGTGATCGAGCTAACAAGGAGATTCGTGATCAACGCAGACGTGAGCTTGCCCAGCAGGGGATGTCTAAGGGCGAGATCATGGAAGCCCTTGGTCCCACGTTCAAGACGCAGAAGATTCGGGAGATCATGGCCAGTCTCGCGAAGTCAAACGCACTGGTACATGTGATCAATCGCGAGAACACCGAGTGGCTCGTGAACCTGCATCGCGAGAAGTGGCCTTACCGCACGGTGATCATAGATGAGTCGGACAGTTTTCAAGATAGTCAATCCGACCGCTTCAAGGCGTTGGCCAAGGTCAGGCGCACCCCTGGCTTGATCACGCGCATGCATCTGCTGACAGCTACGCCTGCAGCAGAGAGTTATATGAACCTGTGGTCTCAGGTCTACCTACTAGACCTTGGTCAGCGACTGGGTAAGTCAATCACTCGCTTTCGCGAGCAGTGGTTCAATCACAACAAGTACAACTACACCTACAAGATCAAGGAAGGGGCCGAGGAAGCAATTCTTGAGCGCATCGCAGATATTGCGATTGTGATGAAGCAAAAGGATTACCTGCCACGTGACGAGCCAACCATAAAACCACTCATGGTCGATCTTTCGCCACGCGAGCTTGCAATGGTCAAATCACTTGAACGCGACTTGATTCTTCAACTGCCCAACGAAGTTGAGCTTGAAGCAAAGACTGCAGCGCACTTGGGCAACATGCTTCTTCAACTTGCTTCCGGCGCAATGTACGAAACTCTGCTCGTGGAGCAAGGTGAAGATGAGGACATGAAGAAGGTTAAGCGAACTCATCTGATTCACGATCACAAGATTGAAGCGTTGAAAGAGATTGCTGATCAGTACAAATCATCGGGCAAACCCCTTCTCGTTGCTTATCATTTCAAATCATCTTTGGACAGGTTGAAGAAGGCGTTTCCGAAAGCTGTGACCATGAGCAAAGATGGTCGAGAAGAAGGCCCGTGGAATAAAGGCAAGATTCAGATGATGTTCATTCACCCTCAGTCGGCAGGGCATGGGTTGAATCTTCAGCACGGTGGTTCAAACTTGGTTTTCTTCGATCTGATTTATTCTCTGCGTTATTACCTGCAGACCATTGGACGTATCGATAGACAGGGGCAGAAAAATCCGGTGTACGTGCAAGTTCTCGTAGCCCGAGGCACGCGTGATGAGGATGCGTTTGCAGCACTCAAGCGAAAGGAGGACAGTCAGGATGTTTTCTTTACCATCTTGCAGCGTTTGATTCGAAAGATGAGAAAGGCACGAGAGTGATAAACTGACATCTCTCCAGAGAATCTTTGACAAGTTTTCGGCACTTTTGGGTGCCAGGTGTGCAGCGCACGCAGTTGTCTCCTGGTGGTCTGTTCCCGGTTGCTGCACACCTTCTTTTTTGGCCGCTATGCGGCCTTTTTTCCGTCAGTGTTATATTCAATGCACACATGACGTTGAACGAAACCCTTCTCAAGTTTGAACGCTATAGCCGACTGGGTCCAACCTATGTTGCCCGTTTGCTGGGTGTTGCCTACCCCACCTACGCGCAGTACCGCAGCGGAAAGCGTGATCTACCTCTCTACCACGAGCGTCACATCGAGGTGCTTTACCTGCTACCGAAAGAATCACTGAACCATGTCATCAACAAACACTCAGCCTCCACCAGACAATCAAGAAAACCTTGAAGGGGCGCGCACCTTGATTTATCAAGGGGCCAACCTCACGCAGTTGTCAGCCTTGTTCGGGATGGACAAGACGAACGTCGTGAGCAAGCTTCGCAAGTCTGATGTGAAGCCTGTGGGTCGACGCAGGAACGCGGATGTCTACTTGGTCAAGGAGGTTGCACCTTACCTGGTCAAGCCTGCGTTTGATGTCGAGACCTACATCAGAAACATGAATCACAACGAGCTGCCAAAGCACCTGACAAAGGAGTTTTGGACAGGCTTGAAGTCGAGGCAGGACTACGAAGAACGAGAAGGCTTGCTGTGGCGCACCGAGAAGGTTGTGCAAGAAGTCGGTGAGTTGTTCAAGCTTGTGAAGATGTCAGCCTTGTTGATGATGGATGCGGTTGAGCGCACAACAGAGTTGACAGATCGGCAGCGCGAGCTGGTCAAGAATCTGACTCACGGCATGCTCGATGAGATCGTTCAGAAGATCGAGCAGAAGTTTCAGATGCCCGATGTTGAAAGCAGACAGGACTTGGTGAATGAACGTCAAAAAGCCGAAGACGACGAAGAGCTATAAGAGCCTTGGTGAGATCTTCGTTGATCTCGCTGCGATGCTCAGGCCACCTGAGCGTCTGACGGTATCTCAAGCAGCCGAGAAGTACCGCTACGTCAACCAACCAGGTGCTTACGTTGGCAAGTGGAAAAACTCGACTGTCCCCGCAATGGTCGAGCCCATGGACACGTTCACCTCGCGTGAGTATGAAGGTATAGCTTTTGTGGGTCCAGCTCAATCGGGCAAAGCTCTTGCGATTGATACGCCGATTGCCGTGCCCACAGGTTGGACATCCATGGGTGATCTGTCCGTGGGTGACACGATCTACGGTGCCGATGGAAACCCGTGCCGCGTGGTTTTTGCTACAGAGTTGATGAGAGGTAAGAAGTGTTTCACTCTCACCTTCGATGACGGCACAACCATCGTTGCCGATGCCGATCACAAGTGGTATTGCTACGACGACGTGAAGTGCGCGCATCGCGTTTTGGACACTGCTGAGATCTCCACAAGCTTCAAGTACGGAGCGAGGCTTCATCGGAATCGCTACGCCATTGCGAACGCGCAACCTCTTTCATGCACTGAGATTTCGCTATCGATTGATCCCTACACACTAGGCGTATGGCTTGGAGACGGTCATGCGTACAGCGCCCAACTGTGCTTGAACGCTGACGACATGGAAGAGATCACCGCTTCGATTGAAGCCGCAGGACACGTGTGTGATGTGAGAAAGGACGACGGGCAGCATTCCTACACGGTGCAGGTTGATCCGAACATCGATCATTCGCTGACTGGCACGCTTCGTCAGGCATTGCGCAACATAGGTCTCTTGCACGGTTCTGATGATCGCCCTGGGAAGTTCATACCTGCTGAGTATCTTCGGGCGTCAGAAGCTCAGCGTCGAGCACTTTGGCAGGGTTTGAATGACACAGACGCTTGCGTCGGGAAGAACGGAGTTCTTGAGTTCTCCACCAGTGGGGAGCGGTTGGCCAACGGGTACATTGAACTTTGCAGATCACTCGGTCTCAAGCCGTTGCTGTCAACAAAGATCCCGACTTACACCTACAAAGGTGTGAGATTAGAGGGAAAGCTCAGTTACAGGATTACCGTTGTACCTCAGCAGAGCGACATACCGTTCAGACTCGCGAGACAGATGTCGCGAGTTAAAGCTGACGGTGAGGGTCGTCCCGGTTACACGCGTCGTCGGCGCATCGTGGACGTGACAGCTTGCTCGTCTGTTCCAGTGCGCTGTATCCAAGTTGATTCGAAGGATCATCTGTTCCTCGCTGGTACGCAGATGATTCCCACGCACAACACTGATTCGCTCGTTGTCAACACCCTCGCGTACAGCGTTAAGGTTGACCCGCTCGACACGATGATCGTCTGCCCGACGATGCTTGACGCTCGCGATTTCGGCATTCGACGTATTGATCGTTTGCACTTGCACAGCACAGCAATCGGAGAGATGTTGCTCCCTAGTGCAGACGCAGACAACCGCTTCGATAAGCAGTACATCTCAGGCATGCTCTTTACGCTGGCTTGGCCAACGGAGAGCCAACTCGCGGGCAAGCCAATTGCGCGAGTAGTTCTGACTGACCGAGATCGGATGCCCGACAACGTGGACGGCATTGCTGGTGAGCCATTTGACTTGGCAGCCAAGCGGACCACAACGTTTGGCAGCTACGCAATGACCGTGGCTGAGTCGTCACCATCCAAACCAATTACTGACCTGAAGTGGATTCCTAGAACGCTGCATGAGGCACCACCTTGCGAAGGCATCCTGAAACTCTACAACCGTGGAGATCGTCGTCGTTGGTATTGGCCATGTCCAAACTGCGGAGAGTTCTTTGAGGGTCGATTCAAGCATCTGACTTGGGACGAAAGCGGTGAGGACAACGTGTCCCGTGGCATGACTGCTCGCATGCAATGCCCTGTTTGCAGCTATCAGATTCATCCTGACGAACGTGACGGGATGCAGCAAAAAGCACGCTGGATCAAAGACGGCGAATCAATCGACAAAGATGGCGTGATTCACGGCAAAGGTCTTAGAACAAAGATCGCATCCTTTTGGTTGAACGGCGTGGCAGCCAGTTTCACCAATTGGAAAAAACTTGTCACCATTTATCTCGATGCGACCGACGAATACGAACGGACAGGATCAGAAGAGGGGTTGAAGAAGTTCTTCAACAATGACTTAGGTGAGCCCTACTACCCTAAGAGCACGCAGGACACTCGTCTACCAGAAGTGCTGAAAGGTCGAGCTGAGAAGCTTGGTGAACGCAAGGTGCCAGTGGGTGTGCGCTTCTTGATTGCCACGGTCGACGTGCAGAAGAACATGTTCGTTGTTCAGGTGTACGGCATTCTTCCCGGACGACCTTTTGACACCGTACTGATTGATCGCTTTGACATTCGCAAGTCTCAGCGCACAGACGCAGACGGAGAACGCTTGTGGATCAAGCCTCACGCCTACTTGGAGGATTGGGACGAACTGATTCCAGGTGTGATCGAGAAGGAGTATGAACTTGATGACGACTCTGGTCGAATGATGCAGATCAAGTTCGTTGGATGCGACTCCGGCGGTAAAGAGGGTGTGACCACCATGGCCTATAGCTTTTATCGCAAGTTGCGTGAAGAGAACAAGCACCGTCGATTCATTCTGGTCAAGGGTGATCCGTCGCCCCACAACCCTCGTACCCGAATCAGTTATCCAGACGCCAGCAAGCGTGATTCAAAGTCTGGAGCACGAGGTGATGTGCCTGTGTTGCTGTTCAACTCCAACCTCTTGAAAGACGACCTGAACGGTCGCTTGGACGTACTGGAGCCAGGCAAGGGTATGTTCCGTTTTGCCGACTGGTTTTCGGATTCACTTTTTTCCGAACTGTGTGGAGAAACCCGCACTGACAAAGGTTGGCAGCCGGTCAACGGAGTGCGAAACGAGGCTTGGGACTTGAGCTACTACTGCATCGGTTTGTGTGTGTCAGAGCTGCTTCGTATTGAGAATCTGAACTGGAACGAGCCACCCTCTTGGGCAGCCGAATGGGACCGCAACGACTTGGTCCACGAGGCTGAAAAAGAGTCACGTTTCGCAGTTCGGCTAAAATCCGATTACGATTTCTCAAAATTTGGTAGCGCACTGGCTTGATGTCTGAATCACATCAGAGCGTTTGCAGTCACAGGAGAACAGCTTTATGCCAGCTATTGTTGCGACCCCTGAGTTGCTTAATCAAGCCCGCGTGGCCTACCACAAACTGGTCACAGGCTTGTCTGCACGAGAGGTTGTTGACAGCAACGGTGAGCGTGTGACTTTCACGGCAGCGAACCGTCAAGCGCTCTATAACTACATTCTCGAACTTGAGGTACAGCTTAATCCGACATCTGCTGGTAATCAACCAAACAACGCGCCGATGGGCTTTTTGTTTTGATCGTTGGATTGACTGTGAAAACCATTCCCGACCTCAGCAGTCATCCGGCTCAAGCTGTGATGTCGCTCGTAAAGGGTGATCAATGGGTTCGCACTCTGCGCTTTCGTCAAACCTCGGCTGACGGTGATCCCTTGGATTTGACAGGCAGCACGCTGACTGCTGCAATTTATCAGTCTCTTGGTGGTGTGAAGGAAGCGGACGTACCATTGACTATCGTCTCACCGGCAACCACTGGTGACGTGATCATCGACATTACCGAGGCTGTCAGCGAAACCTTGTCTGCTGAGAAGTTTCCGCTTGACCCCGCAGGCACACATTGGTTGGTCATCAGGATGATTGATTCGCTTTCAATCACACGCACCATGATGCAGATCAAGATGAGGGTTACAGCATGAGTGCTTGTGATCCGATCATCGCAGTTGTTGACGTTCAGCCGATTGTTGTTATGACGGTTTGCGAACAAGGCCCCGCTGGTCCAGGTGGAACAGGCGCTGGCAGCGGTACTGTCATCTCCGTTACCAGCAGCCGTGCGCTGACCGCTGCGGACAACGGCAACGTCCTGCAGTGCAACCACGACATCACGCTGAGCATTCCGGCAGGGCTACCGGCTGGGTTTGGCCTTCGTTTGCTGGTGCCCGCCGCGCAAGTTTGGGCTGGTGGTGTAGTCGGTCTAAGTTTGGGAAGCGGCGTCACCCTCAACGGCTCCAGCGCATCCACGTGGACAGCGACTCGCACGGACGGCAGCACAGCCCCGTGGATGGCCTGGCTCCAGCGCGAAACCGCCGCCAACACCTACAGCCTGGTGCTGATTGGTGCCGAACTCGAAGAGGTGGCCGTGGAAGGAAACGAAATCTGGTTGCGCACTGACGCGCTGTGGACTGACACATCACCGATCTGGACTTGACTATGGCACAACAGAATCTTCAAGACACCGACACCGGCCCGGTTGCCAAGGACAAGATCCAGGGCAACTTCACTGAGCTTTACGCTGGAGTCGCTCAGGCCGAATCGGACGCCATCGCCGCTGCTGCGGCTGATGCTACCAGCAAGGCCAACGCAGCGCAATCTGCCGCCATCGCCACCGCAGCCACCGACGCCACGACGAAAGCGAATGCGGCACAGAGCGCTGCCATCGCAGCGGCGTCCACCGACGCAACCACCAAGGCAAACGCAGCTCAAGCCGCAGCCATCGCCGCCGCTGCTACCGACGCCACCGCGAAAGCCAATGCCGCCGCTGCCGCATCCGTGCCGCTGACTCAAAAAGGCGCGGCAAACGGCGTCGCAACCCTTGACGGCAACAGCAAGATTCCAGCCGCACAGATCCCCGACATCGCCATCAGCGACTACCTCGGCGCGGCTGCCAACCAAGCCGCGATGCTCGCGCTGGCAGGCCAAAAGGGCGACTGGTGCGTTCGCACAGACTTCGGCACCACCTGGATCATCACCGGCAGCGACCCAACCGTTCTAGGCGGCTGGACGCAACTGAGCTACCCGACCGCGCCTGTCACGAGCGTTGCAGGTAAGACTGGCGCAGTCACCCTCGCGCCCGCTGATGTAGGTCTCGCCAATGCCGAGAACAAGACTTTCGCGGTCGGCGTGGCCGACGCCACCGCAGCCGCCGACAGCAAGACCACGCCCGTTGACGCCGACTCGATCCCAGCAAGCGACAGCGCCGCCAGCGGTGCGCTTAAGCGTTTCACGTGGGCCAACATCAAGTCCGCGCTCGGATCGCTGTTTGCAAGTCGCGGCGCAGTCGCCAGCAGCGGCCTCACGATGGCAACTGCCCGCCTGCTGGGTCGCAACACCGCAAGCAGTGGTGCCGTCGAAGAAATCACACTTGGCACGAATCTGAGCATGACCGGCACGACCCTGAATGCTACGGGCGGCGGCTCTCCCGGCGGCACTGACGGCCAGATCCAGCGCAACAGCGGGGGATCATTCGCTGGGTCGAATATCTCGCAAGACGCTGCGGGGCGAATCACGGTTGCTGCGGGGACGCAGACCACGGCGGGCAGTGCCCTGAACCTGAGCTACACGGCTAATGGCGCGGGGCAGGAAATAAACGGTCTAACGGTCCAGGCTACGAATACGGCAAGTGCTACCACTTCAATGCCGGTGAACATACGAGTCGGGGCAAGTGCTCTTTTTACGGCTCGCCGAGACGGAGTGTTTTTCTTCGGGCAGCCAGCGAGCGGCAATGTGGCGCTTGCCTTTGCAAACAACGTTGAATTCCACACCGCTGGCTTCTACGGTGCGCGCCGCCAATTCTTTCGATTCAACGGCGACATCAACGTGATGAATGAGGGTGGGTTTTCAATAGCCCCCGGCGCAGCTGGTGATAACGCTGGTGATGTTGCGTTGTGTCGAGAATCGGCCGGACTTTTCAGAGTGGTAGTAAACCCAGATCAGACGACTGACTACCGCGACCTGAAGCTGCGCAACCTCATCGCCACCCAGCTCATCCAGACCACCGCGCTGACCGTCGCCACGCTTCCCGCCGCCGCATCCTGGCCCGGCGCTGAAGCCTACGTCACAGACGCCAACGCTCCCACTGTTGGCAGCACCGTAGCCAGCGGTGGCAGTGGTCGCGCACGAGTCAGCAGCAACGGCACCAACTGGATCGTCACGGCGGTCATTTAAGGAGTATCTATGTCTTACATCAAACACATCACCCACGTCTTCAATCCTGACGGCTCGCACGCTGGCAGCGCGGTATTCCAGGCAGAAGTAGTCAACGGTCGAATCTTTGATCTTGATCCGCGCCCCATTGCAGCCGATGACGCTGACGCACTTTCCGAGCTAATCCCCGCAAGCCTGACCGCAGCGCTTGCTGCAGTCGATGCGCGTGATGCCACCATCGCCGAACGCGACTCCACGATCCAAACTCTGACCGCAGAGCGTGACGCAGCACAAGCCCGCGTGGCCGAGCTGGAGGCGCAGCTCGCCGTCGGCAGCGACCAGACCCACGAAGCCGCAGTCAAGGCCGAGCGTGACCGCCGCGTGCTGAATGGCGTCAAGGTCGGTGACGACTGGTTTGACACCTCGCTGCAAACCCAAATTCAGTACATCGGGATGCTGATGCAAGGCGCCAGCCTAAACGCCCAAACACCGCTTTGGACCCGCGACGGCCGCAACGTGGGCGCAACCCCGCAGCGCGTGCAGGCGATCTTCATGGGTGCGGCCCAATTGCAGGCGCAGCTCTACTCCATCGCCGCCGCAGCCATCGCAGCCGATACGCCGCTTGATCAGATCCAGTGGCCTGAGACTTTCACCGGCTGATTGAGCCATGATCCTCATCGCCTTCCGCCACTCTGACACGCGCATCTTTTCTCGCATCGTCACTGGTCTGCGAGGGGGTGACTCGGCTCACGTTGAGAGTGCCATCCCTTCGCTCGGTGATCGACTGAGCCTGTGCGTCAGCTCTTCATTTATGGATGGCGGCGTCCGAGGCAAGGTCATCGACCTGACTGACCCGCACAAGTGGCGTGTATACCAGTGGACCGGCGAGCATGCGGACATCATGAAGTGGCTGCGGGTTCACTACAAGGCCAAGTACGACAAGCGAGGTCTGATAGGCATCCTGGCTCCAGCGGTCGGGCACAGCAGGAGCCGCAGGTTTTGCTCAGAGGCTGTCGCTGAGCATCTGCGGCTGCCTGACCCGCATACCTACGATCTCGTAGCACTGGAGAACTTTTTGAAGCCTCGTGCGGATCTAGTTGTTTGGCGCAATGACCAGTGGGTCAAGATCTGATTCTTAACAAAACACTGATTGCGACAGAGCATGCAACAACTGACACTCGACATCACACCTCGTCGCAACCTGGCTATCGGTGGCGGGTTGGAAGGTGCTGAAAAAACCTCGCGTGAAACTTTCCGCTGGGATGCTCCAATCGTTTCACCAGATCGTCAGATCAACCCGGTCAAAGATGACGCTGATGCTCGTTCGCGTGATTCGGTTCAAAACGACGGCTATCTCACTGGCGCACTCAACACGCATCGTGATTCAATCGTTGGTGCGCAGTACCGTTTGAACGCCCAGCCTGACTTCGAGTTGCTTGGTGCAGACGAGACTTGGGCTGAAGAGTTTCAGATGATTGTTGAGAGCAGGTTTAACCTGCTTGCCGACAGTCATTCATGCTGGTTCGATGCGAGCAGGATGAACACCCTCACGGGATTGGTTCGCCTTGCTGTCGGTGGTCACTTGATCACAGGTGAAGTATTGGCTACGGCTGAGTGGATTCGTGAAGGCCAGCGTCCCTTCTCTACAGCCATTCAGATGGTCAGCCCAACCAGGCTCACCAACCCTGACGGCGTGGATGACGACCGTTTCCTACGCCGTGGCATTAAGCGAGACTTCCGTGGCCGTCCGCTTGGCTACTACATTCGCACTACTTTTCCAAACGATTGGTATCTCGATCCTGCTCAGTGGTCATGGCGCTACGTTGAAGCTGAAAAGCCGTGGGGCCGTCGTCAGGTGATTCACATCATCGAGCAGATGCAGCCTGATCAGTCACGCGGTATCAGCGACATGGTCAGCGTGCTCAAAGAGATGCGGATGACCAAGAGGTTCCAGCAGGTGACTCTGCAGAACGCCGTGGTCAATGCTACCTATGCAGCAGCGGTTGAAAGCGAGCTGCCCAAGGAAGTCGTTTTCGGTTCCATGGGTGCAGGTCAAGCTGGTTTTGGTGACATGCTCGGTCAGTACATGGCCGCGTTGCAAAGCTACGTTGGTGCATCGAACAACATCCAGATCGACGGTGTGAAGATGCCGCATCTGTTCCCCGGCACCAAGTTAAATCTGAAGCCGATGGGCACACCCGGTGGTGTCGGCACGGACTTCGAGGAATCGCTGCTGCGTCACATTGCCGCAGCTCTAGGTCTGTCCTACGAGCAGTTCTCTCGCGACTACAGCAAGACGAACTACTCCAGCGCTCGTGCGTCCATGGGTGAGACATGGAAGTACATGCAGGGTCGCAAGAAGATGATTGCTGACCGCTTTGCCACGATGATTTATCACTTGTGGATGGAAGAAGAGATCAACGCAGGGAACATCAAGTTGCCGCGAGGTATCACCCTGCAGCGCTACTACGCTGATCCGGTGATTCGTGAAGCTCTCGGTTCATGCGAGTGGATTGGTGCCAGCCGTGGTCAGATCGACGAAAAGAAGGAAACCGAGTCTGCCATTCTTCGCATCAAACACAACCTCTCCACTATCGAAAAGGAGAGCGCTCGCTTGGGTGAAGATTGGAGAAAAACTTTCCGTCAGCGTGCGCGAGAAGAAGCGATGCAGAAAAAACTTGGATTGACCTTTGGTGATCCCGTGGTTGCGCCTGCTTCCACTCCGCAAGATGATCCAGAAGATCGTTCCAAGGAAGACGTGGATTCTGCAAACGCCTGATCCAATTTTCATACTCGCTACAATAAACACACAAGACAGCAGAAAGGACGCTTCATGAGCGATCACGTTGCACGATCAGCACTATCTCGAATGAACGGTCGCGAAGTTGCCATCGCTGTTCAATTCGGTGATTTGGCAAGCGATATGACTCGTTTGTCTGCAGCAGTGGCTGAGCGTGAACAACTTGCCGCACAATCTCTCAAAAGTGATTTGTGTGCAGCATACGGTTTCAACCCACCCGAGCAACGCAAACCTTTTGCTTTTTCCAACGGCATTGCGATCATTCCGGTTCACGGTGTTTTGATCAATCGCTTTGGAAGTTCTTGGGGTTATGTCACAGGCTACAACTTCATCCGTCAGCAGACTGCTCAAGCTGGTCAAGATCCCGACGTAACTGGGATTGTTTATGACATGAACAGTTACGGCGGCGAAGTGGCAGGCTGCTTTGAATGCTCAGCAGATCTCAAAACCCTGGCCAATGGAAAGCCGACGTTATCTGTTGTTGATTCAAACTGCTACAGCGCTTGTTACGCCATGGCTGTTGGTACAGATCAGATCGTTGTTACTCCGTCAGCAGGTGTTGGTTCTATCGGCGTTGTTCGCATGCATGTGAGCATGGAAAAGATGCTCAGTGACGCCGGTATCAAGATCACTTTCATTCACGCTGGCAAACATAAAGTCGACGGCAATCCTTTTGAAGATCTTCCGGCTGCTGTCAAAGCCGAGATGCAAAAGGACATCGACATCGCTTATTCAACCTTCGTCAAACACGTTG